>Ga0316231_1004673_pt1 | contig 11223 bp, 11 predicted proteins | sample TBH18027metaG_FD_206002 | JGI IMG/M metagenome (GOLD analysis project Ga0316231, IMG submission 206002) | Freshwater microbial communities from Trout Bog Lake, Wisconsin, USA - TBH18027 | ecosystem: Environmental > Aquatic > Freshwater > Lake > Hypolimnion/Profundal zone | place: USA: Wisconsin...
GTCGGCGGCCAATCGGTCAACCTCTACTACGACCCGAGCAATGCCGGCGGGGCCGGGTTCTACCCTTGCACCATGACCAACGGCAATGTGACCCCCACGCCCAACGGCGCCAAGTTCGTTCCCGGAATCGGCGACAACCTGTGGATCAACGTCAATGGTTCCATCTACATCGAATATACCGGGACCGGCCCCACCGGCTGGCTCCAGAAGAAAGTCACCTCGTTCAACCAGAGCACCTGGACGCCCACCTTCGATCCCGATGGCGATACCACCTTCACTCCGGTGCTCAACAACCAATATTCCATCAACAACCAGGGCGGGAATTTCATTGTGACCGAGACCGCCGCCAGCCCGGCCACCTACACCGTCCAGATCGAGGTCCAGACCCCGGTCAACCCGGTCAACGCGACCACCAATGTCGGCAGTGCCGCCACCTTCAAGCCCCAGAACTTCCAGAACGGGCAGAGCTCCACCTTCCAGTTCGTCACCGACCCTGCCTCACCCAATTACCTCATGCTGGTCTACAAGACCGTGGGCACCCAGGACCAGAATGCCAGCCCGGCGCCCAGCGTCGGCGACGTGGTCGCCCAGGGGCAGTGGTGCCTGGAGGCCTACGATGCCAACGGCACCGACCTCCAGCTCCAGTACGATTGGAACTACCCGCAAGGGGACGGCGGCATGGGGGTCCAGACCTTCCTCTACACCCAGAGCGGACAGACCCGGACCTACAAACTGCTGGACAACGCCATCCAGTTGAAGCCCCTGACCCTGACCGTCAACGGCGCATCCCGGACCCTTTCCCTCCAGTACAACGGCTGGATGACGGGACTGCCGGACTACTCCAGCGCCCTGGCCATCAACAACGGCATCATCAACTCTGATATCGCCAGCAAGATCATCAACATTCCCGCCGCCACCGTGGTCGGCGACCAGAACGATCCGGCCAAGTCATACGTGATCAAACCTTTGCAGATCGGGCTCTACCTGCCGGCCGCCGCCGTGCCGGACCCTACCCTGAACATCGCGTCCGCCGACGCCCTGGACCTGAACGATCCGGCCGTGATTCCGGCCTTCGTGGACAACGGTCTCTCCACCGAACCGACCATCACTGCCGTGAAGTATGTGAACGGGGTGCTCGTACCCTGACGGGAGCATCGGCACCCGGCCGCTGATCACGCCATTCGCGATCAGCGGCCGGACTTCTGCGCCATCCTGCGGGGTGGTTCCGTGAAACTACTTCAGGGCGAAATGCGCGCGCCGGTTCCTGAGCCAGCAGGATTCCCCGGATTCCGTGCAGACCGGCTTCTCCTTGCCATAGGACATGGCGGTCAAGCGGGAAGCGGCGACGCCCAGGTTCCCGAGGTAATCCATGGTGGCGGCCGCCCGGCGTTCGCCCAGCGCGAGGTTGTATTCCCCGGTGCCGCGTTCGTCACAGTTCCCGTCGATGGTCACGGTGGCTTGGGGATAATCCTTCATGAAGGCGGCAATCGCCACCAGCACCGGCTTGTCGTTCTCCATGACGGCCGACTTGTCGAAAGTGAAGTGGACATCCTTGAGGGCTGCGTCCGCGGCCTTGCGATACTCGGCTTCCCGCATGGCGGCCGCCTTCCTGGCTGCTTCCGTGGCCTCCTCGGCCTTGCGCTTCTGTTCCGCAGCATCATTGATGAGGGCCTGATCCGCCGGTTTGGGCTGTTCCGGCACGGCTACTGCCTGGGGCTGCTCGGGTTGGGCTGCCGGGACGGGTTTGCGGCAGGCAAGCCCTCCGGCGATGAACAGGGTCACCAGGAGGGGTACAGTGGAATGACGAACGGACATGGCTTTCTCCTTGGGAAGGTGCATAAGTTGACTCCATCACCTCAAGCAAGAATGATGCTGTTATATAAATAGGTGTTTTTTCAGCATTTATTAAATCAGGCCCTCGGCTCATTCATTCAAGATGAAAAACCTCCCGGCATATTTTTATTGACTGATCGTTCCATATCATTATCCTTGTCTTCATGGCGAGACCGAAGGCATTCGACCGCGACCGGGCCCTGACCAGGGCCCTGGAGCTGTTCCAGGCCAAGGGCTACGAGGCGACCTCGATCCAGGACCTGGTGGACGCCATGGGGATCGGCCGGCAGAGCCTCTACGACACCTTCGGGGACAAGGAGGCGCTCTACCGCGAGGCCCTCGAACGCTACGTCGCGGAAGGGCCGCGGTCCGTCCTGGTGGCCCTGGAAAGCCCAATGCCCCTGCGGCGGGCCGTCTCCGCGGTCCTCGAAGGGGTCGTCGCGCACCTGGCCGCGCCCGACTGCCGGCCCTGCTTCATCGCCCACGCTGCCCTGGACCGGGCCAAGTCCGACCGGTGGACCGCGCAGTGCCTCCAGAGCGGCCTTCAGGACTGCCTCGGGATCTGGGAGCACCGCTTCCGGCGGGCGCAGGCGGAGGGCGACCTGGGGGCGCATCACGATTCCCGGATCCTGGGCCTGGTGTTCCAGAGCACCATCTATGGGCTGCAGGTTTCGGCCCTGGCCGGCGTGGCCCGGCCAGACCTGGAGGCCGCGGTGCGGATCACCCTGTCGATCCTGGGGTGATTTTTTTGGCCTGATAACGGAACGAACGTTCCAAAAAAGATAGCAACATCCGGAAAGAGGTACCACCATGAACGAACACCCCACCCTGCGCGGCGGCCTCGCAGTGCCAGCCAACCCGTTTCCGCTGCTTCCACTCCGGTCCTGCGTGCTGTTCCCGGGGACCGTGCTGACCCTGCCGGTGGGCCGGAGCCGATCCGTCGCGCTCCTGGAGGCGGTCCGCGCCGGCGACGTCATCGGCGTCGCGCCGCAGCGGGACACCCGCAACGACGATCTGGCGACGGCGGACCTGAACCCGGTCGGGGTCTTTGCCCGGATCGTGGAAATCCACCGGGTCGCCGCGAGCGACTACCGCCTGACGCTGGAGGGGCTCGACCGGTTCCAGCTCACCGGCCTGGTGCGGAACGACCCCTTCTGGACCGCCTCCGGCAACCCGGTCCTTGACGAAGTGGAGGACGCCGGGGCGGCCGCGGCGCTCGCCGTGGAACTGCGGGAGAAAGTCCAGGCCGTGGAAGGCTGGGCCCAGGCGGACCTGGCCGATCCCCGCACCGATCCGGGGCTCTGCGCCGACCAGGTCGCCTCGGCCCTGGGACTGCCCATGGACCGGGAACTGGAGGTGCTGGCCGAGCGCGGCGTGGTTGCGCGCCTCAAGCTCGTGCTCGGCCTCTTCGGCACCCAGGTCCTGCAGGCCGAGGTCAAGCGCAAGATCCGCCAGGATGTCCAGCGGGAGGTCGGCAAGGGCCAGCGCGAGGCCGTCCTGCGGGAGCAGCTCCGTGCCATCCAGCGCGAACTTGGGGAGGGCGGGCAGGCTGGCGGAATGGGCCAGCTCAAGGAGCGGCTCGACCAGGCCGGGCTCCCCGAGGAGGCCCGGGAGGCCGCGGACCGGGAGTTCCAGCGGCTCGAAGGGATGTCGGCGCAGGCGCCGGAGGCCAACGTCATCCGCACCTGGCTCGAGCTCATCGCCGACCTGCCCTGGAGCGCCAAGGCCGAGGTCAGGGATGATCCCGACTCCGTGGCCCGCAAGCTGGACGAGGACCACCACGGACTGGCCGACGTCAAGCAGCGGATCCTGGAGCACATGGCCGTCCTGAAGCTGACCGGTCGGTCCCGCGGCACGATCCTCTGCCTGGTGGGCCCTCCGGGCGTGGGCAAGACCTCCCTGGGCCAGTCCATCGCCGACGCCACGGGGCGGCCGCTGGTCCGGGTCGCCCTGGGCGGCGTCGGCGATGAGGCCGAACTGCGGGGCCACCGGCGGACCTACATCGGCGCCCTCCCCGGCCGCATCCTGGCGGCCCTGAAGAAGGCCAAGGTCCGCAACCCGGTCCTCCTGCTCGACGAGATCGACAAGCTCGGCAGCGGCTGGCGGGGCTCCCCGGAGGCCGCGCTGCTGGAGGTGCTCGACCCGGAGCAGAACAAGAGCTTCACCGACCACTACCTGGAGCTCCCCTTCGATCTTTCGGAAGTGCTCTTCGTCTGCACCGCCAACGACCTGGGCGGCCTTTCGGCGCCCCTGCGCGACCGGCTGGAAATCATCGAGCTGGCCGGCTACACCCAGGACGAGAAGATCCGCATCGCCCGCACCCACCTCATCCCCAAGCTGCTCGCGGAGCACGCGATCCCGTCGGGCTGCCTGTCGATCACCGACGCCGCCCTGGCCGCCATCGTCCGCGACTACACAAGGGAGTCCGGGGTGCGCCAGTTGAACCGGGAGATCTCCAAGATCTGCCGCGGCGCGGCCCTCGAGGTGGCGCGCGCGGCGGAAGGCAATGCGCCCCGCAAGGAGGTGGACGAACCGGACCTCCCCGGCTACCTGGGCAAGCTCCGCTTCTTCTCGGAGATCGCCGAGCGCACCTCGGTCCCCGGGGTCGCCACCGGGCTCGCCTGGACCCCCGCGGGCGGCGACATCCTCTTCATCGAGACCTCGCGCATGCCCGGCAAGGGGCGCCTGGAGATCACGGGCCAGCTCGGGGACGTGATGAAGGAGTCCGCCAAGGCGGCCCTGACCTTCGTCCGCAGCCACGCCGTCGAGCTCGGGATCGCCGCGGCGGGCGAGGACGCCATGGAGGCCTGGGACCTGCACATCCACGTGCCCGCCGGCGCCGTGCCCAAGGACGGCCCCTCCGCGGGGGTCACCATGTTCACGGCGCTCACCTCCCTGCTCACCGGGCGGCGGGTGCGCCCGGACACGGCGATGACCGGCGAGTGCACGCTGCGCGGCCGGGTGCTGCCGGTCGGGGGCATCAAGTCCAAGGTCCTCGCCGCGCACCGGGCCGGGATCCGCCGCGTCATCCTGCCGGGGAAGAACCGGCGCGACTACGAGGAGGTGCCGGCCGAGATCCGGGAGCAGCTCGAGGTGATCTTCGCGGATGACATGCGGGAGGTGATCGCGGCCGCCCTGGAGGAGGCCCCTGCGCGCCTCGGGAACGGCGACGGCGCCCTCCGCCCGGCCCGTGCAGCGGAGATCCCGCTGGCGGGCTGAGTTCCCCGGGCGCCGCTGCAATCTCAGCGGTGCAGGGCGCCCAGCAGCGCCCGCAGGCCCATCCAGCCGCCCACCGCGAGCAGCAGGGCGCCCATCGCCCGGTTGAGCCGGCCCAGGGATTCGGCGCTCACCCGGCTGCGCCACTTGCCCACCAGCCACAGCATGGTCACGAACCAGGCCACGATGCCGGCGCACGCCGCCGCGGCGAACGGCAGCGCCTCGGTGCGGTCCATGGCGAGCAGTCCGGTGGCGTGCAGCGCGCCCACGGCGGCGGTCCAGGTGACGATGAGGGTCGGGTTGACGGCGGTGATCAGGAAGCCCAGGGCGAAGCTGCGTTTGCTGCCCCGGCGCCGGGGCTGGTTCCGGGGCGTGGCCCCGCGGCTGCGGGTCAGCAGCATCACCAGGCCCAGGGCCAGCAGCAGGCAGGCCCCCACCGCCCTGGAGGCCGGCAGGACCACCGGGTAGCGGGCCAGGACGGCGCTCAGGCCCCAGAACGCCAGCAGCGCGTAGAGGCTCTCCGCCAGCGCCCCGCCCACCGCCACGTAGAAGGCCTTGCGCGAATCCTGGGCCAGGCCCAGGTGCAGCACCAGCACCGAGATCGGGCCGGCCACGGGCATCGAGCCGATGTAGCCGAAGGCGAAACCGACCAGGAGGGGGATCAGCATGCGGCCCGGCTACCTGCACTTCCAGCAGCCGAGCACATGGTCGTCGACCATGCCCACGGCCTGCATGAAGGCGTACATGATCGTGGGCCCGACGAACTTGAACCCGCGCCGGCGCAGGTCGTCGCTCAGCGCCCGGGCCTCCGGGGTCACCGCCGGGACCTCGCCGTGCGCGCGCCAGCGGTTCACCCGCGGGCCGTCCGGGGCAAGGCGCCACAGGTAGGCATCGAAGCTGCCGAAGGCCTCCTGGACGGCCAGGAAGGCGCGGGCGTTGCCCACGGCGGAGGCCACCTTGAGCCGGTTGCGGACGATGCCGGGATCGCCCAGGAGCTCCTCCAGCCGCCCGGGGCCGAAGCCGGCCACCGCGGCCGGGTCGAACCCGGCGAAGGCGCGCCGGTAGGCTTCGCGCTTGCGCAGCACGGTGATCCAGCTCAGGCCCGCCTGGGCGCCTTCCAGGATCAGCATCTCGAAGAGGTGGCGGTCGTCGTGGGAGGGGACGCCCCACTCCAGGTCGTGGTAGGCGACGTAGAGCGGGTCGGTCCCGCACCAGGCGCAGCGGGCCGGCTCCATCAGGGCCGGGCTTCCCGGAGGAATTCCCGGAACCGCTCCATGGCCTCCATCATCCGGGGGAACCCCGCGGTGGGCGCCAGCAGCAGGATGGTGTGCTCGAGTTCCCCGGGGCTGCAGCCCGCTTCCAGCGCCTTGATCATGTGGGTGAGCTGGGCCTTGGGCAGGCCGAGGGCCGAGGAGGTCGCCACCTTGATGAGCCAGCGGGTCCGTTCATCCAGCGGCCCGCCGTGTTCATGGACCGCCTTGCCGAACTGGCTGTAGGCTTCATAGATCTCGGGGTGGGACTCGATCAGGGCGTCCAGGTTCTCCCGGATTTTCATGGGTACCTCCTAGTGGAGCAAGGACTACGGTACGGTTTCCTGGGGTAAAGGGGAACAGAAAGCCGCGAAAAATGCCATCCTGGTAGGAGATGAAGGTACTGGAGGATCATGCAGCGGCGCACCCGGCTCGACATCATTCGCGGCATCGTGCTGGTGGGCTTGACCAGCGCGGTGGCGGTGTACTTCACCGCCGCGAACCCGGCGGACGATCCCCTGGGCAATCCCCAGGAGACCTCCAAGATCTACCGCCGCTCCATGGAGATGGTGGGCGGCACGGCCAACCTGGTGGCCAGCGACATCACCGACTGGGTTTCCGGACTGTGGCACGGCAGGAACCTGGCCTACACCCTGGCGGTGATCACCGTGCTGGCGGCCTACGGGTTCTTCTTCGTCACCGAGGACTCCTAGCGACTACAATCGGGGTTGATCCGAAACGCATTCAGGGGGAACGGCCATGGCTGGTCATGTGATAGATCTGCGCAGCGACACCGTCACCCGGCCGACGCCGGGCATGCTCGCGGCCATGGCGGCGGCGCGGGTGGGCGATGACGTCTGGGGCGATGACCCGACCGTCACCCGGTTGCAGGACACCGTTGCGGAGCGCGCCGGCAAGGAGGCCGCGCTGTTCCTGCCCAGCGGCACCCAGAGCAACCTGACCGCGCTGATGGCGCACTGCGAGCGCGGCGACGAGTACCTGGTCGGCCAGCATGCCCACTGCTACAAGTACGAAGGCGGCGGCGCCGCCATCCTGGGCTCCATCGTGCCGCAGCCCATCGAGAACGAGGCCGACGGCTCGCTGCCGCTGGCCAAGCTGGCGGAGGCCATCAAGGCGCACGGCCCCGGCCTGGGCGCGCATTTCGCCCGCACCCGGCTGCTGGCGCTGGAGAACACCTTCAACGGCCAGGTGGTTCCTTCCGGCTATCTCCAGGAGGCAACAGCCTTCGCCCATGACCGCGGCCTGGCCACCCATCTGGACGGCGCCCGGGTCTGCAACGCCGCGGTCGCCCAGGGGATCCCCCTGGCCCAGGCCTGCGCGCCGTTCGATACGGTGTCCATCTGCTTTTCCAAGGGGCTGGGCGCCCCGGTCGGTTCGGTCCTCACCGGGTCGAAGGAGCTCATCGGCCGCGCCTACCGCTGGCGCAAGGTGCTGGGCGGCGGCATGCGCCAGTCCGGCTTCCTGGCGGCGGCCTGCCTGTACGCGCTCGAGCACCATTACGAGCGGCTCGCCGAGGACCACTTCAACGCCGAACTGCTGGCCCAGGGGCTGGCCGGCATCGCGGAGGTCACGGTGGTCGGCCAGGCCACCAACATGGTGTTCGCCCGGTTCCCGCAGCAGCATTGCCGGCCGCTGGAGGCCCATCTCGCCGAGCGCGGCATCCTCACCCAGGTGGTCTACGATTCGCGCCTGGTCACCCACCTGGATGTGACCGCGGCGGACGTCGCCACCTACCTGGGGGCGGTGAAGCAGTACTTCAGCCGCGCCTGATCATTTGTTCGAGCTGGTGTAGAAGGGCGTCGAGCCGGGTGCCCGGAGCAGCGTCTTCAGTTCGGCGTCGAGCTTGAACAGGGTGACCGAGAGGCCGGCCATCTCCATGGAGGTGGCGAATTCCCCCACGTGCGGCATGAACGAGGCCACCCCGCGCGCCGCCAGGGCCCCGTGCAGGGCCCGGTAGACGATGAGTAGCTCCTCGAGGGGGGTGGCGCCCAGGCCGTTCACCATGACCGAGACCTCGTCGCCCGGGGCCAGCGGCAGGTCTTCCAGGATCTTGTCCAGGGCCAGCGCGGCGATCTCGTCGGCCTTCAGCATCGGCCGGACCTCGATGCCCGGCTCGCCATGGATGCCCATGCCGATCTCGATCTCGTCGTCCTTGATCGAGAAGGTCGGCTTGCCCACCTGGGGCACGATGCAGGGGCTCAGGGCCACGCCCAGGCTGCGGATGTTGGCCAGCGCCCGGCGCGTCAGCGCCGCCACGCCGTCGAGGTCGTCGCCGCGCTCGGCGGCGGCGCCGGCGATCTTGAAGGCGTAGACCATGCCGGCCACGCCGCGCCGCTTGTCCTCGGAGCCGCGCGGGGCGGAGGCGACATCATCGGCGACCCGCACGGTCAGGGTCCGGTGATCGGCGAACTCGGCGGTTTCGCAGGCCATGTCGAAGTTGAGCTTGTCGCCGCCGTAGTTGCCGTACAGGCAGAGCACGCCGGCGCCGCGGTCGCAGGCCTGGATCAGGTCGGCCATCTTCTGGGCCGCGGGCGAGGCGAACACGTTGCCGACGGCGCAGCCGTCCAGCATGCCCTCCCCCACGTAGCCCAGGAAGACCGGCAGGTGGCCGCTGCCGCCGCCGGTGACCACCGCCACCTTGCCGGCCCGGGCCTGGGGGTTGCGCAGGATGACCCGGGTGTCGCCGTCCAGGGTGCGCAGCCGGTCGCCATAGGCCAGGATGATGCCCTCGACCACCTCGGTCACGAAGCGTTCGGGTTCGTTCATTATCTTCTTCATGGAACCCCCAGGGTGATCGTTATCGGGCCGCCCGGGCCCGGCGTTCCTGCAGCAGGACCCAGGCGGCTTCCGGATCCTGGGTTTCGGCCAGCAGGTCCTCGGTGGCGCAGAGCACCTTGTCGATCCGCTCGCCGCACTGATAGCGCACGCCGAACCGTTCCAGCACCGGGATGGCGCGCCGGCTGAGCACCCGGGTGCGCAGGTCGCGGATGCCCAGGCGCACCACCAGGAAGGCGGCGGCCCGGCCGGTGATCCGGTCCACCAGACAGGTCCGGGCGGGATCCTGGCCGCTGTCCCGGAAGAAGCCTTCCAGGTCGAACAGCGGATGCAGCCAATGCTTTTCGCTGGAGAAGATCACCTCGTCGCCGGAATACAGGCGCAAGGTCAAGGGCGCCGGAAGCTCCAGCGCCGGATCATCCTTCACGGGTGGCTTCCTTGGCCTGCGGCAGGTAGCGGCCCATCAGCCAGAGCACCGAGAAGCCGCCGAGGATCTGGAGCAGCAGGCCGGGCATGCGGAACTTCAAGGCGGCCAGGCAGGGCTGCCAGCCGGCGTGCAGCATCATGGGGACCAGCACCAGCGCCTGGTTTGCCAGCACGACCAGGGCCAGCACGGCCAGGGTCGGTTTCCTGAAGCGGCCGGCAGCCAGGGCGGCCAGGGCGCCCAGCAGGGCGGACTGCAGGATGATCTCCTGGAGCATGGGCGTCGGGGGCATGCCGGTGATGAAGTGGTTGGCCAGGGGCGAGAGCACGGCCGTGAGCACCGCGGCCTGGGCCCCGAAGCGCCAGCCGGCGACCAGGGTGAAGAAGAAGATGGGCAGGAACATCCGCCCGGCGTCCGGGATCTGGTGCAGGGCGAAGGGGAGCAGGAGGTTGCCCGCGACCATGGCGGCGGTGGCGACGTACAGCCGCGCTTCGCCGAGGTTCAGGCTTTCGTGGAAGACTGCGGGAGTGGAACTGGATTGGGTCACCGGGGCTCCATAGGAAGGAAGGGGCTTGGAGGCAACCATTCTACCATTAGTCAACAGTCATTTGGTTGCGCACCCGCCTGATCATTTCACCCTGCCACGCCGAGTTGGTGGAATTCCGTAGATCTCGGATTGATCTCGGCGTTTCGGTGCATTTGGCTAAAAAACTGGAAGCGCTGAGCCTGCCGAGCAACGCTGAGTGCGCTGAGGAGGCCGGCACGAATAGTCTCGTCATCACCGCGGAGCCGGGGCTGGGATCTCGACCCACCGGACCAGGCCCTGGCCCGCTGCGCGGGCCCGCAGCGCGAGCGCTGCGCGTCCGGGGGCGGCCGGCGCTTCCGCGTCCAAAACGTGGGTCGCCGGCCGCCCCCGGACGTGACGGGCCTGGTCTGAGGTTGCGCCATGAACGCCCCGACTCCTGGCGTGCAGATCTTCCAGGGCCCTCAGACCGGGTCCATACACGCCTGGGCGGCGTGCCCGGTTTCTCGAAGCGGGATGTTTCCGAATTGAGCAGACCTGGTACCAGAGCCTCCTGGACGCAGATGGCCCCAGCCAGGATGGACTGGGTGAGACCGGCATGGGGATAGGTTCTGGGAGCCTCGTGGGGCATGTGGATCCTCCACCGGATGAGATGCCGGACCACCCCAAGGCGTCAGGAGCCGGGGCCGTCCTGCCGATGCCTCAGACCAGGCCCGTCACGTCCGGGGGCGGCCGGCGACCCACGTTTTGGACGCGGAAGCGCCGGCCGCCCCCGGACGCGCAGCGCTCGCGCTGCGGGCCCGCGCAGCGGGCCAGGGCCTGGTCCGGTGGGTCGAGATCCCAGGCTCCGCGGTGATGACGAGACCATTCGTGCCGGCCCCCTCAGCGCACTCTGTGCTGCTCTGCATGCTCAGCGCTTCCTTGCCTTTGGCTGCATGAACCGAACCGCCATGGTCCCGGTGATTCGATGGACCTCGATCAATCGCGGAAAAGGAAGCGGGTCAGATCGAAGTTGTGCTGGAAGTAGGCCGGGTCCGGCAGGGCATCCCGGTAGTTGTGGATCAGCAGCGGCAGGTCCATTTCATGGCTGGATCCGTGGGCCCGGTAGGTGGCCGGAAGCAGTTCCATCGCCTGGTCCATTTCGCCGAACATCGTGTCCCGGTCCCCGTTCACCAGGAGGT
>Ga0316231_1004675_pt1 | contig 11223 bp, 7 predicted proteins | sample TBH18027metaG_FD_206002 | JGI IMG/M metagenome (GOLD analysis project Ga0316231, IMG submission 206002) | Freshwater microbial communities from Trout Bog Lake, Wisconsin, USA - TBH18027 | ecosystem: Environmental > Aquatic > Freshwater > Lake > Hypolimnion/Profundal zone | place: USA: Wisconsin...
TTTTGGACCAGAAGGAAGGCATGGAATGGCAGATGAATGCGCTCTCCAATCTGGGCTTGCTCTCCCGTTTCATCGGCATGATCACCGATTCGCGATCGTTCATGAGCTATCCGCGCCATGAATACTTCCGCCGCACACTCTGCAACCTCATTGGCCGGGACCTCAAGCAGGGACTCATTCCGAACGACGAAAAATTGGTCGGCCAGATGATCAAAAACATCTGTTACGCCAACGCGAAGAACTACCTGGCGTTTCCGGGGGTGAAGTAAGGCCATTTTTTCTGCTGACAACACCGGGGAAACCGCGCAATCCCCAACCCCGGTGTAAAGGCTGTGGCTGGCCGGGCGCGTCTGCCCGCTCGGGCTTCCCCTGTCGCGACGCGACGTGGGATATTAGCCAGACACGCCAGTGTCTGGGGCTGTCCGAGAAATTTCTTTTCGTCCTGAAAGGACAACGGAAGCGCACACGGAAGGAATAAGGGGCTTTCCATCAACCGGGGTGGGGACAGCTTGTCCCCACACTCGCAAGACCACAGGGTCCGTGGCTGCGGGGACAAGCTGTCCCCGCCCCAATCATGGTTCCAATGCGTATCCAATTTTGGAGGCGCCGTTATCTCATGGACACGCGCGACCAAACTGGCCGCAAATTCGGCCCATCAGTTTTTAACCGAAAGCTTCAATCGGATCTCGCCAGTCAAACCGTTGTCGTCGCCAACTGCGATTTGATAGGCATGGCCCTTGATGCCAGGGAAGGATAGTCCGCCGGTTTTGTCCGCGACCAATCGCAGGTTGGAGATGCTTGAACCGGTGAACACCCCAACCGGAAATGAATAATCGCTGCCGGTCAAGTCCAACGAAACGGACCCGCTCACCGGCGCCGTCCATGACCACCAAACGGTTTTCCCGCTGGAGCCTCCCAATACTGGCGCCCCACTCTGGTAAGTTGCGCCGACATTGTAGCCGGTGGCCACCACCGACACGCCACGAATTATGATGCGATGGCTAAAGTTGTCATTTGTGGCCGGAGTGGTCAACGCCAGAAACAGCGGAATCTCGCCGGTCGTCCCCATGTTCCCATCAAAGGCAATTTGATAAGTGACGCCCTTGCGCACATCAAATTCCACACCGTTGGGGTAGGCAGCCAGCGACATCGGCAGATTATCCGCCGGGGTCAACGCCGCCACCGACGTGCCCGTGTAGGCCGCAAAAAGCGGATAGAATACCGGCGGCGGGTTCTGGTCAATTTCATTGCCGCAGTTCGGTGGCCCGGTCAAAATGGTGATTACTCCCTCGCCGCCGTCACCCCAAGAAGGCGGCGAGTATGGCGGAACCGCATTGGTCGTGAGCGTCACCCGCCCGCTTGCCGGTGCCGTCCAGGAATACCAGACCGAACTGCCGCCCGGGTTTCCCAAATGGTCTGGTTCGCCCGGCTCCTTCGTGGCGCCGACGTTGGAAACCGCTTTGAAACATCGTGATCCGGCCAGCCGGATGCGGTTGGCAAAATTGTCGTTCGCCGGGGCAGGCGTGAATTGAAAATTGAGCGTGAAATCGCCTCCGGCTAGAACATTGGTGGTGAACACCGGCCCCCACCACATCATTACTGCGCCACCACCGGCGGGAGTGGATATAAGTTGCATCGAGGCGTCGGTGATGATGGCTGAATCCACGCAAACTTGATACGCCTGGCCGCGCGCCACGTGGAAAGTGATTTGCTGCCGTTCCCGCCAATGGCAACCGCAATCCCCGTCCTCATAACAGATCAAATAGTTATTGCTGGCCACCAGTGAAAGGTTGGTGAAGTCGTTGCCGGCGTAAACGGTCAGCAATGGACTGAAGGTCTGCGCATCGGCAGACAGCGCAACAATCCCGTTGGAGGGAGCCTTCCACGATCCCCACGCGGTTTGACCGCTGGAAATACCTTCGATAAACGGTTCCCCCGCCTCGATGGTCGCATTGGACAGGGAGCCGACAATCCAATTGGTCGGCGACAAAATTGGGCGGTTGGCAAAATCATCCGTCATCACGATTGGAGAAATTCCTTGCGCAAAAAGAGGGAAACACGCGCCCCAAACCAGCGCCGCAAGCTGGGATTTCAACCTGCCCAAGGATCGTTTGTAGCAGTATCGGATTTTCATAAATTTAGTTATCTTTAAACCGAATTGAATAAAATTCGACACGATTAGATCCGGCGTGTCAAGGCGTTCTTTTTTCAACCCCAGTTGTCGGGGTGGTCCTCCCCAGCGCCGTAGGCGCGGCATAATGGAAGAACCCAGTCAGCAATGAATCTCAGCTCCACAGGACATATTCCTGATGCCGCGCCTAGCGGAGCTGGTCCATTTTGGAATTGCTTTTCTACAAAGATGTCAGCCCTACGGGCTTCCATTGCTTAACGCATCACGCATCACGCATCACGCATCACGCATCACGCATCACACATTACGTCACCACCCGCGCCACCAGCTCCGTCGGCACCTGGCAGCCGAATTTCACCCGGCCCAGCCGCTCCGCGAGCACGAATTTCACCTCGCCCCCGCTGACCTTTTTGTCGAGCTGCATCGCGGCGAAGAGCTTTTTGCGGCGGGCAGGGTTTGCTTTGAACGCCACCGGCAATCCGGCCTGGGCGAACACTTTCTCAATCCGCGCCACGTCACCCGAAGGCAGCCCGAGGATTTCGCGCGACAATTTCGCCGCCGCGACCTGGCCGATGGCAATCGCTTCGCCATGCAGGAATTTGCCATAGCCGGAACTGTTCTCGATGGCATGGCCAATGGTATGGCCAAAGTTCAGGATCGCCCGCAAACCGCTTTCGGTTTCATCCTGGCCCACGACCTCCGCTTTGATCTCGCAACAACGCGCCACCACGGACGCCAGCAGCGCGGCGTCGCGCTGGAGCAACCGCGGCAGATTGCGTTCGAGTTGCGCAAAAAGCACCGCGTCGTAAATGATGCCGTATTTGATGACCTCGGCCAGGCCGGAAACAAATTCGCGCTTCGGCAGCGTCTGAAACGTGTCCAAGTCGCACAACACCAGACGCGGCTGGTAAAAGGCGCCCACGAGGTTCTTGCCGGCCTGGAGATTCACGCCCGTCTTGCCGCCGACCGAACTGTCCACCTGCGCGAGCAGCGTCGTGGGCGCCTGCACGAACGGGATGCCGCGCAAATAGGTGGCCGCCACAAAACCCGCCAGATCGCCCACCACCCCGCCGCCCAGCGCCACGAGGAATGATTTCCGTTCCAGCCGGTGCGCGGCCAGGCGGTCATAACATTGCTCCACCATAGCCATGCGCTTGGATTTCTCCCCGGCGGGAACCGTGAGCAGCACCGGGTCAAACCCGGACGCCGCCAGCGATTTCAACGCGGCCCGGGCATATTTTTTGCCCACGTTGGTATCCGTAATGACGGCACACCGCTGGCCCAGCTTGAGGCGGGCGCACTCCACGCCAAGTCGCGACAGCAAGCCGCCGCCGATTTTGATGACATAACTGCGATTGCCGAGTGGAACTTCAACGAGACGCATGACGGAAGGATAAACTGCGGAACATATCTGTCAAAAAGTTTGGTTGGCCGTTATCCGGCGCGGTTAAACAACACTTGACAGCATTCGCCAGACCGTTCTATTTTTTGGCATGAACAAATCTCATCAACCCATCTCTGTTTTTTCATCATCGGGCAGCCGCAACCTCCGGTTTGCCGCCGCCTTCGCGGCCGCCTTTCTGGCGCTCTCCCTGGCGGCCCATGCGGACGATATTTATTATGGCACGGTCGAGAGCTTCGACGGCGGCCAGTTGGTGCTCAAGACCACCAAGCATTCCACCGGCCATTGGAAGGTTGATGGCGCCACGCACTTGGAAGGTTCGGTCCAAGCCGGCGACTGGGTATTCGCGAACGTCGCGACCTCCGGCCACATCGCCACGCTGCGTTTCGAAGAGCGCCCCACCCCCCATGCAGGGATCATCCAAAAAATTCACAATCAGGTACTGATCGTCCATTCCGGGCCGAATATTGAAACGTGGAACTTGAAGGAAACCACCTTGCTCGACGGCGTGACCCAGTCAGACCTCAAGGCCGGGGATGAAATCGGCGTCAAGCTCTACAAGAACCACAATCTAGCCACGCTGCGGGTGGTTAAGACGGGTGTTCCAATAAAATAGGAAGTTGGTCAATTGTGGCTCTCCCCGAACCTGACCTGCAGGGTAAGGGGGGCTGCGTAAACGACCGCAGAGTCGTGCGTGTGTTTTTTTTGGCCTGACAATTGGCTGGAAAACCCGGCACCCGCAAGCGTGCCAGAGGCGCCGGGAATGCTTGCCGCCCGTTTCCCAACCGGCATAACATGGCGCACGTCATTCATGCGTGCCACGCTCAACCAGCCCATCCGTCACGGCTTTTCGCCGTGGCCGTTCGGCCTGTTCCTTGCGCTGTTGATCGTGGCGGCGTTTCCCCAGGTCATTTTCGGCCTGGAAACTTTTGTCGCACGAGATTATGGCGCGTTTGTTTATCCGCTCGCGCATTTCCAACGGGCCTGTTTCTGGCGGGGCGAACTGCCGTTCTGGGATCCCTACAACAACTGCGGCGTGCCGTTCCTCGCCCAATGGAACACCATGCCGCTTTACCCGCCGGCGCTGCTGTACCTCACCCTGCCCCTTCAATGGTCGTTGAGTTGCTTCAGCCTGCTGCATTTGTGGTTCGCGGGTTTCGGCATGTTCCTGCTGGCGCGCCGCTGGACCGGCCGTTCCTTTGCCGCCGGGTTTGCGGGCGCTGCCTTTGCGTTCAACGGTTTCACGCTCAATTTGCTGATGTGGCCCAGCCATATCGCCACGTTCAGTTGGCTGCCGTGGGTCATGCTGGCGACCGAGAGCGCCGGGCGCGCAGGCGGCAAAAAAATTCTCCTCGCCGCCTTTGCCGGCGCGCTGCAAATGCTCGCTGGCGGACCGGAAACCATTGCTCTGACCTGGCTCCTCGTGTCGGCGCTCTGGCTGCGGCAATTCTTCCAGGCCGATATCCCGCGCACCCGGTTGCTTTGGCGGTGCCCGCTGGTGGTCCTGCTCGTGTTTGCCTTGAGTGCGGCGCAACTCCTGCCATTTCTTGATCTGATGGCGCACGCCCAGCGCGAGACCGGCTACACTGACCTGCGCTGGTCCATGCCCGGCTCCGGCCTGGCCAATTTTCTGGTGCCCATGGCGTTCGGCTCGACCAAGCTCGAGGGTATTTTCTTTCAGCACGGCCAATACTGGACCTCCTCGTATTATCTCGGCCTCGGCACCTTGTGGCTGGCAATCCTGGCCGTGCTTGGTTTGCAGGACTGGCGGCAAAAAGTCCTGACTCAACCGCCAATCCGTGTTTGGTCCGGGCGGACGTTCCAATTATGCCGAGAACTTTGTGGCGATCCAATCTGCCTGTTGACGATGGTTTGGCTCCTGGCTTTGCTGTGCGCCCTTGGTGAAAACACGCCATTCTATCCTCTGCTGCGCAAACTCATCCCGCAATTGAGCTTCATCACCTACCCCGTGAAATTCGTCATGCTCGTGGTCTTCGCCGCCCCGCTGCTCGCCGCGTTTGCGCTCGCAAACTTGTACGGAGCGCCGGCCTCCGGCACGGCGCGAACCAACCTGCCGCAAGGCACCGAGTCGCACGCCGATGCAAAAGGGCGCGCAAACGGGGGTGGGGACGGCTCGTCCCCATCCTCCCAGCTTCCGTCAGTTGATCTCGGGGACGAGCCGTCCCCGCCCCTATGCTCAAATTCTCAGCGAGCCGTGCCGGAGGCCGGTGCTCCATCGCAAATCTCCGCCCAGCGGCTGCTGTGGCTCGGTGCGCTGCTGCTCCTGCTGATCGGCGGCATCACGGCTTGGACCCAACTGGCGCCTGAACCGGGCGACAATCCACACGCCGCATTGTGCAACGGAATTTCGCGGGTCGGCTGCTTGCTGCTTACCGGGGCGGTCTTGTTTGCCCTGACGCGCGAATTGAAATCTCCCCGGCTCCGTTTCACCCCACTGCTTTTGATTCTGGTCGCCTGGCTGGACGTCCTCACCCATGAGCCAAGACAAAACCCAACGGTCCCACCGGGCGTCTATGAACCGAACCTCGCGCGCAACCGATTGGCGATGAACCCGCAGCCTGAACTGGGCGGTTCCCGTGCCATGCTCTCGCCGGCCGCCGCGCTGGAACTCACGCGCTTCGGTGTCAGCGACCCCAAAAACAACTTTCTCGCCAAACGCATCGGTTACTGCGCCAATCTGAATCTGCTCGACGAGGTGCCCAAGGTGGACAGTTTCTTCTCGCTGCGCCCGCGGGAGTTTGACGGACTATTGTCGCTGATCTATAGCGTCACCAACGGCAACTTCTCGCGGCTGGAAGCATTCCTGGGTGTGTCGCAATACACCTCGCCGACAAATATGCTGGCGTGGCAACCCCGCACGGATTACCTGCCGCTGGTGACCGCGGGACAACGGCCCGTCGTGCTGGACGACCTGAGCGCGCTCTGGGCGTTCGGCAAGAACCTGGTTGACCCCGCCACCACCGTTATCCTGCCGCCGGAGGCAAAATCGCTCCTCACTTTTTCCAACCAAACACCGGCCAGCATCCGCGCCGTAAAATTCACCGACGACACCGTGGATTTCGAGTGCCAGGCCGCCGGGCCTGCACTGGCAGTCATTGCGCAAACCTATTATCACAATTGGCGCGCGGAGATTGACGGCCGGCCCGCCCCGCTGCTGCGCGCGAACGTCGCGTTTCAGGCCGTGCCCGTCCCCGCCGGCACGCACCGAGTCCACGTATTCTATCAGGACCGGGCCTGCCAGCTCGGCGCGGCCATTTCCGTTTGCATGTGGGTGAATTGTTTCGTCAGCTACCTCGCCCTGCGCCGCCGGGAACTGCCGCCGGCGGCAAGCAGTGCATTTGAGTTTGGTCCTCATTAAACCAAAGAAACATTGCCCTTTCCGAAGCCACCGCGTACCACCGTTCCAAAGCGGCGGAGGGCCGCACGCACTCCAAGACGCTTCGCGCATGCGCAAGACCCTCTGACCCGCGCCAGCGTTTTGGAGTGCGCCAGCCCTCTGGCGCTTTTGGAATGAGCCCGGTGGTTCATACCGGTGCGGTAGCTCCGCCAATGGGAAAGCGGCGGAGGGCCGCCGCACTCAAAAACGCTTCGCGCCACCGGAAAACCTCCTGCCGCGCGCCAGCGTTTTTCAGAGCGCCAGCCCTCTGGCGCTTCTCAGGAGGCTTCGCGCGGTTCCACGTCAAAATTGGCGCAGCAGTTTCAGCATTTTACGGTCAAGTTGGTGGCCCTTGAAGGTTTCGTAGCCGACGTTTTTGCGGTCGCTGTCGAGGATGCCGAAGGGTCCCCGGAAATTCCATAGCGACCAACCGAACCCGGCCGTCAGCCAGTTGTCCAAGCAGTCGTGCATCCAGGCCAGCGCAACGGGATGCGGCGTGCGGCAAACACGCCCCAGTGTCGCGCAAACTGTTCCTGGGCCACCGACTCGGTCCACAAGGTCGGTTTTTCATCGTCCCGCATATTCACGCAATCGCCGGGGCCGCGGTGGAAATTGATGCAGACATGGTCCTTATTCAGCTTTCCGGTCCAGCGGCAGCCGAATCGCCCGCGGACGATAATAATCCGGGTTCATGCGGCCGTTGACACACTTGGGAACGCACGGTTCGTAGCCGTTCACGGAATAAGTGATGAGCAAACCATCGCCATTGCAGAACTCGGGGTGGACTTCCGCCAAATAGAAAAAGGGATGATGGCCGTTGACCGCGTCATCCACCGTGAAAATCTTCTCCCGCCGCGAGAACGGCCCGGTGGGGCGGTCACTCGTCAGCAGATAGATTTCCCGCCCCTGATCACAGGCCACGCTGAATTCAGTCGTGACGAGCAGGAACTGGCCCCGAACTTTGCCGACGCTCACGGAGGTGGAGGCGCCCTGGGCAATAATCACGGCGTTCGTCACATTGGCATTCCAGTTCCGTCCGTCCCAAAACGTCCAGTTGCTTTCCGGGCGCCGCGTGCGAAAGCGCGCCACATAGACATCGCTCCCGAGAGAGTGCTTTTTGTTCCCGTAGGCATAAGTGAAACCGCTCGTGCGGTCCGGCACAAAGCCGCACCAGGAAAGCAGGCCGTTGAACAACGGCAACTCCGCATAGCCAGTGACTTTCAACTCAGGAAAAGACATTTTCGCCCAATACTGGCCGATGGCCTTGAATCCCCACATGCCGCCTTGCGGGGTTTTCTGGATCTCGGTGAGATAAACATAAATCGTACGTCCGCTTTGGAAGCCAGCGCCGGGCCAGAAGCATGGCCAAAAATCGGCGGGGACGGCAGCGGGCGGACGGAAAAATGATTTATCCTTGGCCTCAAAATGGCACAGGGTTTGGGGGTGCATCGGGTCATTTGTGTTTTGCACCAGGACGGCGTTGCGCGCATTGAACAGGGATGGCAAGGTGCCGCTGGCAGGATCCAACTGATCAATGTAGCTGTCGCCAAAAAGCCAGAGCACACGCCCGTCGGAGAGGGGAATCGTGGCGGCCACGTCGCCCGCCGCCCAGTGATTGGTCTGGCAAAAGAACGCCGTGAAAGCCGCATCCGGGTGCGCCTCCGATTGCGCCCCCCACAGCCGGTGGATCTGCAACGCCAACAGCAGGATGCAAGCCCGCTTTGGCCAAACCAATCCCCGACAACAGATTCTGTGTGTGGTCATTGGTCAGCAATACGTGATTGAAACGGAATGTGTCAAGGAGAGTTCAACCTGCATACGTAGCGGCGGACTGGTGTCCGCCGCCATTACTGCGCGAATTCCAAGAGCTGTGATTTGCCGCCACGTAGCGAGTCAGTTCTGCCGCCACTTGGGCGATCACCGGCGGCCAGTCACCGCCGAGACTGGCGAAAGAGCCGCATGGTGGGGTATCAGGGCGTCCGTTCACCAAATTGCACAAACCATCGCCAGTCCGGAGCGAACTGCACCAGTGTCCATAACGGTTTGCCCGCCGCCTTCGCCAGGTCGCCCATTTTTTGCCACACCACGCCCAAGCCGATGAAGATCCAGGCCTCACCGGTTTGCAACCCGGCAGCGCGTTTCAACCATGGGGCCGCTTCGGCATCGCGCCCGGTTCATGGAGAACCGCTGCGCAGCACCTTGGACCTTGCGCCGGAATCCCTTTGGGATTCATGTTCTAGCCCTTGATCCGATTCATGACCGCTGCCACTGCCTCGTCAATTTTCACCGACTGGAACGCCCCGTCGCGCGGTTTGATTTCCACTTCGCCTTTGGCCAATGATTTTTCGCCCAGCGCAATGCGGAGGGGGAAACCCACCAGATCGGCGTCTTTGAACTTCACACCAGGTCGCTCGTCGCGGTCGTCCAGAATGACCTCCACGCCTTGGGCGGTCAGTTCGGCATAAAATCTTTCGGCGAGTTGCATCGCCTGGCTTTCCGGAGCGACCGCCAGCGGAGTGATGCAGACCTGATAAGGCGCGACGCTCAACGGCCAGACGACGCCGTCCTTGTCGTTGCACTGCTCGATGATCGCCTGCAACGTGCGCGTGGCCCCGATGCCATAGCAGCCCATGACCGACGGTTTGCGCGCGCCGTCCGCGTCCAAAAACGTGGCGTTCAGCTTCTCGCTGTACTTCGTGCCCAGCTTGAAAACATGGCCCACTTCGATGGCGCGGCGGATCTTCAGCGGCTTGCCACATTTGGCGCAAGGCTCGCCGGCGGTGACCGTGCGCAAATCAAACCACGCCGTCACTTTAATGTCGCGCTCCAGCGAAACATTCTTCAAGTGGAAGCCATCTTCGTTCGCGCCGGTGGTCATGCCATTGGCGCCCTGCAAGCGTTCATCGGCGAGGACTTTCACGTTGGCGGGAACATTCGCCACCGCGCCCAAGCTCCCCGGTTTGGCCCCGAGCAAGGCAACAATTTCCTCGGGCGTGGCCGGGCGCGCGGCCACCGCGCCGGTCTTGGCCAGGAACTTCGTTTCGTTCAACTGGTCGTCGCCGCGAATCAAAATGATGACCGGCTGGCTATCGGCAAGGTACACCAGGGTCTTGACTTGCCGGTTGGCCGGCACGCCGTAGGGGGCTTTGCTGAGGGCCTCGATGGTCACCACGCCGGGCGTGGCGAATTTTTCCGGCGCCCCGCCCATTTCGCGCGCGGCCGTTTTGGGAATGCCGCTGGTGGCCTTCTCAAGGTTCGCGGCGTATCCGCAGGCCTCGCAAAAGGCGACCTCATTTTCGCCGGTCTCGGCCGGCACCATGAATTCGTGCGAATAATTGCCGCCAATGACGCCGGTGTCGGCCTCCACCGGAAAGGCCTTGAGGCCGCACCGGGCGAAGATGCGCGTGTAAGCATCATACATCTTCCGGTAGCTGGCCATCGCCCCCTCGTCGGTGGTGTCGAAGGAATAGGCGTCCTTCATGATGAATTCCTTCGCCCGCATAAGCCCAAAGCGCGGCCGGATCTCATCGCGGAACTTGACGCTGATCTGGTAAAAATTCTTGGGCAACTGGCGGTAGGAATTGATTTCGTTCGCAGCCAGGGTGGTGATCACCTCTTCCGCCGTGGGACTGAGCACCCACTCGCGATTGCCGCTGTCCCGGAGCTTGAACAGCACGTTGCTGGCGGTTTCGTACCGGCCGCTTTGCTGCCAGATTTCCGGCGGCTGCAGGGCGGGCATGAGCACTTCCACCGCGCCCGAGCGGTCCATCTCCTCGCGGATAATTTGCTCCACCTTGCGCAACGCGCGCAGGCCGAGCGGCAGAAAGGTGTAAACACCGCCAGCCAGCTTGCGGATGAGGCCGGCGCGCAGCAGCAGTTTGTGGGAAAGTATTTCCGCGTCGGCCGGGGCCTCGCGAAGGGTCGGAATCAATGTTTGTGTCCACTTCATGTGGCGGGGAATTTAACCCAAAGGCGCGCTCGCACGAAGGTTTTTTTATTCAAAACTCCCGCTCCTTTGACCCTTGGCGTCTTTGCGTTAAAAGGCGGCGGCAAATTTCACATCCACCGGCGCGCCGATTTTGCGCTCCCGACCGGTGGGAGCGAGTTTCCCGGTTTGCGGATCACGCGTGGGGGGGCGCTGTTGCGGGCAATTTGCGCCTGCAAGGGGAACTTTTGGGCCGCCGGCTGCAGCCAGACCGGCAAGCGCCGTTTTTGCCACCAGCCCAGTTTTTCGCCAGTGTGATAAGCTCCCCAGATGGCGAGGTGGGCGAGCAACGACATCAGCAAGGCCAC
>Ga0316231_1004679_pt1 | contig 11216 bp, 11 predicted proteins | sample TBH18027metaG_FD_206002 | JGI IMG/M metagenome (GOLD analysis project Ga0316231, IMG submission 206002) | Freshwater microbial communities from Trout Bog Lake, Wisconsin, USA - TBH18027 | ecosystem: Environmental > Aquatic > Freshwater > Lake > Hypolimnion/Profundal zone | place: USA: Wisconsin...
GCAGCAGAAATAGAAAAGCTGTCCGCGAAATGGTTGGAGCATCCGTTTTACAAATCCGACCTCGTGCTTGGGCTGGATATCGGGATTGAGGGGATCGGCATCTGGCTTCGCAAAGGGGCAACTCCTCTCTTTGCCCAGACAATTGTCGTTGAACTGCCGGAGGCATCCCCTCTTGCCAAACGGAGAGCCAATCGTGCGGCTCGCAGATCCCGCGTCAGTTGCAAGAAGCGCGAGGCCATGCTCAAGGGCTGGGTTGTCAAATACGGGTTGCTCACCGAAGAGCGGGTCAACGAGATCTGGGAGAACCCATCTATTTTTCAACGGGGCTTTGAACATCGCTACCGGGCAATTCAGAAAAGTGGTGCGCTGAAAAGCCCCGAGGCTCTCGTTTCATGTATCCGCCATTGCCTTCAGCATCGTGGGTTCGATTACCACCTGTCCAACGACGCTGCTTTTCCATGGGGAGACGGCATGGATGATGCCAGCCAAATCATTCAATGGGCAAAGAGAGCCATCTGTCCGCCGGGAGCGGTGAAGATCTGGAAACAGCTTTTTTCGGATGCGTCATGGTCAGACAAGGGAGAGAAGTGGGATAAGGTCATGGCGGCTCTGGACGAAACGGTGCACCGCTATGGCAGTCAGCCAATCGAGACCCATCTGGCGAAACATTTTCGTGAGAAAAACCACCCGAATCTCCGGGAGGCCGCACGGGGAGAAAACTTTCCACGCGAACTGATCAAAGAGCACCTGCGACTGATCTGCAAGAACCACGAATCATTTTTCGGTTCCAAGGAAAAACTGGACGCCGCGCTCACTGAACTCCTCGGTGAAAGCGATCAGAAACTGATCCCCGACAGCATCATTGACTTCCATCGCAAAACCCAGAGCGAGATTGAAAGCCTCTGGAAGCGTAAAACAAACGACTGCCCATTCATCCCATTCTTGGCACCGGCGGGAACCCCAGCAAAAGAAAAGTGCTCGCCAAATAGCTCCCCGGAAATTCGCCGATTCAAACTCCTCCAATTTCTTTCTGAAAGGACTTTTGTTGCCATGGATGGCAACCGGATCGAACGGACCTACGCCAATGCCGACCTACACGCTGCGCTCATGGGTTTACTGGAAACGGATATCTCCGCAACGTCGGCAGCAATGCCTGCCCCAAGTCGAACCAAGCTTGGCAAACGGGACTTGAAGAAGCTCGTTGAGACAGCAGCGAAAGCAAAATTGGCTCCAGACTCTGTTTCCCACAACGCCGATTTCTTCGAGCAGCTTGCGGATCTTCTTTTTCCGAAACTTTCCGTGCTGAAAGAGCGGGCAGCACTCTCCGAGACGGCAGCGAAGCATTTGAATGATCTGGGCATGGAGAATCTGAGCGAGTTTCAGGCGGATAGAGTGCGGGGAAACTGGTCAGAAACTTACTACCAGTGGCGGCGGATTGCCACGCTGGGTGGACCGATCTACCCCCAGGTCGAGCTTCTTTTGGGAAATCCCCGCCAATACGACAACGAGGGCAATACGAAAGATCGGAACGGCAGCAACCCCCAGCACCACGGCATTCTGCGCCGCCTTTTCGCCGGACAATTCAAGGATGCCCATGGCAACACAGTGGATCTCTCGACTCACCTTGGAGGAAAAAAAGTTCCCGATTACATAATCATCGAGACGCTTGGTGATATCCCGCGCAATGCCGACCAGCGGAGAGATCTCCAGAAGGAGCAGAAAGAACGGCGGGAGGCGAAAGGCAAAATCTTCGAGAAATACAATCTCCCGAAGGATGCCACATCGGACCAAATCAAGAGAGCGCTTCTCTTTGATCAACAGACGGGCAAAGATGGACGGGCTGTATGTCCTTACACCGGTGCTGATCTTGGCGATTCTGCGCTGGCGACCGACTTGGAAATCGAACACATTTATCCCCGCGAGTCGGGCGGTATTTCTGAAATGCTCAACCTTGTCCTCACAAGGCGGCAGACCAACGGCGACAAAGGGAAAAATACGCCATTTCAGATCGCTGGAAAAACTATCGGGAAAACATCCTTTTCATCATGGACGGACATGAAAAAGCGTGTCGAGTCAGCCATGAAATGGAAAAAGGCCAAGCGGGAATTGTTTTGTCGTGAGGAGACGACCTGCCCTGACTGGAGCAATACGACCCGAGTCGCCCAACTTGCCCGCCAGCTCCGCGATCAAGTCATCCGATGGATCAAGCTGGATCGCTCTCTCGATGAGAATGAACGTGCCAACGAAATTGCCAGACGTATCGGCACTCCCTCGGGGGCGATGACAGCAGCGTGCAGAGAATCTTGGAAAGATGCGCTTCCTGATTTCATGTCCGGGAAAAAAGATCGATTAAACTTTCGGCACCATCTCTACGATGCCGCCGTTATCTCGCATATCCCACCGCGCGAAGGTATGAACTTGGCTTCTTGCGGGGGCATCTTCGTTTCCGACTTCGCTTCCGGGAGAGGATGGATGACAATCGCGCTCCCAGGACTTCTTCTGGACCTGAATCCCTTTCAGGAAGCCACGCAGAACGTCTGTCTCGTTTTTAAGCCGAAGAGCGGGAAGTCCAAGACTTCACGCTACGACAGCACAATTTACTCGCCGACCGACAGCGATGGGGAGCGGTGGACCCGGTTTAAAGGAGATCTGGCTGAGTGGCGTGTAGATCCAAAAATGAGCCTGGAAAAAATAAAACAATGCCTCAGAGCAGCGAGAATCACCGCAGATAAGCTCCCGGACAAGCTGATCGAAAAGTGGTATCATCAAGAGCCACCAAAGGACGCTCCTGCACACCCTCTCAGGTTTCCTTCATTCAAAGATGGTGTCCCCGGACAGAAAATCGAAACTGTCACCCGGAAAATCACCAAGCCCTGCGCCGAGCCTGCTTACGGTCCCCACTTCGATGGCAAAGGGAACATCATCGGATGGAAGGTGGCCCAGGAGTCCTTCATCCGCTGTGAAATATGGATGACAGAGATCCCAGGGAAAAACGGAGTGCCCGAAACCAAGTTCTACCAACGGCGAACATTTCACCCTCGCCACCTTGTCAATCTCCAGAAACGCCAGCTTACCGATGGTCGCTTTCTATCTTTGAAGCTCTCTCTCTCAGAGTCGGATTTGCATGAAATCGGTCTCGTGGCTGAGGCCGAAGAAGTGAAGGAGCTCCAGGAACGGCTTGCCTCCAAGGTTAAGAAAGGCTCGAAGAAACTCCAAAAAAACGCCACTGGTGGCGACCTTTTCGAGTCAGGTGATGTCGGGCTTCCCGCCGCTCTGCCCACGACAACCTCTCTGCAAGCAATCTATTGTGAACCGATTCCCATCCCGCCCATGGCAACAAAAGTTGGTTGTTTCCGTAAGGGACAGGTGCTCATGGTGCCATTGGATTCCAGCGGCAAGTTTCACAAACGCGGGACTCTCCCAAAAAATGTCGAGCCCGCTGGAGGATGGTGGGCTTATGCGGTGACTTCGATCAAGAGCGGTGGAGAGATCGAGATGAAATTGGCCGAATACAAGCCAGCGAAGCCAGATGAGCAAACGTCGCGGCGCAAAGCCCCTGATAGCCTTCGCCCGACTTCTAGCGATGACCTTGCTTTTCTTCTGGAGTTGCAAGGTCGATAATTCAAACGGGAGCTGGAGTGATCCACCACCTCATCATCCTGACGGATCAGCAGGATTTGCGGGTGGAGTCCGGCAAGCTGATCTCTGGCAGTAAAAAAATTGCGATAGATACACTGGGGACAATCCAGTGCCTCTCCTCCCAGTGCCGGTGGACGCAAAGTGCGCTGGATGTACTCACGACGCAATGTCCTGTCATCATGGCGAGGTGGGGAAAACAACAAAAAAAATGGAGCACGTTTTCTCTTGCCCCGCGAGCCCGCTATGTCAACCCGACCGCTCAGTGGAAGTTGTGTCGTCTGGCACCACGCACCGCGACTGTCCTGGCCAGCGCACTCATCTGGAGCAAGGTCTGCAACCAGCAACTCATGCTTCATACGTTTTCTCCCCAGACGCCGGAAAAACCTCGTTTGCAGGAAAATTCAATCAACCGAATACTTCGTCTGGAGGCATTCTATGCCCGTTATTTTTGGCCGCGCTATTTTTCTGCCCTGACACAGGATCTGTTTGAGCGGGAAAAACGCAAGCCCAAGCATCCGCTGAATGTCGCGCTCAATTACGGATACGGTTTTCTTTACCATGCCATCGAATGGCAGTGTCTGGCTTCCGGTCTCGATCCGGGCATCGGCATCGTCCACAGACTTCGACGCAATCGCCCAAGCCTCGCATGCGATCTCATCGAACCCCTCCGGTGCTGTGTCGAACTGACCGTGGCTCGTCACTGGGACGACTTGAGCGAACCCCAGCGCATGGCCGGACACTTTGCCGAAATGCTCGAATCCAAGTGGCATTACAAAGGTGGCTCGTTTCGACTCCGCACCATCGTTCGGCTCATGGTCGAATCCTTTGTCTCCGCTTTGAATGGGCAGCCCTTCATTCCCTTTTCTCTCCATGCTCGTGATGCTTGCATATGACACCCCCGAGCAACGGCACCAAAATCTCCTGCGGAAGGAGTTTGAGGCTGTCGGCGGAGTTCGCGTCCAATACAGCATCTACCTTTTCAAAGGCGAACCTCACGAATGCGAGCGCGTCGTTCGTCACATGCGCCGAGTAGCCCACGGAATACCCGGTGATATTCGTCTTCTCCCAATGGACGAAACCACATGGGACGCACAGATCGTCATCTCGGAAATACTTGAAGCCTCGCAGCGATTGCGCGATTTGGAAGAATTCGTGAAAGTATGGTGACCGCAACCCGCTCTCTAAAATAGAGATGCGGGTTGCAGATACCAGACTGCCCTTGTGGGGGCGAGATCAAAACTCTGGTTGCGATCGCGTGTCTGGCGTTCGCGAGATACCAGACTGCCCTTGTGGGGGCGAGATCAAAACCTCCATGGCATCCCCATCACTCTCTGGCATTGATACCAGACTGCCCTTGTGGGGGCGAGATCAAAACGGGTGAGAGGAGGCGGATTTACGGAAACGGTGGATACCAGACTGCCCTTGTGGGGGCGAGATCAAAACGAGCGGACAGGAACAGGTTGTCGAGGATGCGGGATACCAGACTGCCCTTGTGGGGGCGAGATCAAAACGGATCTGGCGGAAATGGAAGTCGAGGTAATCGGATACCAGACTGCCCTTGTGGGGGCGAGATCAAAACTCGGAGTCGGGCGGCATCGAAGACGATCAACTGATACCAGACTGCCCTTGTGGGGGCGAGATCAAAACATGGGGGGCGCAAGCCGCCCGGAGTTGTGAAAGATACCAGACTGCCCTTGTGGGGGCGAGATCAAAACGGGATGGCGATCTGGAGGGTATTTTATCTCGGATACCAGACTGCCCTTGTGGGGGCGAGATCAAAACGGCTTTGAAGTCGGAGTATGCGCCGTCGGTCGATACCAGACTGCCCTTGTGGGGGCGAGATCAAAACCCGATCATGATCGCAAACGCATGGATCACAAAGATACCAGACTGCCCTTGTGGGGGCGAGATCAAAACTAGGTGATGACGCCGCGCGTGCTGATGTCCTTGATACCAGACTGCCCTTGTGGGGGCGAGATCAAAACAAGAGGAATCATTGACCAGATCCAAGCGGCGAGATACCAGACTGCCCTTGTGGGGGCGAGATCAAAACTGGGACGGTGTTATACTTCTCGGTTGGTCGAGGATACCAGACTGCCCTTGTGGGGGCGAGATCAAAACGATGATGTTGCTCTCGGTCTTTTCGTCCCGGTGATACCAGACTGCCCTTGTGGGGGCGAGATCAAAACATGGGGGGCGCAAGCCCGGAGTTGTGAAAGGAGATACCAGACTGCCCTTGTGGGGGCGAGATCAAAACGTCCTCCGTGCCTCAGCTCGCTGTTCGCCAGAGATACCAGACTGCCCTTGTGGGGGCGAGATCAAAACGTGGAACTCGCACTGCTGCTGCCAGAGCGCTTGATACCAGACTGCCCTTGTGGGGGCGAGATCAAAACGCGTCTTCCATGAGCGCCAACGGCCGCTCGCTGATACCAGACTGCCCTTGTGGGGGCGAGATCAAAACGGTTCTCGCGGAATAGAAACCCAATGACATGCGATACCAGACTGCCCTTGTGGGGGCGAGATCAAAACCCCGTCTCAACTATCGTGTGTGCCGCCCACGGGATACCAGACTGCCCTTGTGGGGGCGAGATCAAAACGCATGAGCATTCAGCGGTGGCGTTCATTTGTGGATACCAGACTGCCCTTGTGGGGGCGAGATCAAAACAGCAGCTCGCTGCAGATCTGGCGCGGGTCACAGATACCAGACTGCCCTTGTGGGGGCGAGATCAAAACTCCTGTCCCAGAACAGACCGATCCAGAGATCAGATACCAGACTGCCCTTGTGGGGGCGAGATCAAAACAGGGGTGTGGGCCGTATTATTGGACGAACCCGGATACCAGACTGCCCTTGTGGGGGCGAGATCAAAACGTGCATCTCCGCGCGAGCCATCACGATAATTCGATACCAGACTGCCCTTGTGGGGGCGAGATCAAAACATGCTCCGATGTGCCAGGGCTGGGAGATCAGGGATACCAGACTGCCCTTGTGGGGGCGAGATCAAAACACCAAATCTCACGAATATCTCTTCCTGCTCACGATACCAGACTGCCCTTGTGGGGGCGAGATCAAAACATGCACCTTGTCCTTCATGTCTGGTGTCAGTAGATACCAGACTGCCCTTGTGGGGGCGAGATCAAAACCCTCGCTCATGGCGGGGGCATCGGGGACGGTGGATACCAGACTGCCCTTGTGGGGGCGAGATCAAAACAATGGGAGGGATGTTGTGTGCCTGCTCAAAGAGATACCAGACTGCCCTTGTGGGGGCGAGATCAAAACTCCATATACCGCGGCTCACTTCCATGCCTACAGATACCAGACTGCCCTTGTGGGGGCGAGATTAAAACGCGTTTTTGTAGCGAGGCTCACCCCCGCCGCCGCGACACCAGACCACCCACCAACACGGCCAGTAGCAGACCGACCCCAACGGCAATGATGAGATGACTGAGGGGTAGTTTCTTCCCGCATTCGCAGCATCCGCCCTCCCATTTTCCAGTGGTGATGAGCGTTTTGACGGATTCGATGCAGGGGCAGGTGTTCATAGGGATCAGCATACATGAAATTTCCCTGGTAGCTAAAAGAAACCCGCCCTCGCAAAGCAGGCAGGTCTCTTGAGGTTTCGCGCGCTTCGGTGCGTGGCCAATGGCTAGCGTCCGATCACCTCCCCCGTGGCGCGTAGTTTTTGAATTTCAGCGTGCCAGTTGCAGGTCGCATCAAGGCAAGGTGAACGGTATGATCGTTGAACACCGGCTCTTCTTCGAACCTCCCCAAGCCAGGGAAGCGCGTGAACCCCTCCGCTTCCTGTGCCAACCGGTGGACTTCGCTGAACCTCTCGTGCGTGTCGCTCATCCATTCCTCTCCGTCTTCGTCCTCCCATTCAGTTTCGCTGTTGAGCGAACGGTGATTGCGGTGGACGTAGTGGTTGGAGAGGGCGAGGTGGGGACTGCGTTTGGTGGGGCGAACGCATGTGGCCGTGCCTTGGTCAGGTTTTTCGATCCGCGCCATTTCCCAGCGATTGGTCCCGCAAATCAGGGAAAGGAACGGGGTGAATGGTTTTGCAGCCAGGATGTTTTTCCGCAGTTCGCTGAACGTCCCTGATTCATCACAGGCCATCCGCATGGCGTAGCAGGCTGGATGTCCGGTGAAGGATTTCCTCACATGGGCGGAGGGTGCCTGGTTGAGCGCCAAGGCCCATGCGGGGCCTACGGCGGTGACGACACCCAGGAATCCGGCGAATCCCAATGACGAATACGCCGCTTCGCCTCCTCTATGGAAATGGACAACGGTGGTGTAGCGGGCGATGTCTTCCGGGAAGCACCAGTCCATGAATCGCAGCATCACGGGTCTTCCGTCTTCATCGTGGAAGACGCCGGTGGAACACGCGGTGGGATAATACATGAATTGGCAGATGTCGTAGGCGCAATTGCTGACGGCCAACAACTGAGCGGGGATTCCTGTGGCTTTGCTGAGCCCTTTGCATTCCTCGAACAGCGGTCCGAGGAATATCCTGATGACCGGATCTGCCACGAGGGATGCGAAGGCGGCTTTCTTGTAAAGCAGCGGTTGCAGGAACGACGGTAGTGAATCCGAGCACAAGTCGAGGACGGATTCTGTGAGGGCATGGACCCGCCCAGCGATCTTCTTGCCTGGGCGGATCCAACGCTCGTGTGCTGGTGCGTCCAGATCGACTTGGATTTCAGGGATGGATTTCATTTCCTGAGCGCCAGTTTCGCAACTGCCGTGATGGAGCAGACGACAGCACAGACTCCAAGGAGGAGTAGGCTGCCAGCGGCGTATTGAATGAGGTTGATCGGTTTTTCTTCGGTGGTCTGCATGGTGGTTTTCTTTCTGGGTTTATCGTTGCTCCGAGCCATTTTCTCTCGCTGCTTCTGGATTCGGGTGAAACGCCACCGCTGATGAACGGGCGCACTGACCCGCCATTTTGACGCCTTCTGAAAACGTCTCCAACGCGAAGGTTTTGAGATCGTGTCCGAGCGATTCCATTTTGCCCGTGAGGGAATGAAGGACACCGCGAGCGACGATGATTCCCAAGACGAGGATGGCGGCGATGGGGACGATGATGTGGAAGGCGAACACCGCCGTTGCTGAAAGCAACGCCAGCGTGCCGGTGATGAGCAGTAGCGCCGCAAGCAACCGTGAAAGGCTGCGTTTGACGAGGTCTGCCGGTGGATTGAATATTTTCATGATGATGGTTGTTGGTTTGGTTGTTTGTCTGACTGGGTTGTTTGGTTGCTGATTGAGCAGCGAAGAAAGAGCCCACCCCCGCAAATGGGAGTGGGCTCTTTTCCGCCGCATGCACGGTTCAGTGCATGGTTTGGCACATCTGGCCGATGTGCTCGATGGCAGGGACTGCTTCCGTCTTGGCGTCAACGGTTCCGCTGGCGAACCAGCAGGATTTTCCCGCAACGTCCTTCCACACCACCTTGACCATTCCGTATTTGGTCCAGACGGTGGCTCGCAAGGGACGTTCCCAGCGGTTGAGGTGGATGGACCGTATGCGCGGGTATTGCTTTGCCACGGTTACCCCCTTCGCCGGTCAGACCGGCACGCTGCTTTTTCGTGATCCACCATGATGTTGCCGCGCCATGATGGGATCTGCATGGAGTCTGCAATGGCGTCCTCGCCAAAATACTCCCGCAGATCGGTGGCCAGCTTTTCTTTCAGGTCGTGTGCCCACGAGTTGCTGAACCCGAATCTGGCTGCCGTATCTGTCGCACGTTTCCCCTGTGCAAAATCACTCACCATCGCTTCGTATCTTGGATTGTGGCTTCCCAGGAATTCCTCCCAGTCCACAAACCTCGATGCTGCCATGGACGGGTCATCTGCATTTCCTGCCAGCATGTCCCCGAGAGGAATTTCCTCGTCAGTTTCGGGATCATACCCGGCTGGTTCCTCAAACGAGAGAACACTGGAGAGGTTGTCCAACTGGGTTCCGGCGTTCATCACGTCGGTCCTGCCTGCCGAGTATGACCGGCGACCAGACTTCATGTGAAGGATGGTGTAGTATGCCACGTTACCTGGGGTGACTTCCTTCCCCCGCTCTTCGAGGTCGTGGAGCATCTTGGCTGCCACGGCCAAGGCATCTTGCAGCAGTTCCTCTGTATCTTCTGCTCCGACTCCACGGATATACGGCATGGTGGCTCGGAGCCGTGGTTCGATCTGATCAATCAAAACGAAGCCTGCTTTTGGGCTCATTTGTGTTTTTCCTTTCTGGTTGAAAGGCGACCTCAGGGCAGAGTGCTTCTGTCCGCAGCGGTCACCAGTTTTTGGTTTTACTGATGGCCGCATGCGCGGCGGTTGACCCCGGCGGAATGCCGAGGCCGTGAATGAAAATGGTGACGGGCACACAGCGGTGCCCGCCAGAGCTGCTATGGCAGCCTTTGGATTTTGCTCTTCCGGATTTCTTCGATGGTCGTGATCACCACCGAAACGATGGGCAGTGCCAGCTTCAGGAGCTTCTTTCCGGATTGGCCAGCCACATTGACGATATGAATGGCCTGCCGGATTCCCTGGATTGGGTTCGGTATGGGCTTCATTGGGCACCTCCGTTGCTGGGGCTGAGGCGTTCCGAGTAGTTTGGTTTGAATACCATGGTGTTCCTTTCTGGTTGGTTGGTTTTTTGCACGAAAAAACCCAGCATCGCTGCTGGGTCGTTCTGAGCCGGTTGGTTTGATCTGATCAGGATTCCTCAGCACCGGAATTGGATGCTGGGGGATCCCGCCATTGTATTGTGGTCGAAAAACGGGGTGAAATACCCCTCCATACAGGGGGAATATGCCGTCCATGGCGTAACAGCGTAACAAATCGCCCCGGTGGATCAGCGGAGGCAGATTTTACAGGGCCGTGACGGTGTTACGGCTTCGGAAGCGGGCTCAATCCCGGATCCTCACTCGCTCTCCGACAACAATCCGAAGGAGTCCCTCACAGGACGACAGTTCGTTTGCTCGTATGCTGCCGGATCACTTGCTCAAGCGAGGGAGACTGCGTTGGGGTGGGGCTTTGCTGGCGGCAGATCCCCGTGTTGGGCTCAGATACCCTGACCTCGATCGTAAAGACTTTCTTCCGCTCCCCCTCGATCTCGTAACGGACGAGGAACCGGGGAGGGATTGCCGCCCCATCGCCCAAAAAGCAAGGAGACAGGAGTGGCTGTTGCAGCAAGAATGTCGTCACGATCACGGGATATTTGTGCCTGCCCCCCTTTGGCAGATGAACCTTCCCGTCGATCCAGGAGGCAGGATATTCCACCGTGCCGGATGCCTTGTTTTCTACGCGCACCGCCATATCAAGTTCGTCCACCGACATTGGGTGTTTTTTTGTAGAAACTGGGACACGATACGTTTCGTCGAACGCCGTTTTGAACGGGACAGGCTTCCCGTATTCCTTGGAAAAAACTTGTTCCTGCCACTCCGCGAACTCCCAAGCCAGCGGGACCGTGAGCCCGAGTTTCCCTGCCGCTTGAAACATACGAACGAGCTGCCACGCAGCCTCGTCGGTGAGATTCCGCGCTTCCTGGTCTGTCAGCCCCTTGATTTTTTCCCAACTTTCGAGCAGCAGGGGA
>Ga0316231_1004681_pt1 | contig 11209 bp, 7 predicted proteins | sample TBH18027metaG_FD_206002 | JGI IMG/M metagenome (GOLD analysis project Ga0316231, IMG submission 206002) | Freshwater microbial communities from Trout Bog Lake, Wisconsin, USA - TBH18027 | ecosystem: Environmental > Aquatic > Freshwater > Lake > Hypolimnion/Profundal zone | place: USA: Wisconsin...
GAGTCTGAGCCCCACTTGGAACGGGACGAAAGTGGGCGGCGCTGCGACCGTCTACCTGACCAACGGACGCAGTTTCCCGTTCACTGTGAAAGGGACGACCAAGGCCGGCGCTTCCAAGCTGACGCTCACCGGCACCGGGACCGGCAAAGGCGCAACCTGGACGGTGACAATGACCGGAACCAATCACATCACCGGAATTAGCGGTAGTTTGTTGGGTCAGAAATTCAACCGCAGCGGATTATAATACCGCAGCGGGATTATTCAAAAGAGGCCGTGTCACCATTCCGTTTTCCGTGCACTTGGTTTCTGCCGATGCGGCACCTGTCACTGCCAAACTTTGACAGGCAGTTCCGGAGGCGGTATGCTTTCCGTTGCCGCCTGACATCATGAATCTCTGGTTCTGTTTCCGTTGCACAGTGATTGCCACCCTCGTGTGGTTCGCAACACCATTGGGCCAAGCCGAGCCCAACCCGTTTGAAACCCAATCGGTTTTGGCATCCCCAAATTCCGTGGACGAACTGGTATTCGCGAAACTGCGTCAACTCGGAATCCCACCGGCCAATCTCTGTTCCGATGCCGTGTTCCTCCGCCGCGCATTTTTGGATGTGATTGGCACTCTGCCCACCGCCCAGGAGGCGCGCGAGTTTCTCGAAGACCACAAGCCGAATAAACGTGCCGACTTGATCAATCGGCTGCTGGAACGCGATGAATTTGTGGATTATTGGGCAATGAAGTGGTGCGATCTGTTGCGGGTCAAAGCCGAGTTTCCAGTCAACCTCTGGCCCAACGCCGTCCAAACCTACCACCATTGGATTCGCGCCTGCCTCCAGGAAAACCTGCCCTACAACCAGTTCGTGCGGCAGCTCCTGACCGCCAATGGCAGCAACTTCCGGATGCCACCAGTCAATTTCTATCGCGCCATGCAGAACCGCGATCCCCAAGGCATTGCGCAAACGGTGGCACTCACGTTCATGGGCACCCGCGCCGAGAAGTGGCCGCGGGAACAACTGGCCGACCTGACGGCGTTTTTCACGCAAATCGGCTACAAATCGACTGCGGAATGGAAAGAGGAAATCGTCTTCTGGGATCCCGGTAAAGCGACCAATGACCTCTGGCAAATTGCGGTCTTCCCGGATGGCCGCGCGGCCCAGTTACCCGCCGACCGCGACCCGCGCGAAGCCTTTGCCGACTGGCTGATCACGCCAACCAATCCCTGGTTCACCCGCAATATCGTCAATCGGATTTGGGCGTGGCTGCTGGGCCGCGGCATCATTGACGAGCCCGACGACATTCGCGCGGACAATCCCCCGAGCAACCCCGAACTGCTTGCCCTGCTGCAGCGGGAGCTGGTTGCGAACCGATACAACCTCAAACACATTTACCGGCTCATTCTCAACTCGAAAACCTACCAGCTTTCTGCCATTCCAAAATCCACCCAGCCCGCCGCTGCCGTCAACTTTGCAGCGTATCCGCTGCGGCGGTTGGAAGCGGAGGTGTTGATTGATGCGCTCAACCAAATCACCGGATCGACCGAGAAATACTCCAGCGCAATTCCGGAACCATTCACTTTCATCCCGGAAAAACAGCGGGCCATCTCTCTGGCCGATGCGAGCGTAACGAGTTCATTTCTGGAAATGTTCGGCCGGTCGCCGCGCGCCACCGGCTTGGAGTCCGAACGCAATAATCGGCCCACTGCCGCCCAGTGGCTGCATCTGCTCAATTCAAGCCACATCCAACGCAAGATCGAGCAGAGTCAAAAACTCCAAAGCCTGGGGGGCCGCAAAAACAATCCGCGCGATATCGTCACCGGGTACTACCTGACAATCCTGTCCCGATATCCAACACCGGACGAACTTAAAACCGCCCTCACCTATTCGCGGTACGCCTCCGTGCAAGACCACGATGTGGCTGTGGATCTGGCATGGGCCTTACTGAATAGCGACGAGTTTTTGTACCGGCATTGACGTTAAACCAAATCCGAGGCAAGTTACACTCATGTTGACCCGTCGCGAAGTCATTCGCCGAGCGCTGTTCAGCGCGGCCGGATTGTGGCTCGCTGATAAACTGCCACTCCGCGCGCTGGCTGCCGTTGCTGCCGCACCGGCGAAAGTCAATGCAGTCATTCAAATCTGGATGTGGGGCGGCCCGTCTCACCTCGACACTTTCGATCCGAAACCGGAGGCCGGTTACGATTACTGCGGCCCCCTGAAAGACCCAATTTCCACCAATGTGCCGGGCATCCGAATTTCCGAGCTCTTCCCCGAGCTCGCCAAGCAGGCCGACAAGTATTCCATTATTCGGAGCCTGACCCACGGCGATAATGGCCATGAAACCGCCGCTTACATGGTTCAAACCGGTCGCGTGGCCGGCGAACGCCTGGTCTATCCTTCCACGGGCGCGGTTGTTTCCCGGTTCAAAGGTTACGAAGCCGGCTACAAAGGTTTGATCCCACCCTATATCGTGTTAACCGAGCCGCAAGGGCGCTTCGATGAAGCCGGTTTCATGGGCGCGCGCTACAAACCGTTCGCCACGGGCGGCGATCCGTCGGCCGCCCGATTTGCCGTCGAAGGCGTCGTCGCGCCCGGCATCTCGGATGACCGGCAGCGGGACCGGCGCGAACTTCTCCACAAACTCAATACACTCGAACACGCCCTCCCCAATGATCCCGGCCTGGCCGCGGCGGCAAAGTGTGAAAACGAAGCCTACAGCTTGATCCTCGGCGACGCGGGCAAAGTGTTCGATTTGTCCGAGGAAAAAGATGCGCTGCGGGACCGGTATGGCCGGAATAAATTCGGGCAGTCCTGCCTTGCGGCCCGCCGGTTGGTGGAACACGGCGTCCCGTACGTCACCATTAACTTCGGCGGTTGGGACACGCATAAGGATAATTTCCCGGCCATGCGGCGGAAATTACCGGAACTCGATAAAGGCCTGGCAACGTTGTTGCAGGATTTATCCAGCCATGGATTGCTCGACAGCACCATTGTCTGGTGGAGTGGCGAGTTTGGCCGGACTCCGAAAGTCGATTGGGGCTCCCCTTGGAACGGCGGCCGGGGGCACTGGGGAAAATGTTTTAGCGCGGTGGTGGCCGGCGGCGGATTCAAAGGGGGGCAGATCGTCGGAGCTTCGGATGCCAAGGGCGAAACTGTCAAGGACCGCCCCGTCTATCCGGCCGATCTGATCGGGAGCATGTACACTTTGCTTGGCATTGACGGCACAGCGCAACTGCCCCATCCGCAAGGCCTGGATGTCCGCGTCCAACCGACAGCCGAGGACGGCGTCAAGATGGCCGGCCTCCTCCATGAAATCATGTGACATGATTCCCACCGGTTTCTGGCATTCCGAGCTTGCGAGGAATCTCCTTCGGAGGACTCAGGACGGCGTCTGGCGTACTCTGGCAGAAGACGTTCGAGATTCCGCGCTGGCGCTCGGAATGACAAGTTTGGTTTTTTTGGTCAGAACCGTGACTCTAAAGAAGACACCCATAGACTGGCGGCCAACAAGTTACCGGTGGCTCGTGGCGGTATTGACCGCTGGAGTAATCTTCGTATCGACAGCTGCGGCCCAGCAGCGATTGCCACATATTGGGTACGTCTATCCGGCCGGCGGCCGACAAGGAACCACTTTTGAAGTAACCATCGGCGGTCAATACCTGACCCATGCCACCAATGTATTCGTCTCCGGGGCTGGCGTCCGGGCCACAATCCTCGACCAAGAACGGCAGTTGACGCCTCAAGAACAGATGGATTTAAAGGAACAGCTCAGCCGACTTCAGGAGATGCGCAAGATGGGGACGCACCTCACGGCGGAGGAGCTGAAGTTCGTGGAGGAAATCAAAAAGAAACTCACCCGGTTCGGGCGGAAGCTGAGCAATCCGTCGCTGAGTGAATTCGTGACCGTGCAAATCACGCTCGCCCCCAATGCCGCCGTTGGCGATCGCGAGATCCGTCTCAGCACGGAACGCGGGCTTTCGAACCCCCTCACCTTTTGCGTCGGCCAAGTCCCGGAATTCACCAAGGACGACTGGAAGAATGTGCCGCAATCGCGCGACAATTTAGAACCGCGTTTGAATCCAACGCCGCCCCCGATCAATATCACCTTACCAGCCACGCTCAACGGCCAGATCCCACCGGGCGGCGTGGATCAATATCGCTTTCCCGCGCGGCATGGCCAGCAATTGATTGTTGTGGCCAGCGCCCGGGCCTTGATTCCATACCTGGCCGATGCCGTACCGGGCTGGTTCCAGGTGACGATGGTTCTCACCGATGACACCGGGCATGAACTCGATTATGCCGACCATTACCGCTTTCAACCGGATCCGATCCTCTATTGTGTCATCCCCAAAGACGGTGAATACCTCCTGGAAATTCGGGATTCATTGTACCGGGGCCGCGAGGACTTCGTGTACCGGGTAATGCTCGGTGAATTGCCCTACATCACCGGCATTTTTCCCATGGGCGTCCAAACCGGCCAAACGACCACGGTGACGTTGCACGGTGGAAATTTACCGGTCACCCGGTTGACATTTGACGCCAAAGATAAACCGCCGGGCACCTATCCATTGGCCGTCCGAACGCCGGAATGGGTTTCGAACGTGATGCCGTTTGTCGTCGATGAATTTCCTGATTTGCTGGAAAAGGAACCCAACGACAAACCCGCGACAGCCCAAGCCGTGACCCTGCCAGTGATTATCAACGGCCACATTGATCCCCCCGGCGACTGGGATGTATTTCGATTCGACGGTCGGGCCGGCCAGCCGTTTGTTGCGGAAGTCCGGGCGCGCCGCTTAAATTCACCCTTGGATTCCGTCTTGAAACTCACCGACGCGGCGGGCAACCAACTCGCCTACAACGATGATTTTGAGGACAAGGGCGCCGGCCTGACGACCCATCACGCGGACTCGTATTTAACGGCCACCCTGCCTGCGGATGGAACGTATTATCTTTCCATTGGCGACGCCCAGCATAAAGGCGGACCCGATTTTGCTTATCGGCTCCGCCTCTCTGCGCCCCGACCTGACTTTGAATTGCGGGTCGTCCCGGCCAGTTTGAATGCCCGGCCCGGTGGCAGCGCGCCGGTCACCGTATACGCCTTGCGGCGCGACGGATTCACCAATGAAATTGCCATTGCCTTGAAAAACGCGCCGGCCGGTTTCCGGTTGAGTGGGGAGAGCCTGATCACCACCCAGGAACAAATCAAACTCCTGCTCAATGTCCCGGGCACCCCTCTCCCTGCACCCGTTCCGATCAGCTTCGAGGGCCGCGCCGTGGACAACGGGTGGACGATTACGCACTCGGCTGTGCCGGCGGAAGATCTAATGCAGGCTTTCCTGTATCGGCACCTCGTCCCGGTCAAGGAAACACAGGTCGCTGTCACCGTCCCGCCGCCCCCGCGTCCCGTGCCGCGGATTCTCAGTACTACGCCGATTGAAATTCCGCCTGGTGGCACCGGTCTGGTGCGGATCCGATTTCCCGTTGGCACACCCGCCGGGAAAATTCAATTCGAGATCACCGATGCCCCCGAAGGCATCACGCTCCAAAGTTTTGGGCCGGGCCGGGATTGGATGGAATTGGTCCTGCGCAGCGACGCACAAAAAGTTAAAGCGGGTCAAAAGGGCCGGGTGACCCTCCGCGCCTGGGTCGAGAAACCACCGCCGCCGATCAAGCAAGTCATCCCACTGGAGTCGGTCCCGGCAATTCCGATCGAGATTTCACCGCCGTAACGCGGGGGTTGGGCTTTGCGCGTCCTCGCTTGCTCGCCCCCGACAGCAAATCTCACTGCCTGTTCGTGTTCCTACGCCGCACCTTTGCCTTCCGTCCTTACTCACGTTTGGTAATAAATGTTTCTCCGGACCGACAAAACCGTTAAATTCCCTCGCGCCGATGAATATCTTGGGTATTTCTGCATTCTATCACGATAGTGCTGCGGCGCTCGTGCAGGATGGCCGCATCAGCGCGGCCGCCCAGGAAGAACGGTTCACCCGACGGAAACAGGATCCCTGTTTCCCACAACACGCCGTCGAGTACTGCCTCGCCGCTGGCGGCATCGGGCCGGCGGACTTGGATTTCGTGGCGTTTCATGAGAAACCGCTGCTGAAGTTCGACCGTCTGCTGGAAACATACCTGGCGGTTGCCCCGCGGGGGTTGCACTCGTTCTGCACAGCCATGCCGGGTTGGTTGCGTCAGAAACTGCGGGTGCCACACGAACTGAATCGCGGGTTGCACCACGGATACCCAGGGCGGCCCATCTTCCTCGAACACCACGAGTTTGACCTGCGACGGCGTCGGAGAATGGGCCACCGCAGCGTCCGGCAGCGGGCGCGGCAATCGGATTGTGTTGACGCACCAGATGCGTTTCCCCCATTCGCTCGGCCTGCTCTACTCGGCGTTCACGTCGTTCGCCGGGTTCCCGGTGAATTCCGGCGAGTCCAAACTCATGGGGCTGGCGCCACTGGGCGAACCGCGATTCAAGAACCTCATCCTCAACCGCCTGATCGACTTGAAACCCGACGGCTCGTTCCGTCTGGATTTATCGTACTTTCACTACTGCCATGGGTTGACGATGACCGCGCCGAGATTTGCGGAATTGTTTGGCGGTCCACCCCGCCGGCCAGAGACCGCGATCACCCAGCGCGAGAAAGATATCGCCGCCTCGATTCAGGTGGTGACCGGGGAAATCCTGGCGCGCTGCGCCCGGCACATCCTCCGAACGACGGGACAGCGGCGGCTGGTGCTGGCCGGCGGCGTGGCGTTGAACTGTGTCGCGAATGCCCGGATCCTGGAAGACGGCATTACGGATGACGTGTGGATTCAACCGGCAGCGGGCGATGCGGGAGCGGCGCTGGGCGCGGCGTTGTTCGTGTGGCATCAACTGCTGGACAAACCGCGCTGCGTCGTGGCCGGCACCGACCGCCAGGCTGGCTCGTTGCTCGGGCCATCGTTCACGGACTTGCAGGTGCGGGACACGTTGGATCAGCGGGGGGCGAGCTACCGGTGTTTCGACGACGAAGACACTTTGTTGGATTGGGTCGCCGGGCTGCTGGCGGCGGGCAAAGTCGTCGGCTGGTTCCAAGGCCGGATGGAATTTGGTCCGCGGGCTCTCGGCAACCGTTCCATCCTCGGCGACCCGCGTTCGCCAACAATGCAGGCGACGTTGAACGATAAAATCAAACGCCGTGAATCGTTCCGCCCGTTTGCGCCGAGCATCTTGCGGGAGCGCACCGGCGACTGGTTCACCGTGCCGGCGGGGGCCGAGCGTCCGTACATGCTGCTCACGACGGCCGTGAAACCGGAGCGGCGGGGGTCCGTCCCGGCGGTAACGCACGTCGACGGCTCGGCGCGGGTGCAGACCGTGGATGCCGGCCGTAATCCACGGTTCCACCGGTTGCTGGAACGGTTCCACAATTCCACCGGCTGTCCGCTCGTGGTGAACACCAGTTTCAACGTGCGCGACGAGCCGATCGTGGCCACGCCCGCGGATGCCTACCGGTGTTTCATGGCCACTGAACTGGACGCGCTCGTCGTGGAAAACTGTGCGCTGTTGAAACAGGATCAACCCAGCGCTCCCCGCCCGGATTCGCAGATGGCAACGATCCCACCCCACTGCCAACCGGCGCTTTGCCAACTCCGGCAGTTCGGGCTGGCGCTGGGTGCGGCCGGTGGCGTGGGCGGGGCGCTCCTGTTTTTTCGGCACGGTCGCGCGAGCGTGGCGGCAGCGGTGTGGGCGGTGGGCGGTGCGGTGGCATTGACCGGAATGGTTGCACCAGCCCGGCTGCGTTCGGTGCACCGGGGGCTGACGGCCATCGGCACGCCGATCGGATTTCTGGTATCACGGGTGGCGCTGACGTTGGTGCATGTTCTGCTGGTGACGCCCATCGGTGTGGTCCGGCGCTGGACAGGCGGGGACGGGCTGGGCCGGCAGTGGGAGCGCGAGCGAACAACGTACTGGGAGCCGCGCGACGAAGCGCCGAAGGGCGACCGGTATTTTCGACAGTACTGAACAACCCATGAAAACAACCGACGAATTTCAACAAGCCGCCCGGTCGCCCCGTTCGGGATTGCTGCACGAGCTTGGGTGGTTTCTTGTCCACAACAAGAAATGGTGGATGCTGCCAATCCTGGTGGCGTTGCTGTTGGTGCTGGGGTTGGTGCTGCTCGGCGGCAGCAGTTTGGCACCATTGCTTTACCCGCTTTTCTGATGAACCCGACGAAAAAACTCTGGACATTGAGGGGCCGCAGCGACAAACCCTCAACGATTGTCACAGAATGAAACCGGACCTGATGCGATGGCGCGTTGCCGCCGTCTGTTTCCCGTTTCTGTTGCTCTTGGTGCTGGAAGTCGCACTGCGGACCTTTGGGTACGGGGTCCCGATGAGCTTCACGGTTCGCGGCGATGTGGATGGTCGCGCGATGATCCTGGGGAATCCGTATTTCTCGCGAAAGTATTTTGATCCCCAACTGGCGCGAGACCCGATCCCGTTCTCCGTGCCGGCCGTGAAATCCGCCGGAACTTGCCGCATCTTTGTGCTGGGCGAATCCGCGGCGCAGGGTTTCCCGGAGCCGGCCTTCGGCGTGGCGCGCCTGCTGGAGGCGCTGCTGCGCGACCAGTACCCCGCGACGCGGTTTGAGGTGATCAACACAGCCATTACGGCGATCAACTCACACGCGATTATCGATATCGCCAGAGAATGCGCGGGCTTGGAGGCCGATGTCTTCGTGGTGTATGCGGGGAACAACGAAGTCGTCGGGCCGTATGGCGCCGGCACGGTCTTTGACTCCCTCGGCCCCCACTTCCTCATTCGCACAAAAATCGCGGCGCGGTCAACCCGGACCGGGCAACTGCTGCTGAGCGCGGCGCGCGGTCTGACATTCGGGGACGCGCTGAACCCGCAAGCCTGGCTGGGGATGGAGCTGTTTACCAGGCAACAGGTGCGCGCTGCGGATCCCCGCCTGGAGGCGACCAACCGCAACTTTGAGGAGAATCTGCAGGCGCTGTGCCGCGCCGCTGAACGGTCGGGAATACCGGTCGTCCTGGGTACGGTCGGCGTCAACTTGAAAGACTGCGCTCCGTTTGCATCAGTGCATCGCGCCGGTCTGGCGGCGGCCGCCCTCCAGCAATGGGACGCGGTCTATGCCAGGGGCGTGGCGCTCGAGAAACAAGGAACCATGCCGGAAGCGCTGAAGCAATACGAGGAAGCCGCCGCCCTGGACGGCGAATATGCGGATCTGGTGTTCAGAATCGCAAGATGCAACTGGGCCCTGGGCGAGTTCGCCAAGGCGCGGAATCGGTACGAACAGGCACGCGACCAGGATGCTCTGCGGTTCCGGGCGGACCGCAGGATCAACGAAATTATCCGGAGCGTAGCGGCCCAGGCTTCCCCCGGCCACGTTTGGCTCGCGGATATTGAGAATGCCCTGCGGGAACAGAGCCCGCACGGGATTCCCGGCCGCGAGCACTTCTACGAGCATGTGCATTTCCGGTTCTCCGGCAACTACCTGGCAGCGCGGGTGCTGCTCGAAGCGGTCCGGAAAGTACTGCCGGAGCCGGTGCGGATTCGGCCGTCATTCCGCCCCGTTCTTTCTGAGGCGGATTGTGCGCGGGCCCTGGCCTTCACAGCCCTGGATCGCCGCTTCGGGGCAACGCGGATTCTGGACCTGATCAGCGTGGCCCCGTTCACCATCCAAGCCACCCATGCCGAAGCCGTGGCCAGTCTTCAAGCGGAACAAGAATCCTTGCAGAGTAGTTCTGTGACCGCGAATGCGGTGAGCGAGGCGCTGGTTGAGTATGAAAACGTGCTGCGAAAAGGCGACACCGATTGGAGTCTGCGTCATCGCTATGCCTCCATCCTGATGGATGACGCTGAAAACCCATCGGCCGCGGAGAAGGTTTACCGCGCTCTTGTCCGTGAAGCTCCGCAAAGTCACTTTGTTCAGGCAAATCTCGGCTGGGCAATCTTCCAGCAGGGGCGGGTGGAGGAGGGAATCCACCATTTACGGGCGGCGCTTGCCCTGAACCCGTTCAACATAATGGCCCATAACAACCTGGGATTCGCTCTGGCCAGTCAGGGGAAGACCGGGGAAGCGCTCCGCCACTATCGGGAGGCGTTGCGCCTCGGTCCGACCTTTGCCAAGGCCCATAACAATCTGGGATTCGCCCTGGCTGGTCAGGGGAAGACCGAGGAAGCGCTCCTCCACTACCGGGAAGCGGTGCGGGCCGATCCGAACTTCGCTGTGGCGCATCTCAATTGGGCCCTGCTATTGGACGACCGGGGTCAGACCGAGGAAGCGCTCGGCCACTATCGGGAAGTGTTGCGGATCAATCCGAACTGCGCCCTGGCCCATAACAACTGGGGCTATGCGCTGGCCTGCCAGAACAAACTTGACGATGCGATCGGCCACTACCGGCAGGCGTTGCAACTCGATCCCCGGTACGCAATGGCCCGTGTGAACTTGCGCAATGCGCTGTTGAGCCGGGCCACCGCGTACGCTGCGGGGGGGCGGTTTCCGGAAGCGGCGCAGTCGGCGCGCGAAGCGGCCGGCTTGAGCGGCGCGGGACAGGACAAGGAATTGACTGAACGGATTGCAAAACGCATTGCAGCTTATGAAACAGGACAATCATATCACGAAAGAGAGCCGTGAGATCAGCCGCGGGGTCCGGTCCGTACCCGTTGCAAATTCCTTACCGGTCTCATCAGAATCGCCACCGGTGCAGTAAAACCGGATGGTCGGCCAAGCATTCTTGTGGGGAGCCACAACGGCAGCCTGGGTGAAGTCTAGTTTCCTGTCTTCCCGGCCTGACCCACAATCGGGTCCAGAAACGGCAAAGCCGACGCATAAATCGTCTGATGACCAGCAGCGGTTGGATGCTGCCCGTCACAAGTGGCAAATTTCACTTGGCCCAAATCGACAAGATACGCGTTCTTATCCTGAGCCGAATTCATGTAATTGTGGAAGGCCCGGGTGACTTCGACACGCGCGCGGCCAGACACCGGAATCATCACCAGGATCTTGGTCGTCTGTTTGACCCGACTCCGGAGCTTGCCAAGAGCCTGGGCCACCACCCCCTCGGCAGGCGCGCCATTCTCACCCAGATTGATCAACACCACAGCGGGACGCGGGCTCAAGGCATCCGCCGGCCAGCGACTCACTGTCGAGGTCTGTTGATCAATCAGCGTGCTCAGCCCCGGCAGGCAGGCCATGCCACCTCCCCAACC
>Ga0316231_1004683_pt1 | contig 11204 bp, 5 predicted proteins | sample TBH18027metaG_FD_206002 | JGI IMG/M metagenome (GOLD analysis project Ga0316231, IMG submission 206002) | Freshwater microbial communities from Trout Bog Lake, Wisconsin, USA - TBH18027 | ecosystem: Environmental > Aquatic > Freshwater > Lake > Hypolimnion/Profundal zone | place: USA: Wisconsin...
GACAAACAGCGCAGTGGCCACGATATACCTACCGCGCCTGTCGCTGGAATACGCAAGAAGACATCCCAGCGCAAGCGCGCCGCTGAGCAGTCCGCGTAGTTCGGAAACCCAGGCCACGGATTCAACTTGCAGCGGATGCAGGGCGAACAGCGCGGCGCCAACTGCGGCGCCCGGACCGGATCTTACAATCCGTCGCAGGAGTGCCCAAACCAATAGGACGCTGAGCGTATGCAATCCCACATTGGCGACGTGAAAGATGTGCGGATTCAGGGTGGGTGGGGTGTCAATATCGGCGCCGCCGACGGTGTGCCCGCGGGCTGCCAACGCAAGCGCTGCGAAGACCGTATAGCTAAGTGGTATGTACAGTCCCTTGTACGCGTACCGCCAGAGGTGCGCAAGGCCCATCCATGACGGCGGGTTGACATAGGGATTATTTGAAAGGTGAACCTGATCGTCGATATTGATGAAGCCAAAGCCGGCCAGCCGCCCATAGACAAGTGCGCAGGCGACCGTAAGAAGTACCGGGTAAATCCAATTTCTATCGGCTAAGGACCGCCCGCTGGCTACTTCCGTATCTGGCTGATTTGAGCTACTCATAACCGACCGTTATGTTACCATAATCGGCCGCAGGGTATAATGAACGCCCATGCCCATGAACACAGAACAACATGTCTTAAGGGGGCTGCCGATGGCCGACGAGCGCGTCGTGGTCCAGCGGCCCCGCGTCGAGCGCGCCATGGTGCTCGGAGTGCGCCCCGGTACTGTTGCTCACGAGGCGTCCGTTCGTGTGGGCGATATCCTGCTTACGATCAATGGGTTTCCTGTTCTCGACATTGTCGACTACCAGTTTCATACGGCAGGAGAGCATGTCGAGATTGAAGTGCTTCGTGGTTCCGAAACAATTACTTTTGTGCTCGCTAAAGGATACGACGAGGATCTGGGGCTGGAGTTTGCGGACGATTTGTTCGACCGTGTTCACATCTGTAAGAACAAGTGCGTTTTTTGCTTCCTCTATCAACAACCAAAAGGCCTTAGATCCTCCCTTTACATCAAAGACGATGACTACCGCCTTTCATTTCTTCACGGTAATTACCTCACGCTCACCAATATGGGTGAAGCGGATTTTGCGCGCATCATAGATCAGAAACTCTCTCCGCTCTTCGTGAGCGTTCACGCAACAGATCCTGACCTTCGTGGCAGGATGCTTGGCCGAAAACAGGCGGAGCCGATTATTCCCCGTCTTACGGAACTGGTCGAAGCCCGTATTCAGGTGCACGCCCAGGTCGTACTTTGTCCGGGATATAATGACGGCCTTGCTCTTGCGCGAACAATTAAGGATCTAGCGGAACTGCATCCCCAGAATCGCGACACTTACGGCGGAGTGCTCAGCGTTGCGATCGTGCCGGTCGGCTTAACTCAGTTTCGAGACCGTTTGGCGGCCCTCACATCCTGCTCCGGGCCATTCTGCGCTGATCTCGTCAGCCAGGTTAGCCAGTGGCAAGAGACATTTAGAGAGACGATCGGGACAAATTTTGTGTTTCTATCGGACGAGATCTACCTCAATGCCAACGTACAAACTCCTCCGGCCAAACACTACGAGGGATTTCCCCAGATCGAAGACGGTGTCGGACTGGTGCGCCAGTTCATCGATGACCATGCAACACTGGCGAAACGGCGGTTTGACGCCCGCAATGCAGCTCGATCGGCAACGCTCGTTACCGGAGAGCTGGCGTCGCCGCTCGTAACGGAGTTCGCCGGGACGTTGTCGCGTCTAGGTGGCTGTAGGGTCAATGTCGCCACGGTTCACAACTCGTTCTTTGAGGGAAATATTAGCGTTGCGGGACTGCTTACCGGCCGCGACATTGCGTCGAACATAAAAGCAATGGGATCCGATGCCGGCGAGCGTGTTATCGTACCGTCTATCATGCTCAGAGACCCCGACCGCGATGTCTTTCTCGACGACATGAGCATTGGCCAGCTCGAAGCTGGCATCGAACGTGAGATTGTGGTTGTAGATCGAATGCCCAGAGCTGCCGCGCGCGCGATACTGGGGTAGAGATAGGCCCCCCGGCTCGCTTAGGCTCGCCACCCCCAAAAATCTGGGGGTTATGATATCGCTTCCCTGGTTTCCATCAGCCCGGTTTCACTCGTGGTATGGGCCTCCGCGCCCGTTCTTTCACCGCCAAAAGCCTGCCCTGAGCTTGCCGAAGGGGTACCCGTGCCGCTAACCCGGGGGGCCTCGAAGAGGCAACCGTCAAAAAGACAACCTCGTCACATCGCGCTTATGCGCGATGTGACGAGGTTGGTTCTTCGAGCGACGCCTCGGTGAGCCGGAGGCGGTTAGTTCTTGCTGTTGATATCGAGATGGCCCGTCGTTGCATCGTACGCCACGGTGACGTCGAGGGCGAGCGGGAGGAAGCCAACGGGAATCATGGTCCGGCCGGACGAAATGTACGGCGCTACAGTTAACTTCTGATCCACATTGTTTACCTTGGCCATAACCGAGCCGATCTGGAGTTGGACATCGCGCTCCGGCGTGAATGCCCGCACAGATTTCGTATTAGGAGACCAGAACAGGATACCGCCCTGGCTCTCGAAGATCTGGCGGATCGGGGCGCAAAGGACGTTGCAGTGATCCTGCATCGGCCGATCCATTTTCAGCATTCGATCGTTCATCACGACCGTGTATTGACCGGAGAGTCTGCGCGCTGCCGACGAGCTAAAGATCCCGCATGCTGGACGCGCGACGGTCACTGCTTGATGCGGAACGTTGGTCATGTCGATGTGCATGCGATCCGGCGTGGGCGCCGACAAAATTGGCGCATCTTGAGGTGTTTGGCTCAGGCCTGCCGCCGCCAGGTTGACGCGTGGGCTGCCTAACTCGATGCCGGCATGAATGGGCCTGACGGCCAATTTGGGTGGCGCCACAACAACCTTAACGCTCCTGGGCTGGACTGGCGCCGCCGGCTGGGCTTGCTTACTCACAAACGGAGAACTCAAGAGAATACTCGGATCCAATTGATCTTTAACGTACCCTGCAGAAGCAAGAAGGCGAGCACCTAACGAAATCTCGGGCTGCGGCGCGGTCTTGGCTGCGAGCTTGGCAGGGGGCGTTGCCTGGCGCATTGGGACGGCGGCGACGGCAGTTTTCTTGGGTGCTATCGGCACTTCCGACATTATCGGGGCCTGTATCGACGCATCGGTTTCGACTGCACCCTGGGTGATTTGAGACATCATGTGTGGTGATGGCAACACGGCAGCGGCAGAAAACTCACGATGTCTGGCGAGCAATGCGGGAGCGGTTGGCTTGACGCTCTCGGATGGCGCTACAACGTGGACGGCTACTGCGGGAACAATCGGCTTGACGGTATTGGCTGGTGCGATAGGGAGCACATTCATCGCCGGAGCAGTAAGAGTTGCGCCTGATGTTGCCGCATCGGAAATTGGCACGGAGGTCAAGGCTTCGGGTGCGATCCGTATTGTATCCGAAGCACCTTCCAATGGATGAGCCAGCCTGGCAGTAGCGGGCAAGACCGACGGCGCGATTGCAGGAATATCCTGCTTGCTCAGAAACGGCGAAGTGAGCATGGTCGCGTCCGAAACCGAGTCTTGCGAGAGCGAAGCGGAGGCGAGCTGCTCCTGCTTGGCGGTGCTCGAAGCAAAAGCATACTGTTGATGCGAGCGGGCCAAAGTGGCCGTGCTTGGAGACACCGAGGGGGCCACGGCAGGGATATCCTGTTTGCTCAAGAACGGCGAAGAAAGCTCAGTTACGTCAGATGCCGAGACTTGGGAAAGCAAAGCAGATGCAAGCCGCTGTGGTTTGGCGGTGCTGACAGCAGAAGCATTCTGCTGATGCGAGCGGGCCAGTTTGGCCGTGCTTGGCGAAACCGATGGCGCGGCGTCAGGGATATCCTGTTTGCTCAAGAACGGAGAAGAGAGCAATGTGCCGTCAGAAGCTGAGCTTCCGGCAAGAGAGGCTGACGCTAGCTGCTTGGATTTTGGGGCAGTAAGCGATGCCGCATCTTGCTGGTGCGGACGCGCCAGCCGGGCCTCTGCGGAGGAAACCGATGGAGCGCCAGCCGGGATCGGCAACTTGCTCAGGAAAGGCGCTGAAAGCATCGTCTCGTCTGACAGTGAGCCGCCAGGCAACGAAGCCGAGGCTAGTTCCTGCGGACTCGCGGAATCAAAAGCTGGGGCATTCAAACTCGACTTTGCCAGGTGAGCAGGAGACGGGGCCGTGGCGGCTGCAGGCGCAGGTGCAGGTGCGGGAGTGGCTGGTGTGTCGGCCAGACCGCGATCGATCGTCGTATCCCCACCGCCATTGTTTACGTAGACGCGAACAGGTTGAGTCTTCCCAAGCTGTTCGACGTCGTTAAATCCGGAAACCTCAATAGTGTGCCATCCATTAGTCGTGCGTGTGGTGTCCCAGTCGAACAGGTACGGCGGATGGTTGCGCAGGCTCTTAAACACCTTGTCGATAAAAACAGAAACATACGGCGTGGCGCCCGTGGGATCTACGGCGTCGACTTTAATAGTCACGATGCCGCTAACATGGTCACTGGGCTGAGGCGAGAGAACCAGAACACCCGTCGCTGCGTTTGCTCCGGGCAGAGCCGGCGATAGCTTAACGCCGTTCCCAGTATCCCCATTATAAACGATGGATGTTCGCACAACCGAATGTTCGCCCGAAAGCGACGATATGCGAACAACAATTTGGTGTGTTCCAACATCAAGGGACGAGGGATCGATAAGAAACGATACGACTCCGCGTAGTTCGGGCTTGTCGAGAGACTTGACTGCGGCCGATTGACCGTCGATCAGAATCTCAACGCTTGTTATTCCGCCCGAGACGCTGGTGTCCTGGTAAAACGCCGAAATCTCGATCTGCTTGGAGCCTGAAAATGTCGCACCTGGGAAAGGCGTAAGCAAGGTCACGGAGGCTGCTGAGGAGACGGTGGATGGATCGGCGTTTTGCGCCTGCGCCGGTGAAGGTGCCAAGCCGAGTGCGGCCAAGGCGGCTGTCGCCGCGGCCGTCATGCCAATTACCTTGCGATTTTGCTCGTGCGTTTGCCAGTTCATTCTGTGTGAATCCTTACTGTAAAATCCGTGCATGCCTATGCATTGAGGCTCAGGCGCTATACCGAGCCAATACAAGGTTAGCACAATGCAGTTTGCTTGTCAAGTGGAATTCCCCCATATTGCAGCTAGAAATTCGATAATTTTGGATTCCGTGGCCAAAACGAACCTTCATTCGAGTGCAAAATCCGTCATGACAGAAAGAAAGGCGGCTGTACGACGCATTTAAGCCGCAATGCCGCCTCTCTTAATTTTGGGTGAACTGGCGAAGTAGCCCGTTCATTGCCCACACGGCCGTGGCCACGCGGGCGTCAGGTTAGCAGGCTAAAACAAGGCTAGGCTTCGCCACCACCCCGTATACTATGATCCATGCAATTGTTACCTCCTCTTGGCAAGCGTTAGATTCATTATAGCACCGATGCCGCTGCACGTGAAATGCCACTTGTTTTGCCTCACAGAAAAAAACTTTATAAAAAATGCTTGACAATATATGGAACCTTTGTTACAATGGATAAGTCAGATCAGAAGAACTGTCGCAAAGGGAGGCGGCTTTTCTATTTCGATACAACGGAGAGACAGGTGTAGACCATTTGACCTTATCTCCAAATATAGATAGCTCCCTAAACATATTCCGATTCGGAGGATCATCTCAATGCAGATTTCTCGCAACAAAAAAGGGTTCACCCTTATCGAGTTGCTCGTCGTGATCGCCATTATAGCGATTCTCGCAGCAATTCTCTTCCCAGTCTTTGCTAAAGCGCGTGAAAAAGCTCGCCAGGCAAGCTGCCAGTCCAACATGAAGCAACTCGGTATCGGCTTCATTCAGTACGTGCAGGACTATGACGAGCGCTTCCCCGGCACCCAGTTCTGGGCCGCCCAGATCTATCCTTACGAGAAGAGCAGCGGCGTCTTCAAGTGCCCGGACGATGTCGCCACCGCGACCAGCACTTCTTACCCGAACTCCTATGGCTTCAACAGCAACCTGGGCGGTCAGTCCAATGCTGCAGCTACGTCCGTCTCCGTGACGGTCCTTGCCGCTGAGTACACCTCCAGTGGAACAAACGGCAACATGACCACCGCCAACGACTCTGGCTCGGCCAACAACACCAATGGTGTTTCCGGCGCCGCTGTCTCGGTCTGGGGCTCTGAAGCGCAGCTCGGAACTGGCACGACTGCCAACCCGTCGATCCATGACCCCGCGGTCATGTTCCTCGCGGCTGACGGCCATGTCAAGTTGCTTCGCCCTGAGAAGGTCTCCGGCGGGTACGTCGCCAATGCCAGCACCGCTGGTATGACGAACGGCACCTACGCGGCAGGCACGGGCAACCTTAGCACCACCTGGACGCTGACCTTCAGCTACATCTAAACAATAACCGATGTGCGTTTCCCCACGCACTGATTGACCAGCGCCCGCTTCAGATCCCCTCTGAAGCGGGCGCTGGTCATTTTAGTGGGTCCTACCTTCCCCTTCGGGGCCCCTTCCTCCAGAACTCCCCGGAATGACAGAAAGAGACGGGCGCGAAGGCCCATACGACAGGTTATCGGTTGGCTCCTTCCGTTGCGGAAGGAAGGGGCCCACGAAGGGGGAAGGTAGGTTCCGATATGCCCGGGGAGGGCAGGTTCCGAAGGTTGCCTAGCGCGCATCGAGCCGATAGGCTCGCGTGTTGTTGTCCGCGTAAACGAGGGGTGCGTGGGATATTTGTTCGAATACTAGGCAGTCGTGTCTATCCGCATGCTCATCGCCAGTGAGCTTGAATACGACATATCTTGCGCCTAGCTGCCTTAGCTGCATGAGGCCCGCTTGCGATGAGGCAATTCCGCCAGCCTGGCCGATATGCTCGCCTCGGCCTAGAAATGCGTTGTTGTTTGCCAGGTCCAGGGCGCCGTCGGGCATGCGGGAGATGAACGACTTGAACAGGGGCTTGTGGTGAAAGATCTGGCCGTATGCAGACAACTCGTTGCCTGTAAGCGGCTGCTCGATTAGTGCGCCTGGCGTGGAGTCCCGCCCGAGCAGAACGTAGTAGGGCAGCTTTGGTGGAGCGTAGCTCGGAAAAGGCGCGCAGAAGTATTCGACCAGAATGAGCGCCGCCATAACGGCCGCCGCGAGACCTGTTCCGAGAATCGAACGCCGGCGCACGTAATCCAGACTTCCTTTAATCCCTAAACCTGCAAGCACTGAAATGCACATTAGAACGAGAACAGCGAAGCGCGCAGGGACTCGAAACGGATGCATCAGTGGGATAGCCTGGGCAAGCCACGAAAACGGCATGACGATTCGCAATGTGTCGGCGCCCAACATTTTCGGATCGGTAACGACCACTCCTGCATTGTAGATAAGGCCCTCTGTCTGCCACGGCAGCCCGAAACCGGAGCCGGGAAATCCGGTAATCAAATATTCGGCAAGGTTGCAATTGAACCCGTGAATAGTCAAGTAGGGACCGCAGGCCAGAACAATAAAAAACAGGGCGAGCCAGCACCAGAAACGTGAGATTGACCAGAAGAGTACAGCGCCTAGAACTGCCAGCGCGAGCATGGTCAAGCCAGGCGTGACACTCTCTTCGACCGCCGCCTCAGGCTTGAAGTGTTGGCCGAACACGCGGCTGCCAATTCCCGGCTTTACCCAATCCGCCAGATCGACTCGAAACATCGCCGCGGCCCGTGACTTGTCTTGACCCCTCCCGCTCACACCTCGTACGGCTGGTGCTGCGATTGGCAAGAGCAGCACGCCGGCAATTGCAATTGTCCCGAGCAAGAGTTTCGCCCGCCGATACATAAGCGCGCGGTCGGGACGCTCGAATAGCAGCCACAAAGCAATGTACATGGCCCCGCCAAAGAACACATCGAACGCCAGGTACTGCAGGTCGCAAAGGCCGGATAAGGCCAGCCAGACGCCGGCCCAAATTGCGTAACGCGCCTGGCTTGTGACCAATGCTGCATACGCGCAGAGGACGTAAAGGGGAATGAACTCAGCGGCCACCAGGTTCGCGTGGCCCATTGCGTGCGCCTGAAAGTAGGGAGATGCGCCGTAGATCAGACCGGCAATCAGGGCGGGCAGGCGTCTTCCGACGATCGCGGCTGTCATCCAATACAAGGCGAATGCAGACGTCGTCATCGAAAAGAGATTAAGGAGATTGTAGATCGATGTGAGATTCAGCCAGTGCTGCAACGGCGCTGCAAGAAGACAGTTGAACCACTGCATTGTGTGAAGCGCCAGCGAGACATCGTGCGGATAGAAGATCAGGTTCGTATGCAGAGGAGATATATGCGACTTAAGGGCATACAGAAAATACCAGTAGTTCCACATGAAGATGTAAGGATCGCGAGGCTGCCCCATGATTCGCGTACTCAGATGCGCGGCGGTGGGCCATGTTAGCGCAATCACGATCGTCGCGTAAAATAGGAGTACGGCCCAGGCGGAGCGTTTCGGGACAGAGAAATCCGGTAGCGGGGGGGCAGGCAGGAGAGGCTGCGGCCGCCGTGTAGGCACAACATCGCCCGCGGCGGTGCTGGCCTTGACGACCAGAGTTCGCGCCAGCCGATCATGCCATCCTTGCCTCCGGTCATCGTACAGGATTGGCAATAAGCCGAACTTTACCGGCAAGCTGGCCAGAACAAAGCCCCCGGTGCGCAGCAGGGCCGTTCGGAATCCAATCCGGCTCATGTCCTCGCCAACAATCCGTATTCCCACAGATCGCATACCGATCGTGGCGCCAAGAGACCAGCCAACCAGAACATATATCCAGCAGACCAATGTGCTGCCGATGACTTCCAGCATCTCAAACCTGTCGGACATGCTGCAGTAGCTCAGGGCAAGGCCGACCAAGGCAATATGGACGAGGAATAGGAGGCTCGTATCGATTGTGGCGGCAAGAAGCCTTCGCCATGGTTCGGCAAGAACCGACGAATCGCAAAGCGGAAATAATCGCGCGGTTTTGACGGCGAGGGCACTGCGCAGTGTGGAAAGAGACATAGGTGCACGGAGGTCCTTCTCGCGGAAGATGATTGACGTATCATAGCACAATATCGGCGCACAAACTAACGGCGGCCAACGTACTGGAAATACGTTAGCATCAGATCTCGATACAAATAGGACCGCGTCGGCCGGCAATATCGTTGTATGATTCTATACACGCACATGTCGGAGAGGCGAACGCCGTTTATGGGTTCGACAAGCCAGCCCCCGGACTTATTGCGTTCCAGATATCTGCGGACATAGACCTCGATACGATCGTCGGACAGGGGCGCCACCAGGCTAAAAGGTTCGATTGGCAACCAGCGCGGATTTGTGCCTTGCATGTGCATGGGATTGTTGGGGCGCCGAACGGGCGCCTCATTCTGCTCTAGAACGACAAGCGGATCGTTTGCGCGGACATGGGCGATATCGAGCAGGCGTTCCATCGGCAGCGGCATTGTTGGCAGCGTGCTGTCGACATTGGTTAACGGCGGGCGAAACGTCTGAGCCATCCAGTCCTGAATTACGTCGCCTCGACCTATCGTGATCGTAGGGGCCATGATAAATATTGGCGCCCAGCAGATCGCAAGCAAACTCTTTGCTGGAGATGTCAGTCCGATACGAGCGCTCACATGCACGGCGATCGCAATTACCATAGCATAGAGTGCTATCTGGCCTTGCAGAACATTAGGATGCGAGTTGCTCAAGAAATAGCTTGTCGTGGACCAGAGGAAGGTCCAGGCTGCCGACAGCAGACAGATCGAGCGACCGCCGATACCGGCCTTCAGTGCTCTCCACGTAACAACAGCCAGACCGGCAAAGATAGAAAGCGGCAGCCAAACGCAGCCGTCGAGTGTTAACGGTTGCTCCGCATGTCCGTTTTGGCACGCTATGGCGTAGTCGATATATGCTCGCCAATCGGGGCCGTGTCCGAGTCGCCGAAAGAATATCGCTTCAATGACGGCAACTGCGACGAGTAGGAGTAAGAACGGCTGAGCGGCCCAGATGGCGCGCCCGGCTAATACACTCGATTCCGATCGCGGGCGATGTGCTCTTGAATGCCTGTAAAGCATAAGTGCAAGAGCCGGCAGCCATATTGTCGAGCAATAAACGGCGCTTTCGCTGGCCCAGAGCACCCCGACGAGCCAGACGAACGAACCTGCCACATAGACGAGGGGCGCCCATTTGAGCGGACTGTCCATTCGGTATTCAAGATAGACCAGTGCAAGCAAAGCCTCCGCCCAAAAGAACCGGTACGCACCTGCGCTTGGCCAGCATTGAGAGCCCACAAGCGATATGTGAATGCCTTGCATCATGAACACCGTGACGACGGCAATTACAGCCGAGAATATCGCACTCACAATTCCTGGACGAATGGTCCGCAGGAGAATATATAAGATAAGCGCTGAAAGAGTTTGCAAGAGTGCGTTCGTTACATATAGGGCCATCCAAATTGACTTGAAGGGCAGCGCCGCCAGTATCAACTCGCTCAAGAAACCGTATTGCGATGGTACATCCCAAAGTAAGTAGCCGCCATCGCGCACCATCTGAGCCGGTCCAATGTAAACGCCCCAGTGATGGAATGCTCCTTTTGAAAAGTAACTTTCGATATCGGTCATAAATGGCTTAAGGCTGACCCAACTAAAGAGAAACGTTACCATGAGCAATTCTAAGCCAAACAGCCTCTTGCGCCACGGGCTGCTCAGCACGAACTGGCATTTCCAATAGGATTGGTACGCCCAGAGCAGAGTGATTACAGCGAGCACCGCATAAGAGTACGGCGAGTAGACCAGCACGTTATATGCGTACGTACGGTGTTGCAGCGAATAGGGCAAAGGCCACTTTAGCCACCATGGAACTTTCAGGGTCGCATCCCAGCAGCACACCGCAAGCAGCATGGCAACACTGGCCCAGCATATGCGATTTCGCCCCCAGTCCCCAAACACCGTAAACTTTGTTCGATCCCTAAGCTCCAGAATAGCGGTCAGGCCAACTTGGATAGCGACGGTGGCAAGAACACTGAAGGTGGTAAACCTGGCAGCGTATCTCAATGCTACGACCGTCAATACGAGGATCGACGCATATTGGCAGTACGAATACGAGGGGATGACATGCGGTCGATGTCGGGATAATTGCGAACCCGCAATTAGAAGGATAGGCGGCAATAAGCCACCTA
>Ga0316231_1004685_pt1 | contig 11202 bp, 10 predicted proteins | sample TBH18027metaG_FD_206002 | JGI IMG/M metagenome (GOLD analysis project Ga0316231, IMG submission 206002) | Freshwater microbial communities from Trout Bog Lake, Wisconsin, USA - TBH18027 | ecosystem: Environmental > Aquatic > Freshwater > Lake > Hypolimnion/Profundal zone | place: USA: Wisconsin...
AACTACGCCAGCGAGGGGTTACGAATCGAGTGGTACAGCACGGAAGGCTTCCCGCACAGGCTCAAGGTGTACCGGAGCGAGTTGATGGGAGAAGAGTTCTTCCGCCGCCTCGCCGACAAAGCCTTCCCTCTCCTTGATCCGGTATCAAGAACGGCCAAGGCGGCTCTTCAGACCTTCCTGTACCGCGTGGACCCGCCTACCAAGGCCCGTATCGCCGACAAGGTCGGGTGGCACCTCAACAACACGGTTTTCTGCCTCCCTGACCGTTCCTACGGATCATCCCTCAACGGTGAGCAGGTAATCTTTGCAGGGGAGGACTGCGACAAGTACCTTGCGGCTGGCACCTTGGAAGAGTGGCAGGATGAGGTTGCCATCCACGCCAAGGGTAACAGTCGGTTGGCTTTCTCCCTCGCCCTGGCCTTTGCCAGCCCCCTGCTCGAGAAGCTGGAATCCCGTGGCGGGGGCTTCAATTTCTATGGTCGGTCAAGCACCGGCAAGACCACGTGCGCCTACCTCGCTGGCTCCGTGTGGGGTGGACCAGTCTTCTACCAGAGGTGGAACAGCACGGCCAACGCACTGGAGGTCACAGCCGCGCGGCACAACAATACTCTCCTGATCCTGGATGAGTTGAACGCCACGGGAGACCCAAAGGGCCTGGGCACCCTTGCCTACAACTTGGCTGATGGGCAGTCAAAGCAAAGGCTCAAGCCCAGCGCCGACCCCCGCCCCGGCAGTACCTGGAACCTGATCTACCTTTCCACCGGGGAGAACACGCTTTCTGACATTCAACAAAGCGTTCAGAAGGAGACCAAGTCGGGCCAGGAGGTGCGCCTGATTGACATTCCCTTTACGATCCCCGGTCAGCAGGGAGGTTTTGAACATCCATCCTCCTTCACCACCACCTACGAGCTTGCGCGGCACCTTGAGATCCAATCGAAGAAGACGTACGGCACCGCCATCGGCCCATTCTTGGAAGAATTGGTGGCCCTCGATCCCGAGGATGTGGCAGGAATGAGGGCATGGAAGAGCAGGTGGACCGACCATCACACGCCGGACAATGCGAATGCCCAGATCAAGCGGGTGGTGGATCTGTTCGCCACCGTTGCGCTGGGAGGTTACATGGCATCACAGTGGAAGATCATTCCCCTGACTGCTGAGGAAGTGAACTGGGGAGTCGTGGAATGCCTGACCTCGTACCTCAAGAACAAGCAGTTCCTCGGTAGTGGAGAGGCCAACAAGGCTGTGGAGCACATCAGGGCCTACATCGATAAATACGAGGATTCGCGCTTCCTTCCTTTTGACTTCACTCTGGGTTTAACAGGCACCAAGACCATTATTTCGGGTTACCGGAGAACCATCCACGATGATGACGATGAGCCGGTCAACACTCACTTCATGTTCACCGCAGGTGCCTGGAGCGAAGCCTGTGGCGACCTCAACGCCACGGAGGCGGCACGTTCACTTTTTGAGTTGGGAGTGCTGGTGGCAAAGGGTCCCGACAAACTGAGCCCGAGCATTTGGGCTCCCAAGGGTGCAGGGACCAAGAAGCGGTTGTACGTGATCGATTGGAACAAGCTGATGGAGGCCGATGGAGGCTCCCCCAACATCCCCAGGCCCCTGGAGGTTGAAGATGCCATCTGAGCCGACCAAGATCCCCAGTGGTAGATGGAAGCACTTGAAGGCCAATGTGTCGATCGTTGAGGTCATCGAGTACCTGACTGGCATCTACCTTGGTTACGACACCATGATCAAGTGCCCCCTGCACGATGACAGTACCCCATCGATGAAGGTGAGCATGGAGTACAACGGGGCGCGATGCTTCGGCACCTGTGACAAGTGGTTCGACCCCATCAGTTTCTGGGCGACATACCAGAATGTTATACCCACCACGGCCCTGCTGGACCTGGAGAAGCTGTTCAAGGTCAAGTGGGACGGGATCGATCGTGGTGAGGACATGAGCGACAGTTCGCCCTTTGACGACCTGTCCGCTGCCTTCCTCCTGGACTTCCATGCTTCGGCGCTCCCACATCAGGAGCGCATGAAGCTGAGGGAGCGGTATTGGCTGGCTCGGGCTGCAGGGCGAGATGTCAACGCCATGCGCGACCTCGTGGGCCTTGAGAGGGCAGATCGGATCATCTCCAAGTGGAGGGATCGTGTTGAATCTGCCGAGTAACCCCAAGGTCATGCTCAAACAGGCAGCCAACCTCTACACGGAGGAGAATCTCAACTGGGTTGACCGCACGGTCGAGAAGGTGATCGCTTGGCGCAAGTGGGATGCCTCCCCGGACGAAGTGCGACCAGTCATAGAGCAGTCAGGTGCCCGATTCATACCCAAGCAAATCGTATCGGAAGGTGGGGGAGCCTACAGCTTCCCCGTCTTTGACCCGTTGGGCTACCTCTCCCTCGCGCAACTGCGTTTCGTACACCCGGTCGGTGAGAGTCAGACCCGCTATGTGCTGATTGGCAACCAGAGTGAGCACCTTGGACCGCGCTGGTTCGGACTGGACCCAGGGACCCTTGAACGTCTTACCTTGACCCGCACCGTATTGATCGTTGAGGGTCCGTTCGATGTTCTGGCTTGCCGGATCATCCTTGGCGCAGACATCCCCGTCCTCTGCCCCCTCGGGAAGAAGCTGTACGATGACCACGTCCGGGACCTGCAATGCCTGGGGGTGGTCAAGATCCTTGCCATGTTCGACTCAGATGAGGCAGGAGCCAGTGCCAAGTTGCCATCCATCCCCACCCGGCGGGGCCACAAACAGGATGTCGAGCGGACCATCCTGCGCTGCCCCGGCAAAGACCCATCGGACTGCCTGAAGGATCTCAAGACAGCGAAGCTCTTGTACCGGGAGGTTCATCGGGCCGTCACCGCCACCGCCCCCTTGCTGGGACCAGGGGAACCTTCGACACCCTGAGCCAGTCTGTCGAACCCCGCTGGTCGAACCCGGTCTGGAGCCCTTCAACCCTCAGCACTGGATGGTCGCGAGTACAGGGTGGCCCGGTACTGGTGCCCGAACCCCCGCCTGATCCGGTCAGAGTCAATCCCGGTGGGCTCTTTCGGTCAAAAAAGTTGTGCAGCAGTTGTGCAGCGAACCTCAGGAACCGGTACACTGGAGCCTACCCCGCAAGGGCATTCCAGGTCTTTCCAAGGCATACGAAAAAGCCTCAGATCGTTGTGATCCAAGGCTTTGTTCATCGCACCGATTGGTAGCGGGGGCAGGATTTGAACCTGCGACCTTTGGGTTATGAGCCCAACGAGCTACCGGACTGCTCCACCCCGCGCCGGAAACTTAATAGTAGCAGCCTTGCAGTCCTTTGCAAAGCCTGATTACGGCATTCGCGCTAATCTCAAAAGGCGATTTGGGGTCGGCATGTGGCGTTGGCTGATGGTTCTGGGATTGACGTTGTGGCCAATGGGGTTGGGGGCCTGGACGCCGGAGCGGTGGTTTGACCGGCCGCGGTCGCCCCGGGTGGCCAGCTACAAGGTCGAGGCGGCCCTGGACTGGCGGGAGAAGGTGCTGGCCGGGCAGGAGACGCTCACCTGGCGCAACACGGGCGAGGCGCCCACGGCGGAACTGCCGCTGCATCTCTATCTGAATGCCTTCAAGGGGCCCCAGAGCCTGTTCTTCAAGGAGAGGGGGGGGGCGCTGGGACCCCAGGCGGGGGGCTGGCAGGCCGGGGACGTAAGGCACTGGGGCTACTGCCGGCTGGACTCGGTGCACATGGAGAACCGGCTGCTGGACGGGCATTTCGGGGAGGACGAGACGGTCTTCTGGGTCAGGCTGCCGCGTCCGGTGGGCCCGGGCGAGACCATCCGCCTGGAGATCGCCTGGGAAAGCCGCTTCCCCATGGTCCACACCCGCACCGGCTGGAGCCGGGACTTCCTGATGGGGGCCCAGTGGTTCCCCAAGGCCGGGGTCTATGTGGGCGACCGCTGGAACTGCCGCGCCTACCATGCGGGCTGCGGGTTCTTCTCGGACTTCGGCAACTACGATGTGGCGCTGTCCCTGCCCAACGCCCTGCTCCTGGCCCACACCGGCACCCTTGTGAACTTCAAGACTCCCGAGGACGTCACCCCGGACCCCGGGCGCCCCGGGAACGTGGTCTGGAAGCTCCACGCGGAGGACGTGCACGATTTCGCCTGGGCGGTGATGCCCAGCCGGAGCTGGGGCTACAGGGCCTTCGACTACCGGGGGGTGCAGGTGTTCTGCTTTTTCCAGCCGGCCAACACCGGCAGCTACGAGCGCACCCGGATGGCGGTCCAGGTGGCGCTGAAGCACGCCGGCGAGTGGTTCTTCCCCTATCCGTACCCGGTGCTCACCCTCGTCGACGTGCCCGAGGGGGCCGAGGCGGCGGACCGGATGGACTATCCGACCCTGGTCACCGCCTCCTGCCGCCCGTTCGATCCGCTGCGCCGGCGGGTCCGGCCGGAGCTCACCACCATCGACCAGGTGGGCCGCCAGTGGTTCCACGGCATGCTGGCGGTGGACGCGGCGGAGGAACCCTGGCTGGATGAGGGCCTGTCGGCGTGGTTCGCCCAGAAGGCCACCGAGCGGGCCTACCAGAATCTGTTCAGCAGCCGCCGGTTCCAGGTGGGCGTCGACGCGCGCGCCCTGGCCGGCTACTGGCGGGACCCGTCGGTGGACCCCCTGACCCGGCCCGGCTACCAGACCCGGGATCTGCGTTCCGGCGCCATCTCGGCCCAGTGCAAGGCGCCCCTGGTGATGGACCAGCTGGAGGCCATGCTGGGCCGGCCGGTGCTGGAGCGGGTGCTGCAGGAGTACGCCCGGGAGATGGCCTTCCGGCATCCCTCGGGGCGGGACTTCCTGCGGATCGCGGAAGCGGTCTCGGGCCGGAGCCTGGCCGGCTTCTGGCGGGACTTCATCGCCGGCACCGACACCCTGGACGTGGTGATCGGCCGGGTGGGCGTCCGGGAGGTCCTGGAGGGCGGCTGGATGGAGGGCCCCGGAGGGCCGGTGTTCGCCTCGCCCCAGCCGGCCTCGCCGGGCCGGCGCGGCTCGGTGACCCTGCTGCGCAGGGGCGGCCTGCGCCTGCCCATCACGCTCTGGGCGCGGCTGGAGAACCGCACCGAGCAGCGGCTCACCTGGGACGGCCAGGACCGCTGGGTCACCTTCGAATTCGACAGCCCGGTGACCGCGGCCATCCTGGACCCGGACGGCAACTACCCCATGCTCAAGGACCGGCTGCACGCGAGCTATTCCGCCCGGCCCGTGCGCCGGGGCCTGCACTACTGGTCCCAGCTGGTCTGGGGGGCGCTCACCGGCCTGCTCCAGGGGGCCGGGCTGGGCTGATGCCGGATGATCTGACAGAATGGAGCCGGAAGCCGCAAGGACCGCCCGCACCCGGGAGAACAGCCATGACCTATGCCAAGTCCCTCGTTGACCGGCTCGTCGTAGCCCTGGACGTGCCCACGGGCCGGGAGGCCGTGGACCTGGCCCGCCGGCTCCAGGGCCGGGTGGGCATGCTCAAGATCGGCCTGGAGCTGTTCTGCGCCGAGGGCCCGGGCTTCATCCGGGAGATCCAGGCCTTCGCCCCGGTATTCCTGGACCTGAAGCTGCACGACATCCCCACCACCGTGCACCGGGCCCTGGAGGCGCTGCTGCCGCTGGACCCGGCCCTGATCGACGTGCACACCCAGGGCGGGCCGGCCATGCTCGAGGCCGCCGCCGAGGCGGTGCGCGCCCACCGCCAGCGGGGCGGCCGCACCCGGCTGCTGGGCGTCACCGTGCTCACCAGCCTGGACCGGGAAGCCCTGACCCGGCTGGGGCTGGCCACCGATCCCGGCGACATGGCGCTGCACCTGGCCCGGCTGGCCAGGGAATGCGGCTGCGACGGGGTGGTCTGCTCGGCCCAGGAGGCCGCCTCGGTGCGCGACGCCTGCGGGGAGGCCTTCCACCGGCTCACCCCCGGCATCCGCCCGCGCGGCGGCGCCGTCCAGGACCAGGCCCGGGTGGTCAGCCCGGCCCAAGCCCTGCGCGACGGCTCCACCTGGCTGGTGGTGGGCCGTCCCATCACCCGCGCCGAGGACCCGGCGGCGGCCGCCGACGCCATCCTGGCGGAAATGGCCGAAGCCTGAACCCGATGACCGCGACCTCCCCCCTGATCTTCCGCCCCAGCCTCGCCCAGCGCACCCTTTCGGCCCTGCTCTGCGCGGGCTCCTGGCTGGTGGGGATGCGCGGCCTGTACCTCCTGATCAACAACCTGCCCCGGCTCATGGCCGCCCAGCGCCAGGCCGCCGCCGCCGGCGAGCCCAGCTTCCTCATCTGGGTCTACATCGTGGCTTCGGTCACCCTGTGCGTGGCGGCCGGGCTCCTGCTGCTGTTCTCCCTGCTGGGCCTGATCCTGATCGAAGGCACCCAGATCCTGGTGGACGAGGCCGGCATCACGGTCGAGCACAACGGGCTGCCCAGGCCCCTGGCGATCCGCCTGGGCGCCGGGCACCTGCCCTGGAAGCACGTGCTGGGGCTGGAAAAGGGGAACGTGTTCTTCATCCTGCGCGGCGGGCTGCCCAAGGGCGAGCCCAGCAACCTGATCACCGAAGGCTACGCCAAGGCCACCCTGAAATTCCTGCTGGTGGACCAGCTGGAGCGGCTGATCCTGATCATCCTGGAGCGCAGCTCCAACCTGACCTTCTCATGAGCGGACTCCGCGGGATCCATGGCCGGGGCCGGATGCTCACGACCCTCACCTCATCCTGGACAAGCCTCCATCTCGATGGACAGGCCCCGGATCGGCTACCCTAGACTGCAAGCCCCGAACATGCGCCCCCAGAAGGATCGATCCCCATGAATCCGTTCCTGCCCGTCCTCCTCACCCTCGCCCTCCCCGCCGCCGCCCAGGGGATCCCCGTGGTCGCCCAGGCGCCCCCGGTCGCCGCCCAGGGGCTCCCCGACCGGTTCCAGGAACGACGGGCCGCCTGGGAGGCCAGCCTGGCCAGGGGCCAGGGCACGCCCGTGCGCAAGGCCACCGAGGAACTGCTCGCGCAGGACGGGGTCGCGGTCAATCCCTCGGACTACAACGCCATGCATGCCATGGTGGCGGTGCGCAACCTGGCCGCCCGGGCCTGCGTGGTGGAGGGGGCCTGGGAGGATGCGGTCGCCCATCTGGAGAAGGCCAGCCAGACCGCCAGCGACAACGTCGCCACCGCCGAGGGCACCTTCGCCAAGCTGGTGGCCCAGCACCAGGAGAAGCTCAAGGAATGGCGGGACGAGACGGCCAGCCAGGAGAAGCGCCTCAAGGCCCTGAATGACCAGAACGGGCTCACCTCCGAACAGATCAAGCTGAAGAGCCAGATCGTCGGGTTCCTGGACGAGCACCGCAAGGCCATCGCCCAGAGCGAGAAGTCGCTGAAGGAGATCGACGGCCTCCTCGCCCTGCTCAAGGAGGAGCAGCAGACCTACGCGGCCTCCCTGGCCCAGTGGCAGGCCTTCCTGGCCAAGGAGCGCGCGGACATCGCCAGGCTGGGCACCGTCACCGCCTACGTGGCCGAGAAGCTCGAGCAGGTCAAGGCGGACGACGCCAGGCCGCTCACCGAACGCCTGGCCTACGGCCGCCGGCTGCTGCGGCTGGACCCCTCGAACCTCATGTGCCAGCGCTTCGTGGACGGTCTGGAAGGCCGGGACGACGACGCCCCGGGCGCCAAGGCCAAGCGTCAGAAGACCACGCCGTAGGTCAGCCGGAGGAAGTCCGCGGCCGGCGTGCCCGGGGCCGCCTGGCCGCTGGTGTCGGTGCCGGTCAGGGTCTTGTGGAAGGCCACCTCGGCGCTGGTGCGCCAGCGCCCGAAGGGCCGGAAGCTGTAGCCCCAGCCGGCCAGTCCGCCCAGGCGGGTCTTGTCGACGCTGGTCCCGGGCCAGGACGGACCCCCGTAGTCGCTGTTGAAGTTCTCCAGGTCGAGGGAAAGGCCGCCCACCAGGTAGGCGCCCCGGTGGCGGTAGGCGTCGCCCTCGCCCAGGAAATACTGCGCCTCGCCGCCCAGGCTGAGCAGCCGGTGCTGAAGGTCGAAACTCACATAGCCGGGCGCGGTGTCCTGGCCGGTGGTGCTCTGGCCGTAGACATCCAGGCGCAGAGCGTACTTCGGGTCCATGGGGAAGCTCACCGTGAACTGGACGCCCACGGTGGTGTCGTAGGCTTCATTGGAGGCCACCCCGGACCCGTCGGCGCCGTAGTTGGTGCTGTTGAACGCGCCGGTGGGGATCGAAAGACTGAGACCGACGCCGAAGTGGGGGTCCTGGGCGGCCAGCGGGATCCCCAGGGCCAGGACGAAGATGGCGATGCGCGAGGTTGCCATGTTGCCTCCACCTGGATCGACCCTTGAATTTTGTAAACGGTTTAGGATCCGGCACGAAATGACCCCCGCCGGACGGTTCAAGACTGGCACCACCCTGCCCGGCCGGGCTACTCTATTTTCAATTGGAGTGGATCATGGCTTGGAAAAAGGATCTCGCAAAACTGAAACAGGACCTGGCCAAGGAGGAGGCCCCCCCGGCCAAGAGCACACCGCCGCCCAAGGCCAGGACGGCCCATCCGGTCTCAAGTTCCATCGAGGAGGAGGATGACATCTTCCTGAGCGCCATGGGGCTGCGGCCGAAGGCTGGCGCCCGCCCGCCCGCGGCCGTCCTGCGGGACGATCCGCCCGCGGTCATCCTGCCCAAGCCCGCGCCCCAGGCGGCCAAGGCCGAATTCAGTTCGGCCATGGGCGACCTGAAAGGGCTGAAGCCACTGAAACCGGAACTGCCGCCGGAGGCGCCGGCCGCGCCCGCCCCGGAGCCGGCCGCCCCTGCTCCGGAGGCGCCGGCCGCCTCCGCCCCCGAGGCGCCCGCGCCCGCGCCGCCCCCCGCGGCCGAAAGCGGACCGGCGCCCTCCACCCCGCCCCAGGTCCAGATCAACCTGGCGGCGGGCATGGCCATCGTCGTGGACGGCAGTCTCGACCTCAAGGGCCACGCCCGGAAGGACGCGGAAGAACGCCTCAAGGAGCGCATTCTCGACGGCTACGCCCTGGGCTGGCGGACCCTCCACGTCATGGTGGGCTCGTCGCCCGAATTGCGGCAGATGGTCCTGGACCTGCTCAATAGCCCCGCCGGGGGCTGCGTCGCGCGCTATGCCCAGGCCCCGGTCCCCATGGGCGGAGCCCAGGCCTGGATTCTTTACTTCCGCGGTCCAGGCGCCGGCGAAAACTAGAAGAGAACCAAATCAGCGGTTGGCACTATAATTTCCCCAACCTTCCCGGGGAGAACCTCATGCATCAGAGCAAAAGGCTTCGTGCTTTAGCGGTGATCCCGTTCGTGGCCCTTGGCCTTCTCGCCCAAACCGAGGACAGCGCGGCCGCTCCGGCCGCGGGCGGGCAGAAGATCCAGGCGGCGGCGCACACCTCCCGCTGGGACTATCCGAAGGAGACCACCCCCGGCCCCGGCCAGTCCATCCACATGGTGGAGAAGGGCGACACCCTGTGGGACCTGGGCGCCAAGTACCTGGGCAATCCGTTCGCCTGGCCACAGATCTGGGAGCTCAACAAGTGGGTGAAGGACCCGCACTGGATCTACCCTGGCGACCCGATCCTGGTGGAGTCCTCCCGCGCAACGGTGACCAAAGGCAGGGACGGCGAGAGCCTGGCCCCCGCTGAAGTGGCCAACCTGCAGCCGGACAACAAGATGGTGCGCAAGCGCACCAATGACGAATACGCCTTCACCTTCCAGGATTTCGTCCAGATGCCCTTCCTCGTGCCCGGCACCGGCGAAGCCTATTTCAAGCAGGTCGGCGCGTTCAAGCTGGTGGGCCGGGAGGACGCCAGCAAGGACCTGCTGGCCGACGGGGACTACCTCTACATCGGCGGAGGCTCTGAGCAGGGCGTGAAGGTCGGGGACCGGATGGTGGTGACCCGGGTGGTGGCCCGGAAGTTCTATCACCCCGACGACCGGCGCCGGGTGAAGGTCCTGGGCGACATCGTCGAGCAGTTCGGCATCATCCGCGTCACCACCGTCTATCCCGGCCAGTCCGTGGCCCTCATCGAGAAATCCCTGGACGGGGTCAGCCCCGAAGGCTGGGCCGCGCCCTACCAGGAACCGCCGGCCATCGTCACCGCGCTGCGCGCCGACGCCGCCAGCCCGGTGCGGGTCAAGGAGCCGGTGTCGAAGGTCATGTACATCCGCATGAACAAGGCCGTGGCCTCGGCCGGCGACCTGGTGATCGTCGACCGCGGCGCCTCGGACGGCTTCAAGGTGGGGGATGTGCTCATCTCCGCCCGGCCCACGCCCCTGGACCGCAACCAGAAGGGACCCGACAAGAGCATCACCAACACCTACCTGGGCCAGCTGATCGTGATCAAGGCCGGCGAGCGTTCCGCCACCTGCCGCATCCTCCGGAGCGTGAGCGAAGTGATGGTCGGGGACATCCTCACCCACTGATCCAGAGTTCCACCACGGCCCGCTGCCCCCGGCTGGGCAGCTGGTAGGGGTGGGTCCGGATGCTGAAGCCCCGGGGGGCCTCCCCGGGCGGCTGGAGGCCCTTGAGGGCGTAGAAGGGCGAGCCGGGCAGGCCGTGCCGGCGCCACCAGCCGGCCAGCAGGTCCAGGGTCCCCACGGCCTTGGCCACTCCGGCCCGGGCCTGCAGCGGGGCGACGGCCTCGGCCCGGCCCGCCAGCGGCACCAGGTTGGCCAGCTTGAGTTCCAGGGCCGCCTGGCGAACGAATGAAATTTTCTTGTTGGACTTGTCCAGGGCCACGATTTCCAGATCGGGCCGGGCCAGGGCGATCAGCACGGCGGGAATGCCCATCCCGGTGCCGAAATCCACCACCCGGGAACGGGCCGGGAGCGGCAGCAGGAAAGGCAGCAGGACCGCGGAATCCAGGATCAGTTCCTCCTGCCGCTGCTCTTTTTCCAGGGAGGTGAGGGCATGGGTCCGGCTCCAGCGGTCGAGCAGGTCCAGGTAGTGGGCGATGGGTTCCAAAGTCCAGTCAGGCAGTTGTGCTTCCATCTGTCCAAAATACCCGGCGGCGGACCGCTCCGCGCAAAAGAATCCGCGCAACCCTCCGGCGATTGTTCCAAGTGGGGCCTGATTCAAGGTTTATGTGAAGGTCAGAATTACCCTTCTTTTTTGTAGAAGATGAGCGTGAATCCTATTGTCGGTATTGACAAAAGGGTTTTCACTTCAAATACTAGACGTATCTGTATGACTCTTTTTGAGCGA
>Ga0316231_1004687_pt1 | contig 11200 bp, 9 predicted proteins | sample TBH18027metaG_FD_206002 | JGI IMG/M metagenome (GOLD analysis project Ga0316231, IMG submission 206002) | Freshwater microbial communities from Trout Bog Lake, Wisconsin, USA - TBH18027 | ecosystem: Environmental > Aquatic > Freshwater > Lake > Hypolimnion/Profundal zone | place: USA: Wisconsin...
TGGCCCCCACGCCGTTCTCGGCGACGGTGTTGTTCTCGGCAACGACTGCGAGATCCTCGCCAACGTCACCATCTACTCAGGAACCACCCTCGGCGATCGCGTTCTGGTCCAGGCTGGAGCGGTGCTGGGAGCCACCGGATTCGGCTACGCGCGCAACTCCGCCACCGGCGAGTACATCGCCTTCCCGCAGCAAGGGACACTCACTCTCGAAGACGACGTCGAGATCGGCGCCAACTCCACCATCGACCGCGGAGCGCTGGGCGAGACGCGCATCGGCGCGGGGACGAAGATCGACAACCTGGTGCACATCGCGCACAACTGCATCCTCGGCCGCAACGTCGTCATCGCCTCGCAGACGGGAATCTCCGGCTCCTGCGTCATCGAGGACGGAGCGGTTTTGGGCGGGCAGGTAGGTCTGGGCGAGCACGCGCACATCGGCCCGGGCGTGATCCTCGGCGGCGGCGCGGGAGTGTTGAGTCACAAGAAAGTGCGCGGCCCCGGCCAGGTCTTCTGGGGAAGGCCGGCGCGCCCACTGAAGCAGTACCTGCGCGACCTCGCCCGCCTCAGCCGAGGTTGATGGGAAGAATCAGGATTGTGTTGAGCCCGCGCTTAGTCGGCGTCGTCGGAGAGCGCATCCATGTAGGCAACGTCGAGTGCGGTGCCTTGCACCTTGACGTACTCATTATCGATCTCGTTGGCATAGCCCGTCGGCGAGAGAACAGTGCTGAAGACATGCACCTGTCCGCCGTACGCGGTGTAGACCTTGTTGAAGTTCTGCACCCAGCAAAGTCCGGTGAGGCTGCCGTAGTAGTACATGTTGAAGTTCTGGTTGGGATAGGGCACCACCGCGGTCGCCGAGCCGGGAGTGACGTTGGGCACGATCTGAACGGAAAGAACCTGGGCAGGCGTTGTGGTACTGAGCTGCGCCACAGTCAGGCAGTTATAGTTCTGGCCCAGCTTAGCGCGTTCGCCGGTCGCGCAGAACTGCGATCCGATCCACAACGTATCGTTGTCGGCAAAGAGCATCTTGCTGTGCGTGCCGTCGGAGATGGGATAGATGCCCGTAATGGTGTTGGTCGTCTGATTCATCGTGGACAAGAAGCCCTCGAACAAGCCGTCCGGCTGGAGTTGCTGACCGGCCAGATAGAGCGTTGTCCCGTCGGAGAGCGCATCGGTCACGCCTCCCGGCACGGGCACATTGGCGATCATGGGGTTCGGCTGCACGGGCGACGAGGGGATTACATTCTCGTTCAGCGGGCCTTGCTGCAGCAGCGTGACGCTGGCCTTCGTTCCGCCGCACTCCGGTCCGCAGTTCAACACGTACGCCGTGGTGCCATCCAGCGAGAAGTACACGTCCGAAGGCTGGTCGTAGGTTCCCGGAACGGAGACTGCGCAGTAAACCGGCAGCAGGGCCGGTTCGCAGTCGGAGGAGCCGGTCGCCGTAATGGCCGCCTGTGAGGTCGGATACTGGTTCTGATTCAACTTGAAGACGCGGTACAGCACATTGGAGTTGTGCACCATGGCAAGAGCAACCGTGTCCCCCTTGTTCGCCATCACCTTGTACACGTTTGGCAGGATGAGCCCGAAGCTCTGTCCCGTCAGGTTGTCGATGACTTCCAGGACGCCAGCGGCCTCCTCGGCCGCGTAGTAGTGGCCGAACGATGCCGGCACCGCGATCGAGCCCGCCCCGGACTGGAACGAGCCGACTGAACCGGCAGAGGCTTCAGTCGAATAATTGATGTGGATCAGAGACCCATCGCTGTTGGAGTAGACGTATCCGCGCAACTCCGAGGGGAAGTTGAGAATGGTGCCAGGATATCCCGACGAATAGCCGCCGATCGAGTAGTACGGGATGGTGTCTTCGACGTTGCTGCGAATGTCGCGCGAGGCGTCGACGATCTGCAGGCTGCCTATGCTGCCGTTCGCGCTTACGCCGATCATCACTCTCTGCGCCAGCTTGCTGGGCGGCACCGGACGGCCCGCATAGTTGTACTCAGGAAACTTATAGTAGTAGTAGGCTGCCGAGTGGCAGCTGCAGAGCGTGAGCGAAGACAGCGCGAGCAGCAGTCCGCAGAGCAGCCGGGAACCGTAGGCGCTGCCGCCCGTGGTCTTCTCCGCAGGGGATGAGGATTGGTTCCAGGGAGTTTCCGGCGATGGGGTGGGGTACGGCTGAGCACCGGCCCTGCGGACAAAGAGACTTCGATTCTTCAACGTGGACAACTCCAACCTTCATCGTGCAAGGGTTTCGCCTTACTTCCCCTCCGAGTATACCAAAGGAAGAGGGCCCTGAAGTTCGCCCCGCCGCGGTTTGGTGCTGGCTTCCAACGTAGCTTAGGATGGTTCAATACGTTTCAGAGAAACGACTTTCCAATGTTTCAGGGAACAGGCTTCAGGGACATGCCATGGCAGGTACGGGATTGAGTGCGACGGAGACCACCGCGACAGACGCAAGAGTCAGCGCGAAGACCAGCGCGGCACCGTCTGCCATCGACCGGCTCTTCGCCGGCGATCGCGTGCTCTCCGACGGCGCCATGGGCACCATGCTCTATGGCCGCGGCATCTTCATTAACCGCTGCTTTGATGAACTCAATCTCTCGCAGCCGGAGACCGTAGCCAGTGTCCATGCCGAGTACCTGCAGGCTGGCGCACAGATCATCGAGACCAACACCTTTGGCGCCAACGCCATCCGACTGGAACGCTTCGGTCTGCGCGACAAGGTGCGCGAGATCAACCTCGCCGGCGTCCGTATCGCCCGCCAGTGCGTCGCGCAGATCGCCGAGAAGCAGGCCTCCGAGGCCTATGTCGCCGGGGCCATCGGCCCGCTGGGCGAACGGCTGCAGCCGCAGGGTCCTCTCACTCTCGACCAGGCCCGCGCAGCCTTTGCCGAACAGATCGCCGCGCTTGCCGAGGGCGGGCCCGGAGTCGGCGTGGACCTGCTCATCATGGAAACCATGACCTCGCTGGTGGAGGCGGGCGAGGCCATTCGAGCCGCCCGGGAGGTCGCACCCGGCCTGCGCGTGGTCGTCATGATGACAGTGGACGAAGACGGCAACTGCCTGGATGGCGCCACTCCAGAGATCGCCGCGGAACGGCTGACCAAGTGGGGCGCGGACGTCATCGGATGCAACTGTTCGGACGGTCCCGCTACTGTGTTGACGGTCATCGAGCGGATGCGCCTGGCCACCCGGCTGCCTCTGGCCGCCATGCCTAATGCCGGACTGCCGCGCGCGGTCGACGGCCGTAACATCTACATGGCCTCGCCGGAGTACATGGCCAGCTTCGCACGCAAGTTCATTCACGCGGGAGCAAGCCTCATCGGCGGCTGCTGCGGCACCACGCCCAACCACATCCGCGCCATGCGGTCGGCGATGCGCGCCCTGATGGCGCAGGAGGCCTCGGCGCGAAGGGACGCGGCTGGATTGGATGCGACGGCCCACGCAGCTGCATCCGGCCAAAGCTCGTTGCAGGCAGACTCCGAGGGCGCCATGGAGGCTGCTGGGCCAAGCTATCGCCCCAAGCCCATCGTCAGCCAGGTCGAGCCGGTGCCGCTGGCCGAGCGTTCCAGGGTCGGCGCATTGATCGCCTCCGGCGAGTTCTGCACCCTGGTGGAGATCGTTCCGCCCAAGGGCATCGACTGCACGAAGGAGATCGAGGGCGCGGCGATGCTCCACAAGCTGGGCGTTCACGCCATCAACGTCCCCGACTCGCCCCGCGCCAGCGCACGCATGAGCGCGCAGAGTCTGTGCATCCAGATCCAGCAGAAGGTCGGCATCGAGACCGTGCTGCACTACACCTGCCGCGACCGCAACCTGCTCTCGATCCAGTCGGACCTGATCGGCGCCTCGTCCATCGGCCTGAAGAACATTCTCTGCCTCACCGGCGATCCGCCCAAGATGGGGAACTATCCCGATGCAACGGCAGTCTTCGATGTCGACGCCATTGGGCTCACCGGCATCGTGCGCAATCTCAACTACGGCCTTGACCTCGGCACTAACCCCATCGGCGCATCCACCGGCTTCACCCTGGCATGCGCCGCCAACCCCGGCTTAGCCGACATCGACTTCGAGGTGCGCCGCTTCGCGCAGAAGGTGGAGGCCGGCGCGGAGTACGCCATCACCCAGCCGGTCTTCGACCTGCGCCTGCTGGAGCAGTTTCTGCGCCGCATCGAGGCCTTCCACATTCCGGTGATCGCGGGCATCTGGCCGCTCATCAGCCTGCGCAACGCCGAGTTCCTGAAGAACGACCTGAAGATCTCCATGCCCGATGCGATCTTTACGCGCATGGCTGCCGCCACCACGCCCGAGGCCGCGCGCGCCGAGGGAATTCTGATTGCACAACAGATGCTGGCCGAGACGCGCACCATGGTGCAGGGCTGCCAGGTCAGCGCGCCCTTCGGCAAATACACCGCCGCCGCTCAGGTCCTTGGATTGGCCTGACTGTAGCGGAGAAAGAAGAGACCACGATGGCGAACTTTGAAGAGCACTTGACCCAGTTGGAGACGGTAGTGGAGAAACTGGAACGCGGCGACCTCTCGCTCGACGAGTCGGTGCGCCTCTTCGAAGACGGCATGAAGCTTTCCACCGCCTGCAAGAAGGAGTTGGAGCAGGCAGAGGGCCGCATCCAGGTGCTGGTGGAGGGCAAAGCCGGCAAGATGCAGCCTGTCGCCCTCGACTTGGAGCCGAACGAGACTGACACCCTCGATGCAGATGAGGCCGACGACGTGAAGTAGGCCGTCGTCATCGTGAAGTCAATTTTCCCAACTGAGTAGATTCCAGCTATCGATCGCGGCTGGTGACGAAGCCTGGCACCCACAGCAGGGCCCGTTTGGCCTCGGAGTGGGGTAGGTCTGCGATGGAGAGCCGCGCGGCCTCGGCGTAGGCGCAGGCGGTGTCCATGGCGTAGGCGATGGATCCGTGCCGCTCCAGGATCTCCAGGATCTCCGGGTGCGAGACGCTGGCGAAGTTGCGCTCGGCTAGCACTGTGCGAATGGCCTCGCGGTCGGCTCCGGTGCCGCGCTCCAGCGCGTGGATGACGGCCAGCGTGGCCTTGCCTTCGCGCAGGTCACTGGCCACCGGCTTGCCCAGGATGCTCTCGGTTGCCGTCAGGTCCAGCATGTCGTCGACGATCTGGAAGGCCAGGCCCAGGTTGCGCCCGTACTCTCCCAGTTGCGCCTCCATCTCTTCGTTGGCGTCGGTGATGGCCGCGCCCAGTTGCATGGAAACGCTGAACAGGCACGCCGTCTTGCGGTAGATCAGGTCGAAGTACTCTTCTTCGTTGATCAGGTGGCCCAGCTTCTGCATCTGCAGCAGCTCGCCCTCCACCATCTGCTGAGTCAGCGAGATGAGCAGTTCCAGCACGCGGAAGTTACGCTCCTCCAGCGCGGTGGAGAAGGACTGCATGTAGAGCCAGTCGCCGGCCAGCACGCACTTAGCGTTGCCCCAGGTGGTGTTCGATGAGGGCCGCCCGCGCCGCGTCTCCGCCTCGTCGATGATGTCGTCGTGCACCAGAGTCGCGGTGTGCAGCATCTCCACCACCGCGCCCAGCCGAATGCGCGAGTGGTTGGTGCATCCCAGCGCCTTGGACGAGAGCAGCAGCAGCAATGGGCGGATGCGCTTGCCGCCGCCCGCCATCAGGTACTGCGCGATGTCGGTGATGACGTCGACCTCCGACGCCGACTGGCGGGTAAACTCCTGCTCGATGGCGGCCAGGTCGTCGCGCAGCAGGTCAAAGACCTCTTTTGCCGTAGCTATGGAGAGAGCGCTCACTTGAATTTAGAGTAGCAGGTCGAGACAAGGGATTCGGGGGTTGTCTGGAGTTTTCCAAAAGTAAGGAATAGAATGGAAAATGTAAGGAGAAATCCAATGCCTGCAACCACGAGAAAGACAAGTCGAGAGGCCACGGTTACGAGTCGCGCCAAACTGACCAGCAAGGGGCAGATCACTCTGCCGGTCGCCCTGCGAAAGAGGCTGAGGATCGTGGCAGGGGACAGCGTACTCTTCAAGGCGAAGGGCGATGAGGTTGTCATGGTGCCGCAACGTCGAACCAGCGTCTTCGAGGAGTTCCGTGGCTGGGGAACCGAGGGGATCGGGAGCAGCAAGCAGGCGATCCTGGACTGGGTCCGCGAATTTCGTGGTGAGATGTGACCACTGCTCTCGATTCCAATATCGTGATTGCACTATGGAGCGAAGACGACGCTCTGAATGGTGAAGCGGCTCGAGCGCTTGAACTTGTCTCAGCCCGAGGCAGTCTGGTGATTTGCGCTCCGGTGTATGTCGAAGTCCGGGCCTTCCCTGGACGAGCCGAAGATAAGCTGGACGATTTTCTGAGTAGCACCGGAATCCAGGTTGAGTGGGCGTTGGAGGAACGAATTTGGCGTGAGGCAGCCAAGGCAGGCCATGCATACTGCATTCGGCGGGAGAGCCCACGCAAGTTACCTCGGCGCGTGTCCGCCGATTTTATTATCGGAGCCCACGCGATGGTGCGGGACTACCCGCTACTCACTCTTGACCGGAGGGGATTTCGCGCTTCCTTCCCAGGCTTGCGGTTTGCACCGGAGAGCCGCTAGTTGCGGTAGTTGGTGAACTGCAGCGCGACGCCGAAGTCCGCGGCGCGCAGCTTGGCCATGATCTGCTGCAGCGTATCGCGGTCCTTGCTGACCACGCGCAGCGTATCGCCCTGAATGCTGGCCTGCGCCTTCAGTTTCATCTCCTTGATGAGCGCCGAGATCTGCCTGGCCTTATCGGCAGGAATGCCCTGCACCATCTTGATCTTCTGCCGTACGGAGGAGTTTGCCGCGGGCTCGATCTTCTCGTACTCCAGGTTCTTCAGCGAGACGCCGCGCTTGACCAGCTTCTGGCGCAGGATCTCCTTCACCGCCTCCAGCTTGTACTCGTCCTGCGAGGCGAGTTGGAGGGCGTCGGCGCCCTCGATGGCGATGCTGGACTTGGTGTCCTTCAGGTCGAAGCGCTGGTGGATCTCCTTGGTTGCCTGATCGACCGCGTTCTTGACCTCTGCGAGGTCAACTTTGCTGACTACGTCGAAGCTGTTATCGGTTGCCATGAGGGACAGTATAGGACAGTTGCAGGTTACAGGTTGTTAGTTGGCGGTGGTGGGGAAGAGACGGTGGAAGTTGGCGGTGGTAAGCGCGGCGATTTCTTCCAGCGAAACTCCGCGCAGCCCGGCCAGGCACTCCGCTGTGTGGGCGACCAGCGCGGGCTCGTTCTGCTGGCCACGGTGCGGAATGGGTGCCAGAAAGGGAGCGTCCGTCTCCAACAGGATGCGATCGGCGGGAGCGAAGGCCGCAACCCCACGTAATCCGACGGCCCTGGGGTAGGTCAGGTTGCCGGCAAACGAGAGATAGAAGCCGAGGTCGAGCGAGCGCCGCGCCTGCTCCACCGTACCGGAGAAGCAGTGCATAATGCCGCCCAGACCGCTTGGCGTCCAGTGGGACACGATCAGCTCCAGCAGGTCCTCCCACGCGTCGGCCGCACCGAACTTTTTCTTTGCCTCGGGCGTGGCCAGCTCCGAAGTCCGGCAGTGGATCAAAATCGGCTTGCGCGCCGCCGCGGCTACCTGCATCTGCGCCACGAAGGCGGCCCGCTGGATGGGGACTGCGGGGTTGTCAACGTGGTAGTAGTCGAGGCCGATCTCGCCGATGGCGATCACTCGCGGGTCCTCTGCCAAACGGGCCAGCTTGGCCAGCGAGTCTGCGTCAACCCGGTGCGCCTCCTGCGGATGGATGCCCGCGCTGGCGAAGATCGTGGGTGTCTCGGCCCGGCCGTTGAACTCCTGCGCGATCTCCAGCGCGCGCTGCATCTCATGCGGCCCCTCGCCGATGCCGATAGCGAGAATCATATGCACGCCGGCAGCCTCGGCGCGCGCCAGCACTCCGGCCAGGCCGTCGCTGTACATGTCGAGGTGCGCGTGAGAGTCGATCAGATGCATGGGGTGTGAGGTCCGTGGTTCGAAGATAAAAAAGAGGAGAGGTGCCGGGTACAAGGTTCAGGGTACAAGGTTCGCGTTGCAAGCAAAAGCATGGGATGTCGGGCATAACCTCCTTGAGTTAGGATTGCAGCCATGAAAACTATGACTCGTCGCGATCTGTGCGTCTCCCTACCAGCCTTGGCCGCCCTCGGAGCGAGCGCGCCGCAAGCTCTCGCATCGCAGCGGAACTCCACGGCCCAGAGTACGCCGCCAGCGGCGCCAGTCGCGGGCTCGGGCACACTTGGCGCTGCGCGCGCCATTCCCTACGACCAGATGCCCGTGCGCACCATGGCCAATGGCGGGGAGAGTCGCGACATCGTGCATGGCACACTGGCCACCGGCGAGACCGTGAACCTGCACCAGTCGATGCAGGTGGCCGAGGCCGTGCCCAACCCGCTGCACGTCATCCAGCACTCGGAGTTCATTCTGGTGCGCGAAGGTGAGCTGGAGTTCCAACACCAGGGCGAGTCGGGAATTGTCTCAGAACGTGTGGGGCCGGGCGGCGTTTTTTACGTGGCGTTCGGGACCAACCACACGGTGAAGAACGTGGGCGGCATTCCGGCACGGTACTTCGTGGTCGCCATCGGCGGCGACGCGAAGTAGGAGTGAATGACTGAAGTTACCGAAAATGTGACTTTACAGGCTCTTCAAGCCAGCGCTGACCAGTACTCACGTTAGTGCATATACTAGGCCGATCCCTTGCGCCGTGACGAACAAGGGCGGCCGAGATGGTGAAAATGACAATCTGAGTGCGCCTGCGTCCAACGGTTTGGATCATCTGGATCGAAGCGAAAGAAGGGGGGAGCGATGATGAAACGATCGCGCTTGGCTCCAACGATTGTTATGATGACCGCTGCCTGGATAGCGGTCTGCGTGCCGAATGGGATTGTCCAGATGAGCGCGGCGCAGGAGACAGCACCGCGGTCGACTTACGTGCTGCCGCCTCAGGTGCACAGTGTTCGCGCCAATCAGAGTGGTCCAGCAATGATCGATGTGCAGCAGCCGGGATTTCCGGCGGTGATTGCGCTGTCGCAACACGACGCTAGCCATTGGCTAATGGGCGCGCAGATTACGAACATGACCAAGCAGGAGTTGATGTCGGTGCGGGTGGGTTGGGCGTATTCTCTGCCGAGCGGTCTGGAGTTTCATGCGAGCGATGTGATTCCTCAGGAGCAGGGAGTGCGCGCGGGCGGGACTTTCAGCGTTCCGGGGCAGGATGTGCCGGTGCACTCGGAGGCTAAGGACTTTCTGGTGTTTGTAGAGCAGGCAACGCTGGTAGATGGGAGCGTGACGAACGCAGACCATGCGGCAATTACGGCGTTCTACATAGAGTGCTGTACGGGCGCGGGTGCGGCGAAGAGTGCGGCGACCGCAGCGGCGGCGGGGCCGCGTTCGACCACGCCGAATGAGCTGGTGGTACGGATTGTGCCGAAGGTGAATGCGCAGGGGATCGGGATGATTCCGGTGTTGCAGACAGATGAACCGACGGAGTTTGTTGGGGTGACGCAGTCGAGTGGCGACTGGCTGGCGGGGGCTCGGCTGCACAACCGGAGCCATTACGGGCTCCACTCGTACCGGATGGGGTGGGCGTATGTGCTGGCAACGGGCGTGGAGTACCACACGGGCGAACTGGTGACGCTGGAAAAAGAGGACCTGATGCCGGACCAGACGATCGACGTGCCAGACCAGCATGTGACAGCGCGGCCGGATGCGAAGGAGTTCTGGTTCTTCATCGAAGAGGCGACACAGAGCGATGGGACGGTGTGGCGGGCGAGCCACGCGAAGGTGGAGCAGCAGGTGGCGCTGTGCTGCGCCAAGCGCGACAAGGCGGGCAAGTATGTAGCGGCGGCGCAGCCGGCGGGAGCGGAGCAAGTGGAGTTTGCACTGACTGTTCCGATCAAGTTCGACGTGGTGTTCTTCAAGCGGGCTGATAAACCGGGGAGAGGTTGGGAGTCTCCAGCGGAGGGGGATTTCCTTGCGTATCACGGCGCGCCCATCCACGACCTGCTGATGTTAACGTTTGAGCACACGGGCTACTTCACGATTTCAGGCGAGCCGAGTTGGGTGAAGGACGAGTTGTGGGAGTTCCAGGCGAAGGTGGCGCCGCAGGATGTTGCCGTTTGGAAGAAGATGACACTGACAGAGAAGCGCATGATGCTGCGTGAGCTGCTGGCCGATTCGCTGAAGCTGAAGATACATGTGGATACGACGGAGCATCCGGTGTACGACCTGGTGGTGGCGAAGGGCGGTCCGAAGCTGACCGAGTACAAGCCGGGGGACACGCTGAAGGCTCCGGGCGGGCAGATTCTTTCGGGCAAGGTATTGAGATGGTTCGATCCGTACCACCTGACTTGCCAGGACGAGTCGATGGCGTACCTGGTGAATTCGCTTTCGGGGGATAACCGCGCGGGACGCATTGTGATCGACAAGACGGGGCTGACCGGCAACTACAACTTCACGGTGCCGATGCCGTATTCGCCGATGCCGCAGCAGATGCAGGAGGATGCAGGCGTGCCGTCAATATTCCAAGGGCTGAAGGAGCTGGGGTTGCAGTTGGTGCCGTCGAAGGCGCCGGTGGATGGGATGGTGATCGATCATATTGAGCGGCCTTCTGAGAACTAACGGTTGTCGAACTTCCCTGAACAAGGGATTATAGGTATCTTCGTTCGCGCTTGGGCTTCATTGACCCACCACCCACCTCTCAAGTATGGGTGCCAAAGTGCGTCGGCGCAGTGTACGATCTTCCGCATGAACCCCATGAACCGTCGCGATCTTTGTGTTCTTCTCTCCGCCTTCACTGCGATGGCAGTCTCGCCCGCCGAATCTCAAACAGCGGCTATGCCCGTCCCCTCGGGGCGCGAGCTGGTGCTGTCGAAGTCGCGCGCCTTTCCGTTCGACCAACTGCCAATTGCCAAGAACGCGAATGGCGAGTCGCGCGCCGTGACCACCGGCGCACTGCCCACCGGCGAGGCGGTCGAGATGCATGAGACGACGCTGCTGCCCGGGCACATGCCTCACGCGCCGCACCAGCACCGGCACTCGGAGTTCATGATGGTGCGCGAAGGCACGTTGGAGTTCGATAACAACGGCACGCCCGAGCGGGTTGGACCGGGCGGGGTCTTCTTCGCCGCGTCCAACGTGATGCATGGACTGAAGAACGTCGGCGAAGCTCCGGCCAACTACTTCGTCATCGCCATCGGGCGCGATACGGCCGCGT
>Ga0316231_1004688_pt1 | contig 11199 bp, 6 predicted proteins | sample TBH18027metaG_FD_206002 | JGI IMG/M metagenome (GOLD analysis project Ga0316231, IMG submission 206002) | Freshwater microbial communities from Trout Bog Lake, Wisconsin, USA - TBH18027 | ecosystem: Environmental > Aquatic > Freshwater > Lake > Hypolimnion/Profundal zone | place: USA: Wisconsin...
CCCGGGTCCTCACCGAGGCCGCGACGCGTTCCAAGATTGACAGCCTGCGCGGCTTCAAGGAAAACGTCATCATGGGCCACATCATTCCGGCGGGCACCGGCTTTGACCGTCACCGCCGTGCCACCCTCAAGCCGCTGGTGGAAGTGCCGGAGGAGGAGCTCGTCGAGGAAGCCCCGGTTGAGGCGGAGAATCCGCTGCTGGCGTAAACTAATGTGAAACCAAGAAAGCCGGGATTGAAAAATCCCGGCTTTTTTGTTTCTGCAAACGTCCGTGGTCGCGAACGTAAGTTCGCGGCAAACTTCTCCGGCAAGTCAGCCGCGTGATTGCTCAATAAATTTGCAGCCGAAAACACTCGATCACTTTGCGCGAGATTTGAATCTGGCGATCCGGCAGAACGCGGCCCCGGCGTTCGAGAAACCAGTCTCGTTCCAGCAAATGAACCAAATCACAACGAACCGCCGTTTCCCAATCCAACCCATCCGCCTTGTCCAGCAGAACTTCGTGTGCGGCCAGAGGCCTGCCGCGCAAACTGACGCAGAGCAATCCGTTGACGCTTTTGCGCGCCGCCGCGCGTTCGTCAATGGAAAAAATAACGACGGGATGATGGCAAACGACGATTAAGATTTTCCAGTGATGACGATTAAAACTGTCCGGTGATTCCGTGCATGATTTTATCACCCGAGCAGACTTGCGCGCGCCCAGAGCATTGCTCGCCGAGGACGACCGCACCTATCATCTGTGGTGCGATGCGTTCGCTGCGAAGAGACGCAAGAAGGAACTTCCGAGCGATTTGAAACTTGGCGTATTGCGCGAGCGACGTTATGCCGTTGAGTGGATGGACGGGATGCAGAATTGGGACGAAGTGACCTGCGACGCTTAATTCGTCGCCGACAGGTCTAAATTAAATGAGAAAGCCTTTGCATGAATTAAGAAACCTGCGAGGTCCCAAATTTCGCAGAAAAAGGTGTTGCCATCGGGACGCGATTCAACTATTCTCACTGTTCCGTTTCTCCCAAACAGAAAACGGGTGATTTTACCGCGATTTTAACGCAAAATGCCGACAATTAATCAACTGGTCCGCAAGGGCCGTAACAAAGTCAAGTACAAGTCCAAGTCGCCTGCCTTGGAAAACTCGCCCTTTCGCCGCGGTGTGTGCATCCAAGTGATGACGCGCACGCCCAAAAAGCCGAATTCGGCCATGCGCAAGGTCGCCAAGGTGCGCCTGACCAATGGCTATGAAATCATCGCTTACATCCCCGATGAAGGCCATAATTTGCAGGAACATTCCATTGTGCTCGTTCGCGGCGGTCGCGTGAAGGATTTGCCCGGTGTGCGGTACCATATTGTGCGCGGCACGCTCGACGCCGCCGGTGTGGAAAAACGCCGCGTCAGCCGCTCGAAATACGGCGTGAAGCGGCCCAAAGCCGCCAAGCCCGCCGCCGCCGCTAAATGATTTTCGCCACAACGACTTAACGATTTAACGATTTAACGAACATGTCTCGCAGACGCCAAGCAACCAAACGATCCGTCGTCAAGGACGGCAAGTACCAGAACACGCTGGTCAGCCGCCTCGTGAACACCGTGATGATTTCCGGCAAGAAAAGCACGGCCCAACGCATTGTCTATGGTGCGTTCGATACCATCTCGGAAAAAAATCCCGCCAGCAACCCGATTGAAATTTTGCAGCGCGCGGTGGACAACGCCAAGCCGCGCATTGAGACCAAGCCCCGCCGGGTCGGCGGCGCCACCTATCAGGTGCCGCTGGAAATCCCCTCCGACCGCCAGAACGCGCTCGCGCTCCGCTGGATTGTGGAGTTTGCCGACTCCAAGAAGGGTGTGCCGATGAAAGCCGCCCTCGCGGCGGAAATCCTCGAGGCCTATCAGGGGCAGGGGAACGCCATCCGCAAACGTGACGAGGTTCACAAGATGGCGCAGGCAAACAAGGCATTCGCACATTTCCGTTGGTAGAATCTTTTTCAAAAGCGCCCCGACGGAAATCGCCGGGGCGTTTTTTGTTCCCACCCCAGATGATGTTATAATTTTGAAACTATGAGCGCTGAAGCCAAACCAGTCAATTCGCCCCACCGCGAATACTCCCTCGAACGCACCCGCAACATCGGCATCGCCGCGCACATTGACGCCGGCAAGACGACCACCACGGAACGCATCCTCTTTTACACCGGCCTGATCCACAAAATCGGCGATGTGGATGACGGCAACACCGTGACCGACTGGATGGAGCAGGAGCGGGAGCGCGGCATTACGATCACCTCGGCGGCGGTCACCTGTTTCTGGACCCAAAAGGCGGTCAAGCCGGGCGAAGCCGAGATTTACAAGGCGTTCAGGGACGTGCCGCACCGCATCAACATCATTGACACTCCCGGCCACGTGGATTTCACCGCCGAAGTGGAGCGTTCTATGCGCGTGCTCGACGGCGCAGTCGCCGTGTTTTGCGGCGTGGCGGGCGTGCAGCCGCAATCGGAAACCGTCTGGCGCCAGGCCACGAAGTATCATGTGCCGCGCATCGCGTTCGTCAACAAGATGGACCGCACCGGCGCGAATTTTGAAAACGCTTTGTCTGACATGCGCAACAAGCTCAAGGCGTATGCGTTCCCGATTTTCCTGCCCATTGGTGCGGAAGACAAATTCGCCGGGCTGATTGACGTGGTGAATCAGAAATGTTTCTGGTTTGGCGAAGGCGACGTGGTCAACGAAGGCTTGAACTACGAGGTCCGCGAAATTCCCGCCGAGCACAAGGAACGCGCCCAGACCGCGCTCGCCGAATTGATCGAAGCGGTTTCCAACAAGGACGACGCCCTGGCTGAACTCGTGCTGGAAGAAAAGCCGATTGACGCCCCGACGCTCAAGGCGGCCATCCGCCGACTTACCTGCAAGATCGAACTCGTGCCCGTGCTGTGCGGGTCCGCCTTCAAGAAAAAGGGCGTGCAGGTGCTTGTGGACGCCGTGGTGGATTATCTGCCTAGTCCGCTGGACGTGCCCGGCGCCGAGGGCATCGAGCCCGGCACGGAAAACAAGGTCGCCGTTGAAACCAACGACAATGCCAAGTTCTGCTCATTGGCGTTCAAGCTCTGGACCGATACGTACGCGGGCAAACTGGTGTTCTTCCGCGTTTATTCCGGCCACTTGAAGAAGGGCGACACCATTTACAATCCGCGCACGCGCAAACGCGAGCGGGTCAGCCGGCTGATGATCATCCAGGGCAGCGAGCGCAAGGACATCAATGAAGTTTTTGCCGGCGACATTGCCGCGCTGGTGGGCTTGCGCAACATCACCACCGGTGACACGCTGTGCGATGAGGACTTTGACGTGACGCTCGAACCGCCGACGTTCCCCGAACCGGTCATCAGCATGGCCGTCGAACCCAAGACCAAGCAGGATCGCGACAAATTGTCCGAGGGCTTGCAACGGCTGGCGGAAGAAGACCCCACGTTCCGATGTTTCACCAATGAGGAAACCAGCCAGCTCATCATTGCCGGCATGGGTGAGCTGCATCTGGAAATCATCATTGACCGGCTCAAGCGCGAATTCAAAGTGGAGGCCAACACCGGCGCGCCGCAGATCGCCTATCGCGAAACCATCACCAAGAAGGCCGAGGGCGAAGGCAAGTTCATCCGCCAATCCGGCGGCAAAGGCCAATATGGCCACGCCTGCATCACCGTCGCGCCCAACGAAAAGGGCAAGGGCGTGGAAATCGTGGATGAAATCGTCGGTGGCACCATTCCGAAGGAATACATTCCGGCGGTCATTGACGGCATCGAAGAAGCCATCAAAGGCGGCGTCTATGCTGGGTATCAGGTCATTGACATCAAAGTGGAGGTCGTGGACGGATCGTTCCATGAAGTGGATTCAAACGAGCTCGCCTTCCGCATGGCCGGCATCTTCGCCTTGAAAGATGCCTTCAAGAAAGCCAGTCCGATCTTGCTCGAACCGCTGATGAAGGTTGAATGCACGACGCCTGACGAATACCAGGGCGATTTGCTCGGCGACATCAATCGTCGTCGCGGCACAATTGTCAGCATTGAAGCAAAGAACGGGCAGACCATTCTCAATGCGCAGGTGCCGCTGGCCGAAATGTTCGGCTACGCGACAGCCATCCGTTCCCTCTCGAAAGGCCGCGCCTCGTATTCAATGGAGCCGCTGACCTTTTCGCAGGTGCCCAACAGCGTCCTCACGACGATTCTGGATCAGGCTGCCAAAAAGCCCGCCGCCCGCACCTAAAATTATTGTTCCAACCAAAGAGCCGGAACCGGTGTTCCGGCTCTTTTTGCGTTTGGTGGGACCGGCGCCGGTGCCAACTCGTCTGTCAGTGCGTTCGACGCGTCCAGCCACTTTGCGTCTTTGCGCCTCCGCGTCTTTGCGTTAAATTCTGGCGTCACCATTACCGCCAAGAAACTAAATGAAAGCCAAACAAGATTCAGCAGCACGGTTCGGAGCGCCCATTTCCGGAGCGCGGCTCCGTCAGCCGCAGCAATGCACCAACCCCCAAGCGCATCCGGTTTATTGCCAGCGATTCCTCCTGCCGGAGTTACTGCGGGTCCCAAGCCTGCGCTCCGTCCGCAGTTTGCCAGTGCGCCTCGGCGCATTTGGGTTCGCCAACCGCCTTCTGTTCCGTCATCTGCTGCTGGTCGCCACTTTGGCCGGCTTGCTGTCGAATTCATTGCCGGCGATGGCGCAGGGCACGAACGCGGACCCGAATGCCGCTGCCCGGCTGCGAGGCGTCCACCGGATTGTCTTTCTCGGTGATAGCATTACCCAAGGCGGCGATTATGTGACTGATTTTGAGTGCTGGCTGCTCGCACATGGTATCGAGGTCGAAGTCTTGAATCTCGGATTGGCCAGCGAAACCGCCTGCGACCTGACCCCGGCGGAGAACGCGGGGCATTTGAAGCAATATGGTTTTGGCCGGCCCTTCGTGAGCGAGCGCCTGGAGCGCACGCTGGCCGCGACGAAGCCGGACTTGCTCTTTGCCTGCTACGGCATGAACGATGGCAGCAGCCTCCCGCCGGATGAATCAGGCACCAAACGCTTTGCCGACGCGATCACCTATCTGCGCGCCGCCGCCCTAGAAGCCGGCGTGAAGCGTGTCGTGCTGTGTACGCCGCCGGTGCATGATGCCAAGGGCGATGCGCGGCAGAAATCGCACGATGAAAATCTGACGCGCTATACCGCTTGGCTGCTCTCGAAACGCGCCGATGGCTGGGACGTGGTGGACATTCACTCGCCGATGCGCCGGGCGTTGGACGCCGGCCGGGCCCAAGACCCGGCTTTCCAATTTGCCAAGGACGGGGTCCATCCGGGACGCGAAGGGCACTGGCTGATGGCGCGGGAAATCCTTGCGCAATTTCTGGGCGCCAAATTGGAAGGTGTGCCGGCCGCCGAGGCTTTGTTCCCCGCCCACGGAGAGCAAATCCGCAAGCTGGTGCATGAGCGGATGGTGCTGCGGTTCAATTCCTGGATGACGCAAATCGGCCATCAGCGTCCCGGTGTGGCGGGTGGTCCTGGGGCCAAACCGGGTTTGCCGCCCGCCCAAGCCGAGGCGCAGGCTGCGGACATTGCGAAGCAAATCAAAATGGAAATGGCCAGTGCCAAGCCGTGATAACTCCGGAGCTGGTCCGCTATCGGACCGCGCGCCGTCCCGGCGCGCAGCGGCTGAAAAACGAGCGACGACCAGTGAACCTCTGGAGCTTCGGCGTGAATCCAGAGTGCTGCGACCGGGGACCGGTTGCGGTCCCTAGCTATCGGACCGCGCGCCGTCCGGCGCGCAGCGGTTGAAAAAACGAGCGACGACCAGTGAACCTCTGGAGCTTCAGCGTGAATCCAGGGTGCTGCGACCGGGGCCCCCCCATTTTCTTCTTTGCGGCTTTGCAGCTTTGCGCCTTTGCGTTAAATTCGCCCGCATGAAAACAGTCATTTGTCTCGCGGCCGCTTTTTGTGCCGCCGCCCTGATCGCGCCGGTCGCCAGCGCCGCCAATCCGGCGGCGACCATCACCATCCAGGCCGGCCAGCCCGGCGCGAAAATCAATCCCGCCATGTGGGGCATCTTCTTCGAAGACATCAATTTCGGCGCGGATGGCGGGCTGTACGCCGAACTGGTGAAGAATCGCGGATTTGAATTTCCCGATCCGCTCATGGGTTGGACCAAAATCTGTCCCAACATCGCCCAAGGCGAACTGACGGTGCGGGACGACGCGCCATTTGACCCGAACAACCCGCATTATGTCCGGGTTCATTCCGCTGGCAAGGCGTTGTTCGGTTTGTCCAACGAGGGTTTTCGCGGCATGGGTGTCAAGCAGGGTGAGGCATACGAATTCTCCGCGCGCATTCGGTGGGTGAGCGACGCGCCGGTTTTGAAAATCCAGCTTTACGGCGGCGATGGCACGCTGCTCGATTCGGTGGACCTGAAAGAATTTGCCGGCGACTGGCGGAAATACACAGCCGTGTTGCATCCGAAAGACACCGATCCGAAAGCGCGTCTGGCCGTGTTGCTGGAGGGCAAGGGCACGGTGGACTTGGATTTCATTTCCCTGTTTCCGGAAAATACCTGGCAGCATCGCCCCGGCGGACTGCGCACGGACATGGTGCAGGCGCTGGCGGATTTACATCCGGGTTTTATGCGCTTTCCCGGCGGCTGTATTGTGGAGGGGCCGGTGCTCTCCCAACGCTATCAATGGAAGAACACCATCGGGCCGGTCGAGGCCCGGCCGCTCCTGTTCAATCGTTGGAACGCCGAGTTTGTCCACCGTCCCGCGCCGGATTATTACCAGTCGTTTGGCCTTGGCTTTTTTGAATTTTTCCAGTTGTGCGAGGACATTGGCGCGTCGCCGCTGCCGATCTTGAATTGCGGTATGGCCTGCCAGTTCAACACCGGCGAACTTTGTCCGCTCGACCAGCTTCAGCCCTATATTCAGGACGCGCTGGACTTGATTGAATTTGCCAACGGCCCGGTGGATTCCATCTGGGGCGCGAAACGCGCGGCGATGGGGCATCCCGAACCGTTTCACCTGAAAATGCTCGGCGTGGGCAACGAGCAGTGGGGGCCGCAATACTTCGAGCGCTACGCCAGGTTTGCCGCCGCCCTCAAGGAAAAATATCCCGGCGTCCAGCTCGTTTCCGCCGCCGGACCGGACCCGGGAGATGCGCGCTTCCATTCGGCGTGGACGAAATTGCGCGAGCTGCATGCCGACCTCATTGACGAACATTGCTACGCCAAACCGGAGTGGTTTTTCAACAACACGCACCGCTACGACCATTATGACCGCACCGGCCCGAAAGTTTTCATGGGCGAGTATGCCGCCCAGAGCGTCGCGGTGGTCAGCACCAAGAACCGGAATAATCTGGAGTGCGCGCTCGCCGAAGCTGCGTATCTCACCGGTCTCGAACGCAACGCGGACGTCGTGCGCATGGCGTCGTATGCTCCGCTGTTCGCCAACACCGAGGCGTGGCAATGGACGCCCGATCTGATCTGGGTGGACAGCCTGCACGTCACGCCCTCGCCCAATTACTTTGTCCAGCAGATGTTCAGTTGCCATCGCGGCGACGAAGTCCTGCCGCTGGAAATTGCCGGACTGGCGGACACGAATTCACTGTACGCGAGCGCTGTGCTGGACGACGCCCAGGGAGAAATAATTCTCAAGGCCGTCAATCCCCACGCCGAGCCGGTCACGGTTGAGCTCAATTTGGCGGGCATCCAACGGGCTTCGGACCAGATCCAAATCATCCAACTGACTTCCGCCAGCACGAGCGATGAAAACCCGGTTGGCCAGGCCTTGAAAGTCCGTCCCGTCACGGAAACGGAACATCGTTCGGGAAACCAGTTGGCTCAATCCCTCCCCGGCCATTCGTTCACCGTCATCCGGATTTCGACCAGGTAGTTTCGTGCCGCCAATGCGGTTCATGGTCCCAATGGGTGGCCAGAGGCCATTGGGCTGCTCAAGAACCGGAGCGAGGACATTCCTGTTCGCGCGCGCCCATGATCACCAAATGCCGACAAAAATGTTTGGAGACCCGCGACCGCCCCAAAGAGCGGAAAAGAATGTCCGCGCTCCGCTCGCGCGGGGTTGGAGCGCAGACATTCCTGTCTGCGGTTCACGGGGCTTGCCAGTTCCGGGTTTCCGTGCGGGAACTGGCGATCGAAAAGTCACCAGTCCCCGTCCACCCTCCGCAGTGCTGCTACGGAGAACGGGCAGGCTGGAAAGCCCGCGCTACGAGCACAACGCAATTTGAATTCGGTTTTCGGTCGCAAAGCAGTTTTTCAAACAATGCCATTTATCCACGAATGGGTAGGCGCTAAACTGGCCTGAAAGTACACGAGAAAGAACTCGCAAACATGAACTTGATGGGAAAACAATTGATTTTGACCACCCTGTTGTTGCTAGTCATCGCCACAGCCAGGCTCCATGGCGCGGCGCCCACGGCGCCCCAAGACCAGGCGGCAGCCAGCTTGCGCCAGAGCCTCAATTTCAATCGGGACTGGAAATTCCAATTGGGCGATGACCTGAACGCGGAAGCGGTGGCGTTTGACGATTCAAAGTGGAGCGCCATCGGCCTGCCGCATTCGTTTAGCGAGCCGACTTTTGCCGCCTCCGCCAAGTTCTACGTGGGTTACGGCTGGTATCGAAAACATTTTGCGCTGCCGCGAGCGTGGCGGGGGAAACGCGTGCAGCTTGAGTTCGACGGCGTTTTCCAGGTGGCGGAAGTGTTTGTCAATGGCCGGCGTATCGGCGAGCACCGGGGCGGCTATACCGGCTTCACGTTTGACCTTACCCCGGCCGTGCGGACCGGCGACAACGTGGTGGCGGTGCGTGTGAACAACCTTTGGAATCCCCGGCTCGCGCCGCGTTCAGGGGAACATACCTTCGCCGGCGGCATTTATCGCGACGCGCGGCTCGTCATCACCGCACCACTGCATGTGGCCTGGTACGGCACCTTCGTCACCACCCCCCAGGTGTCGGCGGACGCCGGGACCGTGAACGTGAAGACGGAAATCGTGAATGATTCCGGCAAGGTTAAATCCGCGACGGTCCGAAATTCCGTGTTGGATGCCGAGGGCCAAGCGGTGGCCATGATGGAATCCACGCTCGCCGTGCCGCCGAATTCCACGCGGGTTTTTGACCAAACCAGCCAGACCATCGCTAGCCCCCGGTTATGGCATCCCGAACATCCATATCTTTACTCAGTAAAGACAGTCGTGCTGGATGACGGCCACCCGGTGGATGATTTCAACTCCCCGCTGGGTTTTCGTTGGTTCAAGTTCACGGCCGGCCAGGGATTTTTCCTGAACGGCGAGCACTATTATTTCAAGGGCGTGAATGTCCACCAGGATCATGCCGGCTGGGGCGACGCGGTGGCGGACAGCGGCTTTTTTCGCGACGTGAAAATGGTGAAGGACGCGGGCTTCGATTTCATCCGCGGCTCGCATTATCCGCATGCGCCGGCGTTCGCGGCGGCGTGTGACGAATTGGGGGTGTTGTTCTGGTCGGAAAATTGTTTCTGGGGCACCGGCGGGATGAAAAGCCCCTGGGGCGGCAGCGCCTATCCGCCCAAGGCGCAGGATCAGCCGGACTTTGACCAAAGCGTCAAAGACAGCCTGCGCGACATGATCCGCATTCACCGCAATCACCCGAGCATCATCGTCTGGAGCATGGACAACGAGGTGTTTTTCACGGATAAGTCCACTTTGCCCCAAGTGCGCGAACTGTTGAAGGCCACCGTGGCACTGGCGCACGAGTTGGATCCCACGCGGCCTGCCGGCATCGGCGGCTGCCAGCGCGGCGAGTTGGACAAGCTGGGCGACGTGGCGGGCTACAACGGCGACGGGGCGCGGCTGTTTATGAACCCCGGCGTTCCCAGCGTGGTCACGGAATACGGCTCGACGATCAGCGACCGTCCGGGCAATTACGCCCCCGGTTGGGGCGATCTGCAAACGGAGCCATTCCCCTGGCGCAGCGGCCAGGCGCTCTGGTGCGGCTTCGACCACGCCAGCATTGCCGGGCGCAAATTCGGCGCCATGGGCATGATTGACTATTTCCGCCTGCCGAAACGCCAATGGTACTGGTATCGCAACGAATACAAGCACATCCCGCCGCCGGCCTGGCCGGCCGATGGCATTCCCGCCGGCTTGAAATTGACCGCCGACAAAACGGTTTTGCAGCGGGTGGACGGCACGGACGACGCGCAACTCATCGTCACCATCGTGGACCAGAATGGCCAGGCCATCAATAATTGTCCCCCGGTGACGCTGGTGATTGAGTCCGGCCCGGGAGAATTTCCCACCGGCGCCGAAATCACGTTTGCGCCCGATTCAGACATTGCCATCCGCGACGGCCAGGCGGCGATGGAATTCCGCTCCTATTACGCCGGCAAGACGCTCATTCGCGCCACGTCGCCAGGGCTGAAGGATGCCACCATTGAGCTGGTGTCGCTGGGCGAACCCCAATTCATCGCGGGCAAGACCCCGCCCGTGCTGCCGCGTCCCTATGTGCGGTTCACCGGCCTGCCAGCGCAAAATTCCCCCGGCCATTTCGGCCTGCAAAATCCCATCCGGGTCAGCAGCGAAGCCGCCGGCCACAGCGGAAGCATGGCTGCCGATGGGGACGCGACGACCTTCTGGCAGGCGGCGAAAGGCGACAGGAATGCCTGGTTACGGGTGGATTTGGAGCGCTTCGTGACCGTCCAGCAGACAAAAGTGACATTTCCGAAGGCGGGGAACTGGCGTTATCGGATTGAGCTTTCCGAAGACGGCACCAGCAATTGGAAGCTGATCGTGAACCAGACCCAAACCGCCAGCACGGAGCCAGTGCGCAACGATCCGGTGTCGGCGGCGGCACGTGGACGTTTTCTGCGCGTGACCTTCACGGGTCTGCCCACCGGTCAACCCGCCGCGCTGGCGGAAGTCGAGGCCTTGGGGAGCGCGGAGTAACAGGGCGCATCTGCCCACCGCCCCATAGCGCCGACTGGCAGCAGGCGATACAGGTGATTTGGACGAAGCGCTTTCCAAGCCGTTTCCCCGGGAATGAGCCTCCGATTCAAAGCTCCAGACCGCGGGCCGGCCCGGCCCGCAGCGCGTGGGAAAACAAGCGTGCGGCAAACTTCTGGAGCTCCTTCGTAAGTTCCGAGCGCTGCGATCAGGGACCGGTCGTGGTCCGAAGGCTGCGCGGGCGTTTTAGAAAAACCTTTCAA
>Ga0316231_1004690_pt1 | contig 11197 bp, 12 predicted proteins | sample TBH18027metaG_FD_206002 | JGI IMG/M metagenome (GOLD analysis project Ga0316231, IMG submission 206002) | Freshwater microbial communities from Trout Bog Lake, Wisconsin, USA - TBH18027 | ecosystem: Environmental > Aquatic > Freshwater > Lake > Hypolimnion/Profundal zone | place: USA: Wisconsin...
TGAGCCTTCTTAATCTTTTGGGTGTAATTGGATCGGATGGAAGATAAGTAGGTCAGTTGATCTTCAGTATACTTAAGCGAATTACTTTCTTTATTTTTCTTGTCAAGGTTAGTGATCGCAAGGCTTATTTCTTCCTGCTTTTGTTTGTAATTACTAAGTGTACTATTCAAATTTTGATACTCATTGTTCAGTTTTGAAACCTTTTCATCAGATTTCTGATCACCGATCCGGTACCTTTCTTTCTCAACCTGTATCAATTCATCTTCAATAGCCAGTTTACGCTCTTCTGCTTTTATGGATGCATTGTTATAGGCTGTGCTTTTGGCATTCAGGGCTGCAAGCCGTATTTTTTCGGCATACTGTCCGTTGACTTCAGCCAGTTTCAAGGCCAGCAGCTCGTTAGTAATCTTTTCATCGGTCATCAACCCTAAAAACGAAGGGTACTGATCCCTTAATTTTTTGATCAGGACAACGCGGATCGCTTCGTTTTCGTTGGTATGAATGATTGAAGCAACCAGTGCACCCAGGTTATTTTGCTCTTTAATGATTTCGCCGGAATAACCTTTGGTCATGTTCATTTCATCTTCCAGTATCTTTTTGGTGGCATTGGCCGCTTCTGCAGCATCCTTCTGCTTTTGGATAAAATATTGCCAGGCTGAAACACCGGCAATTACCGCGGTAGTGAGAAGACCGATGGGATTTAGTTTAAATGTGGCGTTGACCACACGCATTGCCTGGGCAGCCCCTTTGAAGTTACCTGTCAACAGCATTACGGCAGCTGCCCATAAATTGGTTGCAATTATTGATGTTTCTGTGATAATGATTTGTGCCCGTTGCACTATCATCTGACCGAGCGTCGCCTGGTTGGCCCGGTTTTGCCACATGGTTTGCAGCTTTAAGGCCAGAGTATAACCGGCAATGGCAAGCGCAGAGGTTACAATTACCCTTCCATAAACGGTGAATACGTCAATCAAGACAATGAGCACTCGGAGGAACATTCCAAAATAACCGGTAACGGTATGCATGGCAGGGGTCAGTTTTTTGCCCAGATCATTGGCTATGATATTGATCCGGTTTCCTGCCTGAGCCAGTTTGGCATTGTTGTTATCGGTATTAATCTGGGCCTGTTCAATAGCGACATTGGTGCCGGTCATGGCCTTTTCGTATTTCTTGAGTTCTTCCCTGTTCCGGATTAAGGTGTTGGCCACATTGATATTTTCAAGGCCAAACATTTTTAGACTCTCCTGGGGAGTAAGCATTTTCTTATCCAGATTTTCCAGTGCGGTTGACAATCCCACAATGGCGGGATTAGTATCATCGGCGCCTGTTTGCAGGTGAAGTAACATCCCTCTTAATCCGCGTCCGGCAATTTCAGGTTGTGAAAACCGGGGAGCAAGAGTTTCGAGTGTGGCTGCCAACGATTCAATTGACATCCCGGCCATCGCTGCTGTTGTACCTGCTTTCTCGAAACCAACGGTCAGGTATGGAATTTCTCCTGCACCTTCCTTTGCTCCTGCTCCCAGGACATTAATGATTCGTCGTGCCTCTTCTGCCGAAACATTGTACTGGTTCATGACCATACACAATCCTTCAATGGCCGGTTGGAGTTTTATTTTGGCAGCATTACTCAGAATTATGGCTTCCTCTGTTACTTTGGCAAGGGCCTCCTTATTTTTAAGCAGTTCCGGGCGGGCTGACCCCACTTTGGTAAAAGCGTCAACAATCTCCTGGGCATTCTGGGTTACCCGGATTCCCCCTTCGAGTGTGGAAGTGCTCAGTTCTTTTGCTTTCTCTGAAAGCCATTCCAGGTTTTTGCCGGTTAGTCCTGTAAGCGCTGAGAGGTTGGAGACACGTTCTTCGAAATCGTTATAGACTTTAACTAATGCTTTAAAACCCAGGACCAGGCCAACCAACGCTGCTGCTCCTGCCTGTAACATGGAGAAATACCGATTGAAGGAATCGCCCATTTTGGCGAGGCTCCATGATTTTGAGACAGCTGCAATTTGCCCGTTATGTTCGGCCAGAATACCCTTTAATTCCTTTATTTTTCGGGTATGCTGAATATATTCCTGGCTTCCAATGGTCATTCGGGCTTGTTCATTGACCAGCTTAGTCATCTCAGCACGAATACTTCTGATGTCGTTACTGACTTCTTTACCGTTGATGAATAGATTGATCCTGCGGTTGTAACTTGTGGCCATTATTGGAGTTTTGGGCTAAGTTACAGAGGGCTGAGAGAGGGGGAAAGGACACAATTTGATAAGATCCTCCTTGTGAATAAAAAAGCCGAGAATCAATTATTTAGCAATTAATAATATTATTTTTACAATATAAACCTGATGGTAGTCAGACCTGTTTACCCATTATTGGTAAATATGTCTGATTTTGTCAGGGGTATAAAATGTTAGCTGCAATAAAAAGAATCGAATGAGCAAGATATTTAGCTTGAATAATAATTCAAGTGAACCAAAATCTGAATGGTTTCAATTCACCAATGAATATAATTTACCAAAATTAAAAGATGACTTTTCAGAGAGTGATACAATTTGGAGATATTTTGATTTATCAAAGTTTATTTCTTTTCTTCTTACGAAAGAACTTTATTTAACTCGACTCGATAAATTTCAAGATAAATATGAAGGAGAACTTCCCATTAATGATTATTTAGATAATATGCACGAATTACTAGGTCGACTCTCTTTTATTAAAGATTTGAAAAGAGAAGACATGTGGTCATTCTTAGATATTCAAAACAAATTATCCCTTTTTGCAAATTGTTGGCATTTAAATTCTATTGAAAATTTTGCAATGTGGAAGATATATCTTTCTTCAAATGAAGGTGTAGCAATTAAAATTAAAATCGGAGACCTAATTTCTTCAATTAAAAATCCGACAGGACTAATATATGGGAAAGTTAACTATTTAGATTTTAAGAAAGAAAGCATTAGTCATTATTGTAATAGAATGAAGGAAGAAGGTATCAGAAAAATACCACTACCCTGTTTTTTTAAGAGAAGTTATTATTCGTATGAGAGTTAATTCCGAATTTGCGAGATGATGGAAGCAAGTTATCGTTCAGAGCAAACATATCGAGAAGAGATAGAAAATTTACTCAAAAAAGCCCCAAAGTATAGAAGTTATGAAATAGAATTAGATACTCTTGATTATGAAATATATGTTTCTCCATTTTCTTCTGATTGGTTTTATGATACTATTGAAAGGTTATTAAAAAGACTGAATATAGACAAAAAAATCTACACTTCTCAGATAACAAACAATATTGAATGGAAATAGAAATTAAAATAAATATACTGCAGCTAATAGCTGCTAAAATCCATTGGGGCAGATGGTTAGATAAGTTTTATTTTAGTACATTGCAATAATTTTACCGTGGGACGACGACGCTGCTTCGAACTCCCCAACGCATTTTAGCAGCAAACGTTGGCGGTAATAAAAAAACGATAACGATATAAACAATAGAAAATGAATCCAATTGAAAATCCATATAGACCTGGTGCTGGTACAAAGCCAACATTTCTCGCTGGTCGTGATGAGGTAATGAAAAAAGCCGAAATTTTAATCAAACGTGTTAAAGTTGGGAATCCAGAACGTTCATTAATGTTATATGGATTAAGAGGTGTTGGGAAAACAGTTCTATTAAATAAGTTTAATGATTTTGCAGATTGTGAAAATTTCATCATTGAACAAATTGAAATGTCTGAGAATGATGATTTCAGAAAAGTAATATCAAATCATATTAGAAAAATTCTTCTTAAAATTAGCAGATTTGAGAATGCAAAAGAAAAATTGAAAAAGGCTTTAGGTGTATTTAAAGCATTTACGATTGCGATTCCCGATGGTCCAGAATTTAAATTTGATGTTGATGCTATACATGGAGAAGCAGATTCAGGCGATTTTGAAACAGACCTTTCTGACCTTTTTGTTAACGTGGGACAAGCTGCAAAAGAGGAGAAGAAACATATATGTATACTAATTGATGAAACACAATACTTGAAAGAAAAAGATATGGCAGCCTTAATTGCTTCGTGCCATAAAATTTCTCAAAAGGAATTACCCATTGTTGTTATATGTGCTGGTTTACCATCAATTGCTGCTTTATCAGGTGATGCAAAATCCTATGCTGAAAGGTTATTTGAATTTATTCCTATTAAAAACCTTGAAGACCCTCAGGATAAATTAGCATTGACTGAACCAGCAAAGAATTTGAAGGTGGAGTATACTCCCGAAGCCATTAATGAAGCAATTAAAATTACAAGAGGTTATCCATATTTTATTCAAGAACTTGGTAAACATACTTGGGATTTAGCAGAAAACTCGCCAATTACACATGATGATATCCTGAAATCTAAACAGATAACATTAAAAGCCTTAGATGATAGTTTTTTTAAGGTTAGACTTGATAGAGCAGCTGGTCGAGAGAAAAAACTTATGTATGCAATGGCTAAATTGGGACAAGGCCCTTATTTAATGGCAGATGTTGCTAAAACATTAGAAATAAAAGTTAGTTCTCTTAGTCCGACAAGAGCAACGTTGATAAATAAGGGTTTTATATATACCCCTGAATTTGGCTATATTGATTTTACAGTACCATTATTTGATGACTTTTTAAGAAGGAATAATTAACTACCGCCAATAACGGCTCATAAACAATGCGAGTTTCAGAGCAATTTGCAAGCTCAGTTCCCGTAGGCAAGTTCAGTAACGGGGGATAGGTTCACATCCACGTAATCCCGAACTGCTCATAGCCGCGACCGTTACCTTATCATCATTCTTGTTGCATTCAACACTGCATCAGCATTAATCTCTGCCAATTTATCTGCCAGTTCCGGCAGGGTTTGATCCAGTAATGGGTTAAACCATTCATTGGGAAGTCGGGGCCGGGGATCATCTCCCCACCAGGTTGGCTGACGAGTAGATGGATCTTCCGATTTGGCGGTTCGGATTACCATACCAGCTTGCATCTTGTACCCACGACCAACCCCCTTATGAACAAACACGCCGTGACGCTCAAAAGTGTAAGTCACGCGGTCAATCAAACCATAGGATTTCTTAGTCAGCGATTTAATGCTATCGTTGAGATTTTTCTCAATTCGCCCAGGGCGACTGATGGTTCCCTCTTTGCCATGCACAAAAACGGATGTGCGATCACACAACTTACGTTGAACCATCGAGGCCCATTTTGAGACCACATCATTCTGGCCTTTTACATCAAAAGCAGCGCCTGAAGTCAGGCCTGTTACTTCAGGTATTCCTGATTGAGTTATTCCCATTGAATTATCGCTTTTATAATTGTGGATTATTGCTCGTAAAATTCCACTTCTCCGGATTTACATCAGTCGGTAGTGGCGAGGTGATTGTAAACGTGCACCGGATCCCATAGTTTTTATCGTTTTCATTTGCAATAAGCGCTACATTTACGCTACCCAGGTCGAAATCACGGATGGCTTTGGCTGCCGGATTTCGTTTATCAGATTTAATCCGGACGATGATATCGTCACAAATCATTTCCAGATTGTCCCATAACTGGTGCATTGCGTCGTAATCTCCAACATCGTTCAGGTGGCCAAGGAGCATAAAAGCCCCTGATCGCTCTTTTAGAACATTATCACTCTGTTTATCGGTGAGCGAATAGCGGTAACCTTCCAATATTAACGCTGGATAGTTCACTTTTTTCAGACCGGCAAGTACTTCGTCGAGTTCGAATCGGTAGAAGTGTTTATCTGTGGTGGAATGTCCAATATCAACATGTTGGGCAGCCAGGGTTCTGAAATATTGAATCAGATCGGAAAATTTTGATTTCATGGTAATTACGATTTACACGGAGTTTTAACGGATTACACGGAATTTACACGGAGATTAAGAAGAGTTTCGAGAACTCTCTTTGTATTTGTTGGTCATGTACCTTAGAACGGTATGAACCGAAAGTTCAGCGTAGCGATCCTGATTGATAAGGTCATCCCCAACCAGCGATTCAAAGGTCTTAAGCCATTGTGATTGTTTGACTTGAGTTTCGGATGAAGCCGATGCATGCTTTGCCTCTACATTGTCCTGAAAAATAAGCGGATAGCATTTTTGCAGCCAGATCATAATCAGACCATAATTGAAGGCTATAGCCTGACGGATATCTGATTTTACCGATTTAATTCTTAAAGCGTTTTCAGTTATTGATTCGTTATTGAATTTCTCACCTTGAATCAGGAAAAGTGAAGCAATAAAATTATTCAGTGCTATATCCTCTTTTGTTGACAACCAATCCTTGTAATACGATTCGGTATAAATAAACTGACCAAAAGTTAATCCGGCAAATTTTGCTTTTGGGGAAATGAAATCAGTTCCAGGTATTTTGGAAATCAAAAATTCGGAATAAGAATTCCCGGCCTGCCCGATAAAATCAATCGCTTCTGAAAGTTTGAACAGGTCGAACGGCGAGAGTTTTTTCAACAGGACTTGGTCAATACCGGTAAGTACTGAAAGGAAACGGAAGTCAGGTTCAATTCCATTAACTGTTCTCGAAATAACAATAAACTGTTTTTGGGAAAGTTCCTTCCATGATGAGGGAGCTTTACCTTTGGCCGTTCGTCGGGAAAAAAGACTGGGGTATTCTATCGCGATATCGATCATGCCCAGAAGGTTTTTTTGTTGGTATTATCACGCCGGAATATTTTTCCGCTTGATGGTATTACCTCGGTCCAATCTGAAGAATTAGCTGCCAGATAGCTCCGGAGCTGATCGAGATAAGCATTCCCGATGTTCCGGTTACGGTTTACGAGAATAGCAATCCGGTCAGAGGTGGCCGGTTTACGCTCAGTGTCGTTGTTAAAACCTGATGCTGTCGAGGTAAAGAAGAGACCATTATCTGTCAGATCAGCGCCACTCTCCTCCATAAGTAGGGCAGATGCAAGGTAAGCAACTGGTTTACGGACATAGGAAAGTAATGCCTTCACTTTTGCTGCCTGATTGGCTTTCATCATTTCTGATTTCACAAAAGCAAAAGCAGTTGGCCCCAAAATGGTTGATATATCAGTATCTTCAATCAATTGCATGTGTGGTTTCATCCTTAGAAAGGTCAGCCGGCTTTTGTTTATAAAAACTATATCGTTAAAAATGTCGGTTGTTGGTATAAAAACCGATTTAAGCAGGGTGAAAGCAGGTGATTCAGAGAACTCACTAAAATCGGAGCTATTAGTTTCAAGGTATTGCAGCACTGTGTCGAGGCCATTAAACCCATTGGCGCGAAAATAGGTTTTGAGGTTTTCTTCCTGGTATTTAAATAATCCTTTCACTGAAGTTGATTCTGTCCGTTTAAACCCTCCGTCGGAGATATGGGAATTCAACAAGTCAAAACCGATCCAGTAGGCAATATGAATTACCGCTGATTGAACCAGGTGAAGTAACTCTGCTGTTTTTTGCTCCACTTCTGTAAGTTCCTCCCCAAATTCAGTTTTATAAAAAACCATCAACTTTTCGAACATAGTGGTACCAATAACCGGAATCAGATAGTCGCGTTCGGCATTTGCAATATGCGGAGCAACACTATCAAAATCGGAAGATGAGCTTACAGGTACATACTTCCTGATCTCTTCCATTTTTGGGTTTTTCTCTTTGGAAAACAACATGATTACATGAATTTGAACGGATTACATGAATTTATGAAAGTGTTTTGGTGGTGCCAGCGCCGGTATCAAGTGTTGTGAGCACTGTATTCCGGAAGCGCCATTCAATATCTTCCTCGGCGCCATTGTAACGGATAAAAAGCTCTAGCGGGTCGAGAAGATCCTGTCGATCGAGCCAGCAGTTGGCAATATTGACCAGGTAAGCTTCGCGGATATTGCTGCCTCCCTGGTTCCCTGCATAAGTGCCGCCTGGCATTCCTGCGCCCAAGACATTGGGATTGACCATAATCGAAAACATGATTTCAGAGTTGGCTGCAGCAGAGGTCACCAGGTTTTGCTCATTACTCAGTTTGTTTTCCAAAGGCTTGATAATCCATTGTTCTTCAGCCCGTCCGTTCTGTGGATTGATCTCAAAGAAAGTGAAGATTGGTTTATCTGCATTATCTGTTCCGCAAAGGTTGGCCTCGATACTGTCCATATAGTTTTCGATGGACTGCTTCCGCGATTCGGTATCCGGGAAATCGGTTTTAGGAAACTGTTTGTCCCAGAAAGCATAGGGTATCTGGATGTGCCATTTCCAGGTAATCTGGTTTTCGTAAGCTTTTTTCAAAAATGTAGGAACTTTCTTCGCAATGTCAATCCATCCGGCAAGATAGGCTGCCCACCAGATGGCAGAACTGTAATATTCACCATTTCCCCAGCTGTCGCGGATTACATAGATAAATGATTTTCCGACAACCTTATTTCCATAGCGGCGACGCTGCAAATCGGCAAACGGATCATATTCATCAAGAACATCATAGATTTGATAGTAACCTTCTCCGGGTGTATCGGGCCATCTTCCGGAAACAACGCATTGTGTGATTACTCCGTTTTGATCGGCCATGCTTAACCGGCAATATTTTGCATTGATGGTATTAATCCCGACAATTTGGCTGCCATCAGCATTCATTAGTATTTGCACAAAAGCACATCCAAACTTCAGGTAATCGCGCAAGGCTTTTGACATAAAACGGCGGACCAGCCGGGAGTTCGCAAATGTAATCAAGGTTTTGTCTTTGACCCTTTCAAGGATTTCATTGCCCTGTTCATCATAATCAGAAACTTTGCAGGCAAATATTCCTTGGCCCATCGTGAAGTTTCGGGTAAATTTCAGTCCTGTGTTAAGTACACCAACGCTGTTAATTATGGAGTCTGCACTTGTGGGAAAATCATTGGCTGGTCCCCATGCCGATATCTGGATATTCCCGACAGTGAGTTTATCTTCATCCGGATTTTTCGGTTGAGAAGTGGTTTTTGGCTTTTCAGCCGGAGTACCGGTAGTGGTTGCCTGGTAGCTTTTCCCGTAGGCGATTAACGGAATACCCGATTTGTTGAATAGGATATCTGCCATTATAGTCTGATTTTTTTTCCGTTCCACTCAATAATTCCATCGATATGCACGGGGGTCACATGCCAGGAACCATTATTATCTCCATCAACAGGCATTACACCACGCATGCGGTTCTCTTTCCCGTTAAAAGGAAGTCCTGCAGCAACAGCACGAGGTATAAAAACATTTTCTCCGTTTTTCTTAACAAACCGGATCGAGAAAACAGCCTGTTTTACGTCTGGAGTTTCTTTTATCTCATACTCTTTAAGAGCCAGGTTGCGCCTGATGGTTTGAATTTCTGCCATAATCTTGTTTTTGGGTAAAGATATTTGGCAGGGAGGGGGAAGAAAAGGACAAAAAAATCCATCTTGCGATGGATGACTTATCAAAATATTTTGTTGCGTTTGCTATTATTGCTTTTTCTAAATTATTTTTTTAAATAAATTGTAATTGTTCATACAATATATTAAAATGGAAGAATGTTCAGATGAATTGACTTATTAGATTCAATAACAATTATTGTTAATCGAGAATGAAGATGAATCGAGTCGTAAAACTCATATCGCTGAATATTTATATTTGTCGGGTCAGGAAACTTTATTTTAAATGCAATTCTCCTTCTGTTATCCTTTTAGTAAGAGTAAGGATGTACTTAAAGCATTTGTAAAAGCTTTCTTTATCCGGCCATTCGGTAGTAACCTTATCTGATGAAAGGACTCTTTTAAAATAACTCGGACGTGATTTAATACAAGCTTTTATCAAACCTTCTTTTATCGCTTCAATAGAATCTATTTTTATTCCATCTTTTATTGATTTACTAACCATTGGATTAATTGGTTTTAAGTAAAATGTTGTCAAAATTGAATTAATCAAAAAATTTTTAGTGTTTGTTTTTCATTGTTTAGTTCATAATCAAAATCCGAAAGAATTTTGCGGTAAGTCGAATTAAACTTTTCTCTTAAAGTGCCATTAATTAAATTACTTCTATTTATTGGAGGTAATCCATGCGGCCAGTTTAAAGTGCTTTTATATAGATCGAAGTATTGGATCAACCAGAATTTATTTTCTAGATCACTAAATTTTGTTAATGCCTTTAGATATTCATCCTCTGAATTGACCATTTTATTTCTTTATTTAATATTTTAGGTTCTAAATGCAAATGTGAATAGGTTTATAGAGATACCTGAAATACCCTAACAACTCTTGTCCATGTGCTTTTCCATTCACCATTTCCATTTTCAATGGAATGAATCATTTTAAAATTCGCCTTCTTCGAAAAATACTTAACAAAGGCGTTTAAACGACTTGTTCTGGTATCGTTAATATATGGACTAACGCAAATAAAATGATTATCTCCTGGGAAATTGGATTCAACCAATTGTAATAAAGCAGTGAGTGAAAATTCATCAATGTCCAGAATGTTTGAGAATAAATGAACATGTGTATGAGTTTGATTTGTTATGAAATCTTCATTTGAAAGAGTATCCAGATCCTTATTAATTGTATGTATATCTGTTGTTGGACTAAAGTATCTTATATGCAATGAGGCTCTTTTTAATGCTATTTCGGATGGCTCGATCAAGGTAAGGTTTTTTATTTCCTGTTTAGTGCCAATTTGAGTTAAGAAATCAAAATATGCCATTGAGGCCATCGCCTGACCGCAACCCCAATCAATGATATTAGTTTTCTTTTCAAAGAATGATTTTGGTAGCGTTTTAAATGCATCAATCAGTTTTTCATAGTGCATATTACCATAGCTATTCATGTAAGCGTACAATTGATTTTCGTCAAACAATATTGCTACACCTCTGCCTAAAGAATTAAAAATTGAATTTGATTTTATCAATTGATATTTGCTTACTGAAATCTGTCTAACAGCTTTAAAACTTTGCGCGACTCCAGTTAATAAATCGCAATAATCAGTTCCGGTTTCGATTAGGAATTCTTTCCTGTAATCTGGCCTAATTACATGACGACCAAGAAAGGAATCACGTAGTGTATGAATGCCTAAATAAGCATCTGTAAAATTTTGAAAATCTACCTTCAGTACATCCTCAATTAATTTGTTATGCAGAAATGAAAATTCAAAATCCGAAAGACTTTTTTTGATTTTAGCCTTTAACTCTTCTACCTTCTGAATATTGAACTCCCCAAAGTCGTAAATTACTTGTGCATAGTAATTCACCATTGT
>Ga0316231_1004693_pt1 | contig 11190 bp, 16 predicted proteins | sample TBH18027metaG_FD_206002 | JGI IMG/M metagenome (GOLD analysis project Ga0316231, IMG submission 206002) | Freshwater microbial communities from Trout Bog Lake, Wisconsin, USA - TBH18027 | ecosystem: Environmental > Aquatic > Freshwater > Lake > Hypolimnion/Profundal zone | place: USA: Wisconsin...
TCAGACCCCAGGATTCTTGCTAACAGAAAGCAAGAATGTACATTTAGAACACCTAGAAGATCTAGTGTTCAATCTTGGCTATGCTGGTGCTGTAGAAGCACTTAACTTCATCGAAAGCCTACGCCACATGTTGGCAGAAGGCACAGGTACTACTAGTAAATTAACAGTCAAGTGGGACGGTAGCCCAGCTATCATCTGTGGTATCGACCCAGCAGACAGTAAATTTTTCGTAGGTACTAAATCAGTATTTGCTAAAGGTACACCTAAACTCTGTAAGTCAAATAGAGACATTGAAAAGTTTTACAGTGACAAACCTGAACTAGCAGAAAAACTAGCCATATCATTAAAATACTTGCCCAAATTGGGCATCGGTGGTATAGTGCAAGGTGACTTGATGTTTACCCCAGGTGATGTACACACAGTATCAGTCAATGATGAAGACTGTTATGTGTTTACACCCAACACTATTACCTATGCTGTGCCAGTCAACAGTCATCTAGGTGAACGCATAGCAGCCGCACAATTAGGTATCATATTCCATACTACCTACACTGGTGATAGTATAGACACTATGTCTGCACAATTTGGTGTTAACATCTCAGGATTCCAACATAATAAGAATGTATGGTTTGATGATGCCACATACAAAGACTATACAGGTATCGCCAGCTTAACTCCTACAGAAAATGCCAAGATCAAAAAATATCTGGGTGCTACACAAAAGACCATAGACAAGATTGGCCAACAACGTTTTGATATTATTCTGCAGGACAAAGAGTTTGCCAAGATGGTCAAACCATTTATCAACAAGATGGTACGTGCTGGCAGCCATGCTGTAGAACCTACTAAATTTTTAAAAGATTTTATCGCACACTATAATGCAGAAATGATGAAAGATATTGAAACACTATCGGGCGGTCCAAGTGGACGTGCTGCCCAAGGACGTCTAGCTAAGATCAAAGCTAAAGAGCAATGGATAGCAGATAACAGCAATAATCTTATTGGTATACTAGCTACTTATAAACGTGTGATCGAATTAAAACACATGCTTCTACACAAACTAAGCCAAGTTGAAGGCATTGGAACTTTCCAAAAAACCTCAGATGGATACCGTGTAACTGCTCCTGAAGGCTTTGTCGCTATCGGTCACGATGGTGGTGCCGTTAAACTAGTAGATCGACTAGCATTTAGCCGCATCAACTTCCTAAACAAATAAACTAGTCACTTAACTTTTTGTATTTTGGCTAAATAATAGTATGCGCACTGCGCACAATTATAGGAGAAATACAAATGTCATACACAACAATCGCACGTACTAACGGTTATCCACAACCTACAGACGGCAATAACGGTAATTTAACGATCACTGGTCGCCAACTTACACACTACACAGTTACATTAGGAAACGTTGGTGTTAACCCATACGTTGTTGGTTCTAACTATGATCTATTAGTTAAAGCTATTGAGCAAGTTGGTTCTATCGAACTTTTAGGTGACCCAACTATCAGTGGTGCTAACGCTTTCCGTGTTGCTATCTCAGGTGCAGCTCCTTCAGCTTCAACTGGTTTAACTAGCTTACAAGCATATTGCAACACAGCAGCTACTGGTGCTGGTGTATCTGGTACAACAGTTGCAGCATTCACATACTAATATCTAATTAGTTTGCGAAAGCAACAAAACTTAAAAAAGGCGTTTTTATAACGCCTTTTTTATTCGCTATAAATACCTAGTGAACGATCAACTATACATTTATCAAGGTTATACTCTCGTAGACATAACTCCAACAGGCCAAACAACCTTTACGCTTGAACACGAACTTGAGCGTAATCAACAGCGTAATTGGGAAACAGTTTTGCAGATTGTCAGCCTTCGCACACAACCAACTTTACTTGAAACTGAAAATACAATAACTGACATACATGGTTATAGTTTTGGTATCAACTACACAGGTAAACATCGTATTTGGACTTTTAAATTTACAGTCGACTATGCTGAAATTTTTAGAAGTGGTGCAGATCTTTATGGATTACTAAAAAGCGACTTTAAACTAACTCCAATAATATTAGGACTCACAGAAACTGCACAGCCAGACCAACCCATATTTTATACCAGTGGTCCTTGGAAAAACGTATATTTTAATGCTGAGAAAGCCTAACTAAATATATTAGATGCTATAGGCATTCATTAAGGCACATATTAAGGCACAACATCAAGGCTCAGACAATAAGCATCGCTCATACAGGAAAGCGAGATGTCGACACCATCAGAAATTGAGAAACAGAGTCTAGAAGCCCACGTTGAAATATGTGCTGTAAGGTACAGTAACTTGGAAACTAAACTATCTAACCTAGAACATCGTATGGATAAACTTGAAGGCTACCTAGTTGGCATCAAGGAAAGTCTAGACGAGAAATTAGAAGGCAGAGGCAAACAGTCTGTCAGCATCATCGTCACCATCTTAAGTGTCGTCCTAACTGGCTTATTAGGTTTATTAGCCCACATCATGTTCAAGTAATAAATACTTGCATGAAGATCGTAGAACTTACAAACTCATTATTATTACCCATCACCAACGAAGAACAAGAACTTCTTGAACTTTTTATCGGTGAAACCCCTATTCCAAAAAGTCATCTCAATGAACGTGAACAGATGTTAGCTAACAATCTAACAACTAAAGACGTATTATCTCGAACCAATGAAGCCGGCAAAATCTACTACAAAAAACGCACCCGCTGAGTTTGATGTTGAAAAGATACGTCGTTTTACCCAAACAGAATTATCTAATCTGGCACAAACCAAAGGAGATTTGCCTTTTTGTTATCAGATAGGCAGTGATATACTAGTAGGTCGTTATCGCGTGGTTAAAATCAATGATAAATGTTGGCGAGTTATGTATTTAAATCAACAGATTTTTGATTTTTTTAACAGAAAAGACGCCATATTTTACTGCATAGCTCTACACAAGCAAAAATTACAATTAGCCAAGGATATCAAAGAAAGTGACAGTCTGTTAAATCGTTTGGAATTTGACGCCGCATTATATAGACAACGCTATAAACAGGCTCAAACAAAAGGCGACAGTTGGGGTGAAGAATACTACTCAACACGCTATCAAGAAGTCATGCAACGCATTGATACGACTAAAAAAGAATTAACGAAATCTTTAAATCTGGCTAAATATATTAAAGTCTAAATAGGAATCAGACCATGAAACTTTCAGAAATGGCGGTTAAATCAGCCAAAAAATATAATAAATTAATGGAAAGCCGTTTTGGTTTTGCCATCAATTTTGACAGCTTAACTGTTGCTAAAGCAGAAAGCCTAAGCGAAACTATCTCAGCCAACCTTGACAAGATCCGCCACAGTGTAAACTTACACACAGCAGAAACAAATCCACGTTATATGGAATTGCTAGCTGTACAAGAAAGCATCAACACTTGGTTAGATGAACAACGTACACAATTAAATGAAGGTGAAGTTGGCAATGCAGAAGTATTATTAGCCGCCAAGAACATGGTAGACAGCGTACAAGACGCTATCGAAAAAGTTGGTAAAATGCAAAATGAACAATTACCACAACTATTAGATTCGATCCGTGATCAAATCGGTTCAGAACAAGCAGATGGTTTTAAAAATGCTGTAGGTGGTACATTAGAAACATTGATGACTAATCTACAACAAGCTAGAGAAGGAGTTGATAAAGGTGTTAGAATCCTTTCTGGCGAACAAGTTGACAATCCAATGGCTTTACCAGGCGATGACCTAAGTGGTGGTGATACAGAATTACCTCCAGCACCAGGTGCTAGTGATTTTGACCAAGATGAAACAGATGGTTTTGCCGCTAGTGATGCAGCAGTTGGTGGTTCAGAAGAGCTAGGTCGCGAAAAGCGTTAATCGTGCGCTTACATGAATTCACTCATGGCCCAACAAATACTCCAGAGTCAAATTTAATAACGGCTCTGGAGCTTATTCGCAATCGTTACAAAGATCAAGATACACCCCCAAAAATTTCTACACAAAGCGTGATCAATCTTGTGCTTAACACAGACAAGACTTTTGATTATGATGCGCTTGTAGCTGCTAACGAAAACAATCCAGCACTTAAAAATATAATCAAAAGTTACAATAAAGATTATATAGAATTACAACCAACTGGTGTAGACGCTGACAGTGATGCAACGACCACAAATACCCCTAACGGTGATGCTACACAGGCACCTGTAGACACGGTAAGTAATATGGCTAAATCAGCAGCCAAAAAACGCGGCGCTGCTGGTTTCTAAATCACCAAAAACACTTGACATAACACAATAAATACTTTAGTATTTTAGTATACTATTGGAGATTTATATGGCTTATTCAGCTCAAGTTCTAGACCACTACGAAAATCCTCGTAACGTAGGTAGTTTGGACAAGAATAGTCTAGACGTAGGTACAGGCATGGTGGGAGCACCGGCCTGCGGTGATGTAATGAAGTTGCAAATTGAAGTGCATGATGGTATAATAACAGATGCAAAGTTTAAAACTTATGGGTGTGGAAGTGCTATTGCTAGCAGTTCGTTGGTTACGGAGTTGCTTAAAGGTCGTACTCTTGATCAAGCAACAGCTATCAAAAACTCAGACATCGCAGAAGAACTAGCACTGCCCCCAGTTAAGATCCACTGTAGCGTCCTAGCAGAAGATGCTATTAAAAGCGCAATAGAAGATTATAGGAAGAAACATGAAACAGTCACAAATTGAAAGTCCCTGCATAGGTGTTTGTCAATTCCCAGGCGGAGTCTGCAAGGGCTGTGGCCGCACACAGGAAGAAGCCTTTGAATGGTATGACATGACTGATGAGCAAAAGCAAAAAGTCATTAACAGATTACAAAAAAAGAAAATAGGTAAGTTTAAATAATGGATATGATATCCTTGACTGCTACAGCCGCAAAGAAGATGCAAGATGCATTGTATAATCGCGGTCGTGGTATTGGCATGCGCATTGGTGTGCGTACCAGTGGTTGTAGCGGCTTTGCTTATCTATTAGAATTTGCTGATAAAACTTTTCCAGGTGATCTTGAAATAGAGGATAGAGGTATTACCCTTATTATCAATAAAAAAGATCTAGTATACCTACAGGGTATGGAAATAGATTACCAAAAGAAAGGACTCAATGAAGGTTTTGAGTTTATCAATCCCAATGAACGAGCACGCTGTGGCTGTGGCGAAAGTTTTACAGTTTAATGGCTTTACTCTACACTGATGTTGATGTACTTGATTTAGAGTGGGTGCCACATTTAGATCCAAGCACTATCTGCCATGATCTAACTGAATATATAAATTCTGCAGATAAAAACAAAATAGCATTGACTATACCAGCTTGGGAATCATTTTTATCTCCTACATACAAACAACAGCTTGATATCCTAAGCAAGGCTAGCGACAAAGTTTTTGTTTTCTTATCTGAACTATGGGGTAATGTAGACGAGATCATACATGAAGATACGCATGATAATGTCTATTGGTTAGTACCTGGTGCTAGTAATATTAAATCAACAGTGTTGACATGGGCGGATTGGTTTAAAACAACATCAGCGGTTTATAAACAACTTCCTGAAAAACTAAACGAATTAAATTTTTCTACAGCTAAACCTAAATATTTTGACGCACTATTAGGTTATAAAAAACCCCATAGAGATTACATAGCTGATTCTATCGTCCAGCATGATCTCCAGGATAAAATCCTATTAAACTACGGCATTAAAAAATCTTTTATATTTGAGCCAGGTACAGAATTACTAGATCCTAATTACACAGATACTGCCACTATGGTCATGTACAATGGTGTTAAAGCCAAGCTCAGTCAGATCATACCCCTAGACATCTATAATCAAACAGCTTATAGCATGATAGCAGAAACTGTCTATTTAGATTCCAGCAGTTTCTTTACAGAAAAAACAGCTAAACCTTTGATAGCTCGACGACTGTTTGTAGTGTTTAGCGGATATAAGTTTTTACACAATCTAAGAAACTTGGGATTTAAAACTTTTGGATCAGTGATCAACGAAAGCTATGACACTTTGACCAATTCTTCAGATAGATGGTCGGCGGCTTTTGATCAGGTTAAATATCTTTGCAATCAAGATCAACAGTCGATATTAGATGCTGTTAAAGAAACAGTTGATTATAATCATAATTTAATTATGGATCGTAATTGGACCAAGTGGGCAGCTAAAAAGATAAATGAAATTTCCCGTAATTGAAATAGTAGATAGATATGCCATCGCTGTAGTCAAATACAGAAAAACCAATGGTGCTAATCGAGATGAATTAGAATTCTATACAGCACAGATTGTTGAACTTGATCTTGACCCTAATAATCCCAAATTAGTAGAATTAATCGATCATCACGAATATGTATGGAATCTTGAAGATGATTTCAAAAAATGTCGTATAGACGATTTACCTTTAGATGAAATTGGTCGTAGAGCGTTGCATATACGTGATGTAGGATTTAAGCGAGTCGAACTTAAAAATGCTCTAGCAGAATCACTTGACGATCCTGTTAGAGAAATCAAGCAAGATCACATCACTGAATAGCTGACTGTATAGCACTAACTATTTCTCTGTTAATTTCACTTTGATACAATAGTTTTCTATTATGAGTGATAATATCTAGATTTTCCCAATAGATTTTTTTAATTTGTTCAATAGGTTGAGATAAAAACTCAATCATAGCCTTTGAAACTGCTGCTAATCTATCAGAGGGATCCTCGATATCATCATAACTTTCATCGATGACATGCCCAAAGGTTTTATAACCCATGTTCTGTAACTGTTTAAGACTGTATGCAGGTCCTAGATATATAAACAATTGATGTTTAGCTACGGCATTAAAAACTTTTTCTGAAAGATACACAGGTCCAGTAAAATAAGTTTCTGTAACAATAGAAAGATAACTGTGATCATGTACAGCTCTAGGGATTTGATAAAACTCCACTGTGTTGTCAAATCCTTTTAAAGGTAATAGATCTTGTACCTGTTGGTTGAGATCCATCGGCAGTCCATCACATGTGGGATCAGTGACCAAACACTTGTAGCTGATAAATCCTTGATTAAATAGATCGTTTTCATAGAGTGCGTTTAATAAGTATCGTCTGGCTGGGTAGTCTTTACTGCTGGCAAATAAGAATTTCTTCGCTTTGTCTAACAACGGCTGATCAACATTGACATGATATGATTTCACGATGTATGGAAACAAGCAGACTTCTTTATATGGAAAATCAAACTCTGCTGTAGTATGTGCACCGTTAAATACTATTAATGGATTAGGATTATTCTTGTAATATTGGTTGATAGTCTCAAATCGTTGATCGTTAGTAATCAATCGATTACAAGCACCCCATAAGATTATCATTGAATCTTTGGGTGATGATTGGTAAATGCCAGATAGATATTTGTCTATGTCTAAGATGTTACCTTGGGACAGATGGTAAAATGTAAATTTTACATCATCGGGAATGTCTAGATAAACATTATAATCATTGGTATTGAATAAAGCCATAAAGTATTTACTTGACTTTTACTATGTGTTACTATTATAATAATTAACTATGCTTATACAAAAATACGACTATACCCCTATCTCCCGTGAATCAGTTGAAGGTAAACGATTATACACATTACCAGACGGATCACGTGTTCCTAGTGTTACAACTATACTTGATCGAACCAAACCACAAGAAAAGCGTGATGCTCTTGAAAATTGGAAGAAACGTGTAGGTACCCAACAAGCACAAGCTATCACCACAGAAGCAGCCAGCCGAGGCACTAGAATGCACAAATGGTTAGAAGACTATGTGCGTAATGATCGCGAAATGGGCACACCTGGCACTAACCCCAACAGCCAACAGAGCTATGCTATGGCACAGCAGATCGTTGAAAATGGCTTGGTGCACGTAGACGAAATATGGGGTATAGAAGTGCCACTATATGTTCCGGGCCTGTATGCAGGTACTACTGATGCTTGTGGTCTATACAAAGGCCAGCCGGCGATTTTAGACTACAAACAGACCAATAAACCCAAGAAAAAGGAGTGGATTGAAGACTATTTCCTTCAATTATGCGCCTATGCTGCCGCTCATAATGAAGTGCATGGTACTGATATCAAACAGGGTGTGATCTTGATGGCTGTAGCACCTAAAATACTAACAGAGGGAGGTTTCGCCAAACCCGAATTCCAAACTTGGACATTGAGTGGTAATGAGTGGACGATCTGGATGGATCGTTGGTTCGATAGAGTCGAGCAGTATTATAAACTTGCATAAATACTAGATATTAAGTTAAGGTGCAAGCATGGCTGTAATCCAAATATCTAAAATCCAAGTACGTAGAGGTTTAAACGAAAACCTTCCAGCTCTAGACAGCGGTGAACTAGGTTGGTCAGTAGACACACGACAATTATACATTGGTAATGGCACTATCGCCGAAGGTGCACCTACTCCTGGTGTCACTGAGATCCTCACTGCTTATAGTAATGGCGCATTAGAAGTCCAAGTACAACAATTAGAAGCTAATGTTGCTAACTTACAGTCTAATGTCATTACTATACAGTCTGAAATCGCATCACTTGCTCCAACTGTTGTAATGCTGTCTGACAATATAGCATCACCTGCTAATGTCGGAATTACAGTAAATCCATCATCTACTACCAGAGTTTATTACAATATCGTCAGAGGTACCAATGCTAGAATTGGTGTTATCAAAGCAACGAATTTGTCTGGTACTGTTACCTATGATGATGAGTATGATGAAACAGCTAATCTTGGTGTTATCTTAGGATTTACTACCTACAGTAATGTTGGTCAATTGACCTATGTCAGTACCTATGCTAACTTAACAGCTAACGTAACTTACACTATAGCAAACGCATAATATGTACGAAAATTTTTGGAATCTGCGAGTTAATGATAGACTGGCGCAGTGGAAGGATTTTCGCCGCGATTTAGATAATTTATCATTCGATGACGCAGTCAAACAGGTTAATCAGTTTTGGAGCACTGCACCATGGGTCAATTATAATTTAAGTCCAGATAATCCAAAAGAATGGCCAGATCCATGGGCATTATTAGCCGAAAACTATTGGTGTGACGTTGCAAAAGCCTTAGGAATAGTATATACTATATACTTTACCAGCCATAAAAATTTAGCACCAGAAATAAGAGTATATTATGATTATGATACTAAAGATCGCTATACAGTGGTTTGGCTAGCTGATGGAAAATATATTCTTAATTTCTATCCGTTTGCGATAGTAAATACAGATGAAGTAGAGAAAATGCAGTTGCAATTACTGTATCAATATTCAAGCATAGATTTAGCATTAGAAAAATATTAAACAAAGAGGCATCAAGTGAGTAACATTCAAGTCAAAAAACGCAGTGGGCAAGTCGTTCCACTAGATTTAACCAAGTGGCAAGCTCAAGTAAGCAAAGTATGTGCAGGTATAGCTGACGTCAGTCAGAGTATGATAGAAATCAAAGCACAACCACATTTTTATGATGGTATCAGCACACGTGAAATTGACGAAATCACACTCCGTGCTATCGTTGACTTGATCGATGTAGAACACAATCCAGATATCGGACACACAAACTATCAATATGTAGCAGGTAAACAGCGTCTAAGTATGTTGCGTAAAGATGTCTATGGTGATTATAATGTTCCGCACTTGTATGAAATCGTCAAAACAAATGTAGCTACAGGGTTATATACATCTGAACTTTTTGACTGGTATACAGAAGATGAGTGGAACAAGATGAATGACATGTTGGATCATGAAAAAGATGAACAATATAGTTATGCAGCCATTGAACAGTTAATTGAAAAATATCTTGTGCGTAATCGTAGCACAAAACAGATCTACGAAACCCCACAGATCCGTTACATGATCGCTGCCGCTACAGTGTTCCATAATGAATTACCACTACAAAGATTAAAATATATTAAAGATTACTACGCCTGCGCCAGCGATGGCTTGTTTACATTAGCTACTCCAGTCCTCGCTGGCCTAGGCACCCCTACAAAACAGTTCAGTTCATGTGTGTTGATCAAATCAGACGATGATCTAGACAGTATTTTCGCATCAGGTGAGATGATGGCCAAATATGCCAGCAAACGTGCAGGCATTGGTCTAGAGATAGGTCGTTTGCGCCCTTTGGGTAGTCCTATACGAGGCGGGGAAATTATGCACACAGGCATGATCCCCTTCCTTAAGAAATGGTTTGGTGATTTACGTTCATGTTCACAAGGGGGTATCCGTAATGCATCAGCCACGGTGTTCTATCCTATTTGGCATCATCAATTTGATGATTTGATCGTGCTCAAAAATAATCAAGGCACAGAAGAAACACGTGTGCGTCATATGGATTATGGTGTAGTGCTTAATGCCATGTTTTGGCGCAGATTCCGTAACAAAGAAAACATAACATTCTTTGATCCAAATGAAGTGCCAGACTTATATGAAGCATTCTATAAAGACACAAAACTATTTGAAGAGTTGTATGAAAAATACGAAAAGCAAAAAGGACTTCGCAAAAAAGTCCTAAGTGCAGAAGAAGTATTCAAAGGTGGCATCTTAAAGGAGAGAACTGATACTGGACGTATCTATCTTGTGTTTATCGACAACGTCATGAACCAAGGTCCATTTGATCCAGACTACCACACTATCTATCAGTCAAACTTATGCTGTGAAATCCTATTACCCACTCGTCCTTTCAAGCGTCTTGATGATGCTAATGGGCGTATTGCACTATGTACTCTCGGCTCCATTAACTGGGGTGCGTTCCGTAATCCTGAGGACATGCGCCGCGCTTGTCGTATCTTACAGCGTAGTCTATGTAATATACTTGATTACCAAGATTTCTTGAGCATACAGAGTAAACTCAGCAATGATGAAATCAGTCCACTAGGCATTGGCGTTACTAACTTGGCCTACTGGCACGCTAAACGTGGTTATCAATATGGCACACCAGAAGCACTGCAAGATGTCAAGACTTGGATGGAACATCAGGCATTCTTCCTAACAGAAGCAACTGTTGAGTTGGCCAAAGAACGTGGTGCTTGTACACAAAGCCATCTTACACGTTATGGCCAAGGTGAATTCCCTTGGGAACATCGTGCCAAGGGTGTAAACAAACTAGCAGATTTTAC
>Ga0316231_1004697_pt1 | contig 11183 bp, 6 predicted proteins | sample TBH18027metaG_FD_206002 | JGI IMG/M metagenome (GOLD analysis project Ga0316231, IMG submission 206002) | Freshwater microbial communities from Trout Bog Lake, Wisconsin, USA - TBH18027 | ecosystem: Environmental > Aquatic > Freshwater > Lake > Hypolimnion/Profundal zone | place: USA: Wisconsin...
ATATCTGAAGCAAGGATTTTTCTTTTCGATGATTTTTTCGATAAGTTTTGCACAATGCATAGGATCTAATCCACCTGTTTCGTCCTTTACAATTGCCTTAACTACAGTATCAAAAACTTTTCTGTAATCTTCGTGAATTGGTGTAAGTATTCTGTTATCGGTAAATTTAGTTTTATAATCACCGGGATTTACAACAACAACATTAATACCCGAACCTTTAAGTTCGTAACGAAGAGATTCGCTGTAACCGTTTATTGCAAACTTAGTTGTGGCATAAAATCCCTGATAAGGAATAGCAAAAACACCTGCCAAAGAAGCTATGTTAATAATTTTACCTTCTTTTTGACTTCTCATAGTAGGTAACACAGCATTAATCATATCAATATATCCAAAAACATTGGTATCAAATATACGTTTACGATCTTCGGGAGTGGTAAGTTCCATTTCTCCTGTCAAGCCGAAACCTGCATTGTTTATCAACACATCTATTTTGCCGGTTTGCTTTAATACCTCTTCAACACCTGCTTTTATAGTTTCGGGCTTGGTAACGTCAACAACTATAGTTTTGTATGGTAATGATTCGCTAATAGGTTTCCTAACTGTTCCAAAAACCTGATAACCTTTTGAAGAAAGATTTTCTGCGATTGCTTTTCCAAATCCACTGGAAACTCCTGTGACTAAGACTGTTTTCATTTGTTTTGATGTTTAATTATTATTTAAATTTTTACAATTCTTTATACGTTTAAAACTAAGCAAAAGTACTTAAATTAAATTTAATAGACTGTAAAAAAATTAAAAAGTTTTAAAAGTTAATATATTTCTTTTACTTTAATTAAAATGAATACTTTATGATGTCATATTAAAAGCTTCCCCGAAAGGGGCAAAATAATTGTTATTGAAAAATGAATTTGTATAATAATTTCCGATTTTAGCATCCTGTAAAAAGATTTGGTGTAATCGGAGTCGATTTTATCATCCTGTTAAAGGATTTGGTGTAATCGGAGTTGATTATATAATCCTGCAAAAAAATAACATAAAATCGTTCCCGATTATACCATCCCGTAAAAAAATAACGTAAAATCGGAGCCGATTTTACAATCCCGCGAAAAGATATGCACGAGTCGGGCTCTTTTTGAGGCAGTTAAGAAAAAGGGGTTTTTGGGAAGGATTTTGGTGATTAATGTTATAAAAATAATTTTAGAAGTTTTGAAGTATGTGTGATTTTATTAGTAATTTTACAAAAAATAAACACCCAATTACATTAACATGAAAAAATTAATTTTATTAGTAGTTATTATTACTATTTGTTTTAGTTGCCAGCGCAAAAACAACTTAAATAACAAAAATATTGTTGGTGATAAATTAATACAAAAGATGGAAAAGGATTCCGGTTATATTATAAAAAAAGACGGACTCCCTTTTCTATTAGCATCAAAGTTAATGGATACTATCGGTTATTCTTGGGAAAATCCTAAAGAAAATGATACAATTGCAAAATATTATAAAGTAAAACAAACAGGAAATTATATAATTTGCTTTATTGATTTCGTTGTTAAAGACAATAATCCAAAAGTGATTTTAATTGAATTAAAACAAGATGGTACAATATTAAAAACCGAACGATTTGGTCAAGGATTTTATGCTTGTTGTTGGGACGATCTTTTTGAAGGCTTTGTAAAGTACGGAGATTATTTTTGTTTAAAAATATGTGGAGAGGGTACAGGATATTGTTCCAGTAATATCTATTTATTTAAAAATATTATACCGGAGGATTCCTTAAATGACATAGTTGAAAATTATTGGTCGTCAATTGGTGAATTGTTTGCAAAAAATCTAACCTCAACAATAGAATTACATAATGATTATATAATTATGCATTATAAATTTGAAGATGGCAAGCTTGACGATAATTCAAACTTTAAAGTAAAAGAAACAAAGAAATTCGATATAAAATATGTTTTGAAAAACAATTTATGGATGCCTATAGATAGTACTAATCTTAATATATTAAATGATATAGATTAAATGTTTTTGAGTGAGATATATTTATTAATTTTACTTCTTTTTAGCCACCTCACCTAAATCCTCTCCTAAGAGGAGAGGACTTAAAGGCAATGTTGTTATTTTCTTAAAATTAAAATGCCTTAAGCTATTAAAACTACCTTCGGTTAGTTAACAACTTAAGACATTTCATTATTTTAGTACTTTATTTAGTATAAATGTGATAAGGTATTCTTTTTTGTAATTCGTAATTCGTAATTCGTAATTTTTTAATAACTTTAAGTACTTAAGGCACTTTAAGTACTTAAGGCACTCTTCTTTTTAGGCTCAACCAAATAATATAAGCTAGGCAAGAATATTGGAGCAAATAAAAGCGTGGCAGTTAAGCCTCCAACGATTACAGTTGCCAACGGGCGTTGCACATCCGAACCTACACCGGTATTTAATGCTGCCGGAAGCATTCCTATAATTGCAATGAGCAATACAAGGAATCTGGGACGGAATTGGATAGTAGATCCTTTTATAATTACTTCTTCGATTGTTAGATTTTGCTTTTTCTTTAGCATGTTGAAATAACTTACCCACAAAACGCCTGTCATTACGCAAACTCCCGAAAGCGATACAAAACCTACCCCTGCCGAGATACTTAAATTAATACCACGCAAATACAATGCAATTATACCTCCGGTTATAGCAAATGGAATACAGGTCATGACGATTAAAGCATAACTGAATTTATAATTAAAAAGCACTAACAAAATTGACAGTATAATAAGTAATGTTAGCGGAATAATGTATAATAAACGGTTTTGCGAACGTTGCAGGTTCTCAAACTGCCCTCCTAACTGGTAACTATAACTCTCGGGCAACTTTACCTGGCTTTCTATCTTTGTTCGTAGCTCTTTGGCAAAAGATCCCTGATCTCTGTCGCGAATATTAGTTTTTACAGTAAGTTGTCGCTTATCAAGGTTTCGGCAAATAATTGTTTGTCCTTCCACAAGTTTTATCGAAGCTAATTGATTTAACGGGATACGCAATCCGGATTTAGATGCTACTAATATCTTCCCAATTTGATCGGGAGTGTTGCGGCTTTCCGAATTAAAACGAAGCGCAATATCAAAACGTCTGTCATCTTCCCATAAACTGCTTACAGGAAACCCACCGATAGCCATCTCTAACATTGCATTAATATCGGCAACATTAATACCATAACGAGCTGCTGCATTCCTATCTATCTTAACTTCGAGCTGAGTTTGCTTGTTTTCCTGTTCCATTCCTGATTCAGAAGCACCATTTATCTTTTTTGTGATAGTTAGAATTTGTTCTGCATATTTACGGAGCGTATCAATATCTTTTCCATTAACAAACACTGCAAGATCGGAAGAAGAACCCGTTGCATTTTCGGTAACCATATCTATAATGGGTTGTGTGATGGTAAAATTGGCGCCCGGGATAAGATTTTCCAATTTCTTTTTAATATCTATAACCAAATCCTTTTTGCTTCGCTTCAACTTCCAAGTGTTATAGGGTTGTTTAAGTTGAATCATAGCTTCTATTCTATTTGGTCCGAAAGGGTCAGTACCATCATCATTTCGTCCAAGCTGCGTCATAACTCCTTTAACCTCGTCGTATTTTATAAGTTCACTTCTTATTAAATCGGGATATTGCCTTGCTGCATCTAATGAAATTCCGGAAGGTAAAAATACCCTAACCCAAATACAACCTTCATCGAGTTCGGGCAAAAATTCCGTTCCTAATTTACTTCCAATATACATACCTGCCATTACAATAATAATTCCAACAATCATTATTGTTTTTGAAAATTTAAGGAGGTGTATTATACTATTATTATATGTTTTCTGAATAAAATTCCATAAGAAATTCTTTCGTTCATGTGTATTTTTATTAAAAAGATAGTTTGCTAAAAGCGGAACTAAAGTAATAGAATAAACCAACGAACCAAGTATTGCAAACGAAAGCGTCCATGCCATTGGCGAAAATAATCTGCCTTCGACTCTCTGAAGCGTAAACATGGGCAACAAAGCAACAATAATTATTATAACAGTAAAAATTATTTGTCGTTGTATCTCTCTTGCCGAACGGATTACTATATTTTTAATACCATCCTCCTTATCGAGTGTTGCTGTTTGGTTTATCTTCCTAAAAATGGCTTCTACCATAACAATAGCAGCATCAACGATTATTCCAAAGTCAATTGCCCCTAACGATAATAAATTTGCAGGAATACCCATAATATACATACAAATGTATGCAAATAAAAGAGAAAAAGGAATAGATAAAGCAGAAATAGCAGCAGCTTTCCAGTTACCAAGCAAAAGTGTTAAAACAAGCAAAACAATTATCATTCCTTCGAGCAATGTTTTAGCAACAGTGTTAACAGTGAGGCTAACTAATTCAGTTCTGTCATAAAAAGTCCTTATTTTTATCCCTTTGGGTAATATTTCATTGTTAAGTTCATTAACTTTACTCAAAATATTAATCATAGTCCGCGAAGGGTTCTCATATTTCTTTAATAGAACAATTCCTTCAATACTCATAGGATTTGAAGTCCCCATTTGCTTATCAATGTAACCAAGAATACCCGTTGGAGGCAAATTCCCAATTTCAACATTAGCAATATCTTTAATAAGGATAGGAACACCATTCCTGTTGTCGACAACAATATTTTGAATATCTTCTGTCTTGGTTATCCTTCCGATACCCCTAATATTCATTTGCGAAGAACCTATCCTAATAAAATTCCCTCCTGTGCTCTTATTATTTGAAGTTATAGCATCGGCAATGTCTTGAACTTTGAGATTATACTTTTCCAGTTGAAGCGGATTGATCACAACCTGAAATTGTTTGACTAATCCTCCAAAATTATCTACTTCAACTACTCCTTCGGCTTGTAATAGTTTTGGTATGATAACATAGTCCTGAATTTCTCGCAACTGAGTTATGTTAACAGAATCAGGAGCCTCTATAACGTATCTAAAAATCTCACCCATTGCCATTGTCAATGGTGCTAGTTCCGGTTCAGCACCATCGGGTAATTGTGCATCTTTTAGCTTTTCCAAAACCAATTGTCGTGCTAAATAGATATTTGTTTTCTCATTAAATGTAAGATTAACAATAGATAGCCCAAATATAGTCTTTGACCTCTTGGAAATAACTCCCGGGACAGTATTTAAAGCCCTTTCAATAGGTATAGTTACCTGTTGTTCCATTTCCTCAGCAGGCAATCCATTTACTTGTGTAATCACTCCTACTTCGTTGTCGCTAATATCCGGATATGCTTCCAAATCTAATTGAAACCAAGCCCAAGCACCAATAAGAGCAATAAGAAATGCAGCTATTAAAACAACATTGCGGTTCTTTATTATAAATGCAATTAATTTGTTCATGTATATATTTTTTACATTAATTCAACTACTATGCTATTAATTTATAGATATTAAACCTAACAGGTTTTAAAAACCTGTTAGGTTTTGTTATTTCATTCTCTTTATTATTTATATTTGATAGCATATTTAAGATAAATTGAAATTGTATTTTCCTAAGAAAAAATTTTACTAAATTGATTTATATAGTGATATTATATACCAATATTTATCCCTTTAAGGAGATAAACATTTGTAGTTACAACTTTTTCGCCAATACTTACACCACTTGCTATTTCTATATAATCACCTGTTTCGGAAGAGATAGAAACTTCTCTTCTTTCGTAAAGGATATTAGATAGTTTGATATACACATAATATTTTGCATTAGCACTTATAACTGCCTTCTTTGGAACCATTAATCCTTCGTGGTGAGTTGCGAATTTAACTTTTGCATACATACCGGGTTTAATTCTGTCAGCTTTATCCATAAGCGATAACCTTATTTTAACTTTTCGTGTGTCGGAGTTAACAACATCAGCAATTACATCAATATTTGCTTTAAATGTTTCATCAGGAAAGCTTGGAAACTCAAGTTCGTAAGTTTGTCCTTTTTTTACTGAATTTAATTCAGATTCGGCTAAATCGCAAAGCAACCAAACAGTTCCTGAAGGAGCTGTATTTAAATGTTCGGGATTTAATCCCATTTCTCTCAATTGAGCTTCATTACCTGCAATAGCATTCTGTAAATTTTGTAATTCTGCTGAAGCATCATTCATTTCCTTGCCGGTTGCAGCTCCATTTTTATACAAATCAGTAACTCTATCAAAATTTATCTTTGACGTTTTAAGTAAGGTCAAATTTTGAAGATATGAAGAATATGTATTTGTTAGATCAGTTGAGTTGAAAAGAATTATAGATTTATAATTTTGATTCCCTGATTTATTAACCCTTCCAACTACAGTTGCAGGAGCCGAAAGATCAAGCATTCCTTTAATCTTAGCTGCATCAATAGTCTGAAATAATTTTTCGTATTTTATATCATTGGGGAACTCAATATATTTACCACCTTCCTTAACAATCGGTTCGGCATCAGCTGTTATTGTTGATGTTTTCTTATCACTCTTATTACATCCCGAAAACAGGAAAATAATGAATGAAAGACTTATTATTTTTAACATAATTTTCATGTGCAATAGGATTTTATATATTTTGAATATAATTGCTTACAAATAAGATTTGAAGATAAGCTTTTTTGTAATTATAAAAAGCTTCGTTGTATTGATTCTGTAAATCAAACCAATTTCGTTCGGCTTCAAGATAATCTAAGATTGTTGTACCACCTTTCAGATAACTAAGCTTTACCGTCTTTAAAACATTCTCTGATTTCTGAAAAATATCTTTATATTTTTCATACGAACTTTTATAAGTTATAAATTCATTCCAGGCAGTCATCACCTCATTCTTAACCTTATTTACAGTAGCATTCTGTAAACTTTCCGATTGTTTTAAGGTAATTTCAGCCTTCTCAATCTCACCCTGATTACGATTATAAGTAGGGAGTGGAATGTTTATATAAGTGCCAAGATAAGGAACTTGATTCTGGGTACTATAGTTAATTCCAACTTCCGGTTGAGGATATGCCATAGCTTTTTGAAGTTGTATATCAATCTTAGCCTTTTCTTTCATATCATTATTAACCTTAATATCTGTTCTTTTATTTAATGCATAGTTTAATACAGAATCATATTGGTTAATAATCGGAAGATAAAAATTAGCTTCATTTTCATTAATACTAATGCTATCATTAACCCCTAACATAAAAGAAAGATCATTTATGCTACTTTTATAATCTTGTTGAGCTTCAATCAGCATCAATCGATATTGGTCGTCCAGAATTTCAGTTCGGGTAAACTCAGTCTTTGTAATTACCTCATTCTTCAACCTTACTTGATTGATTTTAATTAATGAATCAGAGTTTTCTTTAGCTAATTTAAGGATTTTCAATTTTTGATTCTCATACCATATTTCAAGCCATTTATCAGCCACTTCCGACAATAAATTTCTTTCATATTCATTCAGGTTTGTCTGCGATAAATTTAAATCATGTTCCGCTTCCTGAATTTTATATTTTCGTTGCCCATGCACTTGGAAAGCTTTGCCAACCTGAAAACTAAGTTGTCTGTTTGCCGAATTTAATGCAGAAGTATTCTCCATAAAGTATTTTGAAGAAGCAACCTGAATATAAGACGCTCCAAAAGTTGGATTTATTTGAAGTTTAGCAGTAGTAATATCCGCTTTACTTAAATCCATATTATATTTCTCAGCATTATAAAAGGGGTTATTTTTTTTAGCTAAATCAAAAACATCTTTTAATGATAAAGACGTTTGAGATTGTATTTTAATGTTATAACTAATGCATAACGCAATTAGAAGTAACCATTTTACTTTCATATTTAATATGATTTTAATAAATAATAAAACTTCAATCAATCTAAGATTGTAAAGAATAAAAAGAAATGTGAGATTTAAACCAACGAAGGAGGAGCTCTGAATGTGCCGAAATATAAATAATCTTTATTTGGTATAACTGAGATATAATGTGTTAATATAAATATACTTTTCCTAAATAATAATCCTAAAATACTAAGTAGAATAGTTAGGATAGTTATAGGATTTGCAATTTGGTCTAATAAAAATATTTCTAAAGATGTATGTTTGTGAGATTGAAATGGACTATTACTATTTTTATCTGGAGTATAAGGATGTGAATGAGTAATTACAACCCCATTTACAATATGGCTATGTTGATTAATAGAAGCATTCGTAAATAACCAAAGTGTTATTATACTTAGTAAGATGCAAATAAATTTCTTTAGATACTGCTTCATAATCTTTAAAATCCGCTGCAAAACTATTATTTTATCAGTTTAAAATATAAAATTTTATTATAAATCATGTTAAAATAAAATCAGCTTTTAACTTTAACAATTAATTGATAAGTAAGTTTTAGATTTCAATAAACTTCTATTAAACATTATAAAAGTTTCCATATACAATTTGCATAAAATAAAAAAAGCACCCTTTTAGAGTGCTTTTAATTTTGTTTTTGTTGACCGACAAGGATTCGAACCTTGACAGACAGCTCCAAAAGCTGTAGTGCTGCCGTTACACCATCGGTCAATATCATCCTTTATTGCGAGTGCAAAATTATACAATTATTTCGATATCCAAAACTATTTTTTAAAAATTATCATGAAAATCTTCTGTTTCTACAGGAACTGAATCAGTTTTAATTATTAAGAATCTTGCAGGACCCTTAGGATCTACATTTGGACGAAGATTATCAAAATCCTGTTGATTTATCATTTCCTTTCTTAACAGCCTGTTAGAAGCAAATGAAAAATAATTGGAAAGAAAAGGTTTTAAATTTCCTTTTTCATCAAACGAATATCTGAACCATTTTGGGTGCGGAATAAGGCTTGACAGGAACAAAGATTCCGATAAAGTAAGATGTGCGGCATCTTTATTAAAATAAAACTTTGCAGCTTCATTTGCACCATATACATTGGGTCCCCATTCAATTATATTCAGATATACCTCATACATTCGTTGCTTGGTTGAAAGTCCATTATTTTCAATCAACCATACAATCAAAGCTTCTTCAATTTTTCGGGCAATCGTTTTATTTCTATTTAGGAAAACATTTTTTACAAGTTGCATACTTATTGTGCTTCCACCTCTTGCAAATCTTTTTGTTTTAATATCTTTAGTAATTGCTTCTTTGAATGATTCAGGTAAAAAACCTCTATGCCAGAAGAAACCTGCATCTTCTGATATTAAAACACTATTTTTTAAGTAATCTGATATCTCATTTAAACGTCTGAAGTTAGGATTCTCGGGACCTAATATTAACGATCTTACAGGCACACCCTTTTCGTAAGCTGTATATACAAACGGTTCGTTTATCTTAGTAAAGTTTGTATTCCCATATTTCTCTATAAAGAAATAATATCGTTTTAAATCCGAATCAAAAATAATAGAATCAGGATGATCTATATCAACAAAAAAATCGAGATGATATGACAGATCTCCTTTAGTTTGCATACCTTCCAGATTTGTAAATAATCCTTTAGGTAATGATTGAAATAAATCATTTGAAGGAAATTTATCTTTATTAATCTTAAGAGTTAACTGTCGAGTAGGAACTGGACGATAACATATATAAGGATTAACAGTTAACTTATTAAATACAATTAATGAATTACTATCCAGTTCAAAATAATTACTTCCAACATTAATCTTATAATCAATAGAAGCATTATTTAAGAATACATCAGCTGTAGAAATTCTAGGGTGATTTATCACCAATCCTTTTATAGATGAAGAGCCTTCAAAAGAAGCAATTCCATGAGATAATTTATTACCCGAGAAACTAAAATGAACTGTATCAAAAGCAAACATCCAATTCCATTTATGAGTTATATAAGGAATGTTTACTTTGTTTTTATCTGACGAAAATATTTTAATATCAGCTATATTATCAGTAGGTTGCAAGTATCCGGCAAGTATCCATTTCGATTCATTACCTTTTTCCTTTATATATATATTTGTATTAAAAGTATGATTATTGATGGTAAGTTCCGGTAATACTACCATTACTCTATAACCATCAAGTAAGGCATTTATATTAAATTGGAGTATCTTTATATTTAATGGTATCTTATTAAAAATAGCATTAAGAATACTGTTTACCTTTGAAGCATAATCCGTATTAGAGGGCTTATCCTCAGTAGTTACCTCATTGTTTTCTTTCTTTAATAAAAAACTCCAGTTATTAACAGTGTCTTCTTTAACTAAGGAAATATTTGCATTTATTAATTCAAAATCTGTTAAAGCAACTTTAAATATTAATAATTTCCAGAAATCAACCTTGGCATATACGGAGCCTATAGTAAGAAGTGTGTCATTATTAATTGCTTTTAACGAAATATTATTAAGTTCGATTGCTGAAAGACCACTGAAATGGAATTCGCCTACCTTTAACTCTGCATTATAATGTTTATTAAAACTATTAATTCTTTTATTCAATAGCTCTCTGGCAATTGCACCCCTAAAAATTAAAACTAATATCAAAAAACTAACAATAACAATAGATGTAACTATAATTGTTTTCTTAAAATTAATCTTTGAGATTAAGAATACAATAAACTGAATTAAATTAACAAGATACTTCTGAACCATTCTTAAAACTTTAATGCAAAAATAGATTATATTTACCATATAACTACGGTTAAATAAACTTAAATATTATTTTAGCATAAATTTAGATATTCATCAATTTGGTATTAATACAGATACCAGATTTTAAAAAAGATTCTTTGCTTTTTATCTTGTTTAAGTGATAGCTCCCGGAGGTTACTCTTTTACAAACTTCCTCACTACAGTTTCTTTATCTGAGCTTAGTTTTAAAACATAAACCCCTTTCGCGAAAGCGGAAGTATTAATAATAGCTTTCTTATTTATATATATTGTATATACGGTTTGCCCGATAAGATTTAGTATCTCTAATTTTTGTTCTGTATTAGAGTTTGTTTCTAAAGTAAGATTGTCTTTTGTGGGGTTAGGATATACCCTTATCTCCTCTTGTTTTGCATATTGTATTTCTGTTATGCCAGTTGTTGTATAAGTAGTATCACATGCAGGAGAATAGCCATTACTATCTATTTTCATTATCCATATCTTTTGAAAAGGTACAATAGTATCACCATCCACGAATCCACAAGCTGTAATACTCCC
>Ga0316231_1004702_pt1 | contig 11168 bp, 7 predicted proteins | sample TBH18027metaG_FD_206002 | JGI IMG/M metagenome (GOLD analysis project Ga0316231, IMG submission 206002) | Freshwater microbial communities from Trout Bog Lake, Wisconsin, USA - TBH18027 | ecosystem: Environmental > Aquatic > Freshwater > Lake > Hypolimnion/Profundal zone | place: USA: Wisconsin...
CCGTACGCTCACGGGCCAGCGCGGCCAGCCAATCCGTGATATTGGAGCACGGCGTGCGAGTGCAACCGGGTGACACCGCCCACCCCGCGTCAGGGGAGGAAGCGGGCTTTCTTCAGCTTGTCGGGCAGATAGGTGTCGAGGACGAAGTTCAGGCCGTGCTTGGCGAAGGCTTGTTGCTCGACGCGGACTCCCAGCTTGATCATCTGGTTCAAGGCGTCCTGCCATTCCTTGTGGTGGCGGATGAATGGATCGTTCTTGAGGGCGTCGTTGGCACGTTTGATGTCGGCTTCCTCGAGCGGGTGCGTGGCGTCTTCAAGCTGGTAGTCGTGGATGTCCTGCGGGGTCACGCCGAGGTAGTGCGCCTGGGGCACACAGAAGAACCGATTGATATGCGCCGCCTGGCCGGAGCCGACCTTGAGGGTTCGATAGATGTTGCAGTAGCCGTAGGGGTCGCCATCGGTGAAGGCCAGCACGGGCAAATGCTGGTCATCGGCGAGCCGGCGGATGAACCGGCGGCAGGCGCGGGTGGGGACGCCGCTCATCGAGATCAGGACGCACTTGGCGCGCTCGTAGTAACGATGATGCACCAAGCGCTGGAACAGCGATGCGGTCTCGATGGCGAGGATGAACTTGGCTTTGCTCGCCTCAAACCGCAGGTGCTCGACGCGCGACGGGATGCTCCAAGCGCCGCTGCCGAGCTTCGTGCAGTCGATCCGGATGGGTTTGCCGGTGGCCGGGTCCTGGTCGATTACCACCAGCGGGCCGGTGACGTCGCCGCCGCGTTCCTCAGGAATGTAGCCGAGCTGTTCGCGGTTGATGGCGAGCATGGCTTCGATGTCGTCGAGGAGCGTGTCGCTTTCCGGTTGTTCATCGAACCGGCATTCGCCCCAGCTCTTGCTGTTGTAGTACACCTCGCGTTTGCCGGCGATGTCGTCCTTGTCCAGCAGGTCGTTCTTGGTCGTGGCCAGCAGGCGCATCGACTGGGCAAAAGTTTTGACGGTGTTGTACGACAAGGTGCGCGTGGCGGTGCGACCGAGAATCTCGAAGTGCCCGCGCTTGACGTCGTACTTCACGTTCTGCAACGAGCGGATCGGGAATTCCATCGACGGCTTGCGATGTTTTTTGATGATGTCGGCATGGATTTCCTGCGCCACCGACACGATTTTCTGGGCAGCGGCTTTCTTGGACACGACGGTCGGGGCGGCGGGGGCGTTCTTGGTCTTGGGCATGGCGGGTCCTTTTGGGTCAGACATCCAGGTGAGTTTTTTCCAGCATCTTCTTCAGGTTGCCGACGACCTTGTGCTCTTCCTTGTCGGTCAGGTCGAGAATGTTTTTCAAGCCGAGGGCCAGGTGCGGAATGTAGAGTTCCATGTAACTCCGTTTGCGGGCGGCTTCGAGTTCCCGATGGCGTTTGTGCAGGAACACCGCCAGCCGCCGGCCGCACTCCTGCAGGCCGAGCGTCAACTCGTCGATGATCTCGGCGTAGCTGGCGATGGCATCCTTGCTTTCGCTGGTGAACGGCACCCAGACGCTCGCCAGATGCACCAGGACCATGACCGGACCGATGGGCAGCGCGTCCTTGGGCTGGCTCAGGCCGTAGGATTTCCAGTTCACCCCGATCACCGCCCGGGTCATCGCGCAGGCGCCGGCCTGGTAGAGCAACGGCACGCGGTTGGCAAACCGCAGGACGCGGACCGGTTCCTCGGCGCCGACCCCTTCGTTCTCTTGGGGGCGCGCGAACGCGAGGCCGATCTCGATTTGGAACGGATTGCCGCGATACACCGCCGGCTCGCGCGTCACAGCGGTGAAGAAGTCGGCGGCAATCTCCTTTTGCAGGCCGGCGAGGATCTGCGCTTCGCCGATGGGCGACAGGCAGTCGGTCGGCGGCCGCATCAGCTTGGTTTCCTTGATCGCCTTGTACAATGCCTCGCTCTCGTGGTGGGCGATGCGGGTCGGGTTGGTTTTTGGGTCGATGCCGGCGCGGGTGCAAACGTCCAGGGCCGTCTGGGCGCTGACGCGCGAGAAGTCGCTAGACAGGGCGGAGCGCACCGTTCGACTCTCCGTGTCCTTGAGCATCTGCATCAACAGGCCAAGCTCCACACCATGCGGGTGCGGGAGAATCTCAGCGGGAATTTTTGGCATCTCTGTCACGGCGCGGTGGTAAGTGACGGCGGTGATTTCCGGTTTGCCGACAGCCGGTTCGGCTTTCGTTTGCAGCGCGAGCCGGTAGTGCAGCGTCAAGTGCGGGTTGACGATGGCGCATTGCTTCAGGAATTCGTCCACCGATTGTTTGGCGCGCTGGTAGGCCGCTTCCATCTCGATGGAGACCGAAGTGCCGTGTTTCGAGATGACCGGCGGGCCGTCCGGCTCACCGGCCGCGTTAACCGCTTGGAAAGTCGGCTCCCAATCCTGTTCCGTGTCGCTGAGGATGGCTGGCTTGTTCTGTTTGGTGTCAATCTGCACTGCCATGGCATGCGCTTTCTTGGCGCCCTTGATTCGCGAGAGGATGCGCGTGGCGGCTCCGGTGGTGAGTTGACCGTACATGCCGGCGGCACTGATGCCGATGCCCTGCTGGCCGCGGGACATCCGCAACCGGTGAAATTTCGAGCCGTACAGCAGCTTGGCGAAAATTTTCGGAATCTGGTTCTTGACGATACCCGGTCCGTTGTCGGTGACAGTGACGCGGAAACGGTTGTCGGCGATCTGTTCAAGTTCGACCACGATCTCCGGCAGCACGCCGGCTTCCTCACAGGCGTCCAGTGAGTTGTCCACCGCCTCCTTGACCGCCGTCAGCAACGCCCGGCGTGGGCTGTCGAACCCCAGCAGGTGCCGGTTCTTGAGAAAGAATTCCGACACGGAAATGTCGCGCTGCTTGGTCGCCATGCTCTCGGCGGTTGCCGGTCCGCTACCTGTTCGTTTGGCCATGGTTCCTCAAAAAAAGTTGCGTGATGCTAATGCAAGCGAAGGGGTGAGGCAAGTTTTCCCGGCGACAGTTTTCCCGGCAACGCGCGGTTCAGCGGCCTTCAGCATGGACAAAGTCCCGCCGTCTGTGGCCAGCCGCGTCCCCAGCGGGACGGCCCAATTCAACCCGAGCCGGAATTGAAATTTGCCTGCCTTCGTGCTCCCCCGCCGCTGGCCGCCTGCCAGGCGATCGGCTCGGCAAATACACTGTGCGGGTCTTGGGCGCAGTCGACTTGATAGCGGGCGAAATCTGCCGGTGCATAATTCTTGCCGCCCAGGCGTGCCAGCAGGCCACCCCCGGTTTCCCAGTAGCAGTTATGATCCAGGATCAACTTTTTCTCATCCACTGGATCGATGATCGAATAGATCGCGGCGCCCCGGGGTGCCTCGGAAAAAATATTGTGCCGAATATAAACATTCCCCTTTTGCGTGTGGGGGTCGATCCGCCAAATAAACACATGGTGGCCCATCGGTTGCGGGTAGATCTCCGAGGTGCGCGGCGGTGGCTCGCCTTGGGGCGAAAATCCGCCGCCAGCGTTCACGCACGTGTTGGATTCGAAATAAATCTCCCGCGCCGGTTCGCGGCATTCGTACGCCGCCATGCCACAGCGCAGAAAGAGGTTGTTTCGGAAATACAGTCGTTCGGGAATATTTCGTGTCTCACCGCCCTGATGCGTCACGCCGGAATCATAGATGTTGTCAAAGAGACAGCCGTCCACCGTGATATCGCTGGCGCCATCCCAGAACTCAATCGCATTGCCGAAACGAATCCGGCGCTCCCGGTGCCAGACCGCGCCGCCGATAAAGCGAAATTCGCAGTTGCGGATGGCGATCTGGTGCGCCTGGACTCCCTGGTAGCCATGCACTCCGGAGTTTCGGAAACTCAGGTTCTCCAGAGTGAAATGTCGTTGACCGCTGACAAGCTGCCGCCGGCCCCAGAGCGCACACTCGATACTGGCATACGCCAAGCCGGGATTGGTGGGCGAGAAAAGATAGAGGCTGCCGTCACACGGAACTGTGCCGCCGCCTCCGCCCGCAGAACTCAGTCCGATGCCAGTGTAATGCCACTCGCCCGGCTGTTGCAGATCCTCGATCCGCCAGCGCAGATTCCCGCAAAATTCGCCGTCGTTGAATACCAGATTGCAAACTTCGCTGGGGAATTTGCCGGTATAACGCCAGCGGGACAGTCGTTCCTCGACCCAGTGATCCGGGTCCCCCGCCGGCAGGGATCCCAGAAAGGTGGGGTTCGCACCGTCGCCGTACGCCCCGTAGGTAATCGGCGACTGCTCCGTGCCGTTGCGCGTCTGCAGCATGTCGCGAATCACACTGCCGCGCTTGAAAAGCACGGTATCGCCACCGGTGAACTCGCGTCCAGAATAGGTCTTGAACGGCCGGGACGGCGCCAAGCCATCCTGGCGATCATCGCCCGCCGCCGGGTCAATGTAATAAATCGGACCGCTTTTTTTGGATTTCATAACGCAAATGAATTAGACCGCCCTGCAGCCATTTCAACCACCGTTCATCGAGGGAGTGTCCCTGCCAATCCTGATCAGGCACATCCTGGCGATTCCAACGCGCAGGGGAATCGTTCATCGTGGGGATCAAGCGCCACGTCGTCGGCGCGGAGCAACTCCTGCAAGGTGCCGACCGCAATTTCAGGTAACTGTTGGCCGGCCCCCCGCGCCACCACTGCAGCCAACCCGGCGGCGTGCCCCAGTTGCATCATCGTCCGCGACAACCGGCAGGAGGCCGCCGCGATATGCGAGAAGCTCGCGCCGCGACAGGCAATTGCGAGGTTGGAATATTCCCGCGGCAACAGGCAATCGTACGGCACACCGTATGGCTCAGACAATTCCCGGCAAAGATGACCTTCCCCATGGACATCAAGCGCATGGTCCGCAAGTGTGATCCAGCGATCGGCATTCTTCTGACCCGAGCACCCTGACCGGACATCATTCTCTGTCAGCACATATTTGCCGACGAGCCGGGGGCCTTCACGGACCCCGGTGAACGGAAAGAGACTCTGCAGACGGTACCGGTCAAACCCGTGTTCGCGCTGGAGCCAGCGCCAAAATTGATAAACGCGGATTTCGCAGAGACGTCGTCCGGCCTGGTCGCCCAGCCGGTGAAACTCAATCCCTTCCATGACCGGCAGCAGGTTAAGATTCAGATCGCCGCCAGGATACTCTGTGATGGAGACCGGCGCGCACCATTCAACATCAGGGACATGCGGCGGCAGCGGCTCGACCGCCTGGGAGGCTGTCGGGGTGGCACGCAGGCAAACCGTGACGCCATTCAACTGATCGCGGTGCGTCATCGGGGCGCTCGGCTCTTGATACAGCGAAACTGGTTCGCACCCCAGATACGTTTGGCAGCCGACCGCAGTCGCCAGCGGCAGTTGCGCAGTGGCGTCCACAAAGAATTCGGCCTGCACCCGCTCCTGCCGCCCGCCCGACTCAATGACAATGGAATGGATCCGCTCACCGCTGGTTTCGGCGGCGATGAACGAAGATCCGCGACGCCACTCGACGCAACGGGTCGCCTGCAACAGCTCCGCCAGAGCGGCGGCCAGCGCGTCCGGCTCGAAGGTGACTCGCAACCAGTTGTCCGGAGGAAGACCGCTGCGGCGGAGGCTGCGCTGGTAAGAGTGTTGTGGCTCGCACCGCGACCAGGCCCAGGGTTGGGCTGGCGTCCAGTGTTTAATGGTGCGACTGACGCCGATCCTGTTGGGTTGGCAGGTCAAGACTCGGAATAGTTCGGCGGGAAAGCCCGGGCCGCCGATCCCTGGTTCCCAAGTGTTCACACCACCAAGTGTACTGGTGCCACCGAGCATCGGCCCGCGCTCAACAAGGCAAACGTGCAGCCCGCGCCGAGACGCAGCAAGGGCCGCGCCGAACCCTCCGCTGCCACCACCCACCACGCAAAGATCGTACGTCATCGTGGCCTGATTTCCTGCACGCGCGGCAGAACCGTGGATTCGAGCACGTTCAAGTCAGCCACACCAACGCCAGAGTGATGAGCGCGCAAGCCCGGCGAAAAAGTTTTTTATCGCAAACGATGTTAATCCTTCGTGGTAATGTTATTGACCAAAATCGGCCATCTGCGGAAGAAACTACCGAATCCGATGGGGAATATCAAGTGGCGCAGGAAGGCTTCTTTGGCAATTCACCGGAGTGAGATCGGCACGCGCTCGTCAGAGCGTGGCTCGCGCCGCAACTAACTGGAGGTCCTGTCCGTCTGTCGGCCTGGCTTGCCGGGATCAAGTCGTCCGCGGATCTCCTGCTCGGGTTGAGCGCGGTCTCCGACCTGAGCGTTACGCACAAGTCCGTTGTCATTCTGAGCGCGGCGAAGAATCTCTTTCGTTTTTCGCGGTTTCGCACCTGGAGCAGAAAAAAAGAGATTCTTCACTTCGTTCAGAATGACAGCTACTTGCATAGATGTGCGTAACGCTCAGGGTCAGGGCCCGAGCAATGTCGCGGGAGACTCGGGACACCCTGCCGCCGTCCATCTCCAAACTCCCATCTCCCAACTTCTTTCTGTCTCCTGACTCCTGACTTCTCTCCTATCCCAGCGCCGCCGGCCGGCCGATCTTCTGGCCGTTGACGAAGAGTTCCTGTTTCTTGGAGTCAACAGTTACTTCTGTCCCATCCTCAAATCGACTGCTGGCGATGCCGTCGCCTGGATCTCGGTAATCCGCCATCTCCAAGGTCTGCAAATAGCCAAATCGCTTCAGGACTAGATCATACTGTGCTTTCAACTTGGCGATCATCACATCGTTCAAAACCGGCATGACGCCGGGATGCGCGCCAAACAAGACGGCGTTCATGACCGCCGGCCAGTGTTCACCGTGGTTTTCGTGAATCAACAAGCCATGCAACGCGAGCTGCCAAAGCGGGACCCGTTTTTCCAGGAGCGCGGTAATCGGCCAGTGAGGGGGACAGGCTTTGAGCATCCATTCCGCTCCGCCTTGGACTATGCTGTCGGACGGCAACGCCGCATAGAGGAAACCGCACTCGGTGCCGGCCGCGCCATACACCTTTTTGGCTTCTTCCATGATCCGCTGGGTGCCGCGCGCGTAACCCGTACGCGTGCCACGATGCCGGGGATGATAATCCCGGTAGAGCGGATTGCCCATGCCGTCAATGTAGCCAACCCCGCGCAACCCCAGCGCTTTCACGCGCTGCATCTCACCACTGAGCCGGTCGTCGGGCAGGGTCAATGCCCATTGGATGTAGGTGATTCCCCCGCCCCATTCGCCCAGCCCCATGAGCCCCCCCCATTGATCGTGCACCAACTGCTCGGGATCGAAGTCGGGCGACCCCCGGTAGGCACTGAGGTAATTGTCGTGGGCGTTCATCTGGTAGCCAAGTGCGTGCCCGGCCGCAATCAGATCGCGAAACCCTTTTTCGCCCCCGAGCCGTTCTTCAATGGGAAACCGGGTGGGCCACAAGCCGTCGTGCCCGCGCGGGTTCCAGCCCACCGATTGGGTGAGCACCTTGTCGATGCCGGCATCGCGGACTTTCTTTAGCAGCGCGCCCGCCTCGGCAAAGTTCATAACCTGTTTGAAACTGATCGCGCCGGCCTGCGGGAGGTCTTGCATCATGATGCCATTGTGTTCGACGGCATAGAACAACTTCATGATGTAGGCGTCGTGGAGATAGGCCAATTCCGGCGACTCCGCGATCCGCTGCCTGAGTGTGGGCTTCTTAAAATCTTCGAGAATGTGCCGGCGCAGCCGCTTCGCGACGAACACCACCGGGTCCACCTTGGCCGGGATTGGCGCATACCGGAGGACGCGGGTTTCGTGTTCCACCGGATCCGGCCAGAATTGCCGGAACGACATGCCGAATGCCACTTCGCCCTGACCGGTGCCATCGGTCGTGACGTGGCACTCGGTTTCAGCCGCGCCGCCGCTGGCCAAGATCATGAGCCCACCCGCCGTTCCCTGCACGGCTACGACTGGGACGGTCGGCAGCAGCTCCCACCGGGTCTGCTCGCCATAGATCATGAACCGGTCGGTGACCTTGGGCTTCTGCGCCACATTGCAGAGAATTCCGGAGTTGATGGGCAAGACGAGCTGGCCATTGGTCCGCAACAAGCCGGGCAGGATGATCGCGGAAAAGATCCGGTAAACTTCTGCCTTGTTCTCATACAGTTCGGCCACTTGCAGGGAGATCACCAGTTCGCCCTGCTCGATCCGAACCCACAGCCCAAACTGCAGCCGCCGGAAACTGTCACCCAAAATTACGTGGAGGCCGTTCGGCAGTTCCTGAACACAGTCGATCCGGTATTTCGTCAAGGTGTTCACACGGAACTCGGCTTTGTCGGAGACTTCTAGGTGAACCAGCGGGGCCGGTCCCCAGGTCTGGCCAGACGTCTGGTCGCGCAGCGTCAGCCAGAACTGATCCGCGCGTTGGTCCACGGTCGCCTGCAGCCGGTCATCGCCGAATGAAAAAGGTGTGCTCATAGTGTTGGCCAGATTCAACATGGAAGGCTGCCGCGCCGGCAATATCTCTTGGATGTGCTTAAAAAGACTTGAATGGAGCCAACTAAAATAGCTATCCATGTTACAGAGTATATTTCTTATGAGGTCTAAGCAATTACAATCCATCAGTATTCACGAACAACTGATCAGCACATTACGCCGCGAAATTCTTACGAAATATAAGCCGGGCGATCGGTTGGACTCGATCAACAAACTTGCCAAACGATATTCGATCAGTCCGCTGACGCTGCGAATTACCTTGGTCGCGCTATCCGAGGAAGGCTTGGTGGACCGACGGCCAGGCAGCGGCTGTTATGTCACCGACCCGCGCCAGGTCAAGCCGGTGGGCATTCTATTGGGACACGATATTTTCAAGGGGCACACGTCCATTTTCTACCTGCTGGTCACGGGTTATGTGCGGAAATACTTTGAGGATCGCGGCTGGCGAGTGCGCTTATACATCGGACACTCGACTCCCACCCAAGGTCCACGAGCGCCCGATTCCGTCGAATTCTACGAGGATGTCGCCGCGAATCGCTTGAGCGGCGTGGCGGCTGTCCTAGCCAATCCTGAACCGAAGTGGCTGAACCAACTCCAGCAAAAAGATATCCCCGTCGTTGGCCTTGATTTTATGGAGCGGGGGGAGGCGCATGGTTACCCGTACTGCGTGACTTTGGATTATGACCGGCTCTTGCCGACCGCCACCCGGTACCTGCTTGAAAAAGGCCGCCGGCAAATTGCCTTCCTGAACTGGAGCCAAGGTGGCAACTCCAGTTGGCTCGAACCGGCCACGACAGTTTTGGCGGAATATGGCGTCGCGCCACGGGACGGCTGGGTCCGCGGAAATCTGCACCCTGGTCAGATTGGTGCGGGCTGGGAGATGTTCCGTGAGATCTGGTCCGCTTACGATGAAAAACCGGACGGAATCGTGATCGTGGATGATCTCCTGTTTAACGAAGCCAAAGCGGCCATCCTCGAATTGAAAATCCGTGTGCCCGAAGATTTGCTGATCGTCTCGCATGCCAACAAAGGAATTAATTTGGCATCGCCATTTCCGGTCACGCGAATGGAATACGATCCATTGGCTGTGGCCCACGCCTTAAGTGAGATGCTGGATCGTGTCATGAGTCGGGAACCAGTTCCATCCCACCAAGTGGCGATTAAATCAACGCTGGTACTGCCCGCCGCAACCGCCGCCACCCACCGGACTGCACCCGTTCCGTAGCGGTCGATTACCCGATGCCAACCGGTCATGAACTACCCTTGCCCGCCCAGAAAAAGTTCCAACCGGCCGGCAGTCTCACACTGATTATTTTCCAAATCATCCGCGGGTGCTTGGCACCCGTAATCGCTTGGGTTGCGCTGGGGGCGCCAGTCCGGGCCGACACAGTCATTGGCGACTGGGGACATTTCATCCTGAACAAACCACGCGTGTTCCTGAACAACCCGGACGGTCGCGCATTCACCGTTACAGTTCACGTGATGCAGTGGCCGATGCCCAGTTGGAATCCTCCCACATTCAAAGTGCGTCTGACCGGTCCTGACCACGCTGTGATCACAAACAGCGACCAAAAACTGGAGCGCGCGGAGTGTGTCACTCGCGTTCCCGCAGGCGCGCCGGGCGTCTATCAACTGGAAACCGAAGGGCAGCCCCACTGGATTTCCACAACACTCGATGAAGCCGTGTTGTGGACCGGTGATCCGAAAAAAGATCATGTCTTCCGCGAGCGATTCGCACCGGTGTTTCAATGTTTCGTCCCCCGGACCTGGTGGTTTTATGTCCCCGCCACAGTGACGCACTTCTCCGTCACGGCCCAGCGATCGAGCGAGTACATGTAGCAGCGGGAAGATTGGGGAATGTTCATTGTCACACCGCGCGGCCAGCGGATCCGGGCACTCTGGGGTCAGCCCCCGATTACCCCAGCGGCCCAGTACCGCCAGGACATGGTGGCCGAAATCGAGGTCGAACCGGGTGCGGGAGGCCGGTTTTGGTCCATTGAGATCGGTTACGGCGATTCCCATAATTATTCCAAGGCCAATGTCTGCTTCGCCGGTGTGCCACCATATCTCGCACGCAGCCCTGAAGAATGGTTCGATCCACAGACGGGACACAAACCGTCTTTCAAGATTTACGACGACGACCCATTTATTCAATCCGCCCGCGACGAAGCGGTCATGCAGGCCCGCTGGCCCAATCTCCAACATTTCTCCCCCTACCCATCCCTGGGCGATCCGGATGGCGTCGAAATCCTCGGCGACGCGACATTTTGCCCTGGAGAATCCGGCGGGGCGCGATTTACGGTTTCGCATCGGCACCTATCTTCCCCGCCGTGGGAAGGAAGATCCGGCGTTGGCCCAAGTCACGGTCACCGGTTCCTCTGGCAAAAAAATCTTCCAGAAAGAACTCCCACTCTTGCATGTCCATGGCGCCGATGGGCAACCGACCGATACGCTGATCACCGGCGAGGGCGTCAGCCAGGTCCAAGTCACGGGAGCCGAGCGGTGGCTGGCGTTCACCTATCCGGCCACGCCACTGGTGCTCCGAGGCGCTGACGAAGGGAATGGCTGGCACCGGTTCCGGTTCACGGCCGCCACTGCGCGGAACTGGTATTTTTTTGTACCATTCGGAACGAAGGAGTTTTCCGTGCGGGTTGCGGCAGACGACAAGACCGATGTGGTAAATTTTGCCGTCGCCGCACCCGACCGGACACTGGCGGTGATC
>Ga0316231_1004704_pt1 | contig 11164 bp, 8 predicted proteins | sample TBH18027metaG_FD_206002 | JGI IMG/M metagenome (GOLD analysis project Ga0316231, IMG submission 206002) | Freshwater microbial communities from Trout Bog Lake, Wisconsin, USA - TBH18027 | ecosystem: Environmental > Aquatic > Freshwater > Lake > Hypolimnion/Profundal zone | place: USA: Wisconsin...
CTCCTGGATGCGCCATCCTCTCTCGCCGACTTCGGTGCTTCTGCCTCTTACGGACCCCTTTCCACACGCCGGCCTTCACAAGCCAACGACGTAAAGTCTCATGGTCTATTGCCACTCTCTGACGCTCACCCATCTGCTCACATGCCAGAGTGGGACCAAAATCCCCGTAATGCTCCTGGTAAATCGACAAGATCTTCTCTCGTTCCACCAGTGAACGTCCTCGGTTCGAATCCCGGCCCCTCAGCTTGTGCACCAAACCACATGCTCCTTCCTTCATGTATCGCTGGTACATCCGTAGAACCTGCCGGTAGCTCAGTCCAAACAACTCACTCGCCTTCAACTGCGTGATATGCCTAGACTTAACTCGCCCAAAAACCTCAAGACGATTACGTTCCTTGCGACTCATTGCTAATGTCTCCGTCACTCTTTGTCTCCTTCCGGAGACTAGATTGATGTGACATTTCTATTGAGTCGAGACTGTGACAGTTCTAATGAGTTAACGAAGGTGACATTTCTATTGAGTTGACACAGGTAGCGTAAATGCGATTGCCTTGCCTCGCAGGCGATTGTATATAGAGGCTCTTTGCCCGTCGAAGCATGGAAGCGGTAAGATGGCCGAATATGAGAAGGGTGAGTCATAAGCGGATCAGGAGCAAACTAAGAGATAAAATGACCAGATACATAACCGTGATGGCGGCGATCTTGGCCTGCGGACTGGCTGGCTGCAACCAGCAGACGACGCAACAAATCCATCAACCGCCAGGCTTGACGACTATGGCGGCAGCGGCGGAGCAGCATCTGGAACTTGGCAATTGGCGCCTGGCAATGAGGATCGGGGAGGTGGAGCATGGGGCAATTGTGTCGTTCCGAGCCAATAATGGCGATGAATTGATCGCCAGGCAGGAAAAGCCACTTTTGTTTGCACTGACGCTGTCCAGGAGCGCCGCCTTGCCTGGCGAACGGTTCACGCTGACGAATCTGGACGCCAAACGCTTCCAGGCCCAATGGCAGGAGCAGGGCGTGGTCCTGAGCTATGACGGTTTTCCCGATGGCCCGACCAGCGTGGTTTGTACTGCGAAGTTGACGGCGGAAGATCCGTACGTGCGCTGGCGAATTGCCGTGCATATGCCGGACAACCTGGTGCTGGAGGCGGTGCGCTTTCCCATTGTTACCTTGCGAGCGCCGCTGGCGGCCAATGGCGAGGAAGATGCAGTGGTGCTCGGTTCCACCAAAGGCGGCGTGATCCGTAATCTGGCGTCGCTGAAGACAGGCCCTATCGCCAGCATTAGCCAGCCGGGCAGCATGGCGGCGCAGTTTGGTTGTTACTACGGACCGCGCGGCGGTTTCTTCACCGCCGCGTTCGATGGGCGCGGCTATCCGAAGAATCTCATGGCGGCGCGGGTCAAAGAAGGCGTCGAGCTGAGCTGGTCCCAGGCCGGCTTTGCTACAGGCGAATTCAGGTATGATTACGACGTGGCCATGACCACGTTCGCCGGAGCCGGCGATAGGCCGACAGACTGGCGCGACGCAGCAGACCTCTACAAAACGTGGGCGCTAACCCAGCCGTGGTGCGCCACCACCTACGACCGGCGCAGCGACATTCCCGCCTGGATGAAGGAGGGCCCGGCGATGGTCCGTTTCAATCGCGAGTGGCTGGCGGAGCCGGCGCGGATCGAGCGATGGCTGAGGGAATACTGGAAGAAGCGTTTTGTGGACGCACCGCTGATCACCGCCTACTGGGGCTGGGAAAAGATCGGCAGTTGGGTGACGCCAGACTATTTTCCGGTGTTCCCCGGCGACGAGCAGTTCAAACAACTGGTGGCGCACAGCCGCGCCCTGGGCTGTCATGCGTTTCCTTGGCCGTCGGGCTACCACTGGACGCTGACCTACCGCAAGCGCGCCGATGGCAGCTTCGAGTTCGACGACCGCAACCATTTCGACGAGACGGCGGGCGCGCACGCGGTGCAGACGCGCGATGGCAAGATATTTTTGAGCACGCCTCCCTGGCTACAGGGCGGAGATACGAGTTTCCTGTGCGGCGGCGATCCGTGGACAGTGAACTGGTGGAACCAGGAGGTGTGTGTGCCACTGGCCCAGCGCGGCTGCGAAATGATCCAGGTGGACCAGGTGGTGGGCGGCAGTTTCCCGGCATGCTTCAATCCCGCACACCCGCATCCGGCGGGGCCTGGACTGTGGCAGACGGAATGTTTTGCGCGGCAACTGCAGACGATGCGGCAGGCGATGAGCAAAATCCAGGCTGATGCGGTGGTGTGTTACGAAGAACCCAACGAATGGTTCAACCATCTGGTGGGCATCCAGGACTATCGCGACTGCGAGGCGCCTTACGAATGGGCATCGGTTTTCAACTATCTCTACCACGAGTTTCTGCCGCCGTTTCAAAGCAACGAACGCAGCGGCGATCTAGTGATGGCCGCCCACTGTCTCGTAGACGGGCAGATACCGCACCTGGTTCCCTCCATTCATGACGCGGCCGACGGGACTGACCCGCTGCTGATCAACGGAGGATTCGAGCCGTCTGGCGGCATGCACGAAGGAATCGTCGGGTGGGAACAAGTCCATGGATATCAGGGGCAGACATGGAATGGCGTGGCGGTCAGTGATGCCCAGGAGAAACATGGTGGCGCCGCCAGCCTGCGATTAGACAATGCCGATGCCACAGACATTGTGCAGGTTTCCCAAAACGTGAACGTCGGCATGGATGGACTGGCGGCGGGGAAACAGTACCGCCTGGGCGCCTGGCTTAAGACCGACCACATGGCCAAAGCCAATAGGGTGGGATTTGTCTTTCTCGCGGCAGACCCCAAGGCGGCGGGCCCGGGCGGGCATCTGGATTTTCCCGCTGCCGGGGCGGGTTGGCAGAACGTCAGAGCTGATTTCGCGGTGCCGGGCGGAGCTGAAAAACTGCGGATCATGATCCACATCGTTGGGGCAGCGCGGGCCTGGGTTGACGACATAACCTTAGAGGAAATTCTGTCTGACGGCAGCACGAAGCCGGCGGTTTTCGCCGGCAACTCGCCCCGGGACAGATTCATGCAGCGCTGGGTGGCCCTCTATCACGGCGAGGGCCGACCGTGGCTGCAATTCGGGCGGATGCTGCACCCGCCGGCACTGACTTGCGCAACGGCAACCTACCAGGCCTACAGCCGGGGCAAAAACGGCGTGGCCGTGTTAACGGCGCGGACACTGCCGGCGGTCCTGAACAATGCGTTTGTCGCGCCGGATGGGAAGGAGGCGGTGGTGCTGGCCAACCCGACTCTGACGCCACAGCAGGTGACGCTGAGGTGGCACAACAAGACACAGGAATTGACGGTGCCGCCCGCCGACGCCATGCTTGTCAGGTGACGGATGAGGTCTATGTCGGCTGGTTAATAGATGGTAGTAACTGTTTACCGTCCCTGAGCAATTAAGATGTATTTGGGTAATTGTTTATCGCCTTGAGACATTTCAGGAGCTATCGCCAAAGATGTCGGTAAGCAGGCCGGGGTTTTTGCCGGCCCAGGCGTTGCTCAGCAGCGTCTTGATGGTGGCAAACAGCGGCCGGTCCTGCTGGCTGGCGGTTCGCACTACGCTCAACGCGTCGAGTTGCAGTGAGTTACTAAAACGTTGAGGCAAACGGCGGGATGGGACGATATAATACATGGCAGGCCTCCTTGCCTGGGTAAAGGACTGTGAGCTAACCCTTAAATCGACAAGGTAGGCCTTCTTTTATTCCCTTCCCCCAACGTGTTTGCCGTGTTTTGGCTTATCTTAGGGCCATTAGTGCCTGTCCCCGGTATTCCGGATGCTTCGCGCCAGCGAGAAACCGCTGAAGGGCAAGCCCGAAGGATGGGCGGCCGGGATCATCTACGCCGTGACCACAGGTGGCCGCTTCCCGTGCGGAGTACCGAGGTGGCTCAACACGGAGTTCGAGCAATTCATGGGAGTCACGATGGGCACGGCACGTTACCGCGCAGCGCGGGTACGGGAGGCTCAATGAAAAGTATGCTTCGTGACCCTTTCCGCCGATCTAGTTGGCGCGAATCAGATAGAACACACCACGCGACAGGTCCACTCTAACCGCAGAAAATGAGTATCCGTCAAACTGTTCGCTCGGGCTCGCGCCAACGATATTCGCATCATCAGGAACGTCCAAAGAGTCTGGAGGTTGTTCAGGCGCCAGGTTCGATAGTCCACGGGTATATGAGAGATCAAACCAAGACAAGTCGAGCGACGCCGGTCGGTGCGTCGAAGCGTAAACAGTCATGAGATCATGCCACCTATGTTCTGAGTCCACGGGGCCAAGCGGGACACCTGATACCACCTTTTCCGCATAGCTCCGGCATACGTCCGCGGGTGCGCAAAATCGAACGAACGCAGTTCTGTACGCCACGTGATCGTAAGTTGCAACACGCAGGTCATAGGCCTCCGCGGGCAGAGGCACGGATGTCAGAGTGACCACGTCATGAGGCGCAGCCGCTCCGCTTGGATTGTGTCTATGAAATGAGAATGCACTCCAGGCAATGTACCCAACGAATGCCAACAGCACGCATAATACAAAGACGAGGCTAATGACCTTGCGCCGTTTTGTTTTGGTCTTCATGCAAGCCACCAAACTCTTTCCGAGCGCACGAATTTCGCGCGCTCTACGGTGCTGCCCGGCGAGGCAGTCACCCCGGGAAGAAGCTCCTCGACCACGTCGCCCAAGGGTTTTCTGATCTTGGTGCCGGCGGTGCGACGACCGGGGCGGAAGCCGGTCGTGTTGCTGGAGCCGGCTGTGTCGCGGCTGAAGCCGAGCCTGCAGAGGGAACGCATATTACGTACGAACGCTTGGCGCCACGAACAGTCCCATAAATCGTATAAGGGTTCCCCACCTCTCCGAACGGGCCCTTGCTGACCCAGGTGAAGTATTTCGTAACTTCCAGATCGACGTCGAAGCTTATTGTCACGTAGTGGTTGACCGACCATGCGAACACGAGACGGGCCACCACGGGATTTTACTTTCCGTGCCGCTGGTGGCAGGACCAATCACATACTTGAAGAAACGCATAGCGGGTGACTGCCCCATATGTCCAACAGGGATCTCTCAATGACGCTCAGAGATCTTTCACGGCTTTTGATTCATGGCTCGCTTCAGGATCTGAATCGTTTCCGCAGAACCCGCATGCTCCTCCGCGTGCTTGACGGCAAGATCTAACGGTGTCTGGCCGTGGGCATTCGTGGCGTCGACCTGCGCTCCATGCTCAAGGAGCATGCTCACCACCTCGGGCTCTCCACTGGAGGCGGCGCGATGCAACGCGGTGTTCTTCTGGTCGCCGGGTATGTTGGGGTCGGCGCCATTGGCCAGAAGGATCTCCACGCAAAACCACTGCTTTTCAGCCGCCGCCAGGACAATTGGCGACTGCCCTTTGCTGTCGCGCACATTAGAGTTTGCTCCTCGGGAAAGGAGCAAACGCACGGTTCTGTTTTCGCCTCCTGCCGCCGCGCCATGGAGGCATGTGCACACTCCATCGCCGGCATTCGGATCGGCTCCAGCGTCCAGCAAGACCGTTATCACGTCCTGGTGCTTCCCTGCGGACACAATCAACGGCTGATCGTAGTCCGGACCGTCCAACGGAGCACCTGCCCCAAGCAGAACACGTACAACCTCGGCATTGCCGAAAACCGCAGCCCGTTCAACCGTGGAACCACACCGGTCCTTACGCGTGCCCATATGCGCACCGTGGGCGAGCAGCAGCCGCGCGAGGTGAGCATCGCCATCCATGGCGGCAAAGATCAGTGGCGTCTGTCCCGCGCCATTAGGCTCGTTGGCGTCCGCGCCGTCCTTGAGAAGTCTCTCGACCCGCGGCCGATCGCCCAGCAATAGCGCGCGCCAGAGTGGCGATTCGCGGGGACCTTCCATTGTCGCAGGCGGCGCGGCAGGCGTGGGCTGGCCGAGGCCAATCGCTACGATTCCGAGCATCAATGCTACTAATATGCTCAAGTTCAGTGAATGATGGCGCAGCATGCCCGTCATAGAGCCTTCCTCCTTCAAAGTGTCTAGGTGCTGATCTTTTCCCATTGAAACCGATAGGACGAGATGTGCACAAGCTGCATGAACGAGCGCATGGCGCCGGCAGCAACAGGGGCACGCACGTAGATGTTCCCCAAGTCGTCCTTGTACGCCAACGCCTTACAGCCCCCGGCGGTCGCCTCCCATTTCAGTGTACCTGGCGTCAGCTCGTCGTCAGTCGCCGCCTCGCGACCGATCAACGTTGCGAAATCATTCGCCACCGAGGCCGCGATTCCCTGTCCGATTGCCCCCGCCGTCTCTATTGCGTTGATCGCAATGCTTGCCCAAATCCCGCCCAGTCCGTATCCGGCGCTCTCAAGAGTCCATTTGATCCCGGTCTTGAGCGCATCCTCAGCGCTTAAGGTCATGGCTTTTCCAAGCCACTCACTGCGAGCCTCTTGGTCTTTGGCGTTGAGCATTTTCAGAAGATCCCCGAGCACCTCAAAGGCCTTTCCTGTCTTCATCGCGGCATCTGTAAAGTGAAAAGCCGCCATGCCGACGTGGCCCATTTGCTGCACAAGCGTGTCCGGATGGTCGACAAGTAGCTCAATACTTTGTTTGACCGCTTCCTTTCTTACCTCCTCCAGTGTGCCCGTGCCCATAGGATCCAACCCACCGACCGGATTGGCGCGCTCGGTCAGATATAAATTGTCCGCGTCAGCGTACCCGATTGGATCCTGTTGCAGCCAAATCCCTGCGGCCGCATCGTAGTCCCGCCGCTGGAAATTAATCTTCCCACTGGCCGGATCATACCGCCCGCCCTGGAAGCCGTAGACCACGCCGTAGGCATCGGCGCTGCCGAAGGGCGCCGTTCCGGTGGACCAGTCAGCGTTCAGGACAGTAACCACGCCGTAGGGAGAATACTCAAGGCGCAGCAGCACATTGCCCGAGACATCAGTGACGGCAGTGACGTTCCAGTTTGCGTCCTGTTGCAAGAACACACGCAAGCTGAGGCCAGAGCCGGTAACGCCGAGCTCCCCAACAGATGTCAGATTGCTATCCCGCAGAATGATCTGGTTGACGTAGAACGGACCCCAAACGTATTGGGCCGTGGTCACGCCGGATTGGCGCTCTTCAAGGACTTGCCATTGGTTGGAATAATAGAGGTCTGTGGTTGTGCCGCCCTCGGTTTCGCTAATCCGCCGGCCGGCGCCATCATGCGAGTAGTTCGCCAGAACGGTCGTACCGCTGCTGACGGAAACAAGCCGATTCCACGCGTCATAAACCAGCGTGTGGCCGTTCTCGTCTGTTGTGGTATCGCCATTGTTGTCATAAGCCAGGCCGACCGAGCCGAATCCTGTCAACTGGTTTTGGCTGTTTGTGGTGTTGCTGTTGGTGGTCCCGTTGGTCGTGACAGCGTTCTGATCACCGACAGCATTCAAGGACCAGTTCTGCGTGGCGCTCGCACTGGCAACCGTGTCCAGGCTGGAACCATTGTTCCCAGTCGCGGACAGCGTGCCGCGGGCGAAGGCAACGAGACGATTAAGCGGGTCATAAGCATTGTTGTCATCTCCCGTGGCAGCGCTGTTGGCGTGATAGAGTTCGCTGTTGGCCGGGCTGAGCAGGTTGTTTTTATAGAGGACGTTCCCGTCGGCATCGTAGCCGTACGCAAAATCATCCGTGGAACTCGACGTGGTCGTGTTGACATAATTGATCTCGGCGGTTTGCCCGAAATCGGTAAGCGTGATGTTTTCCGTCACGCTATTGCCGTAGGCTTCGGAGACCGGCGTGGATAGCCCCTGGTAAGTGTAATCGGCCAGGTGTCCCGCCATCGCGCCGCCAGCATCGGCCAGGTAATCCAGGCGGCCGATGGCGTCATCCAGAGCGTTATCGTTGTAACCGTAGATGAGGATGCGCCCATTGGGATAGGTCATGGAAGTTAGGCGGCTGTTATCGTTCGGGTCGCTGTAGGGGCATTGTACCGAGAGCGTGCAGGCATCGAAAAGAGCGCGCTGGTAACGACAGCGGCCGGAGACGTAGGAATCAGTAGTGACCATTTTGCATTAGCACCCGTATCATAATACTTTAATTGGTGCCTGTCCCCGGTATTATGGAACGGACCGTAACCCCGGGGGGGAGTTCCCGGTTTCGCCAGTGGTGCCGTAGCTTTCGGCAAATGCTCTCGACTTCCGCATCGGGCAGCAACTCGGCCAGGGCGTCCAGCTGCAATGACTCTTGAAAACCTGGAGACAGGCGGCGGGGTGGTACGATAGGATACATGGCAGGCCTCCTTGCCTGGGTTAAGTGGTTGTCAGCTAACCCTTAAATCGACAAGGCAGGCCTTTTTTTATTTCCCTCTCCCGTTCGTTTTCACTCCGTTTTGGCTTATCTTAGGGCCATTATATGGTGTCCGCCGAATACAATGCTGCTTGTAAAGGAAATATTAGCTTCCGCGCTTAACCCTTGTCCAATTCGAAGTGGATTCTCTGCGGCGACTTCGAGAGATGTGGGTAATTGAAATGTTCGCGGAACGTACACCATTTCAATGCCTAGCCCCCTTGGCTTCCACGGCAGTAGGGAGCAGGACGCTATCCCATTCGTTTACCGGCGGACCCCAGATGGCTCTCGAGGCCCCCGTCCCTTTTGTTTCCTGGGGCGCTCCGGTCCCGCAGGTGTAGATGTTGTCATTCATGATGCCACACAATGGCGTGCTCAGCCAAGAGACGTGTCCGTCGCCGTACAGCACATTCTGGCCGAGTTGCTTGTGGTTGTAGCTGTTGCACGCGCCAGCCGATGCGGCTGGCGACGCGGCGGTGAGGGATAATAGCGCCGGCACGCCGGGATTCATGTCGGCGACCAGAGCAAATTCGGCAGTACCCACCGGCGGAGCAGGCCCCCACCAGTTCCACTGAGGATTGACTTTCGCGGCCGCTTCGCTCGGGTAGGGATTGGCCATCGAGTAACTCAAATTAGCCCCGTCGGGAAAGTTCGAGAGAGTCTTCCAAGCTGCGGAACCGACCGGCTTTTCATCGGTGGATGGGCAGACAAAGACGAGTGGCGCGATGCTTCCTGCGCGCAGAAGCATGTACATCGCCGCGGTTACATCATTGGCAACGGGGCCACCTTTGCCAAACGGATCTGGCGCGCTGCTGCCCGTGTACGCCGTCGGGTTGATGCCTGTTCCGTCATAGATGGTGCGCGGCCATGATTGGTTGGGATCGGCATTTGAGTAAATAAGCAACGCCTTACCGATCTGCTGCAGGTTACTGGAGCACTTGGCGCGATTCGCCACCTCACGGGCCACGTGTAGCGAGTGGATGATCAGATTGCCAGCGAACACGCAGATGATCAGCACGACAAGCACCGATATTACGCTGATCGAACTCTGACCCCACCGCCAGACGGGCGAAGAAGTTTGTGAAAGGGCGTTTAGACAAGACCGGTTCATAAGGTCTCTGAACGACGGGTGCAGCGTCATCGCATTCTCCTCTACGGGAAAGTTGTTGACGCCATTTGCATACTGGGTGTGCGTTCGACTAACCACGTCTTCAACCTGGCGGCCGGCAATGTCAAACTGGCGGCATGAACAACAAAAAAACGCGCGAACGGACCATTTGGTATCGCGACCCGGCTAAGGAATGCTTCCGGCGCAACGCCATCAAGCAGTATACCAAGTAGTGGCGAAGGCACCAGGAGCTTTTGTGCTGCCCACAAACTCAAGGAGACGGCTTTCTACTTCTGGGCCCCTGCCATCCCACACCGTTAAGTCGAACATTCTCGCACCATACGCCACATTTCGCGAGAGCGGCGGTAACAGCGCGGCCGTAGCGATGGTTTCGGGGCGTTGCTTCTTTGGGTTCGCTGTCAGTGCGGCGGTTGGGGCGCGAGGCACCAGTTCTCCGAACGGGTGACATGAACCAAACCGAGGATAGTATAGGGACGAGTGATGCCGGTCGCCCAAAAGGCCTTCCAGCCCCCCCAATTGACGCTTTTGGAAACAGGTAGATCTGCGGTGAAACTTATGTGGACCCATTCTTTGTGATCCATTGTACAGAAGCCCGAGTAGGTACATGTGGCGCTGTACGGACCCACGCCGATGTGGTCACCCAATACGCCGAAATACTCGTCGAATATGCCAGCATTGGCCGGCACCGGACCAGCGCCCCCCCTGTTATCGGTTTGGAAGGCGGGGCCCTTTATGGTGATTGTGCCGTCCACCGGATTTCGCAGATACGCCTGCCTTGCCAAACTGAATATCGGTGTCAGCTCAATGTTCTTGCCTATGTAAGCGGTGATTTTTGGTCCGAACCAGCAGGTGCGACCTCCGCCATCGATCAGCCATGCCTCGGCCAGGACCGTGCTATCGATTACCGGCAGCAGCACGAACGACGTCTGCCGCCCGCTGGCATCAACGGTTGCGGGGACCTCCGATCGCTCAAACTGATAGAAGCTCACCCCGTCCACGTACCCCGCCGGATCCTGCTCCTGCCAGACGCCAGTGGCGGGGTCCTCATCGCGCCCAGCGTTGCCGCCGCCACCGCCGAAATGATAGAGGCCCGTGGCGGGATCGTAGCGGCCGCCTTGGAAGCCGTAGATCCAGCCATAGGCGTCTGTGCTCCCGAAAACCGCCGTGCCGCTGGACCAGTCAGCGTTCAGGACCATGACCACGCCGTAGCTACTGTACTCGAAACGTTGTAGGACATTGCCGTTGACGTCGGTTAGGGAGACGACGTTCCAGTCGGCGTCCTGCTGTACATATAGGCGCAAGCCAAGGCCAGAACCGGCGGTGCCGAGTTCCCCGATTGAGCTTGGTTCGCTATCCCGCAGCACAAGCTGATTGACGTAGAACGGACCCCAGACATATTGGTCAGCTACCGTGCCGCCCTGTCGCTCCTCAAGGACTTGCCACTGGTTGGAATAATAGAGGTTTGTGGTTGTACCGCCCTCGGTTTCGGTAATACGCCGTCCGGTACCGTCATAAGAGTAGTTCGCCAGAACGGTCGTGCTGCCGCTGACGGAAACAAGCCGATTCCACGCGTCATAAACCAGCGTGTGGCCGTTCTCATCCGTGGTGGTGTTGCCGTTGGCATCATAAGTCAGACTGGCCGAGCCATTGGCGGTCAACTCGTTCTGGCTGTTTGTGGTGTTGCTGGTAGTTGTGCCGTTGGTCGTAAC
>Ga0316231_1004707_pt1 | contig 11161 bp, 6 predicted proteins | sample TBH18027metaG_FD_206002 | JGI IMG/M metagenome (GOLD analysis project Ga0316231, IMG submission 206002) | Freshwater microbial communities from Trout Bog Lake, Wisconsin, USA - TBH18027 | ecosystem: Environmental > Aquatic > Freshwater > Lake > Hypolimnion/Profundal zone | place: USA: Wisconsin...
TATGCAAAATATGCTTGACTCAGCGAGGTGTTGATGCTATTGTAATACACGTTAACAATCGGTGCGCTTTGACTGTTGCATGCAAGAAGAAGGATGGTACAATGAAAGCACAATTAATTCGAGGGTTCACTTTGATAGAATTGCTCGTCGTTATAGCTATTATTGCAATTTTAGCGGCGATTTTGTTTCCGGTGTTCGCGACCGCGCGCGATAAGGCGAGGCAGACCGCCTGCCTTAGCAACGAAAAACAGTTGGGCATCGCCTTTCTGCAATATGTGCAGGACTACGATGAGACCTATCCGGTCGGCAACTCCTACTGCGGCGTCAGTTACGTAGGAGCCTCGCCCTGCACGGCGGTTTATCCCGGCATGGGCTGGGCAGGCGTTCTTTATCCCTATGTGAAGTCCGGCGGCGTCTATTTATGCCCGGCCGAACTTGTGTCGACGGGTGTTGCGGGCACTTGGACTGGGCCGCAAGGTTATACACTTTGCAGTTACGCCTATAATTCCAACCTTGCCGGGCTGAGTAATGCGAAGTTCGACGCTGTGGGTACGACGGTGCTATCGTTTGAGGTAGCGGCCGCAATGTCGCAGTTGACGAGCACCGCCGAGGCTTACTCGCCTGCCGGTGATTTCGCATCGTACAACGTGGAGGGGTGGCAGATCGCGAGCGGTCCGATAACTCAGGTTGGCGCACCGGTAGGAAATATTGGCGGTCTGTGCATCTTTCAGACACTTGCACCTCGTCACGCGTCCGCCAGCAACTTCCTGCTGGCCGATGGGCATGCCAAGTGGCTACAGGCATCTCGGGTTTCCGCCGGCGACAATGCAACCTCGGCGAGTGCGGACGCCTCGTTTCATTACACTGGCACGCCCACGGCTAACTGTCCGGCGGTCCTACCGACGACCACGACGCCAACGGTGCGTAATTGGGGAACGGGCACCGCTTGCGGCGCTCAGTTCGGCGGCGTCAGCACCACAACAGGCGGAACGTTCACCGCTACATTCAGCGCCATTTAGCACCGGCTATCTTGGCAAGACCAAACTATGATTACTCTACGACGGTACTTCCATCGCATCTGCCTCGTCACGTCGGCCCTAGCGGCTGCGTCTGTGCTTGTCTCGCCCGCGTTTGCGGCTCCCAAAGACGCTGCCCCATGGTGGGAAGACAATCTGCGCTGGGTCGACACGGGCGACGAGTATCAGGCTCACGATTTAAGCGCCAGCGTTACCATGTGCGGCGCCTGCGATGACCCAGGCTGGGGCACATTTGGCCAGCAGATGCGAATGGGCGAAATTGGAGACCGCGTGGCTCGGTTTCATGCACGGGGCTTGAAGACGCTTGCCTATTTCGAAGGATTTGGCGAGACCATGGGGTTTTCGGCGGTGGTGAAGAAAGCCGCGGACGGCTCGTGGATACAGGACCCAAAGATGGGCTCTTCCAAGATATTCGCGCACCGCTGGAGTTGGAAGGATTGGGATGGCGACGGCGAGGTTCGGTGGATTAGCACGGCGGCCTACTTCAACAACGAAGACTTCGTCCGGCCATGGACGAGAACCCATCCGATTTATGGTGCACCGGTTCCAACGTACCCCGACGGCACGCCTGCGCTTGGGTATCTCGATTCAAGCACTGGGGCGCCGGGAACTGCGGGTTCTATTCTAAGCGCTCGGCTCTACGATGCATCCGCGGCGAAGAATGTCCTGGGGAAGGTGAACTTCCAATTTGAGGTCCTCCCGACCGATCCGGCGACCAGGCAGCCCATCGGCCACACGACCGGCTTGATATTGACCAATGTTCCGCCGCCTCCCGGTCCGCCCGATCCTGGCTACACGCCTGAGCAGTGGCGCGCGATGAAACATACAGGTTATGCCTGCGACTTTCATGTAGGCAAAGATTGTGTTTGCCCCATCTGGGCCGATTACGAAGCGGCGGCAACTCGTCATGCTGTCGATTGCGGCCTCGATGGCTTGTGGGTGGACAACTGGTCGCCGTGGGACAGCTTCGGGGCTAACCCGGTTTCCGAAGCGTTTGGAGATTGGTCGGTCGCAAAGTTCCGCGATTACTTGAGTGCGCACTTTAATGCCACGCAGCTTGTGTCGATAGGAATTAACGATGTATCGAACTTCGATGTTCGACTCTATATGCAAGCCAAATGCCGCTCGTGGGGCGGCGATCCCGCATCTCTGAACGACAAGGGCTGGAGGGATCTTCGGTGGCTGGACGATCCCGTCTGGCGAGCGTACATGATCTACCGGCGGCAAACGGGCACCGAAGGGTTGACTCGATTATATCATGCCATCAAGGCGGCCGCTGCCGAGCGAGGCAAGAAGGACTTCCTGATATCGGGCAACGACAACCCGATATTCGGCCTCGGGTGGGCTCGTCAGAATTTCGATATGGTGAGCACGGAATTGTCCTGGGGATGGCATCTGACGACCGGCCCGCGCGGCCTTATGCCGCCGCCGCTTGGCAGCTATGTCCCGATCTTCAAGCTTGCTCGCGAGTATTCCATATCGCGATTCGTCAATGCCTGGATGTACGGTCCGTCCGACAAGGCGGGCATCGCAGACGTCATAAATTATCAGGCTCTGGCCAACCAGGGCTCGACGAAAACCGCTCTGGGGCACACCATTTGCCAGAAGGACGAAGTCTCGGCGCTCAATAAGTTCATTTACCGGATCGATTCTCGAATCCGCGGCCGTGTCGCGATCGAGCAGGCGGGCCTTTACTACTCGACATCGTCGCAACTCATGGAGATGCTGCCTGGCGGTTTTCGCGATCATGGCGACCAGCCGCACAGCTTCGCGGTGTACGGGTGGGGCACGGCTTTGACCGCGCTGCATATTCCCTGGCGGGCTGTGGCGGAATGGCATCTCAGCGATTCGACTCTGGCACGGTTGAAGCTCTTGGTCGTGCCGGAGTGTCAGGTGTTTCCCGCGGAGGATGTCGCAACGCTGCAGCGCTGGGTTAATAGCGGCGGCGCCCTGATCGTCACCAGCGTGAGCGGGCAGCGCTTGGGCGAAGCCGGCAATTTCAACAAGGCGCCCGGCGGGACCACCCTGGCGCCGCTGCTTGCCGGAATCGACCTGTCCGCAGGCGGGGTGGCGACCCTTGGTAAAGGCAGAGTCGAGTACCTCGGGCGCGATCCCGGCGATGTCTATTATCGGGCCAGCACCCAGCGGCCGAGCCTGCTTCCCGCGTGCGCCGATGCGATCGATAAGGTTGCGCCGTTAAGCGGAACCTTCGCGATCGATGCTCCCGGCGTTGCCTATACGATCGGAATCACGCCCTACAAGTCAGATGGAAAGGTCTTTGTCGACCTCAACAACACCGACATCGACATGGTGGCCGATACGATCCATCCGACAGGCGAGGTGAGGTTTTCGGTTGCCCTGCCTCGCGATCTGATCGGTGTCCGCCTCTCGGCGCGGGTGTTGACACCTGATCCAATGCCGGCTTGCAGCATTGTCGCCAGCGCGAGCGGGCGAGCTGAAATTACTCTGGGATCGATTACGCGTTATGCATGCGTGGTTATCGAGCGCGCAAAGTAGGAGATGCTGGCGGTAAGGTATTACCATGACTATTCAAATGCGACTTTTTCACGGCATGGGCGCTATTATGGCAGTTCTCGCTATCGGGAGCATTCTCTGTTGCTCGGCGCATGCTTCTCCGAGCGCGAACAGTGTTGCCCCATGGTGGGAAGACAACCTGCGCTGGGTCGATAACTCCAGCGATCAGGAAGTGTCCGATATGAGCGGGACGGTTACCCTGTGCGGCGTTGCCGACGATCCTGGATGGGGCACCTTTGGTCAGAAGCGTCGCATGAGTGAGATCGGGGATCGCGCGGCTCTGTTTCATGCGCGCGGCATGAAGGTGCTTACCTATTTCGAAGGATTTGGCGAGACGATCGGATTTGCCGCGGTCCTCAAGAAGGATGCCGGCGGCGCCTGGATACAGGACCCGAAAACGGCTTCCTCCAAGCTTTTTGCAACTCGCTGGAACTGGAAGCACTGGGATGGCGATGGGGACGTGCGCTGGATAAGCACGGCCGCCTATTTCAACGATGAAGACATAGTCCGGCCGTGGACCCGAACGAACTCTGTCTATGGCGCTCCTGTTCCAACATACCCGGACGGGACCCCGGCTCTTGGTTATCTGGGTGCGAGTAGCGCCCCGCCTTCAACTGCCGACTCTATTCTTAACGCCCGTCTCTACGATGCCTGCGCTGCGAAGAATGTGCTGGGCCAGGTAAATTTCAAGTTTACTGTGTTGCCTACCGACCCTTCTACCAAACAGCCGATAGGGCGAACGACCGGCTTGGTCCTTGCCAACGTCCCGCGCGCGCCCGGACCTCCTGACCCCGGTTATACCCCCCAGGAGTGGCGGGCAATGAAGAGAACCGGCTACGCCACCGCGTTCGATGTCGGGAAGGATTGCGTTTGCCCGATATGGGCGGATTATGAGGCGGCGGCGACGCGCATGGCGGTCGATTCGGGTTCCGACGGGCTCTGGGTAGACAACTGGTCGCCGTGGGACAGTTTCGGCGCCAATCCAGTTTCCGAAGCGTTCGGTGAGTGGTCGGTGGCCGCGTTCCGCGATTATCTGAGTAGCCATTTCAGTGCAACTCAGAGGCTGTCGATGGGCATCGGAGATATTTCGAATTTCGATGTCAGGTTGTATCTTCAAGCCAGATGCCGTTTAATGGGCGGTAGTCCGGAAGATCTCAGGGCAAAGGCATGGAAGGATACTCGATGGCAGGACGATCCAGTCTGGCGCGCCTACATGATATACCGGCGCAAGACCGGCACGGACGCGCTCACGAGGTTGTACGATGCGATCAAGAAGGCGGCAGCCGAGCGCGGCAAGCCGGAATTTCTGATTACGGGCAACGATATCCCCGTGTTCGACCTTGGATGGGCTCGTGAGAATCTTGACATGGTGAGCACTGAGTGCAGTTGGAACTGGAGCCTTACCGGCGGACCGCGCGGGCTGATGCCTCCACCGCTTGGCAGCTATGTTCCGATATTCAAGCTGGCTCGCGAGTATTCCAAATCGCGATTCGTCAACGCCTGGATGTATGGGCCGTCGGACAAAGTGGGCATCGCGGACGTCGTTAGCTACCAGGCGCTGGCCAACGAAGGGTCGACAAAGGCGGCGCTGGGTCACACGATCTGCGAAAAAGGCGAAGTCGCAGCGCTCAATAAGTTTATTGCCCAAATCGATCCCGTAATCCGCGGCCGAGTGGCGATCGAAGAGGTCGGACTCTATTATTCGACATCGTCGCAACTCATGGAGATGCTGCCGGGCGGATTTCGTGATCATAACGATCAGCCGCACAGCTTTGCAGTGTACGGCTGGGGCGCGGCGCTGACTGCGCTGCATATTCCCTGGCGCGCTGTGGCGGAGTGGCATCTCACCGACGAAGCTCTGGCCAGGTTGAAGCTTCTGATCGTGCCCGAGAGTCAGGTGTTTCCCGCCGAGGATGTTGCAACCGTGCAGCGATGGGTTCAAAACGGCGGCTCGCTGATCGTTAGCGGCAGGTGCGGTCTCAGGTTGGGAGAGGCGGGCAATTTCGATCCCGCGCCTGGCGGGAGTACGCTCACGCCGCTGCTTACTGGAATCAACCTTTCCTTAGGGGGCGCGATCGCCCTTGGCAAAGGGAAGGTGGAGTATCTTCCCCGCGATCCCGGCGGCGTCTATTACCGAGCAATCGCCGAGCGTCCGACCCTGCTGCCTGCTTGCGCCGATGCCGTCACCAAGGTTGTGCCGACAAGCGGAACATTTGCGATCGATGCTCCCGGTGTCGCCTACACCGTCGGAATGACGCCCTATACGGCGGACGGCAAGTTATTCATCGATGTCAACAACACCGATATCGATATGGATGCCGATACGATTCATCCGACAGCCGATCTGCACTTCGATGTTGCCCTTCCGCGCGAGCTTGCCGGCGCGCCAATAACCGTGCGCGTGTTGACTCCGGATTCGATGCCGGTTTGCAATGTCGCAGCCAAAGGGGGAGGACGCGCTCAGGTAAATATCGGACCGATTTCACGATACGCTTGCATAGTGATTGAGAGGGCAGGGCAAAGATAAATCTATGACGAGTAATAGCGATCCCTCTGCCGCCGGCAGCCAAAATCGAGCCTCTGGCGTCCCTTTTCGCGCCATCCTACTCAGTCTTTTGCTTGCCCCTTTGTGCTGCTACTGGGCGCAGGATCAAAACCTGGACCGCATCTTCTCGATCATGGTGCCGCCGGTCATCCTGACCCTTGCGTTGGTCGCCGCCAATGTTGCCCTGCGCAAGTGGGCGCCGCGCCAGGTTCTTACGGAAGGCGAACTGATCGTCTTTTACGGCATGCAGGCAGTGATGTGCGCTATGGCGTCCGAATGGGTGGATACAACTCATCCCTTTATCTACAGCTACGCCGCCTTTACGGAACCGGACACCAAGACCTATATCCTGCCCTATGTGCGCGACTGGCTGTTTTTCACCAAGGACCACGGTCCGCTCGAGGGATTCGCATATGGCGGCAGGTCGGCATCCTATTTTTGGGCGCACCTTGGTCCCTGGTGGCCAAAAATCTTTGCCTGGACACTGATTACGGGGTTGGCGGCGTTTGGAATGCTCTGCATTAACGCATTGATCCTCGAACAATGGAGCCGTCGCGAGAAGCTGGCGTTTCCACTTGTGCAATTGCCGCTTGCCATCACCCAGGGGGGAGGCAATTCGCCGTTTTGGCGCGATAAGCTGATGTGGCTCAGCTTCGGCATTATCTTCGCGATAGACATTCTCAATGGCTTCAATTTCCTCTACCCGTCGCTTCCTTCGATTAACGTACGTTTCCTTGGCGATGTTGGAAAGTGGGTTACGAGCCCGCCATGGACGGCGATTGGGTGGACACCGATCGGCCTCTTTCCCTTCATGGCCGCAATCGGCGTCTTCATGCCGACCGACCTGCTCTTCTCGCTCTTGTTCTTCTTCGTGGTGCGCAAGACCGAGCAGATCATAGCCGCCGGCTTCGGCTATCCGCAGGGCACATTCGGCGGCGGTGGAATGGCGCCCAGCGCTCCGTATTTCAGCGAGCAATCCTGGGGCGCGTTCTTCGGGCTCTTTGTCGCATCGGTCTGGGCAGCGCGCCCTTATTTGAAGGAAATTTGGCGGCAAGTGCTTCATGGCGCCGACAAGGATTCCGATGCGCTGCCACCGCGATTCGCGTTGGCTGGTCTGATCGTCAGCGTTGCCGGGCTCGCACTTATTGGGGTCGCCATTGGCCTTCCCTTCCTCTACGTTGCCGTTTACGTACTGCTGTTCCTGGTGTTCAGTACGGTTATGACACGACTGACTGCTCAACTAGGCGCTCCTACGCATGAAATGGCTTTTATGGGGCCAACCCAGTTGGTCGCGGATTTTCATGGGACCGCGGGCCTTGGCGATGGCGTCCTGGCTCGCACGGTCACGACGTTTCATTTCATGAACCGCATCCATCGGACTCACCCGATGCCGACCCAGTTGGACGCGCTCTATCTGGGGCAGCGCTCGAAAATCAGCTCGCGCGGCATGTTCTTAGCCCTGTTGGTAGCCACAATAATGGGAACCCTGTTCGGGCATGTTATCCGAACGTACATAGACTATCGTGGGTTGCCGCCGGTCAACAGCGCTCCGGAAACCACTTATCTGGTGCGGACATTCGTGACTACCGCGCACGGCCCGAACCCGCAGGCGATCGCCGCAGTGGCGGCGGGGTTTGCCGTGGTGCTTCTTCTGGATCTGCTTCGCTTTCGGATGCCGGGCTTCCTGTTGCACCCTGCGGGCTATGCATTGGCTATGAATTTTGGCGTGGATTACTACTGGTTCGGCCTGCTTATAGCGCTGATCGCCAAGTCGTCGATTCTCAGGTACAAGGGCCTGCCTGGTTTTCAAAAGCTGCGCATGGTTGCCCTGGGGCTGATGTTAGGCGAATTCGTCGCGGAAGCCGTTTGGGCAGTTTTTTCGATGCTTCATCACGATCAGGCAACCTATTCGATCTCGATAAATAGTAAAATGAGTTGGATGGAATAGCTCCTCGCTCCTCGGAGGCACACATTGGCTATTGAAAAGCTTGGAATCCAGCGCGTTAGTCCCAGCGACCGGCATCACGTGCGGGTGTTCGACAACCTTACCATTTGGCTTTCTGCTAATCTCGTGGTTTCGACGATAACCGTGGGAACACTGGCCGTGCCCATCTTCAAGATGGGTTTTTGGGATAGCTTCCTGTCGATCGTCATGTTCACCATCCTTGGCGTCCTACCTGTGGCGTTCTTCGCGACCCTTGGTCCCAAGCTGGGCTTGCGGCAGATGACCATTACCCGATTTTCGTTCGGCTGGGCGGGTGCATCGATCATGGCGCTGTTCAATGTGGCCGCGTGCTTGGGCTGGTCGGCGGTCGATGTGATCATCGGCGCGCAGTTGCTCGCTCAGATAACGCATGCACCCGTGTGGGCAGGAATTGTGGTCATTGCGCTGGCGACCACACTGGTCAGTCTCTATGGCTATGCGTATGTTCACCAGTACGAGCGATATGCATGGATTCCCATGGCGTTTATCTTCGGCCTCCTGGCTATCGTGTCGGCTCGGCATTTTCATTTTGCTGCCGTCCCCGTGCTCAATTTCGCGGAGTTGGCATCGGTTCTTTCCTTCGGCGGCGCCGTTTTCGGTTGCGGGATCGGATGGGCCTCGTATGCATCGGATTACAGCGTCCATCAGCCTGAAGACACGCGGTCCGGCCGCGTATTCTGGCTCACATTTCTGGGCGTGACTCTGCCCTGCATCCTTCTGGAAACGTTCGGTTTGATCCTGGCGATGTCGTTTACCGGCGAAACGTCCGGGGCGCTTCTTGCGGCCGCTGCCGCTCCGCTGGGTAAGTTTGGGACCGCGATCCTGGGACTGCTGGCGCTGAGTATCGTCGCGAACAATATTCCCAACGATTACAGTCTCGGCCTGTCGATGCAGGTGCCGGGCGGCGGCTTCCAGAAGGTGAATCGGGCAGTTTGGACCGTTCTCGGGGCTGTGATTTACGTCGCGGTCGCGATCCCTGCTGCGTCCCATTTTTACGAATCGATGGAGAACTTTCTGCTGCTGATGGCCTACTGGCTCGGCCCCTGGTCGATCGTGCTGATCATCGAGCATTTCGTTTTTCGCAAGGGTGTCTATAATGTGGACGACTGGAATACCCCCGGTAAGCTGCCCAACGGCTGGGCAGCCATAGCGGCGCTTGTCGTTGGCCTGGCGGGTGTCTATCTGGGCGCCGATCAAGTCGATTTTGCCGGCCCGCTCGCTAAACTGTGGCATGTGGACATCGGCTTCGAGCTAGGCATCGTCTTTGCGGGGATCACGTATCTGATATTTCGATTCATCGAACGGTTCATCGAACGCAAGACCGAGGTCTTGACAGAGGAGCAACCATGACAGCAACATTATCGAGCGATGTCGAGCCACTGGTGCTTGACGCGCGTCAGCTTGATCGGATCGCGGCTCTGCGCGAGAGCGCGATGTCGATGTATACCGATCCTGACAGGTGCCTGCCCATGATTCAGGTTGCAACACCCGGCAAGGCGCGTTGGTCCGTTGGACAGCGCGTGGCCGATCCGGCCAAGATGTTTGAGGACGAACTCGCTGGCGTTCGGCCGCATCTGGACGTGGAGGACGACTGGATTCCGACCATTCGCGTGCAGTTCGGGACACCGATCGTCGCGTCGGCATTCGGCTGCAAGGTCATTGTGAACGAAGACTCGCTGCCGGCCGCCGAGCAAGGGGCGGTCAAGTGCCCCGCCGACGCGTACGCATTGAAAGTGCCGGCACTCGATGCCGGCTGGTACGGCAAGCTTGCCGATTATACAGCGTATTTTCGAGAGCGACTGCCCGAAGGCGTCGTGATCCAGCATCCCGATATTCAGAGTCCGTTCAACAATGCGCATCTGATCCGCGGCAACGATATTCTGACCGATTTTTTCGACGAGCCCGAGGCAGTGGAAGCGGTCCTCGACCGCGTTACGGATTACATGATCGATCTCATTCCGTATCTCCTGTCGATAAGCGGTCCCATCAACCGGGAGTGGTTCTATGACTGGGGCATGCTCTACAAGGGCCAGGCGCGAATAAGCACATGCACGATGCAGCTTATTAGCCCGGACCTGTATCGAAAGTATGTCCTGTCGCGTGAGATCCGCCTCATGAACGCGATCGGCGGTGGGCGCATTCACTATTGCGGCATAACCGGCGAAGTCATTGCAGACTTCTTCCGCAACCCGGGTGTCAACGGCCTGGATTTCGACGTTTCGCGCCACGACCTCTGGGAAATCGCCGATAAGGTTCCTGCACATGTGGTCCTTATGACAAGCGCCGGGCCCAACTCGACGCTAATGCAGCGCTTGCTTTCCGGCGATTGGCCCCGCAAGCGCAATCTCTTGATCGGAACATCGGCATCGACTGTCAAGGAAGCTCGGGATCTCCTGGCGGCCCTGAAGCGCAGTATTCCCTACTCATAACTCTTCGTAGGGTCTCTGCGCTTGACACAAAGCGCTCGTCGTGCTAATATATCAATGAAGGAGAAGTTAATGTCCAGAAACAAGAAAGCTTTTACACTTATCGAATTGCTCGTAGTTATAGCTATTATTGCGATTTTAGCTGCAATATTGTTCCCTGTGTTCGCGACAGCGCGGGAGAAGGCAAGGCAGACGAGTTGCGCGTCCAACCTCAAGCAGATTGGGCTTGCCTATATACAATACGTGCAGGACTACGACGAAACGACGCCGTTTACGTGCTATACGGGAACCATTCCTGGGGCCTGCGGCGGCGCATCTTCGGACAACTACGGCACGTCGTTGGGCTTCCTGCTTGCGCCGTATATCAAGGCAGGCCAGGTTTGGCATTGCCCGAGTGACGCCATGGGAGATCAGATCGTAATAACGGACCCGACGCAACTCTACGGCGGCTTTTCGGATGTGAGTTATTGTTATAACTTTTACTTTATGGAACGATCCTCAAATCTATCCACTAACGACGGCAGCGGTGCAATTCCTCTGACTATGGCAAAGCTATTAACCCCAAGCTCTGATGGCATCTTGTTCGATGCTTGGGGCAACTTGAACGGTGCATTAGGCTGGTTCTTCGATAACA
>Ga0316231_1004708_pt1 | contig 11158 bp, 8 predicted proteins | sample TBH18027metaG_FD_206002 | JGI IMG/M metagenome (GOLD analysis project Ga0316231, IMG submission 206002) | Freshwater microbial communities from Trout Bog Lake, Wisconsin, USA - TBH18027 | ecosystem: Environmental > Aquatic > Freshwater > Lake > Hypolimnion/Profundal zone | place: USA: Wisconsin...
GAGCGTGGCGTGGACCAGGGTGAAGTTCGCGGCCAGGCGGGAGTATTTCAATTCGCGCAGCCAGGCTTTTTCCTCGTCGTCCAGCTGGTCGCGCGTCCAGTGGACGGCGTCGGCGGCGTGCGGGTTGAAGCCCTCGAGATGGTCGTCGCTGGAACAGTATTCGTCGTGGTTGCCCTTGACGCAGGGGATGTTCATGTCGCGGACGATCTTGAGGCATTCCTTGGGGTTGGCGTTGTAGCCGACGACGTCGCCGAGGCAGACGATGTGGGTGGCTTTCTGGGCACGGATGTCCTCCAGCACAACCTGGAAGGCCTCCAGGTTGCCGTGGATGTCAGCGATGATGGCGTATTTCATTTCCTAACGAACGATTTCAAATCCCCGAAATTCATTTTTCGCGTCCGTCCAAGTTACCTGCTCGTCGCGGATAAATCCAGCAAGACCTGCATCGTGCAGCGCGGCGCGAAAAGCGTCGAGTTCCGCGTGGCCGCCCTCGGCGACCAGTTCGACGCGGCCGTCGGGCAAATTTTTTATCGTGCCGGTGATTTCAAAGCCGGCGGCGACGGTCTTGGCGGTGTAACGAAAGCCGACGCCCTGCACCCGGCCAGAGAACCAAACGGTCATTCGGCGGCGGGCGTTGTTGGAAACCGGCTGCGACATGGCGGGATGAAGCCAAAGCCGCGCGCGGGATGCAATGTTTTTTGGCGTGGCCGCGCAAAGTTTTCGCTTTTTGGTTTGACCGGCAGGCGGATATAACGTAATCACTTCGTGCTGCCACAATAAATTTTGCGCCCGGTTTTTTTAGAGTGGCAGGTTGTGTAACTCATGTTGAACACCAAGTCATTTTTGACCGTAGATTTCGGAGCCGGCAGCCTCAAGCTCGCCGAGTTTGAAATTGACGAGGCGGGCGGATTGCGGCTGAAAAGTTTCGCCATCAAGCCGCTCGGGCTGGAGGGCTCGCAGGAGGCCACGCGCGAAAAAATCATCCTGCAGGCCTTGCAGGAGACGCTGGCCGAGAAGGGGCTCAAGTCCAAAAGCATCAACGTCTGCGCGCCGGGCTTCCACGTTTTTTCCAAGTTTGTCAAGCTGCCGCCGGTGGACGCGGCCAAGGTCGGCCAGATCATCCAATACGAGGCGCAGCAGAACGTGCCGTTCCCGTTGAGCGAAGTGGTGTGGGATTATCAGATCCTCGGCTCCGCCGCGAGCGGCGAACTCGAGGTGCTGCTCGTCGCCATCAAGTCGGAAATCGTCGAGGGGCTGTTCCGCGTGGCCGAGCAGGCGAAGCTGAAGCTGAATTTGTGCGACGCCTCGCCCGCCGCGCTGTGCAACGCGTTCCGCTACAATTATCACGACCTTGAAGATTGCACCATGCTGCTCGACATCGGCGCGAAGACGAGCAACCTGCTGTTTTTTGAAAAAGGAAAAGTTTTTTCGCGCAGTATTAATTTAGGTGCGAACATCATCACCCAGGATTTTGCGACCGAGGCGAAATTAAAATTTGCCGACGCGGAAAAACTGAAAATCGCGGAGGGCTTTGTCAGCCTCGGCGGCGCGTATGAGGAGCCGGACAATCCGAACCAGGCGGCCATCTCAAAGATTGCGCGGCAGTTCATGACCAAGCTGCACATCCAGGTCAACCAGACGATGCAGTTTTACCGCGGGCAGCAGGGCGGCACCGCGCCGCAGAGATTATTTTTGTCCGGCGGCGCGAGCATCATGCCTTACACGGCGCAGTTTTTTGCGGAAAAGCTGAACGTGCCGGTCGAATATTTCAACCCGTTCCGCAACGTGCAGATTGACCCGGCCATCAACCTCGAAGAGCTGTCGCGCGTGGCGCACGGCCTGGGCGAAGTTGTCGGCCTCGGCCTGCGCAACCTGGCGACGTGCCCGGTGGAAATGAACTTGATGCCGGACAGCACGCTGCGCTGGCAGGCGATGAACCAGAAGAAGCCGTATTTCGTCGCCACCGTGTTCAGCCTGGTGCTGGTGGCGTTTGGTGTCGGGTTTTTGTTCCAGAAGCTGGCGGTCAACAAGGAGGCGGAAATTGAGAGCCTGACCCCCCAGATCACCGACCTCACCGACAAGGTGGACAAGTTCACCAGGGTTTACAAACAACTGCAAAAAACCCAGGCCGAGTCCGGCCAGGTCGCGACGTGGATGCAGCAGCGCTATTATTGGGGCGATTTTCTGGCGGAAATGCGCCGCGCGCTCATCCGTTCCGAGGCGGACATCCAGAAAAAACTGGCCGCGCAAAAGCCGAATGTGGACGTGGGCATCTGGATCGAGCAGATGACCTCCGCCGCCAATCTCGGCGCCTCCACCGGGGTGTCGGCGCAGCTGCCCGGCATGGGAATGCCGCCCGGAATGCCTCCAGGTATGCCTCCAGGTATGCCGCCCGGAGAATTACCCGGTGGCCGCCCGCCCGGCATGGGCGAAATGCCGCCCGTCGGCAATCCCAGCCTGCCGGCGGCCGGCAGCACCAACAGCGCCATCACGCTCGTCTGCCGCGCGGTGGATTTGATCAAGACCAGCGGCGATGCTGCGGCCAACAACGAAATCGCCTATGCGGTTGAGAGCGAGATAAAGAGTTCGCCGCTGGTGGATCCCAAGGCGACCCAACTGACCGGCCAGATCACGCCGGATGAAGCCACCGGCACCTTCACGTTCACGGTGAACGTGACGCTGCTCAACCCGCTGAATTTTTGATATGGGCTGGATCAAACGAAATCTTTTTTTTGTGATCGGCGGCGTCGTGGCTCTCGGGCTGCTCGGCGCGGGCGGCTTCTACATTTACAAGGACTGGACTCGCAATTCCGAGGCCTCGGACAAGCTCAATGAAATCTACGGCACGCTGAAAAACCTCCAGCAGCAGAAGCCCTCGCCCGGCAACAGCAAGATTGACAACACCAAGATTGCGAAGGAGCAGCACCAGCAGCTGCGTTCGTGGATTGCGGCCGCCGGGAAATATTTCCAGCCCATCCCGCCCATCCCGGCGGACAATGTCACCAGCGAGACCTTTGCCGGGGAGCTGCGCCACACCGTGAAGGCGCTCCAGGACGAGGCGGCCGGTGCCGGCGTGGCGCTGCCGCCGAAATATAATTTTTCTTTTTCCGCGCAGCAGCCGCTGATGAAATTTGCGGACGGCAGCCTGGAGCCGCTGGCGGTGCAGCTCGGCGAGGTCAAGGCGGTTGCCGAGGCGGTTTTTGCCGCCCGCGTCAACGCCCTGGACAGCCTCCAGCGCGTGCGGGTTTCCGCCGACGACGCCGCCGGGCCGGCCGGCGACTATATTGACGACCATGCGGTCACCAACGCCCTCGCGGTGTTCACGCCCTATGTCGTCACGTTCCGCTGTTTCACCCCGGAGCTCTCGCGGATCATCAGCGCGTTCGCGACCGCCTCCAACACCTTTTTGATCAAGGCCATCAACGTCCAGCCGGCGGGCGCGGCCTCGGTGGCGGGCAATGCCGCCGGCGGGATGCCGGGCGTTGGAACGCCCCCGGACGTCGGAATGCCGGGCAGGTTTTATCCGGGGTATCCCGGGGGAAATATGCCGGCGCCGGTCCAGCCGGTGGCGGGCAAGGGCGGCCTGCAGACGATTTTGAAGGAGCAGCTCCTGCGCGTCTCGCTGGAAGTGGAGATCGTGAAACTGCTGCCGAAGCGTTAAAATGCAATTCCTCAAAAAACATTACGAAAAGATCCTGCTCGGCGTGGTGCTGGCGGGTCTGATTGGCGTGCTGGTGTTCATGCTCTTCTACATTGCGTCGGACAAAGCGAAGATGGAGGAAACGCGCAACGGCTTGATCAATCCGCCGGCCAAGCCGCTGCCGGATTTGGATATGACGTCCAAGGACGCGTCGGTGACGCGGGTGCAATCGCCTTATGTGATAGATTTTGACACGGGCAACAAGGTGTTCAATCCCTTCGAGTGGGTAAAAATGCCGGATAATACGCTCGTCAGAAAAGACAACAAGACCGGCCCGCAGGTGGCCGTGGTCACCAACATTGCGCCGCTGTATCTGGTGCTGACCCTGGACTCGGTGCTGACGAACGGGGTGGACGTCCGCTACGTCATCGGCGTGGAAAAACAGGCGGCGGCGACGGCCGCCAAGCGCCACAAAACGCAGCGCTACGCTTCGAAGGGCGACAAGAACGACACGTTTGAACTGCTGCAGGTCAATGGCGCGCCGGAAAATCCCGACGCCCTGCTGCTCAAGGTGCTGGACACCGGCGAGACCGCCACGGTGACGCACGACAAGCCGTTCCGCCGCGTGGACGCCTACACGGCGGACCTGCGTTACGACCCGGAAAAGCGGGCGTTTCACGGTTTGCGCAACGGCGCCAAGGTTTCATTTAATGGCACGGATTATACGGTTGACGAGATCAACCAGAACGCGGTGATTCTCGAAGACCAGTCGAATCAGAAAAAAACTCCTTTGCCATTTGCGCCCTGACTGTTAAAAATCTGACATAGAACCGCGCCACTTTGACGAACCCCACATTGCCATGACAAAAGCCGCCCTCCTCTTGCTCGGCCTCGCCGCCCTGGTCGCACTGCCCGCGACCATGACCGCCCAGGACAATTCCACCGCCCTCGCGGTCAACGAAGCCGTGCTGCGCCAGGCCAACACCATCGTGCTGCGGCAGAAGCTGGCCGAGGCGCACCGCGCCAGCCTGGCCGGCGACACGGCCAACGCCGCCAAGCTCTATCAGGAGGCGTGCGAACTGTGCCAGCAGGTCGGCTCCGGCATTGACGCGGAAACCGCCCAGGCCATCAACGGCCTGGCCGCCAACCGGCTGGCGCTGGCGCGCGACGCCCAGAGCCGCGGGGATTTGCGCGAGGCGGCCACGCAGGCGCAGCAGGTTCTGCGGATGGATCCGAACAACGTCCCCGCGCTGGCGTTCCAAAAACAGAACGACCAGATGACGGCCGCCCTGAAAGGCCAGATTCCCAGCCGGGACGCCATGGATCAGGCGGCGCAGGTCACGGCCCAGAAAACGGACGCCGGCACCCTCGTGCAGGACGGCCGGCTGCTTTACGAAATGGGCAAGCTCGACGACGCCGAGGCCAGGCTGAACCAGGCGCTGGTGCTCAGTCCCGACAATCCGGCCGCCTTCTATTATTTGAACCTGATCCAGCAGGCCAAGTTCGAGCGCGAAGCCGCGATGCACACCGTGGACACCCAGAGGCGCATGTCGCAGGTTGAGAAGCAATGGATCATGCCCTCGTCGAAAGTGCTGGATCCCAGCCGCCCGAATCCCTACGCCACCAACACGCTGATTTACACGGGGCCGGGGCGGCAGGCCATTGTGGCCAAGCTGGACCACATCCGGCTCGACACCGTCGCCTACGACGGCCTGCCGTTGAGCGAAGTGCTGCGCAACCTCTCGGAACAGTCCAAGCTGCGCGACCCGGAACGCAAGGGCATCAATTTCCTGATTAATCCCAATCCCGACCTGTCCGGCCAGGCGGCGGCTCCGCAGCCGGAAGGTTTTGGCGGCCGTGGCGGCCCCTTGGGCGGTCCCGGCGCGCCGGCCATTGACGCCGCCACCGGTCTGCCGGTGGCCAGCGCCGCGCCCGCCGCCGGCGAGGCGGTGGATGTCGGCGCCTACATCGTGAAAATTCCGAAGCTGGAGGATGTGCGTCTGGCGGATGTTTTGGACGCCCTGGTGCTGGTGTCCGACCATCCGATAAAATTTTCGGTGGAGGATTTCGCCGTGGTGTTTTCCGCGAAAGGAGCGGAAAGCCCCCAGCTCTTTACCCGCATCTTCAAGGTGGATCCGAACACGTTTTATTCTGGGCTTGAAGGCGTCGACACCCAACCCTTTCCTGGCAGCTCCGGCGGCAGCGGCGGCGGCAACACCGGCAACAACAACGGCGGCGGCAACAACAACAACGGCGGCAACAACGGCAACAACGGCAACAACGGCAACAACGGCGGCTCGGCTCAATATGGGATCGTGAATGCCTTCGGCGGCGGCGGCGGCAACAACGGCAACAACGGCAACAGAGGCAACAACGGCAACAGAGGCAACAACGGCAACAACGGCAACAACGGCAACAACGGCGGCGGTGGCGGTGGCGGCGGTGGCGGATTGAGATACGTAACCGAAAGATCGAGTGCAACTGACCCTAGCCAAACCGCCCGGGATTTTTTCAACGCGCTGGGGCTGAACCTGAATTTTCCCAAGGCGGTTTTCTTCAACGACCGGCTCGGCAAGCTTTTTGTGAAGGCCACCGAGCAGGATCTGGACACCATCGAACGCGCCATCGAGATGCTGAACGAGGTCGCCCCGCAGGTGCATATCAAGGCGCGCTTCATCGAAGTGCAGCAGAATGACAACCGGGCGCTCGGCTTCGACTGGTATCTCGGCCAGTTCGGCCACAGCGTCGTGGCTCAGGCCGGAAATCCGGGTTCGCTCAACGTTCCGGCCAATGCCGCCAACCCCCTCGGCGCCTTCCCCGGGGCCACGGCCGCCCAGACTCTTCCCGATGCCGGCCAGTCGCTGTTCTCCAGCGGCCTGGCCTCCGGTGCCGGCTCCACCACCGCCACCATCACGGGCATCCTGACCAACCCCAATTTCCAGGTCGTCATCCACGCGCTGCAGCAGCGGCAGGGATTTGAATCCTTGGCAGAACCGGAAGTGACCACCATCAGCGGCCGCCAGACGCAGATGAAAGCCACCACGATGCAGACCATCATCACCAGCTACAATTTCCAGCAGGGCGCATCGGCCAGCACTGGCAACAACGCCGCCGTTCGATAATTATTAATCAACAAGAAAGGTCAAAATGAAAAATTTACCGCGATTCAACGGAATCAAGCTGGCGCTGGCGGTGCTGGCGCTGGCCCTGCCCGCCGCCGTGCGGGCGCAGAACGTCAACAACCAGGCCGGCGTTTCGGCCATCACCCCCGAAACCCAGGCGATGGAGCTGGGGCCGGTCCTGGACGTGGTGCCGTATGTGCTCGCCGACGGCTACACCATCAACATGGCGCTCATCCCGTCGGTGACGGTGTTCAACGGCTACGACACGCCGCCCACCGTCCCCAACGTGACCGGCAACCTGAACGTCGTGCAGCTGCCCGTCGTCCTGCCCGATTTCACCGTGCGCCAGGTCGTCACCACCGTGAACGTCTGGGACAACCAGACCGTCGTCCTCGGCGGCCTCATCTCCTCGACCATCCAGAACACCAAGGAGCAGGTGCCCGTCATCGGCGACCTGCCGATGGTGGGCGGCCTGTTCCAAAGCTCCAGCAAGACGACGCAGAAAAAGAACCTCATAATTTTTGTGACCGCCACGGTTTTGGATCCGGCGGGCAACCGCGTGCATTCCGACGACGAGCTGCCGTTTGCGCAGACCGCCGTCCCGGTCCAGCCGGCCAACGCCGGCGTGACCTCGGACACGGTGAAGCCGGTGCCGCCGCCCGTGGTCAAGCAGTGAGCCGGCTACTGATTGTTGACGGGCACGCCTACGCCTATCGCGCGTTCCATGCGATCCGCGAGCTGCGCGCGCCGGACGGGCGGCCGACGAACGCCATTTATGGCTTCGTCAAGATGCTGGAGAAAATGCGGGCGGCGGTGTCGCCGACGCATTTGATGGTGGTGTGGGACGGCGGCCTGAGCGCGGAACGGCTGGCGGCGCTGCCGGATTACAAGGCGCAGCGGCCGGAGATGCCGGCCGATTTGCGGCCGCAGTTTGATGAGATTGAAAGTTTTTTGGCGGCGGCGGGAATCGCCAGTTACTGCGCGGACGGCGTCGAGGCGGATGATTACATCGCCACGCTCGCGCGGCGGGCGGCGGCGGAAAGTTGGGACGCGGTGATTGCCAGTTCCGACAAAGATTTTATGCAGTTGGTGTCGGAGCGGATTGGATTGTTGAATCCGAACGACAAGACCGGGGTGATTTGGGGTCGCGAGCAGGTGTTCGCCAAGACCGGCGTGGAGCCGGAGCAGGTGGCCGACTGGCTGGCGCTGATGGGCGACGCGGTGGACAACATCCCCGGCGTGCCGGGCGTGGGGTCGAAGACCGCGGCGGAACTGCTGAAACAGTTCGGCTCGGTGGAAAATTTGCTGGCGCGGCTGGACGAGGTGAAGTCTGAAAAGCTGCGCCAGTCGTTGCGCGGTGCGGCGGCGGCGGTGGTTCGCAACCAGAAGCTGGTGCGGCTGCCGGAAGTGCCGTGCGAGCTGGTGCCGGAAAAACTGGTTGTCCAGTCCGGCGACCGCGCGGCGTTGCGCCGGCTGCTGGCCGGCTGGGGATTTAAGGGCATGCTCGCCGCGCTGGATGCGCCCGGCGAAAAACAGGCGGAACTGATTTGAATTGAAAATGAATTTGCACAGTTGGACCAACAAAATGGCCGGTGCGGTGAAACGCGCGGCGATAACGGCGGGTATTTTTAGACAAACCCGCCGGGGTGCATTATTTTATCCTAATATCATAATGCCCACGTCCCTCCGTCCCAGCCTGTTTGCCGTCTGCGCCGTCACTGCGCTGGCGGTTTCCGGCATTGCCTCCGCGCAGACCAATTATTACAAGACGAACGGGATTGAATACGCCGTCATCGGCTCGCTGCCGGGCGACCAGGTTTTCCCCGACGCGGCGGTTTCCACCAACGGCGGCTTTGTGGTCTGGCAGGACAACGCCACCGACGGCGACGGCTGGGGCGTCAGCGCCCGGCGGCTGGACTCGACGCTTTCCGGCTCGCTCGGCACGTTCCGCGTGAATGCCGCCGGCGCGGGCAACCAGGAAAACGCCCATGTCGCCCTGCTTAAAAATGGCGGCGCGGTCTTTGTCTGGCAGGGCGGACAGCCCGGGCATCAGCACATTTGCGCGCGGTTCCTGACGGCGACCAACACATTCGTCACCACGAACGACGTGCCGGTGAACACCTTCACCGGCGGTTTTCAGGTCAATCCGTCCGTCGCCGTCCTGGCGAGCAGCAACGTGGTGGTGGTCTGGGGCAGCAACAACGAGGCGGGCTCGAATTCGATGCAGGATGTCTATGGCCAGATTCTCTCGCCCGCCGGCCAGAAAATCGGCGGCGAATTTCTGGTCAATCAGTTCACCAGCTTCAACCAGCGCACGCCCACGGTCGCGGCCCTTGCCGGCGGCGGGTTTGTCGTCGCCTGGGTTTCGGAGCAGGAACGGCAGTTGGCGGGTGCCGGCTCAAACTATGTCAGCTCGGCCAGCAGCATGAACCCGAGCGTGGACGTCTATGCGCGCCTGTTCAATGCCGACAGCACGGCGGTGGGCGGAGAGTTTCTGGTCAACACGGACAACAATCCCTGTTCCAACCCGGCGGCGGCCGCCGCCACGGACGGCAGCTTTCTGATCACCTGGACGGTGCGGGACTTGGTGAACACGACCAACGACCTCGACATCTTTGCGCGCACATTCTCCGCCGGCGGGACGGGCGGCACGGCGTTCTACGTGAACTCCACCCTTTACGGCGACCAGTATGTGCCGCGGGTGAGCGCGCTCGGACTGGATTATCTGGTGACGTGGACGAGCCTCGGCCAGGACGGCTCGCGCGAGGGCGTGTATGGCCAGTTTGTGCATGACGACGGAACCCTGACCGGCGCGGAATTCCGCGTCAACACCACGACCACCGGCCAGCAGATGCAGCCGGCGGTGGCGGCGGACGGCGCCGCGCAGTTTGTGGTGGTCTGGACCAGTTTCAACGGCTATCCCAACACCTTTGATTTGTATGCGCAGCGCTACCTCGGCACGGGGGCGGTCTTGCAGCCCATGGCCGCGCCGTTTGTGTGGGCGCCGTTTGTCTTGAGCAACAATGTGTATCAGCCGCAACTGGTGGTCTCCTGGCCGCCGCTGCTGGGGCTGCCGGTCTTGAACTATGAAGTCTATGTCAACGGCGCGACCAATGTGGTTGGCGTCGTTTCCAGCAACCAGTGGACGATGACGGCGGCCAACGGCCTGACGGCCAGCAGCACGAACACCTTCCGGGTGGACTATGTTTTGACGACCGGCTCGCGCTCGCCGATTTCGCCTTCCGCCACCGGCATCACCTGGGGCGGCCAGAGCTGGGGCGGCGTTCCCTACGAATGGATGGTCCAGTATTACGGCAGCAACACCAACCTCTGGCCGGCCGCCGGCAGCCAGTCCGCCGCCAACAGCCCGACGGTCTATCAGATTTTCCTGAGCGGTGGCAATCCGGGCGTTCCCTCCACCTGGCTGAAAACCGCGCTGACGCCGACGGCCCAGGGTTTGTTCCTGAGCTGGAACACCCAGCCGGGCGCGACCTATCAGGTGCAGGTGACGACGGACCTGAAAACGTGGATCAATGCGGGTTCCGCCCGGTTCGCGGCGGGGACGGCCGATTCAATCAATGTCGGCGGCGGCGCCAACGGTTATTACCGGGTGATGCTGCTGCGCCAATAAAATGTGTATGCGGAAATCAATTGAAAATATTTTCCGGGCGATGGTGTTGCTGCTGACACTCCAGTCCGCGTGGGGCTTTTCCCTGTCCGGGCCGATTGGCAACAAGGACGACCAGTGGCAGACCATCCTCATCGGCTACGGCTGGTTAGATCCCGTCGCGCCGAAGAACATTTTGGAGGGCTACCGGCCGGTGGTGCCGGTGGAGTATTACGCGAGCGACGCGTCGTTCATCAGCTACTTTGGCTCGGCGGGGCTGACCAACATTGACGCGGCCTTTGGCATCCTGAACGGCGTCATGTGCGGGCTGACCAACACCCCGGTGTTTTTGTTCAGCCCCACCAACGGCGTCACCCTAAGCGCCAATGGGCAGGCGGGCGGGGTGCCGTTCACGCTGACGGCCGCCAACGGCCTGGACAACTACAGTCCGGGCCTGTCGGAATTCCCGCCGATCTCCCAGCAATGGAACTACACCGCCCAGACGCTTAATCTGCTGGACATAAAATCCTTCGTGCTGCATCAGGCGGTCCTGGAGCTGGGGCTGGCCGATCCGAGCCGCTATGTGTGGACCCTGCATGACCGGCTGCCCAATCTACTGGGAGTGCAGAACCCCCAATGTCCCGGGGATGTGGGGTATCTGGTCGTCCAGCGGAATTTCGATGTCACCCAGAATTATCCCTATTCATCCTACATCAACGGCGCGCTGTATTACTTTGAGATTTTTGAAAACTGCGGCAAGGGCGGCGTGCCTTATGACGCCATTACGGA
>Ga0316231_1004714_pt1 | contig 11147 bp, 11 predicted proteins | sample TBH18027metaG_FD_206002 | JGI IMG/M metagenome (GOLD analysis project Ga0316231, IMG submission 206002) | Freshwater microbial communities from Trout Bog Lake, Wisconsin, USA - TBH18027 | ecosystem: Environmental > Aquatic > Freshwater > Lake > Hypolimnion/Profundal zone | place: USA: Wisconsin...
CGTTGCGGGCCGCGACGAATGTTTGCGTGGTGGCGGCGGTGCTGAGTTTGGCGGCTTGCCGGGTCGCCAGCGATTGACCGCCGTCATAGAGCGACCACTGGGCGAGAACTTTGCCGTTGAGGTTGTCAGTGGTGTCCGGGTGGTTGAAGTTGCCGGCCAAGCTGAAGGCGCGCTGGTTGAGCGTCATCATGAAGGCTTGCACCGGATTGTCGCTGCCGGCGTAGCTGCCCGACAGCCGAACTTGCGGCCAGAGCGCGGCTTCGGTCTGCTGGATCCCAGACCGGGCCACATTGACGTGTTGCTGGGCCGTGGCGAGATCGGGATTATTTTTTAAGGCGAGGCGGATCGTCTCCGGCAAGCTGAGCTGGCGGGGGGCATCTTCCGCCGCCGCCGACCCCAGCAGCGCGGCCAGCAATACTGGAAGCAGTCGGTTCATTACTTCTGGCAGCAGGAATCTTTGGTTTCGGACTTGTGGCCGCAGCAGCCGGAACTGCCGATCCCAAGCTTCTTCAAAATGTCTTCCATCAGACACCAGTTTGTGAGCCCCGCTTGAAACAGGTTGACTCCCACAAACGCGGTGAACCAGAGCCAGTACGGGCTGACCCAGTGCGCCAGTGCGAGGCTGATCAGGATGCACAACCCGGCGATCATGCGAATATAACGTTCGATAGTCATTTTTCTTCTCCTTCGATTTAGTGACCGGCGGGCAACGCGCTGCCGATTAAGCCACCCAGCAGCATCCCATAAATCGTTGCGGTCCACGGATTACTGCTCAACGGGCAGGTGCCGGTAGCGCACCCGATGAATTTATAATTGGCGAACCCCGCCAATGCTCCGATCCCAATCCCGATTGCGATGCTCATTTTACATTTCCTCTTTCCTAAACTGAGCCGCCAAGCTTGAAAAAGTTACAACCTGTCGATGCGACTCGGTCGATTCGGCCTACAAGTCAGCTACCGACCGCTACGCCAGACAAAAATTGTAGCCCGTGTGACCTCACGCGGCGGTTTCGGTAATTTCGCATCGCGAATTAATCTTACCTGTGGGTCAGGGGGGGCCGGTTAGTGATGGATTTGCTTGAACCGCTGGCGCAGTGCGGTATGCAGTTGCCTGTGAAACGTTGCTGGCAATGGGTACGGCTGGCCGTCCTTGTAGAGTGTAATGGTCTGGCGGATATTGTCCACGACCACCTGGCACGGGTTACAGCCGGCGAGATGCTTCTCGAACGTCTCGCAAACGCCCGGATCAATCGCCCCATCCACATAGGCGTTTAACATGGCCAGCAGTTCGTCGCAGTTCATCGCTTGGACTCCTGTCGAAACTGAGCCGCCGCCGCCGGAAAAGTTACAAACTTATTCATGGGCCTGTCCCCCAGTCACCCGGCGCTGCTCGTCGCCAAAGGCGCGGGTGAGTTTCTCGCGCAATTGCAGCCGGGCCCGCAGCAGGCGAACTTTGACGTTCGCTTCGCTCAACTGCAAGGTCGCGGCGGTTTCCTGGATTGATAATCCTTCGACATCCCGCAATAAAAAAACCAGCCGGTGTTTTTCATCGAGTTGCGCCAGCGCGGCGTCGATCAACTGCCGGGTTTCTCCGCGCGTTACCAATTCGGCAGGGCTTTCCCGCCAATCGGCAATGTATTCGGGATGCGGCACGCTGCCATAGGTGTCCTGTTCCTCGGTTGCCGCCTCTAGGGACACGGTGGGCAGACCTTGCCGTTTGCGAATCACCTTCAACGCCGCGTGCGTCGCGATCCGGGTTAGCCAGGTGGCAAAACTGGCCTCCCCACGGAAATCGGCAAGGTGTTCCAGCGCGCTCAGAAATGCCTGTTGCGTGACATCCTCCGCGTCTTGTTCCTGGCCGGTGATCCGCCGTGCCAGCGTATACACCCGCTGCTCGTACTGGCTGACCAATTCTTCGAATGCCGCCAACTCGCCCGCTTGCGCGCGGCGAACCAGCGGAAAGTCGTCAGTGAGTGTCGTCGTCATTCGTTGGGGCGATCCTGACAGAGAGCGCCCGGAGCGTCAACGGCCACCGGGGCCGCGGGTTAACCGCGACCGGCGGTGGAAGAATTACTTCGTTTGGCGAGCGGCAGAAGGCTGGCGGCGCTTGGTCGGGTTGGCGGTTCCGTCCAATAGAAAATGGAAGAATTCATTTTCGGTATTGGCGTGATCTTCAAATTTGTCAAGAAACCGCATCAAGGCTTTCCAGAGCAGGTTCGCTTCGCCCGGGAGCCCGCGCTGTTGCAGTGTGAGTTCCAGACGGTGGATTTGCTTGAGCAAACTCTTGTGTTCGGCTTTCAGCTTCCTGATCAGGGTGACGGTCTTCCGATTGGGGCGGGACGCCAATAATGGGACGAACACCTCCGTCTCTTCGTAGGTAAAATGTTTGCGGACTTTCTTGTTGGTCAATTGGGTAATGGATTGGATGGCCTTCTTGAGGCCGGCCTCAGATTTTCTGCTAAACATGCGCGAAATCGCTTCGGTTAATTTTGAGATAATTTCGTGGTCTTCAACCGCCAATTGGAGAACCGCACTTTGGAATTCTGAGGGATTCATAGGTATTGTATTACCCATAAGAGGCATCGGGAACGCTGTCAAGGCAGAGTCCGTAAATTATTTTGTGGGAACTTCGCGTTTACTGATTGGCTTCTGCAGCGGAACTGTGTAAATGCACCGCGGTATGCAAACGGAGATTGGATCACTACGATGAGCTCAGAGTTAACCAACGCCGCCGCCGCCAATTTTGTCGGGCAAATCGCCGGCGAATTAAAGCTGACGCTGCACAGCGTGGTCGCGACCGCCCAGTTATTGGCCGAAGGCGCCACCGTTCCATTCATTGCCCGGTACCGGAAAGAGGTGACCGGCTCGCTCGACGAAGTGGCGATTACCAATATCCGCGATCGCATGGCCCAATTGCTCGAACTGGAAGCCCGCCGGTCGGCGATTCTCAAATCCCTGGATGAGCGCAAGCTGCTGACCCCGGAGTTGCAGAAAAAAATTGCCGCCGCCGTGACCATGACAGCACTGGAGGATGTATTTGCACCCTATCGCCCCAAGCGCCGAACCCGCGCGACAATGGCCCGCGAGAAGGGTCTGGAACCGCTCGCCAATTGGCTCGTGACGAATCAAGCTGTGAGCCTCCCGCCCCAGATCGAAGCGGCCAAGTTTGTGGTCGTAAGCGAGGACAAGGACAAGGCAGTCCCCACCGCCGAGGACGCGCTGGCCGGGGCCCGCGATATTTTGGCGGAACGTTTCACCGACGATCCCGAGGCGCGCCGGCAGGTCCGGGCCTTGTTTGCGAGCGAAGCGGTCATTTCTTCAAAAGTAATCATCGGCGAGGATGCCAAACCCGAAGCGGCCAAGTTCCGCGACTACTTTGCCTGGTCCGAGCCCTTGGCCAAATGTCCCTCGCACCGGATTCTGGCGATGCGCCGGGGAGAAGCCGAAGGGCCGTTGCTGATGCGGATTACTGTGGATGAGGCCCGGGCGAATGGCCTGATCAAAGGGTTGTTTGTCAAAGGGGCGGGACCGGCGGCGCAACAGGTGGCCCAGGCCTGCGAGGAAGGCTACAAACGGCTGTTATCGTTGTCGCTGGAAACCGATGCGCGCCTCGCCGCCAAAAAAACTGCCGATGTCGAAGCGATCCGGGTGTTTGTCGAGAATATCCGCGAATTGCTGCTGGCCCCGCCACTGGGCCAGAAGAAAGTGCTGGCGATCGATCCCGGTTTTCGGACCGGCTGTAAACTGGCTGTCCTCGACGCCCAGGGAAAACTTCTCTGTGACGACGTGATTTATCCGACTGCCGGCGCCGAGGCGCAATTACGCCAGGCACTGGAGAAAGTCACAAAACTGGTGGCGCATTTTGGGATTGAAGCCGTTGCCATCGGGAACGGCACCGCCGGGCGGGAGACGGAGACCTTCATTCAGGCCTGTGGATTGCCCAAGACCATTCCGGTAATCATGGTCAACGAAAGCGGGGCCTCGATTTATTCGGCCAGCGCGGTCGCGCGCGATGAATTTCCCGAAAAGGACATCACCGTGCGCGGAGCGGTTTCCATTGGCCGGCGCTTGATGGATCCGCTAGCGGAACTGGTGAAAATTGATCCGAAAAGTATCGGGGTTGGCCAGTACCAGCACGATGTCGATCAGCTTCTGCTCAAGCGCGGGCTGGATGATGCGGTGATCTCCTGCGTCAATCGCGTGGGTGTGGAAGTGAATACCGCGAGCAAGCAGCTCCTGAGCTACGTATCCGGCCTGAACGGCACCATTGCCGAGAACATTGTTAGTTGGCGCAATGCGAATGGCCCGTTTAAATCACGGGCGGAATTGAAAAAAGTGCCGCGGCTGGGGGAGAAAACTTTCGAGCAGGCGGCCGGGTTCCTCCGGATTCGGGGGGCCGCGGATCCCCTCGATGCCAGCGCCGTCCATCCGGAAAGTTATCCGGTGGTGCAACGGATGGCGCAGGATCTGAACTGTGCCGTGCCCGACCTGATGCGCGATGCCACCTTGCGTACGAAAATCAAGCTGGAGAGCTACGTAACCCCCACCATTGGCCTGCCAACACTGAAGGACATCCTGGCTGAATTGGCAAAGCCCGGCCGCGATCCGCGCCAACAGTTTGAAGTCTTCCATTTTGCCGACGGCGTGACCAAATTATCCGACCTCAAACCCGGTTTGAAAGTTCCCGGGCTCGTCACCAACGTGACTGCTTTCGGCGCGTTTGTGGATATTGGGGTGCACCAGGATGGACTCGTGCACATCAGCCAATTATCGGACACGTTCGTAAAGGACCCGAATGATGTGGTCAAAGCCGGCCAGAAGGTGCAGGTCACGGTGCTCGAAGTCGATCTGGAACGGAACCGGATTGCGCTCTCCATGAAGGCCAGGCCCGAGCTGGGGCCGCGCCAGTCCGGCCCGGCCCGGCCGGCCGCCAAAGATCCGCGCACCGAAAAACCAGCCGCCGGTTTTAATCGCAATCCATTCAACGACGCTTTCAGCAAATTGTAAGCCGCTGCAGACCGGTCGATCAAGGCCGGGGAGGCTCGCGTTGGCCAGTTGTCGGTCGGCGCAGACGGCGCGGTCGGGACACCGCGCTCTACCCCGAATTTCCTCGGTAAGGTGCGCTGTCCCTAGCCTGCCGTTTGCATCAAAAATAATTCTTCCCCGTGGCTTTGGTGGATGGCTTGTGCTATTTTCAATTTTACAAGGAGGCCGTCCGTCGTGCAATTTCGTTGGCAGTGGAGCCGTGTCATTTTTCGTCCGTCGATCTTCTGGTCGCTGGTTGCCATCGAACTACTCTTTTTCGCCACCGCCGTGCATTCCCTGGCCGCCCGCTTCTACCGGACCGAATCTGGAGTCGGGGCGACGGAGATCGCTAATCCGGTTGATTTACCGGCGACCGAGGAAATTTCCACCGACCCGGTTCGTCTGACGACGGGGGCAACACCGGAGATTACGACTCCAGCGGACCTCGCTGACCCGCCGCCGGGGGCATTGGCATGGGAACGGATTTACGGCGACTACACACTCCGCTGTTACAGCGGGGGATTCACGAACGATGACTATGTCGGAGCCCAATTTGAAATCTGGCAGCGCGATACGCTGGTTTACTCAAACAGCAGCCACTCCTTCACCGCTCCGGCAGAGGGGGAAGTTGACCCAACCAGTGTGCCGGAATGGCAGTTACCCCTGCCGGGGACGGATCTCACCGGCCGCGGTCAACCCGATGTGGTGATTGCCGAGTACAGTGGCGGTGCGCATTGCTGTAGCACGTACCACATTTTTGAGTTGGGTGACGTCTTTCGTGAAGTGGCGACACTCGAAGCGGAACACGGGGACGTCGAATTTGTCGACCTGGATGGCGACGGTGTGCCTGAGGTCAAAATGCAGGACTGGTCCTATGCGTACGAGTTCACCTGTTTTGCTGGCTCCTATGCGCCGGAGATCGTTCTGCGATTTGTGGATGATCACTACGTGATTGCCCCCGACCTGATGGAAACGCCCGCATGGACGGAGGAAGAGTTGGCGGATAAGGCGGCGGAGGTCCTGGCCGCATATCGCGAGGTCGATGCCGAAGGTGCGGAGACTCTCTTGTCGCCGGCCGACTGGGGGGCAGGGGATGGTGAATTGTGGAACGCGATGTTGGAATTAATCTACGCGGGTCATGAAGATCAGGCGTTACAGCTTTTCAATCTGGCTTGGCCGGAATGGGCGGAGGGCCGGGAGTCGGCCCTGCAGCATTTCAGCGAAACGGTCGGTGCCAGCCCGTATTGGCAACAACTGGTAACGGAACCGGGTCAACCTGTGGAGTAAAAAGATTCCGCCGCGCCCGACCTTCCACGATTGGCGGCCGGACGCGGCGTGAATTTAACCGGTGTTACTTTGCGGCTTTTTGATGCACAGCGACAGTGATGGTCCCAGCGGTCGCGTCCACGGCAGTAATTTTGCCATGCACGTGCGTGTCGCCATCTTTTTTATCGCCGGGAGTTTTTGCCGGTTTGCCTTCGCCCTTGGGTTCCCCGATCAGATGAATCCGGTCGGCGATCGAAGTTGTGCCATCGGTATGGAAGGCAATGCGAACCTTATCGCCCACTTTCAAGTCGGCCAAGGCGCCGGCCTTTTCTTCGGCGAGCACAACTTTGCAATCGGCGCCCACCTTGAAGGTCTGGCTGACCGGCGGGGTCTTCTGGGCGAAGACGGTGACGAGCGGTACTGCGACGGCAACGGCAATGAGACTGATGAGTAGTTTACGCATGATTGGATCCTTTGGTTTTGGTTGATTGCGTTCTGCCAATACTCAACCCCACGCCTCCCGCAAGGTTGCGATTGATTTCAGAAAAAATCAATCCGGCATTCCGACGACGTTAATCGGTGCCGTGTGGATCAACGGTGGGCGGCGCGCTTGCGCGCTTCGCGCAGGTGGCGGTATCCCACCAATTTTTTCTGGGCTTCATCCCAGAACCGTAATTGGAGGGACTGCAGGCTGCCGAACAGGGTAATGGGGCGGACCCCTTGGAACAGCAGATGCGCGTTGTGACAGCGCTCGAGATTATAATTGGGAATCCGCGAACTCAGGTGGTGGATGTGATGATAGCCGATGTTGCCCGTAAACCATTGCAGAATTCGCGGCAGCTTGTAGAACGAACTGCCTTGCAGGGCGGCGGCCGTGTAATCCCAGTCTCCGCCGCGCTCCCAGTACACGCCTTCGAACTGGTGCTGCACGTAAAACAGCCAGAACCCGGCGGAACCCGCCACGGTGATGATGACGAATTGAATCAGCAAATACGCCTTGACCCCAAAGATCAGACTCAAGCCCGCGGCCAACCCCAGGATGGCCAGATTCATCCAATGTACCGAATGCCGTTCCCGCTGACTTGCGGTGGAAGAGGGAAATCGTTGCTTGACCAGCATGACCAGAACCGGGGCAATCACAAACAACACCACCGGATTGCGCGCCAGTCGATACGCGAAGCGCTTGCCGCGGGTTGATTCCAGGTATTCCTGGACGGTCATTGTCCAGATATCGCCCGTCCCGCGCTGATCGAGGTCGCCGGCGGTGGCGTGATGGATGGAATGTTCCCAGCGCCAGTGATAATAGGGAGTAAACGTGAGGACGCCAGCCAGAAACCCCACCGCATCATTGGCGCGCCGCGACTGAAAAAATGATCCATGGCCACAATCGTGAAAGATAATAAAAATTCGCACGACGAATCCGGCCGCCACGATCGCCAAGGGTAGCGTGATCCAAGGGGACACTGACTGGCTCCAATACATTAGATACCAGAGCAGGGCATAGCCGCCAAAGGTGTTTACGATTTGCCAGATAGCTCGTGGCAGCGATGGCTGTTGATACTCGGCCACAATGGCCTTCCAAGCCGCGGGGTTTTCTGTGGCTTGCCCGTTATTCGTCGTTGGATCCGTGCTCATCATCTGCCATACTATACTCCATCCCCCCCGGGGTTAGCCGATAGAAATCGATCGGCAATCCGGTGAATCTGGCGGTGGCATCCGTGGCGCCGGCAGACAGTGGAACGGGCGTCCCGCCCGTTGGATTGATCTGAAAGAAATCGACAGGCGGGACGCCTGTCCTACTACCGGGAAACGGGCGGGACGCCCGTTCCACTATTTTTAAAACGCGCCCCATGAAGCCGGTGCCGCTTGGATTGCATGGGCGCCCCGCTTGAGATCTGCCGGACGGTCAGCCCGGCGGTCGGACCCTATTTCGCAGCTGATGCGGCTGTGGTTTGGGTTGCGGCCGGCAATTTCTCGAGCGGGATCTTCGGGTTGATCTCGCGAAAATAGTTCACCGACCATTCGTTGGCGAACAGCACCACGGGGTTGTCATCGCCGTCAAAGGCCAGCCGCGCGCCGGTGGGCAGACCTTGGCCCCAATCCGTGTCCGCCACGTTCTTCGGCAGCCACCGGATCGTGACCCACGGGGTTGGTTCCAGTTGGGAGTCGGCGCCGTATTCACTTTTAAGGCGGTATTGGACGACTTCGAATTGCAGTGGCCCAACAGCGGCCAGCAGGGGGACATTGGCCGTTGCATCTTTGAGGCGGAGCAGTTGGATGACCCCTTCTTGCAAGAGTTGGTCGAGCCCCTTGCGGAATTGTTTGTATTTGGCCGTGCTCGGATTACGGAGATAGGAAAAACTTTCCGGCGGAAACCGTGGAATTTCCCGGTACACGACCTGGGGATCAGTGCTCAAGGTGTCGCCAATGCCAAACTCTGAGTGTCCGACCAGGCCGATGATGTCACCGGGGTACGCTTCGTTGACGGTCTCGCGTTCGTTGGCGAAAAGCTTGTGCGAACTGGAGAGCCGGACTTTCTTGCCTGTCCGCGAATGGGTCGCCAGCATGTCCCGTTCGAACTTGCCGGAGATGACCCGCAAAAAAGCGATCCGGTCCCGATGCCGCGGATCCATGTTGGCTTGAATCTTGAAAATGAATCCCGAAAAGTCGGGATCCTCCGGTGCAATCACCCGGTTGCCGACCTTGCGCGCCTGGGGGGCGGCGGAATGGCTCAGGAAACCGTCGAGCAGCAATTGGACGCCGAAATTGTTCATCGCGCTGCCGAAAAACACCGGCGTGGTATAGCCGGCCAGCACCGCGGCCGAGTCAAAGGTCTCGCCGGCGTGTTCGAGCATCGCCAGTTCCTCGGTGATCCGGTGAAAGGTCGCGTCGTTGATCCGGCCCCGGATGATCGGGTCGGACAGATCGCCCACGGCGACCGGGGCGCGGTAGATGCCGCCATCCGTTCGCTCAAACATATGGACCTGGTGCTTGAGCCGGTCGAAGATCCCTTTGAATTCCACTCCGGTTCCGATTGGCCAGTTCACGGGGAACGCCCCGAGCTGGAGCACATTTTCAAGCTCGTCGATCAGCTCCAGCGGGTCGCGCGTGGGGCGGTCGCACTTGTTCATGAAGGTAAAGATCGGCACGCCGCGCTGGTGGCAGACCTCAAAAAGTTTTCGAGTCTGGCTTTCAATGCCCTTGGCTGCATCGATGATCATGATCACGGCGTCCACGGCGGTCAGGACCCGGTAGGTGTCCTCCGAAAAATCCTTGTGGCCGGGGGTGTCGAGCAGGTTGATCTTGTAGCCGTCGTACTCGAACTGGAGTGCCGTTGAACTGATGGAAATTCCCCGCTGCCGTTCCAGTTCCATCCAGTCGGAGGTGGACGCCCGCTGGTTTTTGCGGGCCGTGACCGAACCGGCGAGTTGGACGGCGCCACCGTACAGCAAGAGCTTCTCGGTCATCGTCGTCTTCCCGGCGTCCGGGTGTGAGATGATGGCGAAGGTTCGGCGGCTGGCGATTTCGGTATGGATCGACATCGGAACGCCGACTGTAGCATGATTTTCCGGTCACGCAACGCCAGAGGCGAACTCGGAGACGTGAGGGGTGTGACCTTGCGCTCCGTTGTCTTGGTGGATATACTACGCGCGTTCGAGGATGAGAACTATATGCATTGGATAATTTTATTGATTGCCATTCTTTTTGAAGCGGCGGGCACGAGCTGCATGAAGCTTTCGGCCGGTTGTACCAAGCCGATGCCGACGGTCCTCATGGGGGTATTTTACTGCACATACTTTTTCCTTCTGACAGTGGCGCTCAAGAAGATTCAGCTCAGCATTGCCTATCCCATTGTCTGCGGGGCCGGTGTGGCGCTCATTGCCGGGATTGGCGTGGTGTATTTTCGGGAGACCTTCTCCCCGCTGAAGATTATCGGGACGCTGGCAATCGTGGGCGGCGTCATCGCCTTGAACATTGCCGGCACCACCCGGTGAGCCGGGGCTAGCAGCCCGTTGACCGGATCGTTGGACAGGGCGTCCCGCCTGTCTGTTTCATTCAGATCAATCAAACGGGCAAGACGCACCGTTCTACTATTTTCAATCCGGCTTGTTTCCCGGCCCCGAACAGCTTGAAACCCAACGCCAAACCGACGATGATGCGCAGCCATGGCCGCGGAACCAAATCGCCCCCTCATCACCAAGGAACTGCTGCGCGAACTGGGGGATTGGCGGGCTGAGAAGGAAGGCCGGGCATTGGCCGCCGCCGGCGCGGTCCTGACCTGGGAATATCAACCGCCATTCTTGCAGGGAACAGTCCGCTCCAGTGGCGGGACGATCGTCACCGCGCGAATTAAGCTGGGCCAGCGGGCCGTCGAAGTGGAAAATTTCTGTGCCTGCCGTCAGGCGCGTGTCGAGGGCACGATTTGCGCGCACGTGTTGGCGCTGGTATTTGCCACGATGCAGTCACCCGCACAGGTCGGGTCGGACCGCCTCGCCAACTGTAAGGCGGAATCGGCGCTTCCGGCGATTGCGCCCTTCCCGCGAACGATCGACGCCCTGCCGAACAGCCTGACACTGGAATTGATGATCCTCCTACCGCTGGATTTGCCCATGGTGTGGCGGCGCGGCGAACTCCGGATTATTCTGGAAGGGCGAGTGGCGGGTGGGTCGTTCCAGCCGTTCGACGTGATTCCCAAACAGCCCGCGGCACCCTATGCCGTCAGCGAAGCCGATGACCAGCTGCTGACCGTCATTGAACGAATCAACACCGGTCGCAGCCCCGGTCTCTGGCTGCTCCCGGCTCTCGAGTTCGATGCCTTTTTTGATGCCCTGACGAATCATTCCCAAGTCTGGCTCG
>Ga0316231_1004716_pt1 | contig 11145 bp, 13 predicted proteins | sample TBH18027metaG_FD_206002 | JGI IMG/M metagenome (GOLD analysis project Ga0316231, IMG submission 206002) | Freshwater microbial communities from Trout Bog Lake, Wisconsin, USA - TBH18027 | ecosystem: Environmental > Aquatic > Freshwater > Lake > Hypolimnion/Profundal zone | place: USA: Wisconsin...
AATCCCTTGGCTTCCGATACCGACTTAACCGCGGCGGTAACTTTGTCATAAATAGGCCCCGCAAGCTCTTGTTGCTTTTGCTGGAGTCCTTGTTGGAGCTGCTGGTATAAAGCCTGTTTATCCTGGTCGTTCATTGTTGCACTTTTAGCATCAAAATCACTCTTCGCTTGCGCAATTGCAGCGTTCATGGTTTCCTGAGCCTTGGCTGAATCAGGATGCTGTGTGACTAGAAGTTGATAGTTCACCACACCGATGGTAGAAGAGGCACTTCCAGCGGCGTAAGTTGTGCCGACATGGGACACGGCAACGCCGAATACTCCAAGAAGAAATAATGCCGCAACCGCGACTGTGACCAGTTTTCCTTGATTTTTAAATTTGAACACTTCTTTACCTTCTTTCTGACCATTTCGACAGTGTTGTAGCCATAATTGTTGCGTTACTCTAAAGGCTTAAGTATAATTTACTTAAAGTTGACTGACCGGTCAACTATTTTAATGTAGCGAATCCCTCTCTCGTCGTCTCTACCGTTCGCCGGAACTTGGGCATTTATGAAGTTGAGGCTTATACAGTTATTTTTAATATTGTAGTCAAAGAACTGGCACACGCAATTACGGTCAAAGAGGTGGCTACCACTGTTGCTCTACACTGAGAATTCTCTTAGCTCCAAAGTAATGGGAAGCCCAATAGATGTTAGATAGGCTCGCAATGGCAACACCTCTACTCGATTGGGCATTAAGAAACCTACCGTCACCTATGTAGATTCCTTCATGCGACGCTCCCGGTTCATACGTTGTAAAGTATACCAAGTCCCCTGGTTGCAGGTCATTGCGGGATACCGATTGTCCCTGAGCAAACTGCATGTCGGCTGTACGAGGCAGACTAATGCCGTATTTTGCAAACACGTACTGGACATATCCAGAACAGTCGAATCCATGGGGGGATGTACCACCGAACACATATGGAACGCCGATAAACTTCATCCCGAAATCGATGATTTGCCGAGCATTCGGTCTCGCGTATCCTCGGCTCGTTTCCGGTTCACGGGCAGCAAGCGCAGTATAAGTCTCATCGCCAACAATGCCATCAGGGGTTAGGTCGCGGCTTCTTTGGAATGCCTTTACAGCTTCAGTGGTGTTTGAACCAAAATCTCCGTCTGTTTCGCCAGCGTACAGGCCGAGTTGAAAGAGCCTTTGTTGTATTTTGACAATCTCCTGCCCATTGTCGCCTTGCTGATAAATAGCCTGTGCCTGCACAAAAGAAGTACCGCCAAAGACGAATAGCGCGACAACAAGAAAAAATAAATACTTCCTCAAAGAAGTTTCTCCTTTTAGCCTCCGAGGTTAGCTGCTGGGTTAGGGATAAGGAAGCTCCCCACTGCCAAAGCAGTTTCACCCCACTAAACGGGTCCCCCGTACCAATGTTGGATTCGGCTGGTAAATAATAAGTTAAACATACCATATTGGCTCCCTAACCCCCTAACTCGAATATGTCGCTTTAGGTCTCATACGAGTAATTTACTCTTGTCCCAATCGTTAAGACAGCGTACCGCATCAAGTTGCACCCTGATGGCTTAATTTGGTATAAAATATGAAAGGGCAATTTCACCGACGACCACGTGGCGGTTACCGGGCTGGGACTCTTCCACCAGTGCGGTCCAGTTTGCGGGACACACGGCGAACTAAAAGAAGAACCCTGGCTGTAGCCAGACTTCTTCAAATGCCAAAACTATTAATAACCGAAAGAAAAATGCCACCAGCGAAAGTGGCCATGGGTAAAGAGTAAAATGTCAGATTACTCCTAGTCTATCCTACTTATTTATTTGCGATACGGTTTCGTTGCATCCCATCGCCACTGCCAGTTCTTGACGTATTCGTCGGCAAGCTGTTGGTTACCATGTAATATCAGGCAGTTTTCAGCGTTGTTGTGCTCTGCCGAATAGGTAAAGTTAAAGGAGCCGGTAATAACGTCAATGCCATCGACTATTATGATTTTGCTGTGTGCGATTTGGAAATCGTAGTCGACATTCATCGGGATACCGATATTAACAAGGGAATCCAGTAGTTGCATTTCTTTTTGCCCGCGCGGATTGTCTTTATCTTCGCCGGTTACATTGCTTTTATCAATGATTATCCGGACGTCCACGCCCCGCTTCTTGGCGCTGATAAGCGCCTGGGTAATTTCTTGCGAAGTATAGCTGTAGGCTTGCATCTGGATACTCCTCTTCGCATTGGCAATTTCATTCGTAATCATGCCAGTCACGCCTCCGGCAGGACTGAAAGCCACATCAATAGTACCAACAGCCGGCATGCTGTGAATCCCCTTTAGACTGTCGGGCATGGCCACCAAAGCATGTGGTACATTTTTATTTTCAGCAGATGATACCTGGCTTCTACTTGTACACCCAGCCACAAAGCCAACTGACAGTGCGACTAAAATGATAACCGTTGTAGTCCCATACTTCCTCAACAATTTTCGCATTGTAATTCCTCCTATGTTAGCCTCAATCCAAATCAAACTCTACGGTAATTTCCAACTCTTCCTTTGCAGGTACAATACGAAAATACGACGCGTGCTCCACAAGCTTCCTGAATGATTTTTGCTGCATTGGTGTTTCTCCGATAATGAAAGGTATCTTAAAAACTACAAGAGCCTTACTATTAAAATTTTCAACTGCAGTCACATTATTTGACACTTGTTTAATCGTTTTGAGAATGCGAATGAAAGTACTCCGTTTCATAACCAGGAACCCCCTAATGCTTGATAGATATCCTTTTAAGTAATTCTAAATTGATGCTATCAATACCTGTTAACCACGAAGATTCTATATCCCCCCCATCTCCTGCCTACATCTTTATCAGCTGCCAAACGCCTATCTCCGAAAACCATTCTAGCTCCGCAATCTTATCGTCGTCGGTGCAAACGCAGTAGAGGCGGCTTGGTCTGCCGGACCATACAGACCGGCCGAATTTCCACCACTTTACCGACTTCACCTTATACTCTTTTTTTAGGTAACGGAAAACCAATGGCTCGACAGTCCCGTCGGCAAGGCATCTAACGATAACCGAAACCGGTTCGTTTAAGGTCTTCACGCCAATCCCCCTCATGCAATGCCTATTATCTCCCGCGCCGTGATACTGAAACCGGCAACTCCTGTTTTTCTCACAGTTCCTTTGACTTGGAGGATACTGCTGCTGTAGACAACTTTAGCAAACTTGGGTTGGATGTCCGGAAAAACCGTCACATCGACCAATCCTTTTTCATCTTGTAGGGTAAGAAATATGATACGCTTGCCGGACCGAGTTGGAGGAGTCTGCCTTGTCACGATAATACCAGCCACCACCACAGCCGCTCCATTGGCCATCCCTTCCACTTGTTCACTGGAAACATGGTTCACGTTAAACACAACAAGGGGATGAAGAGTCAGTGCAAAGCCGAGTACGCCAAGCTCGGTTTTTAACTTTTCACGGGGACAACTGGTATTGATATTAAGCTTTGTGATTGTGCCGACATTAGTGGCCACTGTCTCGCCGAACAAGTCGCAACTGACGGTAGGGCGACAGCTGTGGGGCAAGTAATTGAATCCCAGCCGAATGGTTTCTCCCTCAACTGAGCAAGTTTCCTGGCTATCCAAACTTGGGGGTAATACCTCAATCCCCATTCGTTTGGCCTCCCAGGTAATGACCCACGGCGGGTAGAATCCACAGGGATAGTTGTTTAAAGTGGCACAGAGGAATTCGCGAGGATAATAGGCTTTGAGGTACGCACTTTGATAAGCAATCCAGCCAAAGGATGCAGCGTGAGCCTTGTTAAAACCGTAGGCGGCAAACCCCGCAACTTTGCTATAGACTAATTCCGCAGTCGCTTGGTCGACACCGTTTTTCATACACCCACTAATAAACTGTTCGCGAATCGCCGCCATCTCTTCCGGGGACCGATGTTTTGTCATGGCTCGTCTCAGCAAGTCTGCTTGCCCTAATGAGAAACCCGCCAATAGATGCCCTATCCGCAAGACTTGTTCCTGATACACGATTACTCCATAGGTATCTCGCAGTGCAGGTTCCAGCAAAGGGTGCATGTAGTCGAATGTTTCCCGCCCATGTCTTCGGGCGATAAACGGTGAAATCATCTGACCTTGCATTGGCCCAGGGCGGAAAAGGCTGATATTGGCGATGACGTCTTCAAACCGCGTGGGCTGCAAGCGTCCCAACAACTCTCGCATACCCGGACTCTCAAGCTGAAAAACTCCAATCGTTCTTGCAGACCGCAACAACGCATAGGTTGTTTCATCGTCGTCAGGAATGTTGTCAATGTCACAATGGATTCCTCCCTCACCTAGCGAGCTAACGGTATCTGTAATAATCGACAGCATCTTGAGCCCCAGCAGGTCCATTTTAACTAGGCCCAGCTTTTCTACGTCATCTTTATCGTGCTGACAAATAACGATGCCCTTGGTGGCAAACTGCAGCGGCGTAAAATGGTTTAACGGCCTGTCGGCGACAATCACACCACCATTGTGTATCCCCAGGTGGCGAGGAAAGTCGGCGAATTGCTTAGCGTAGTGGAAAATAGTGCTGTAATAGGGCTTATCTTTAAACTCGCCCTGCAGTTCCGGCAAACTGTCTATTGCGGTTTCAATCTGGTCCGCCCCGCAATAAGGGAGCCGCTTCGATATTTCCGACTGTTGCTCAGTGTTGAGCCCAAATGCTTTAGATATCTCTCGGACTGCACTCCGCGCCCCCATTGTGTTCACGGTGCAGACCATGGCAACCATATCTTTTCCGTATTTTGCGTATATGTAATTAATAACTTCATCCCGTCGGTTGGAGTCGAAGTCGATATCGATATCCGGCATGCCTTTCCGTTCCGGGTTAAGAAATCGTTCGAAAAGTAAATCGTATCGTATCGGGTCGACATTAGTAATACCCAGCGCACAGGAAACCAAAGAGTCTGCAGCGGAACCTCGTCCGGCACAGCGGATTCCGTTCCGCTTCGCGTAGTTGACGATGTCCCAAACGATAATGAAGTAATCGTTGAAGCCCATGGAATCAATTACAGATAGCTCATAGCCCAATCGTTGACCTACTTCATCTTGCGGCTTATCTCCGTATATGCGTTTAACCCCTGCATCGCAAAGTTCCCTTAAATAGGTTTTAGCTGTATACCCATCCGGCAAAGTAATTCGAGGAAAGACAAGCTCGCAAGGAATTTTCACATTACAACGCTCGGCAATAGCAAGAGTATTGCTCAAAGCTTCGGGATAGTCGGCCAAGAACTTATACATGGCCCGGGCAGTTTTAAAGCCGTACTCACCATTCTGAAACGTAAATTGATTAAGCCCATCGACTTTCACATTCTGCCCCATGGAACTTAGAATTTCACGGGACAGATAGTCGCTAGCCTTCAAATAATGCACGTTGTTTGTGGCTACAATCGGAATGCCATACCGACTGGCCACGCTTGCCAGTGTATGTATTTTCTTCGGGTCGTCAGGTAAGCGATGATGCTGTAGCTCAATATAATAGCGGCCACCAAACCTCTCGTGATACCGGCAGGCTACCTCAGCCGCCCTTCCATTCGGTAAAGCCCCTACTAATTCACCGTTATCACAGCCGGACAAAACTAGTAGGTTATGATATTGGGCAATTTCGTTAATCGAACTTGTTCCACTGCCGAGATGCATGTGGCTAATCAGCCTGCATAGCTCACTATATCCCGAGTCATTTTCGGCTAAGAGCGTCAAGTGCCCCGTATCGGTTGTAATCTCAACTCCGATAAGAGGCTTGACTCCTACGTTTAACGCAGCGTAATAAAAACGAACCGCCCCGCAGAGGTTGTTGTGGTCGGTTAGCGCAGCAGCTGGCATCTTACACGCGGCGGCCGCGCTGACTATATCATCAATGGAACAGGTGGAGTCCTTAAAACTGAAATTCGAATGGATATGTAGATGTGTGAATTCGCTGCCCGTCTTTACCACCTCACCCCTCCCCAATCGAACACCAGTTCGTATTTGTTAGTATAAACCATAGACGCGTTGTCGTAAAGGGGTAGGCAGCTTGAATAAATCGAGAAATAAAAAAAGAGCCAGCATGTGACCGGCACTTACAAAAAGCAGCCGTTAAGAGAAGGCAGGGATTAAGTCCTGCCTATTCCTCGGTCGGCTTGTAATTGGCATATATATAGCATTGCAAGCATGGTATCGATACACAATTACACTTAAACACTCCTGGATTTGGGCCCATATACGCACAGCATTCCCCTGCAGTATTAATCGATTTTATGGATTCGTTCTTGAGAATTTGCCGTTCGGTAATTAAAGATAAGAGCTTCGCCTCATATAACCTGTCTTCTTCAGTTTTCTTTCTCCTTTTTGGCATACAGAACCCTCCATTATTTAAGTTTTTACTAAGCCTGTTTTTTGTAGACTAGAATTGCTAAGCCCCAGCGCCTTAAACACGACATCTACTGGGTCTGTACCTCCGTAAGTTTTTTATCACACCTTCAGTCTTCTTAACCGCCGATTAACCTCAGCGATATCAAAGAATTCAGAGTCATAACCTTCTTTTAGCCACCCCATTAATTCAGAGTCGCGCTGGTCAGCTGGTAGCTGTAATTCCTCGACGGTTCCATGTATCCAGGATAAGAACCGCAGTCTTCCGGCGGGCAGGCACGTTGTCCCCCTGTGCAAAGAATGCTCTTGAGCTCCGCGACTCCTGTATTAAGCTTCACGACTTCGATGGTATGTTGCCAGTCGTCGCCAAAATCATAAATATAAGTTATTTTCTGGCCCACAAGGCGTAAAACTTCCGACAGCCTGACTATTCTATTATCCTGAACATCCTCACGCCCGGCCCTACCTCCATCAGGGGTTGGAACCCCGAAACGTGACTTCCCTGCCCGAAACTCGTATAAATGATTGCCCTCCCATCCCATCACTATCTGCAGCACCGTGTGCAAGCGGGCGAGCGTTATTTCCTTTGGGACCTGAAACGCCGCCATATCGGGGGCTTTACATGATTAAGCGTTACTTTGAGTTCATACATTTGCACTTCGCATACTCCTACCCACACCTTGTTACAGGTCTTCACTCCTTGAGATGGCAAGCCCCTTTTTAGCGGTGCTCAGTACCGCATCAACAATTTCAGAAGAAGGTTTTCCGGTTTTCATCTTTGTCCATATTAGGAATTGGACAAGTTGCTGGAATCTTATATTCTCCTTAGGCCTTCGCGCCAACGTTCTGGGAAATTGCGCCATGCTACCATCTCCAATACTTACCTCTATTGAAATTTTTCTACCGGGGTAGTCGGTTAGCTCCAGTGAGAATAGCGAAGCGCCACAAGGGAACACTTATGTAATGAAAATACATGAGAATAAGTGCAGGCGGGAGAAGGGAGTATCGTGAGCAGAGAATACTGGGTTATGGCAGCGCTTGCCATCGCCAGCATTGTACTTGTGACGGTGTTTGGACGAGCGGATAAGCCGCGGGAGAGTTTATTCCTTTTTCTGCTGTCCCAGGCAGTGACTTGGCCAATTACTATTTTGATAGCTCTAGCAGGTTGGGGTGAAAGCCCGGTGCGGTTGTTTCCAAAAGCCACCGACAGCAATTTCGTAATTGCTTTCGTGTTTCTGCCAGCGGCCTTTGTTGCCTATTACTGGCATTATCCTCAGAGCAAGGGCCGTCCTTTTCAAATTGCGTATACTTTGGCATTTGCAGGCGGCGTCAGCTTGGCACATGTTGCCGTGCAAAAATATACCAACCTAATGGTTTACATCGATTTCTCAGGATATAAGTTATGGCTGATGACTATCGTAGCGTATTACCTGCAACGCATTTATTCAGATTGGTACTTTGACCGGTTGGCGCAGCAGAAGTGTGACGACACGCGATGAAATTGGAAGGTATGATTCTGACCGCTACAGTCGTGGTTTCGTTATTATCCCTTGCAGTCACACCGAAAAACAAGATGCTGCAAATGCAGTTTGTAATCCTCTTCGTGCAGTTTCCCACCTGGCTGCTCGGCCTGGCAGCGGTGCAACTGGGTCTACTGGAATATCCCTACCGGGAATTGGCTAGCGCTAACAGGACGAGCTTTATATTTGAATATGTTATTTTGCCTGTGTTGTGCGTCCATGTGAATAATTACTATCCATGGCGGGCACCGTCATGGGTTAAGGCGGCATATCTCACTGGCATCAGTCTGTTTATGACCGGAGGTGAGGTTATCGTGGAACGATACACCATGCTGCTCAAATATACCGGTTGGAAATGGTACTGGACTTTAATTAGTGTGGTATTTATCTTTTGGCTGACCCAAAAGACGGTCGCCTGGTTCTTTAGTCGCCGCTAACACCTCGTGCCTTGCCGACATACATATCCCGTTGCAATTGTGTCAAAAAAGCGATTTCATGTGCTATCAAATATCACTGGAGCTAACCGACTACCCCACTTTTTCTATATAAGTTGCCGTTTCCCTCTTATCGTTGTCCTCTATTCGCCAAGCTTCACGTCTTCCCTACATGCTCCTCAGAGGCTCAAATTTGACCTGTGGCTAGTTTAATTTACTTCCGGATTAATCATATACTATCCGAAACGCTAACTTATAAACAGGCTGTGTTCGCATAATGTATTGCTCCTGCATCTACTGGATAAAATGCCTATAGAATCACAACAAATCCAGGGAGGCCACTTACATGTTCGAGCATATCCGCACCTTTCCAACGTCGCCTAATGACGAACAAATCGCTTGGGTTTTAAAGCATTTTACATATGCCCGCATCGACAATTGGGTAGATACCGATTTCAATACCATACACTGGTGGCTACAGTTATCGTTGGCTATAGTGTCGATAGCTGTATGGTGGAAACTTGTAGACAAAAAGCGATTGCTGGAACTGGCCTTCTTCGGCAGCTCAGTAATGACCATAACCATTTGGATGGATGAGGTAGGTTATGAACTCGGCTTATGGTATTACCAGAGGGACTTGATACCTGTCTTTCCTCCTTCAAGCGCAATGGATTACATTTTGCTACCAATTATATATGCCTTGGTCTATCAATACTGTCGAACCTGGAAGAGCTTTCTTATCGCCAGTTGCCTAATGGCTGGTGTTTTCAGCTTCATCTTAGAGCCGTTGGCTGTAAAAATGGGCTATTATGTGCCTGTAAAGTGGACGCATTACTACAGTTTCCCCATCTACGTCGCCATAGCTGTGGTAATGAAAGCACTCGTTGAAAAGATAAAGGTCATTATGCGTCGCCACCAGGCGGCAAAATAGCGGATTAGGTAGTTGGTTGGCTCCACCAAATATGGAGCTTAATCATTTCCCAGTCCTACCCTCTGTTAACCGCTACATCAATAATCAGTGGTCCTTAGAGTCGCAATAGCGATTATTTGCATAGTATAAAGTCAAGGGTATCGAAGGAGAGACGATATGGCTTATATACAAACGGGACTTGGCACTGGAATCGGGTTGGGTGAGCCCGTAATAAGCGCAGACCTTTTGGATGCAGTGGAAGTATTTGTGTATACAAATCTAAGTATTATCATTAGTCCTAATCCGACGGTACCATTAACAAACAGCTTGAAGTCTATACTCTTAGCATATGTCAATCGCTACCCCGGGGCTTTTTTACCGCCAGACTTACAGCAGGTTGCTGATGCCTGGGTTTTAACCCATATTAATAGTTTTACTGAGCCTACAACTCTTCCGGGCGGATAGGACCATGAAGCGGGACGAATATACTTACAGTCAGTTTCTATCTTCTATGCAGTCAGGTGGAGATAGCCGACTCCCCCGTAATAGCAATACAAAAAGCGAACAGAGCCTATAAATAAGGCTCTTAAAATTAGTCTTTGCGTTCGAGAAGCCTGCCTCTTTTAACGATGCCTTCACCATAACGGTCTTTAAGCTTGTCCATCACTTTTGCGATGCTCTCACGTTTCTCATTCGTTTCACCGAAGAGCGATAACTGGCTTCCGCCGTGCCCGAGGTGGGAGACCGAGATGCCCAAAAGTCTTATCCCTTCCGGGATGGGTACCTTTTCCATTATCTTTAAAACCGTCTCATAGAGCACCTCATCTAGCGACACAGGCTCAGCGAGCGTTACGCTGCGGGTGATAGTCCGGAATGAAGAAAAACGAATCTTCACAGTAAGCGTCCTGCCGCTCAATCCAGCTTTACGGAGTCTCCATCCTACTCTCTCAGACAGGGCCAGTAATTCACCTGCTATCTCATCTTTCGACCTGATATCTTGTTCGAAAGTATCTTCATTACCAATAGATTTTGCGTCTCTGTCTGGCACAACGGGTCGCTCATCTCGGCCCCAAGCCAGATTGTACAATTCCATCGCACTTTTACCTATATGCCGCTCCAGGGTGCGAGGGTCAACGCGCCGGAGGTCTTCTATTGTTTCGATGCGTAGCGTTTTTAGTATCCTGGCGGTTGCGTCTCCCACTCCCCAGAGCTTTTTAACCGATAAAGAGGCCAGCAATTCTATCTCCTCACCCGGACGTATGACTACTAACCCGTCAGGCTTTCGGAGAGCAGAGCCTAGCTTCGCTAAAAACTTATTTGGTGCAACTCCCACCGATACGATGAGGTTAAGTTCCGTTCGTATTCGGTCTTTTATTTGTCGAGCTATTTCAGTAACATCCGGGTATATCAGCTGCATACCGGTGATATCCAGGAAGGCCTCATCCAGCGATAGTGTCTCGATGATTGGCGAAAATTCTTCCATTATACGCATTATCTCATGCGATATCTGGGCGTAATAGGCAATATTAGGCGCTACAAAGATACCCTGAGGGCAACGCCGCCTAGCCTCCACGATAGGCATGGCCGACTTTACGCCAAATTGCCTTGCTTCATAGGATGCAGCGCAGACCACGCCTCTATTTGTAGTACCGCCTACGATGACGGGTTTTCCTTTGTATGCTGGATTATCGCGCTGTTCAACGGAAGCATAGAACGCGTCCATATCGGCATGTAGAATCCAACGCTGCTGCAGAGGTCCGACCATAGATTTCGCCTCCCTAGTGTCAGTTTATCACATTCTACAGCAACAGAAAAAGGCCTCTAGGTCGGCACCTTAGAAGCCCGGTTAGTCGTATGAAGCATGCTGGTTTTAAAACGGCTACCCCGCTTCAT
>Ga0316231_1004725_pt1 | contig 11134 bp, 12 predicted proteins | sample TBH18027metaG_FD_206002 | JGI IMG/M metagenome (GOLD analysis project Ga0316231, IMG submission 206002) | Freshwater microbial communities from Trout Bog Lake, Wisconsin, USA - TBH18027 | ecosystem: Environmental > Aquatic > Freshwater > Lake > Hypolimnion/Profundal zone | place: USA: Wisconsin...
CGATGACGTCGCTTTCTTCCAATTCCATCCGCTGTATCATTTCGCGTATCAAAATATATCTACGGGCATAGAGACACGGGTTGGATATTACGAGGACCACGTGGAGTTTTTCCTCTAAAGGTTCGTTGTTTGCGATGGCCTCTCGCGTCAAATTGCGTTCATATTGGATATCATCGATTTCAATATTGTTAATGACGGTCATTTGCGCAATTTCTATATTATATATTAGATATTGTCCAATATAGAATCTTTACCTTTATTTTTGTCTTTTTTACCTCGTCTTAAGCAAAATCCGCGATTTCCAATAGGCCATCGTCATTTTTTCATAGGAAAAAATGCGCCCCGGATCTTGAAACTCGTCCAATACCGCGGCCATAGTTTCCATATTGACGTCCGACCATTCTTTCACGATCCACACCGGCAATCCCTCGAAAAGGGGGTCCAGTGCCGAGGTCTTGACGATAGCAATACATCCCAGTACGAGCGCCTCCCACGTACGATGGCAATCCAGACCGTTCCCGTGGGGAGAGAGTACAAATGCGTATTCCGACTGTTTTTTCCAAGAGGCCAATCGCGGAACGGGCGACGTTTCGTAAAACACGCATCCAGCGGGTACTTGGGCGAGTGCATCGCGGCGATCTTGCGCGAATTTCGTATTCATCGAAAAATGGAAGTTCGAATAGGCATACGGTTTGCGCAAATTCCACGGTTCCGCATTGAGCGCGATGGTCTCCAGATCCTTTTCTTGCTGAGCCGGAGATGCTTGTGGCCCCCAAGCGTGATTTTGTACAGACAATGTATGATAATCTAGACCAATCGGTATTTGCGTCAGTTTCGCGTGCTTCCCCACGCAGTTTTGCGAATACCAATGCAGGATTTTGGGATGTTGGATAAAGGACAAGAAGTCGTCGTGATTACTAAATATATCCGAGGGGCACGATTCGTCGCAATCTCCCGTGACCAAGATAAACCGGCAATGTACTTGATCAATCATTGCGCGGAAATGGGGAATGGCCGAAGTGCAGACGTAGACGGCACCTCCCTCCTCCAAGAAACGGAAATCGTAATTGGCCATCGTCCGTATGCTCGATCTGGGTTGCAATGTATACACATCGCACCATTTCATAATACCCCGAGACGACACATATTTGCACAGCGCTTCGTCCAAAGGGGGTGGCGGATCGCTTATAGACGACACCTTCTTCCATTCGTCAAACACGAAAATATCCCCGTGCCATTTATGCTGAATCTCGGGGTAATAGACGAAGGAAAAGGGCGCCAAAAATCCCATCGACCAAGAATAGGTACCGTGGGATAGTACCAAATGTTTGCACGTGCTCGCGAATAAAAGAGTATCGACCTCGTCATTCACGTAGATCTGCAGTCCGTATTTTTTAATAAGTGTTTGGCAAATTGGATGATTGATCGTATCGCTCGAGATATACCCTTGATCAAACGTAATTTTGGATATGGCTTGGCAATAGTAATCGAGTCCTGGATTGTGTTTTGTTGCATCGCCCAATCTCACGTGAACGAACAGATCCGTGTTTTGCCGATATCTCCGAGCGTGTTTGTTTTGTCGCATTATTGATGTAAATATACCGTTTTGAATGAAATAATCGTTTAAATATAAGCAAAACTCGCGGGTTTGTACGTACGTGTCTCGTTTAAAAACCACATTTCGACTTGCCAAATCATTTGTACCGTCGATATATTGGAAACAATTATCATCATTTAGCATAACCGGTTCTACCTCGGAAAAGTCGTTCTTTCCATCGATATATAGGTCGATTCCCAAACTTTTCATTTTGCCATAGTCACCATATTCGAATGAGAGGTCGTACTTTTCCGCCAAAATATGTGCGTACATATTCCGAATGAGTTGATTGCCGAATCTTCCCGGGCAATTTTTGGTTGTATTATGGGTATTTATCTTGGATACCATTTTGATTTGAATAATATCGATATTATTTTTTATACCATTGAATGATAATAATAATGAATAATTTTGTGGTTCATTTACAATACTCACTCTTGAATATTTACATCGATGAACATTTGAAATATTGGAATATAGGAATATAGGATTAGCATCAATAGTCCGAAAGGCAAAAATAGTGGTTCATAATAATTCAAATAACTCCATATCATCACAAACCCAATGGGAAATAAGTGATTTCGGGGAATCATATCATAACACTGTTGCGTTCTAAAATAAATCCATAATCCTGCGCAAATAACGGAAAATATTACCTTATTATCGAACGATATATATTTATCAAAAATCATTATAATATTTGTATATATAATATAATATGTTCACGGAATTATATTTGCAAACGACAAACCCGAAATTGCCATTTTATGAATTATTTGGTGCGGATATATTTTTCAAAATTATAAGTTCCGTAATATTGCATACGCTCATTTATACGTGTTTTTGTAATCTGGTGAGTTATATTTTTGTTGGTAGATTACTATCAAAAAATATAAACATTCGATTAATAATTTCACTCTTGTTAATAATGTTTTTTGGATTTTTTGCTAGATTTTTACACGTGAAAGAGATTTATAAGGCATATGGATACAATTTAGAAAAAACAAAAAATCATTTAGACAAACTTTACATTACTTGGGTATTTATATCATGAGTGTGGGGTTGTTGGAACATAATGTAAATTGAACATATCCAAAAAACACATAATTGTTGTGCGTATAAAATTCGACATTTTGCAGTTGTAACAATTAAAATATAACTGTATTTATATATTAATTCAGATGTTATCAACAATGTTTGGATTTACTAGAAAATATAATAACCCCGATGGGAGTTTGAGATATTTTATTAATTTTTATCGCTCTATCTATAAAAATGATAAACCAATTCTTGATTTATTTGATAAATTTTATGTTGAATTTTCAATTTTTACGGATAATAATGTTTTTTCAAAAAGAATACGTAATAAAAGGAAATTTTATACTGAACAAAAAATAAGATTAATAAACAAATACTTGGAAGAAATTCAAGATAAATTATCTGATAACGACCAATATAAAAATGAAATTATTGAGAACCTAAATAAAATTAAAAGAAAACTAGAAAAAAATATATTGTTATCGGCTGTTTCATCCGAGCCACCAGCACCAGATGAAATGCAAACGCAGATTGAGACATCATCTAATATAACAAGTGCTATTTCACAACCATATGAAGAAGATCCGACAGATGGGTTATCGCGTTTGGAAATCCAAAATTTAAATGATAATAAAAGATACTTAAACTCGAAAGAACGTATAGATTTAATGAATTACAATAAGAGACTAAACGAGCTTAAAAGTTTATTGGATACAACGGGTCCAGTGCAACAACCAGAAGATAAGGGATACGGATTATTTGGTGGAAAAAGTAGACGTAAATCTAGCAAATCCAATAAAGTCCGCAAATCCAAGAAAGTCCGCAAATCCAAGAAGGTCAACAAATCTAAGAAAGTCCGCAAATCCAAGAAAGCCCGCAAATAACGCGCCGAATCCAGATAAAGTGGTGTCTTCACATTGCGACTAAAATAAATGCACATAATCCGAATTCATTATATCGCGAATGCATCCCCTGTCAAATTTTCTACCGAAAAAACACTTGCTATTTATTAAATGTATGATTTCATCATTTGTTATGGAATTATAAGTTTTTAAGCCCTTAACGGATGGAAAAATATATTTCATTCCTTCCCAATTTGTAAATGTAGTTGCACTGTCGCTGCAATTCGGCGTGGTAATGATTTCCTCTTGCAAATTATGTATAAATATATTCGTTATATAACATATTTCATCCGGTGCGTAGACCATTTTATACCATTTCACATATTTTTTATCGTCGATCATAATTTTGCCGTGTTTTTTGTTTAAAATACACCATTGTGATGATTTTTGTATATTGTGTTCATCTATAAAATTCAACAACCCTTCACACCGCGGAAAACACTGAATTTTAGGCGCAATATTAAAATACGATTTGTTGGTGTCTAAATGATTATAAATATGTTCAAATGTTTTAAACGGAATGCACGAGTTTGAAACAAAAATAAAATGTTCGTTATTTTCATCCTTCAGTGCCTCTTCTAACATAATATTTTGAGCGTTTACGATTGATATGTCCGCATATTTCGTCTTGATACAATTTTTTAGTTTGTATTCTTCGAAATATTTCAACGGTTTGTCCTGTTTATAATGTATATAAATAGTATATTTGTTTTTATCTACGCCTAAAAAAAATCCGTTCCAGAACTCCTCACAGTTTATGCTATCATAGATTAAAAAAAGGAATGCCAGTTTTTTCATTTTTATAAAAGGTTATAAAAATGAAGGTTTAAACTTATTATACCGTTGAAGAATTATCCACTCACTGTGCGAATTTAATTCTTCAACGGTGTAAAATAGAATGCCTTTCCGGTGTTGCACTAGACATTTAAGTGCAACGTTACCGATATATTGCCGTTGTACACGACAGATTAAAACCAAGGTTTCAACTCCAACTGCTTACGCACACGATCCGGCTGTTGCGGCCACTGCAATGGCACGACCAACGTGCTCTGGTCCTGCAAATATTTCATATATCCCATTGTTTCTCCATAAACGGAGGGCACGGCATAATCCAGAACGGTTTGATTTAGACGTTCCACCTGTTTAGTGATATCGGTGGCATAATGTTCGGCATATTGCAAATACATTGACCTCATAATGGTCTTCAGCGTTTCGATGTTCTGCGGGGCAATTACGAATTCGTTGTTGGACAATTTGTACACCCCCGCGCGCAATGCATTTTGAATGATCTGGATGTTTCCCTCGGAGAAAAACACTTGGGACAACACATTGTTCTCCCAATCGCCGACCAAGGCCTCGCGATAAGGCGTCGTCTTGTTCTTTACCGCAAGGCGCTCATACATTTGAAACCGCGCATCCGGGTTTTCAGGTTCGACAATGTTGACCCGACCATTATATGTGGTACCTGAATTCAAAATTACGCCACCCGAATTATTATAGGGATCTGGTGTAAATTTCATTTGTTCGACCATTGTGTAATATGTATGTATAATGTAATTCTAGAAATAAAATCCGCGATTGGACAAATCAAATACTCAATGTCCAAGACTGCAAACTATATTATTATTTCCGAATATTTCTGAACCTATTATATATTGTCGAATCGAGAAAATGGAAATGTTTCACGTCATTGTATTGACAGTCGCAATTGTAACATTGATACTTGTCCTCACCGTCGTCGGATTACTGATGGCGAATAAAAGCAAAAGTTCGTTGGTTTATCCACCGGAATACAATACGTGTCCCGATTATTGGACGATCGTTCCCGTTCCCGATGGAAGTGGTCAGACCCAATGTATCATCCCGACAAATCAAAGTTCGCTAAACATTGGATCTCTGTATAATTCGTCGGGCAATTTGACCGCTTCTGTATTGAATACACCGGGGTACACTTCTGATGTTTCGAACAACTATACAACCAATTATCTCAACTTCAATGCGGCCGGGTGGAAAGGCGTGTGTAGTATGAAAACGTGGGCGAATAATAACGGAATTGTGTGGGACGGGGTCGCCAATTACAATTCGTGTTAACCCTACTTGAGCGGAATGGGGCAATCATTGGTCAAAAAAATAAAACCAACTATGCCCTTTTCCGTCCAACTTACAAGCAAGAGACGACAAATAGTATCCAATCCATATCCACTATAGATTTATTGGATATGAATTAAGATAATTTTATGTTCTCACTATTCCTATAATGGGCGTTTGAAATGAAAAAAAGGTGTAAAATGTGACAACCCTAGTTTTTTCCTAGTTTTTTTCCTAGTTTGCGGGCGTATAGACAAACTTGATGACCCGGTGTTTTTCGGAAAACGTAAAATCGCGCTTATGGGGCGCAATCTTCTGCTGAATGAGCGTCGAGACAACGTCGTCCGGATCCGCCTCCATTGTCATCGAGTCATATTTCAACAACCGTATATTGTGTAGAATCGGGATCAGATCGCGGATTTGCATCTCGATCGCGCTCGTCAAGATGTCGCGATTCCCCGTCTTCCGATATTCCGCGATCATCATATCGATGTCCCCCCGAATGCGATACATCTCCTGATTCTTCCGCGCAAGTTGCGCAGCCGTCTCCGGATTGTCATACACCTCCGTATGATGTTTCAGCAAGTCCTGGTACATTTGGTTCGATTGGTTATATTCCTCCAATTCGGCCTTGAATTTCTCCACGGCCGTCCGTTCCCCCACATAATTGAAGAGCGTATTCATCTTTTGTACGATGACTTTTTCTTGGATATTGGCAATATCGGTTCGATAAATGTTCAGCAGATCGGTCGCATTCAAATAATACCCGTTAAATATCTGAATGTTCAAGTTGCACGGTTTCTCCTTGTCTCCGCACACGGCCGTGTACATTTGGTCCTTCATCGTGAATACGGTACCGACACGGCGTTTGCACGAGATGCAAGGGGCGCGCACTGCACGAGCGCTTCGTTTACCCGCGCGTTTATTCTCCTGTTTTTCGAACGCAGTGCGCTTGAGTTTATGGAGTTTGACCTCATATTCGTTTTTTAATCGGAAATACTCGTAAATACTTTCTAAATAATCATAGCGTTTGTCCGCCGCGGCCTCCCGTTTCCCCCCCTTTCCGCTCGTCGGATCGGAGCGATCGATCTCCAGTAGCGGGTTGTTTTCCATCAATAGGTCGGTCAATGTGGGGGGCACGTGCTCCAACATTAGGAGGGGGTTGTTGGAACAGTGGAGAGAGACGAGGGAGCGCGTGTTCGACAGATCCAATCGGCGCAATTGGTTGTTTTCGCATTCCAAGGTGGTCAATGTATCGGGGAGATTGACGAGTTGGACGAGCTCGTTGTCCGCAATGTATAAGCTCCGCAATTTCGGCGTGGTTTTCGCGTCGAATTTCTTGAGCGAATTGTTGGTGATATCGATCTCCTCGATGGACGTGGGCAAACTGTCCAATGACGTCAACAGTTGGTTTTGGCAGTCGATATAGCCGACACCCTCTGGAATATTGCGGAGATTGGTGACTTCGCCTTGCTGGTCGAAAATAATGGTAACAATATGCTTAAATCCGCGATCGCGCAATACGGAAAAATCGATGTCGCCGTGCATCGGACGATCGAATCGGATTTCTATGGCGTGGGCAGCATCGAGCTGACCTAGCATTGTCAAAAATTCGGATTGTGCGGTATTCGTTTCGCGAATGACGAGATCGCGCTTTTCTTCGATGGTTGATTTGCTCATTTTTGGTTCAATCGATTTTTTGCGGCGGTGCGAGGGGGATTCAAGATAATATATACATAGATAGAAATCGATGGATTCTTCTGCAATCGGATTGACAATATATTATATATTATAGCTATTATAAAATCTGTATTCACACTGTACTGCGAGCTACAAATATTTATATTAGCTATAATATATAATATATTGTTATATATTATAGACGATGTCAGGGGTAAACATTTAGAATAAAAATATGGATAAGATATATACACGATGTCGATTTCAACGATTTCAACGAGTACAACTATCACACAATCCACGCTTGCGAATTATACTTGGCCAGTCACTATTAACGGCGGCACTTCCTCGAATCCCGTGGTCGTCAAATTTGGTTCGAATTTGCAATTTACGGATAGCCAACATTATTTCATCTTTGGAAGTGAATATGTCACATTGGACGGCAGTTGGAATACCATCGACATTAGCGGCGTTCACGGTGGTGGTTCGGGTTATTATGGTCTGGTAGATAATGGGAATCGACTAAATGTGTTTTATGGAAACACCGTCATCGAAAATATTGGAATTACTGTATCTTCGGGTACAATACTCAATGGCAGTGCCTCGTGGTTTCTTCAACAAGGATATTCCGCAAATACTCCATCGGGCGTATTGACTGTACAAAATTGTTATAGTACAGGCGACATGAACGATTACACAGGTGGAATCGTCTTCCAAAATAGTGGGTACAATGAGAATACGAAAATCGTCGTCAAAAATTGCTATAGTCTGGGCGCAATTGCGGGGGACAGTGCAGGAGGAATTGTAGGCCCCAACGCAGGAAATGGCGGAGCATCCCTTCAAATTATAAATTGTTATAGTGCGGGTTCAATCACTGGATCAGATGCAGGTGGAATCGTAGGCGCGAGTGTAGGAGTGGTCGATATATCCCACTGTTATGTGGCAAATGGTAATTGGAATTCGACCAATGCGAATGCAGTGTTGCAGGGAACCGACGGGAGTATATGGAATACCAGCGTAACTCCCTATACATTAATGCCCCCTGCACCCTACGTTCCACCACCCTGTCTCCTGACGGGAACACGTGTCAAAACCCCCCGTGGTTACATTCCCATTGAAAAGATCAAAGTCGGCGATTCCATCATTTCCAATTTGAATCTTTCCGTGAAAGTGGTGGAAGTGGGCAGATGGAAATGCAGCACCCGCAATTCCGATTTATCTTCGAAAATGTACAAGATCCCTGCGGGAAAATTCGGAGCAAAAGATGATATTTATCTCAGCTACTATCATCGAGTCCTGATGAACAATTGTTTGAATCTCCCGGTCAATTTGGATCTAAAGGAGGCAGATCCATCGAGCATAGTGGAATCGGACGGACACTCGTTTATGTTATATCATTTGCGCGTGGAGAAGGGGGAGAGTAACCTATTGGTAGTAAACGGAGGATGTTTCGTTGAATCGTGGGTCGACATTGTGTAATATCAACACTACATTACACTACACACCACCAAACCCGCCAATCGGCGAGGTCATCAAATTCTTCTGCTCGCTCTGATAAAACCGGATTTTCGACAAAACGTATTCTTGGTCGCGCAACATCTTTTGCCGCTCCTCATATGGAGTCAATTTTCGGCGATAACAAAAATACAACGTCGCAACGACAATCGCCACAAATATGACTAAAACGCCGACATTTAGCGCAATCGAATAAATCTTGATGCGATTTTCGTGACACGTCGTCAATGTATCGTGGACATAGCTACGAACGCCATTCTCTATAAGTCTCGGATAAAGTTCGATTCCATCCATCATTTTTATTTTCAAAATCCTATCCTATCCTATTTGGACGTTTTTTATTCGATGGGTTACCGCCGCTATAATATCCCCCGCTAATATAACCTTTGTCCAAAAATGTCTACCGATTCTACAAATATAAACAAATCGATCACCTCTGCGTGGATAGGCGTCGCCGTCTCCTGTCTCGCCTTTTCAATCCCCCTGGCCATAGTTTATAATTTTTGTTATTATAAACGTGCCGGAGTAGTGGCAAACCTGATTCTCTTTGTGGTCGTGTTTCTCTTGGGATACATAGTCACTCTGATGTTTTATCGCGCAATTGTGATGAATACCCTCGATGCAGAAATCAACAAAATCGGTTCCAGCACCGCGAAATTCGTCCTCGGCGTCACGTTCTCCGCATTTATGATTGTGGCGATTACAATGTTCGCGATCGGGGCGAATGGCAAACTCATCGAAATCTTCGAAAACACCTTCGGCTATTGGTTTATCGGGATTTGGGGCCTGGAGGAACTGGCGAACAAAATATTCACGAGCAAAACGATGGATCCGATTCGAGCCAACGTCGCCAATTCGCGCGATTTCAACTACAACTTTTTGATTACGCGCATCAATCCCGCGAATTTAGAAGAATTCAAGAATTATGCGCAAAATTGCGATAAGATGGGGGGAAGTAAGCTCCCCTTGGACTTTGATCTGGTATTTAAGACCCAGGATCAAATCGACAAATTGGAGGATTTGGTCTATTTAAAGAATACGGCGGGACATTTTGCCTGGGTCTACTTGTCCTCGGTCGTGGCATTAATGATCAGTATGATTTCGGTCACAATGACCTCGCCGCAATAAATGGATTTGATCGTGTCTTTGGGTCGAGGTGATTTTGTGTAACTATCGGATGTTACACAAAATTAATAATAGGCGACATAATACATCACCGCCAAATAGGACAATATCGCGAGGACAATTGCGACCGTCCATACCGGCAATACGGTTTTGTTTCGATATCCCAGACCGAATGGACGGAATTCACCGTCGGGACCATACGCGAATTTCGGTTTGATCCAATGAAAGAATGCAAATAATATCAAAAATAGAACGATCGCACTTCCCGGTTTGTTATTTCGAATAAATGCCTTGGACAACATTTCCTAAATTATACAAAGAATATAATGACTGGAATAAAATTCGCGACTAATATGTCTGAACACTTCCTGTGAATGTGGCGACATCTAGATTTCCTACGGTCGTTAATCGGGCATCGATCGTATCCGTGGGTAAAAACGTGACACCCACATTGGTCAATGTCGCACTATCTCCTGTAGTACTGTCTAATACAACCACTAGCCCAGTCGCCACCCCGTTTTTATAAATTTGAAACGTCACGGTGTCTGGATTTTGAATCGTATCTTTCAATTTAATTGTAATTGCAAATATAATCACGGGATCGATAAATCCAAATTCAAAAGGGGTAGTGTTTGAAATACTCGCGATCGGCGTAATTGTGGGGGGAAGATAATACGTCAGATCTCCGCCGAGATAGCCCAAAACTCCGAAAAATATGGTTCTTGGTTGTATATCCACTCTAAAACTGAGAGGTGCCGTGTGGTTGATAATATCGGTGGCGCCTATTAAAATCATACCTTGAGTTTGTAGAAGGTCATGTGTTGTTCCGTCGACAGTACACGTTTTTATGCTCAATATACCGGACGGATCAGTAACCTCACCTGCCACAAGATCAGATCCTGTGCCACTGCAAAATAATACCGCATCCCGCATAACGAACCGATTGGGACCATTGACGAACACTGCCCTCGCCGGAAGAGATCCGGGCGAAACTACCGATATTTGTGATGAGCGGACGGCGTGAGATGCAGATGACTGCAATGCGGATACACCTGCCGATCGAATACCGTATAAATTGGTGCTTCCGCTAATGAGTGTAGCATTAATTACTGATGTGCGAACTTTTGCAGTTATGCTCGCGCCAGTGAGATAATCTACTGCAATATATGGTCCTGCATCTAGCGCAAAT
>Ga0316231_1004726_pt1 | contig 11133 bp, 8 predicted proteins | sample TBH18027metaG_FD_206002 | JGI IMG/M metagenome (GOLD analysis project Ga0316231, IMG submission 206002) | Freshwater microbial communities from Trout Bog Lake, Wisconsin, USA - TBH18027 | ecosystem: Environmental > Aquatic > Freshwater > Lake > Hypolimnion/Profundal zone | place: USA: Wisconsin...
GCTCTGCCGAGACGCCGCTACGGGGGTTGATAAACTCCACGATTTTGCGGTTGAGCAGGGAGCGGAACAATTGCCACGCGCGCTCGGTGTGTGCTTTCTTGGCTTTGGGGGTTTCGTGGCAATCGCGGATGAGCTGGCGCATGGCGGCGCAGCCGTCGCCTTCGCGGCTTAATACGTTCAGCAACATGCCGTGGGTCACTTGGAAGCGCGAGGCCAGCCGCTCGGGCAGCGCGACGATGAGGCGGGCGAAGGTGTTTTTGTCCCAATTAACGAAATTTTTGTCCGGCGGCTGGCGCTTCACGGTCTTCTTGCCGTCGCGCGCGGATTTCTCCGCGAGCTTGAGATTCTCAATGACATGTTCCGGGGCCTGCGCGACGACCCAACCCTGGTCGTCGAAGCCTTTGCGTCCGGCGCGGCCGCCGATTTGGTGAAAATCCCGCGCGCTCAAGATGCCCGTCTTCTGGCCGTCGAATTTGCACAGCCGGGTGAAGAGCACGGTGCGGATGGGCACGTTGATGCCCACGCCGAGCGTGTCGGTGCCGCAGATGACCTTGAGCAATCCCTTTTGCGCGAGTTGCTCGACTAGCACGCGATACTTGGGCAGCAGTCCGGCATGATGCAAGCCGATGCCGTGGCGCAGCCATTTCTTGATTTCCGGTCCATAGGGGCTGGTGAACTTGAAGCCTTCCAAGGTATTGGCAATGGCGGCTTTTTCGTCGCGCGTGCAGACGTTGATGCTGGTGAAGTCCTGCGCGCTTTGGGCCGCTTCCAGTTGCGTGAAGTGAACCACATACACCGGCGCACGCCGACCGGCGATGAGGCTTTCCAGGGTTTTGGCCAGCGGGAGTTCGGAATACTCATGGGCCAGCGGCACGGGCCGGTCGGTGGAAGAAACCGTGGCGGTGGGCCGGCCCGTTAGCCGGGTGAGTTCCGCCTCGAAAAAAGTCGTGTCGCCGAGCGTGGCGGACATGAGCAGAAACCGCGCCTGCGGCAGCGTCAACAGCGGCACCTGCCAGGCCACGCCGCGCTCGCGGTCGGCGTAATAATGGAATTCGTCCATGACGACGTCCCGCACGTTGGCCGCCGCGCCCTCGCGCAGCGCGATATTGGCGAGGATTTCGGCGGTGCAACAGAGGATGGGCGCGTCGCGGTTGACCGAGGCGTCGCCGGTGCTGAGGCCGATATTGTCCGGGCCGAACTCGCGGCACAGGGCCATGAATTTTTCGTTCACCAGCGCCTTGATGGGGCAGGTGTAGATCGAACGGCGGCCTTGGGCGATGGCCTGAAAATGCAGTGCCGTGGCCACGAGCGATTTGCCCGAGCCCGTCGGGGTATTGAGGATGACGTTTTTCTCGTCGAACAATTCGAGGATGGCAGTTTCCTGCGCGGGATAGAGCTGGAGCCGCCGCCCGGCGACGTAATCGAGAAAGCGCTCCAGCAGCAAGTCGTTGCCCGGGCGCTCGCCGCGCGGGATCAGATCGTAAAGGGTGGCGGACACAGGCCGGATTTTATGGGTTATCCGCGGGGGTGGAAAGGAAGATGCGTGATGCTGAAAGGTCATGGCGACTCCTTTTTTCTCCTCGCTCGGGTACTCGGGTGGAAGGATTGCAAATCAGATTGACAAAGACTGTCTTCGGGGCAAGCTAACGGAAATGAAAGTATCATTGCCAGCGGCATTGGAAGATTTCGTCAGCAGCCAGGTAAGGTCAGGTGAATTTGACGATGCCAGCGAGGTTGTGGGCGAAGCATTGCGCTTGCTGAGGCAAGCTCGTGAGCGCAAGGCCATGGAGGAAATGCATGCCGCCTTTGCCGGGGTTGACTCCTTTGGCGGCAGAGGCGAACCTACAGCACATGATCGCGCCATGATTGGCAAGTTCATACACAACCACCGCTCAGGCAAACGCCGGGCATGACTGTTGTCTTTGACACCAATGTTGTCGTTGAAGCTGTCTTCTGGCCTCGGAGCACCGCGCGGCGCGCTTTAACCGGCTTGGCCCAACGGCGGTTCCAAACGGCGATCAATCCGGCCATCATGGAAGAATACGCCGCCATTACCGCCCAGGTCCGGGAAAAACTTTTCTCAAAAACGCAACCCTCCGGCGCACTCGCGTGGCTTGCAGCCAAGTCCCTGCAGGTGGAACCGTCGCCATTGAGCGGGAAACTCAGCCGCGACCCTGATGACAACTTGTTTGTTGCAACGGCAGTGGCGGCGCGAGCGAAATTTCTCGTCACTCAAGACCGCGACCTGCTCGTGTTGGAGAAACCTTTTGGCGTCGCCATCGTCACCCCCATTCAATTGGGGCGGCTCTTTCGGCTTTGAGTCAGTCCCTTCCCTCATACCTCTGTCCACGCGAAAAGTCATGGTTTTACGACTGGCATTCCCGCCCCCGCCAGCATTTGCTTCGCTGATATGCCCAGCATTATTTTCAACTGCCCAAGTGAAAGTGGAGGGTCGGCAAGATGTGTCACTGCATGGCAATTGGGGCACAACGGAACGAGGTCAAGTTTTGGATTGATGGCATAGTCCCTTTTGCGAGCCAACGTTTGATCGTATAGAGACATATTCTATATTCTGCTTTGCGCTTCACGGAAACAACCCGCGCTGTTTCTTCGCTTCAAACACGCGGCTGATGCCCACGCTTAAGGCGGCGGTGCGCATGGTGGTTTTCTGTTTGCGGCTCAGATTGAGAATCTGCACCCACGACGTTTCCAGGATGCGGAAGAGCTTGTCCACGATTTCCGATTCGCTCCAGAAAAAGCTCTGCAAATCCTGAACCCATTCAAAGTAGCTCACCACCACGCCGCCCGCGTTGCAGAGCACGTCCGGGATGATGAAGATTTCCGGGCGCTGTTGCAAAATCTCGTCTGCGTCCGGAGTGGTGGGGCCGTTGGCGGCTTCGGCGAGGATGCGGCAGTGAATGCGGCCGGCATTGGCGGCGGTGATCTGCCGCTCGAGGGCGGCCGGCACCAATATGTCGCACGGCAGCAGCAGCAGTTGTTCGTTGGCGATCGGTTCCGCGCCGGGGAATCCGGCGAGGCTCGCATTTTTCGCCGCGTATTTTTCCAGCGCCGTCATGTCGAGGCCTTGGGGGTGGTAAATGCCACCATGAACATCGCTGACGGCGAGGATCTTGGCGCCGTAGCGCGCCAGGGAATACGCCGTGACCGAGCCGACGTTGCCGAAACCCTGGATGACCGCCGTGCTCTTGCTGAGGTCCAGCCCAATGGCATCCGCCGCGCGGTTGATCAGGTATGCGGCGCCCCGGCCGGTGGCCTCGCGTCGTCCCAGCGAGCCGCCCAGGCCGACGGGTTTGCCGGTGACAATGCTGGGCACGGTATTGCCTTCGTGCACGGAGTAGGTGTCCATGATCCACGCCATGGTCTGCTCGTTGGTGCCCACGTCGGGGGCCATGACATCCACCTGCGGCCCGATGAACGGAATCATTTCTTGGGTGAATCGCCGCGTGAGCCGCTCGATTTCAGCGAGCGACATTTTGGCGGGATCGCAGGTGATGCCGCCCTTGGCGCCGCCGTAAGGCAAACCGGTGAGCGCGCATTTCCAGCTCATCCACATTGCCAGCGCGGCGACTTCGCCGAGGGCCACATCGGGATGGTACCGCAGTCCGCCTTTGGTGGGGCCGAGCGTGAGATGATGCTGCACCCGGTAACCGGTGAAGACCTTGACCGACCCGTCGTCCAAATGGATGGGCAGGGCAACGACCAGGGCACGTTTGGGAAATTTGAGCCGCTCACGATGGCGCTCGGAAATTTGCAGGTGGTCCGCCACGAGGTCAAACTGCCGGCAGGCCATTTGAAAGGTCGGATGCGCGTAGATTTCCATAACCCCTCCAGTCAAGCGGATTTGGCCGCAGGGCGCAAGCCGACGGTGGTTAGGACTCCTGCAACACCGGGGTCTTTTGCCTGGCCGCCGGCGCCTCCTCGGGCAGATAGAGATAACGGCGGCAGTTGTCGCACAGGCAAACATCCTGACCGTGTTTCACGTCCAGCACCATGCCCAGCGGCACCCGCATGTGGCAGCCGGAACAGGTCTGGTTGCGCAGCAAGGCGACCCCTTTTTTGCCTTGATCAGCCAACCGGTCATAGTGGGCCAGGATGGGCGCGGGAATTTTGGCGCGCAAGGCCGCGATGTGCTGTTCCGTGTCCGGGCGAATGGTGGTGTCGAATTCGAGCAACTGCAGCTCGAACAGAGATTGCATGATTTCTTTCATAAAATTGTGGCCAAGGCGTGTTTTTGGTTATTAATCCGCAGGTCGCCGGCGCGGCTCCTCCGCTGCGCCGGCGCCGGCGTGTAGGGCTGGGTCAATGTTGTTTGCGCTGGTTGCGGCGCGCGGACTTCGGCGTGGCCGGAGTTGTCGCAGTCGCGGTGGCGGCAACCGGAGCCGCAGCCGGGGTCGTAGCCGGGGCGGTGGCCGTGCAATGTTGCTGGCAGGCCGGAGTGGCCGCAGTCGTCGCCGAGGTGGTGGAGGTGTTTGAATCGTTCATAATATTTTTAATTTAATCTCAATGATACTGGTTGTTTCTAGTCAACCGCCTCCCATTAACGCAAGCGACGTGCCAGTGGGGCTGGTGGCGGGAAAGATGGCCCCGATCGGGCCGTGTTTATTGATTAATATGCAAAAATTCGGTCATCCGTGGCATCGGTGGAACATCCACCGAATTGGGTTTTTTGTGCAATTAATGCACCAACCGGGTGGTTTTAGTGCAGGGTCAGAGGCTGGCATCGCTCGGATTACTGGATCATTGGGTTATTGTATGGTTGGATTACTGGCCATTCGCGCCAGCGTCTAGGAGAGTGCGCCGGCTCCCTGCACTTTACAAACTAAGGCCAAGCCGGCACGATTCAGACGCCGGCACGCGTAGCTGCGGCGCCACGCCGCAGAAAGTGCGCGCGACGCCCTCGTCGCGTGAACCCCAACGACACAGCTATTGGTGAACCACCGACACTGGCGGCGGGGCGGCGCCAGCACCTTTTGCGACGAGGGCGTCGCAGCCACCTAGTTGGCTGCGCTCGCCTATAATATGAATCGTTCCGGCTAAGGCGCAGACGCCTCGGCCACTTTTCCCACGCCGCCCACCAGTCTCCCTCTTCGGGGCAGATTCGACTCCATCTGATCGCCGCATGGAGGTGGATCAGCCCGACAGCTTCCAACGAGCCGGGTCGGAAACCGGCGCTCCAGTTGCAATGGCTCTGCGTGCGGCACAATCCAACAATCCAACCATCCATTCATCCACTCACCTTCCCCGGCGCGGCTGCGCCCGGGACGGGCGCGCTCCGGGGCTCGGGCACGAGAGCTTCCTCCAGCAACCCGTATTGTTTCAGCTTGTATTGCAAGGCGCGGCGGCTGATGCCCAGCGCCTGCGCCGCCGCTGCGCGGTTGGTGGTGACATGCATCAAGGTCTGGCGAATCAGCAGCTTCTCCACTTCGGCCAGGGGCGAGCCGGGCCGGACGGTAAAAGTGACCAGGTTGCGGTCAAGTTCGCGCAAGAAATCCGGCAGCGCGCCCACTTGGATGACGGTGGCGCGGCTGGTGATGACCAGCCGCTCGACGGCGTTGCGCAACTGCCGCACGTTTCCCGGCCAGGGAAAACGCTGGCACAGTTGCATGGCTTCCGGCGACAGGCGCTTGCGGCCCCGTTTGTGCTTGGCGGCAAAGTCCTCAAAGAAGGCCTCGATCAGGAGCGGGATGTCGTCCGCCCGTTCGCGCAACGGGGGCATGACGATGGGCACGACGTTGAGCCGGTAAAACAGGTCTTCGCGGAATTTTCCCTCGCTCACCGACTGCGGCAGATTCTTGTTGGTCGCGGCAATGATGCGGACGTTCACGCGCATGAGTTCCGAGCCGCCGACCATGCGGAAGGCGCCGTCTTCGAGCACGCGGAGCAGGTCCCCCTGGCCTTTGGGGGACAGGTCGCCGATCTCGTCGAGAAACAGCGTGCCGCCGTCGGCCAGTTGGAAGCGGCCGGGCTTTTGCGCGGTGGCGCCGGTGAACGCGCCTTTGACGTGGCCGAACAACTCCGCTTCGAGCAACTGTTCCGCGAACGCGGCGCAGTTGACGGAAATAAACGGTTTGCCGCAGCGCGGGCTTTGGGTGTGAATCAGGCGGGCGGCGATTTCCTTGCCGGTGCCGCTTTCGCCTTCGATCAGCACCGTGACCTCGCTCTGCGCGACTTCCGTGATGAGCCGCGTGACGGCCCGCATGCTTTCGCTTTCGCCGATCAGCGGCGTGGGGGCGGAGCGTTTTTCCAGGCGCGAGCGCAGTTCGTGGTTTTCCACCACCACCGCCTGGTGCTCCAGGGCCTTTTGCACCAGCACGCGCAGGCGCTTGAGGTCAATCGGCTTGGGCAGATAATCATAAGCCCCCAGCCGCATGGCCGCGACGGCATTTTCCACGGTGCTGAAGGCGGTCATCAAGATGAACAGCGTGTCGCGGTGGCGCTCGCGGATTTGCGCCAGCAATTCCAAGCCCGAGGTCCCCGGCATTTTCACGTCGGAAATCACCAGGTTGTACAAATTTTGTCCGGCGAGTTGCATCGCCGATTTGGCATCGTGAGTGGCGTCCACGAGGTAGCCCTCGCGTTGCAGCCCCTCCTGCAAACCGGCGCACAGGCCGGGTTCATCGTCCACCACCAGGATTTTGATCTTTGAATTTTCCAAGGTTATTCCTTTTGTTTGAGCGGCAGGGTGAGCACGAATACCGCGCCGCCGCCGGGCGCATTCTCCGCGTGCAAATCGCCGCCATGCGCCACCGCAATCTGTTGCGCGATCCACAAACCCAGCCCGTTGCCTTCCGGCTTGGTCGTGAAGTAGGGATCGAAAATCTCACCCAGTTCGTTCGGGGGAATGCCGGGGCCGGTGTCCTGCACGCGCAGCCACAAACTATCGCCGGCTTTGCCGGCGTTCACTTGCACCTGGCCACCGCCGCTGATGGCCTGGATGCCGTTGATGATGAGATTCATGAGCGTTTGCGTCAGCCGGACCGAATCCGCAGTCACCGGCGGCAGGTCCAGCTCCACAGTGGTGAGGATTTCCACCTTTCGCCGGGACGCTTCCGGCCGCAGCAACTCGCAAACATGGGTGACAATTTCATGGATTTGGACTGGGGCCAGTTCCAGCGCGGAGGGTCCGGCCAGCTTCAGGAAGCGCTCCACGATGCTGTCCAAGCGCTGCAATTCGCCGCGAATGATCCCCAAACGCGGCCCCAGCGGCGGGCGCACTTCCGGCGCCAGCGCGGCCAGGTCTTCCTCGAGCAGTTGGAACTGCACGTCGAGCGAGCTCAGCGGATTGCGGATTTCGTGCGCGAGCCGCTTGAGCAAACGCGCCAGCAAATCGCGATGTTCCGGCGCCGGCGCCGGCGCCGCGTCCTGGCCGGCCGCCCAAGCAGGCATGGTTTCATTCATATCCCATGAAACTTCTCTGGCGCGGGCCAATGGGTCAACCGTTTTCTGGCAATTTTTAGCCCGCGTTCGGCCGGCCTTGCCAAGGGAGCGCGGCGCGGTGTGCCGCGGCAACGTCCAAGCGGCGGGAGTATTCCATTTGAGCCTCCTGACGTCGGCTGCTACAGCTAATTTTTGTGTTCTTTGCGTGCATTGCGGTTAAAATCCGCCCCGTGAAACCGCTCACCTCGCATACTTGCAAGCTGACTGACGAACAGGCGGCGGCGCTCCAGGCCGCGCTGCTGGCGCGCAATTGGAAACCGCGCGCAGTGCCCTACGCGCGGTTCGCCTTCGAGTCGGAAAAATGCAACGTGGTCTTCTACGAGAGCGGCAAGCTGGTCGTGCAAGGCAAAGGCACCCAGGAATTCGTGGAGTTCGTGTTGGAGCCGGAGATTCTCAAGGAAGTCAAACTCGGCTACGAAACCGTGCTGAATCCGGATTTGCTGCTGCCGCGCTTTGGCGTGGACGAAAGCGGCAAGGGCGATTTCTTCGGGCCGCTGTGCGTCGCGGGCGTTTATGTGAACGAAAGCGTCATCGCCGCCTGGAAAGACCAGGGCATCCGCGATTCCAAGAATATTTCCAGCGACAAGAAAATCCATGAACTCGCGGCGCTGATCCGCCAGACGCCCGGCTGTGTGGTGGACACGGTGACGGTGGGCAATGAGGCGTACAACCGGCTGTACGGGCGCATGAAAAGCGTGAACACGCTGCTGGCCTGGGGCCACGCGCGCGTGATCGAGAATCTGATGGGCAAGCGTTATCAGATGAACCCGCCGCCGGTGCGCGCCATCAGCGACCAATTTGCCGCCAGCAAGACCGTGATTGAAAAGGCGCTGATGGCCTCCGGCCGCCAGATTGAACTGGTGCAGCGTCACAAAGCGGAGGCGGACACCGCCGTGGCCGCCGCCTCCATTCTGGCGCGCGATGAATTTGTGAAAGGCATTGCGAAGTTGGAACAGCAATTTCAAATGAAGTTTCCCAAGGGCGCAAGCGCGGCGGTGGACGCGGCGGCCAGGCAATTCGTGGAGACGCGCGGCGCGGCGGAACTGGGGAAGGTGTCCAAGTTGCATTTTCGCACCGCGCTGCGGGCGCAAGGCCTGCCGGAACCGCCGAAGATGGAATGGCGGAAAAGGCCGGCGGCTGGAGAATGAACCACGGATTGCACGGATGAAACCGGGGCGGAGGTCGGAGGTCAGAGGTCAGAGGTCAGAGGTCGGAAGGACATTCGTTATCCGTGAAATCCGTGGTTAGTGCCGAGTGCGTGACATGGACCACCCGCCGGAGCGCGCCCGTCCTCGGGCGCAGCAAGGTGCGAACCTGAAGAACGCTTGGTTTATCTGTGAGTCTCCGATATGTGGACGTTGCTGCGGCCGAGGACGGCCGCGCTCCGGCTCGGTCGTTTATCCCGGTCCCATCAGTAAAATCCAGCAATTCAACTTTGAACTTTGGAGTTCGGACACTTAAACTCCCGGCGTGCCAGTCTTGCATTACATCATCTTGGGGTTCGGAGCTTATGATCCGGCCCAGCGAGGGCATGAAGGTTTCATGCTGTCTTACCTCCTCATTGCGCTGGGCGCGTATTTGCTCGGCTCGATCCCGTTTGGCTTTCTGGCGGCCCAGGTCCGGGGCATTGATATCCGGAGCGTGGGCAGCGGCAACATCGGCGCGACCAACGCCATGCGCGTGCTCGGCAAGCCGATGGGAATCGGCGTGCTGTTGCTGGATGCATTCAAGGGATACGCCGCCTGCGCTTTTCTTCCGCCTCTGATCTTTAACTGGCTGGCGCCACATTTTTCCGGGCTATTCAGCTATTTTCAGCAGGAGCCGGTGGATGTTCAAATGCGCGTTTATGTCGTCGCCGGAGTGTTCGCTGTGCTGGGCCACAACTACACCTGCTGGCTGAAGTTCAAGGGCGGCAAAGGCATCGCCACCACCGCCGGCGTCTATCTCGCGCTGGCCTGGCCGGCCTTGTTGATCGCGCTGACGGTGTTCATTCTGGCGCTGCTGCTCACGCGGTATGTTTCGGTCGCCTCCATGTCGGCGGCCGTCGCGCTGCCGGTGGCGGTCTGGGCCATGCCACCCCATAATGGCCTGCTCGGCGGCGTCACCACGGCGTTGGGTCTGCTGGCGATTTACAAACACAAGTCCAATATCCAAAGGCTGCTGGCGGGAACCGAAAACCGCTTCGGCAAGAAGAAAGCGGAGGTGGCGAAATGAACCGGGGGATCTCCATGAATCGGGAGATGGCCAACCGCCGGCGCGCCGGTCGGCGACCAGCTTTGGACGACCGGTTGCCAAGCGCGCGGCCGATCTTCAACCCTGAACACGGCCTTACCCTCGCACGTCGTAAGCCGGCTGCAAGCCGGCGCTCCGTACGCGCTAGGGCGGACGCGCCGGGTGCCTTCCCCCGTTCCCACGGGAGCAGGGGATTCATCCGCTTATGAGAACCTGTGTATTAGGCGCGGGCGCCTGGGGCGCGGCGCTGGCCAAGGTCCTGCACGAAAACGGCAACGCCGTGACGCTGTGGGACATCAACGCGCCGTTGCTGGCCGAATTGCAGCAGGGCCGCAGCGAACAATTGCTGCCCGGCGTGGCGCTGCCCACGGATTGGAAAACGGAGCCGGACTTTGCGAAAGCTGTCGGCGGCCGCGAAGTGCTGGTGCTGGCGATTCCCTCCCAATTTTTCCGCGCGGTGGCGGTGCGGCTGAAGGGGCATCCGGGCGTGTTCGTTAGTGTCACCAAGGGCATTGAATTCGAGACGGGCGAAACGATGAGCCGGATTTTGCGCGAGCAGGCACCGGCGGATCGGGTGGCGGCGCTGTCCGGCCCCAGTTTCGCGCGCGAGGTCGCGCTGGGCATTCCCACGTCGGTGGTGTGCGCGTGCGAAAGCGAGGGCACGGCGAAAACGGTGCAGGGACTGTTTCACCGCCCGGAATTCAGGATTTATCGCAGCCGGGATGTGCTCGGGGTGGAATACGGCGGCGCGCTGAAAAACGTGATCGCGATTGCCGCGGGCGTGGGCGACGGGCTGGGCTTTGGCGACAATACGAAGGCGGGGCTGGTGACGCGCGCGCTGTCCGAGATGCGCCGGCTCGGGGTGGCGTGCGGCGCGCAGGCGGAGACGTTCGCCGGCTTGAGCGGCCTGGGCGATCTGATGCTGACCTGTTTCTCGAAGCAAAGCCGCAATCGCGATTTGGGCGAGCGGCTGGGGCGCGGCGAAACGATGGCGGCGATTGCCGCGTCACATCCGAAGCTGGCGGAAGGGTATCCCACGGCGCGCTCGGCGCACCGGTTGGCGCGGCAGAAAAATGTGGTGACCCCGGTCATGGATGAAGTGCACGCCATGCTCTACGAAGGGAAGAATCCCCGGCAGGCGGTGCGCGATCTGATTTCCCGGGCCTTTAAAGCGGAGGATTGATTCCGCCATTCTCCTCGTCCTCGTCCTCGTCCTCGGAATCGGAAAAGGAATCGAGGACGAGAAGGAAAGTTGGTAGCACGGAACCCGGAAAACATCCAACATCCAACATCGAACGCCCAACATCCAGTGAAGGCGCGGAAGGAGAACCGTTGGATGTTGCTAATCAGGTAGCAGCCACGTGAGGCTCCAACCAAGTGATCGTTTGGAATGAAATTTGAGCCTCAAGAAAACGCCTCACTTCAGCGGCTTGTGGTGTCCCG
>Ga0316231_1004729_pt1 | contig 11128 bp, 10 predicted proteins | sample TBH18027metaG_FD_206002 | JGI IMG/M metagenome (GOLD analysis project Ga0316231, IMG submission 206002) | Freshwater microbial communities from Trout Bog Lake, Wisconsin, USA - TBH18027 | ecosystem: Environmental > Aquatic > Freshwater > Lake > Hypolimnion/Profundal zone | place: USA: Wisconsin...
CGTGGTCAAGCATCGCATCAAGGCCCTGGTGCAGGCCGAGGATCCTGCCAAGCCGCTGTCCGATGAGACCATCGCCAGGCTGCTGGATCGTGACGGGATACAAGTCGCCCGGAGAACCGTCAACAAGTACCGCGAAGAACTGAAGATCCCGCCCGCGTCCCGGCGGCGGAGACGGTGAACCAAGCCTCCCGGCGAAGCATCTCATTTGACAACGGGCCATCCCCGGCCCCCCTTCACAGGAGTCCACCATGAAGGTCATCTTCACAGGTCGTCACGTCGAAGTTTCCGATTCCCTGCGGGCCTCGACCCAGGAGCGGCTCGACAAAATGACGACATATTTGGATGATATTATTGACGTCCATGTCATTTTCAGTGTTGAAAAGCACCGCCACCAGGCCGAGATAACGCTCAAGACCCGGCGCAGCGACTTCGTCGCCTGCGCCGAGACCGACGACATGTATCTCAGCCTGTCCCAGGCCCTGGATAAGCTGGAAGCCCAGGCCCACAAGCAGGCCGGCAAACAGAAGTCCGGCATCAAGGCCAAGGCCGCCATCCCCGGTGCGGTCAACGGCACGGCCGAAGCGGAAGATGCGGAGCTGGAAGCCGAAGCCGAGACCGAGGGCTAGCCCGATCGGCCAGGGGATCGAGCCGGGGACCCGTCCCCGGCTCTTTTGCGTCTACTGGGGCCTGCTGGCCCAGGCCTCCAGCACCGCCTTCTTTTCCGGGGTCAGCCTGGCTTCGCCGTGCTTGATCGTGTAGTACCAGGGGGGCATGTCCCCCCGGCGGATCTCCCGGACGGCGTGGGCGAGGATGGCGGCCTGTTTCCCGGATGGATAGGTATTCCAGTCGGAGAAATTGAATTTCTTCCGGCCATTCGTGGTATCGCTGGCCACCAGCCAGGAGACCGGTGCCACCCGGCTGTACCAGGGCCACTCTGTCTCATTGGAGTGGCAGTCGTAGCATGAGGCCTTGAGGATCGCCTTCACCTCCGCCGGGGCCGCCAGATCCGCCGTAGCCGGCGGGTTGCTGCGGGTGACCGGGATGAACTGGATGGCGAGGGCGATCAGGATCAAAACCGATCCGAAGGTGAGGATCCTTGTTTTTTTCATAGGTGCGGCGCTCCCTGGCTTGGTATCCAGGTTACTACCCTTCGACCGGATGGTGTCAACCGCCGGCTGGGTGGCGAGCCAAATCCCCGGATTGAGTTACTCTGGAGTCTGCCGGAGGAACCCCATGGCCGAAGCGACACCCGCCAGCGCCCCCAATGCCACCCAGGAAGTGCCCAAGCAGACCTGCGAAAAGTGCCGGAACCAGTTTCCGCTCGATCATTTCGACCACAAGATCGCGGGCCAGGAGTGCGTCTGCAAGCGCTGCCTGGCGGTGATGGGCTACAAGGTCTGACCATGGCCATTTCAGTATGCACGGTTGATATCCTGGACGCGGTGATGGGAGGGCGGCGCATCGACGAGGCCGAGGCCCTGCACCTGTTCCAGCACGCCGATCTGCTCGACCTGGCCGCCGCCGCCCATGCCGCGCGCGTCCGGCACAACGACGCCGGGCGGGTCAGCTACGTCATCGACCGCAACGTGAACTACACCGACGTCTGCAACGTCTACTGCACCTTCTGCGCCTTCTACCACAAGCCGGGCGACCGCCGGGGCTACGTGCTCAGCTGGGACCAGCTGCGCCAGAAGGCGATTGAAACCAAGGCCGTCGGCGGCACCGGCTTCCTGATCCAGGGCGGGGTCAACCCCGATCTGCCGTGGGACTACTACCTGGAACTGGTGGCGTTCCTCAAGGGGCTGGGCATCTGGGTGCACGGCTTCTCGCCGGTGGAGATCCAGATGATGGCCCGGCTGAACGGCCTGGGCCTGGAAGGGACCATCGCCGCCCTGCGCGAGGCCGGCCTCGGCAGCATCCCCGGCGGCGGCGCGGAGGTCCTGGTGGAGCGGGTGCGCAAGCGCATCGCGCCGCTCAAGGGCGGTCCGGAAAAGTGGCTGGAGGTCATGGAGGCCGCCCACATGGTGGGCATGAAGACCACCGGCACCATGATGTACGGCATCACCGAGACCCTGGCCGAGCGGGTGGAGCATTTCCGGGTGCTGCGCGAGCAGCAGGACCGGGCGCTGGCGCGCGGCAACGGCGGCGGCCACACGGCCTTCGTGGCCTGGCCGTTCCAGAGCGGGAACACCGTGTGGGAAGGCAAGCTGCCCAGGCCCACGGACGCGGAATACCTGCGCACCATCGCCATGGCCCGGATCTACCTGGACAACTTCCAGCACATCCAGAGTTCCTGGGTCACCATGGGGCGCAAGACCGGCCAGATGGCCCTGCACTACGGCTGCGACGACATGGGCAGCCTCATGCTCGAGGAGAACGTGGTGAGCGCCGCCGGCACCTGCCATTCGGTGAACCGGGACGAGATGCACCGGCTGATCAGCGGCGCGGGCTTCGCCCCGTGGCAGCGGGACAACATCTACGGCCCGGTGGCCTGAACCCGTCCATCCGGGAGCCGTCCAGGGCGGAGCCCTGTACCCAGAGGTTCATTTAGCTCCGTTGGGAAAAACATACTTAATATTTTGTTGACATTGATACTGGTCGAGTTAAACTCCAGCCAACAATTACAAGATAAGACATTTCAGCCACAACAGGTTGAGCACAGGGCCGATTCCGGCACAAAAGGGGGCCTTCCCCTTATGGTCCGGGTCTGGGTTAACCCCTATTTGAAACCTGGATATCAGCTGTTCCAGAGGACTGAGGCACAACCAGGCATCTCTTTTGGGAGGAAGCATGTATCTACAGAACTACAACCCCTTTGGGAACGCGTTCCTGTCCACCGTGATGGCGGCCGTGCCCATCTGCGTTCTGCTCTACTTCATCGCCCTGCATCCGCACAGGGACAAGGAGGGCACCAAGCACCTGGGCATCTCCGCACCCTACGCCGCGTTCTTCGGGGTCATCGCCGCCTTCGTGGTGAGCTGCCTGGCTTTCCGGATGCCCGTGTTCACGGCCGTCTCGGCCTTCGCCTACGGCGTCCTGTCCGGCTTCCTGGGCATCATCTGGATCGTCCTGTCGGCCATGCTGCTCTACACCATGACCGTCATCACCGGGCAGTTCGAGATCGTCAAGGAGTCGATCGTCCACATCTCCTTCGATCGCCGTCTGCAGGTGCTGCTGATCGCCTTCTCCTTCGGCGCCATCATCGAGGGCACCTCCGGCTTCGGCACTCCGGTGGCCATCGCCGGCGCGGTCATGGTGGGCCTGGGCTTCCGGCCCTTCCAGTCCGCCGTGCTCAACCTGCTGGCCAACACCGCCCCGGTGGCCTGGGGCGCCATCGGCACCCCCATCGTCGTCCTGGCGTCGGTGAGCGGCCTGGACCAGCTCACCGTTTCCAAGATGGCCGGCCACCAGCTGCCGTTCGTCTCCGTGCTGGTGCCGTTCTGGCTGATCGCCGTGTTCGTCAAGATGGAAGGCGGCAAGTGGAAGGAAGTCTTCGAAGTCTGGCCGGCCGCCGCGGTTTCCGGCGTCTCCTTCGCCATCATGCAGTGGTTCGCTTCGGCCTACCCGCCCACCCACCTCATGACCGACGTGGTCGCGGGCGTGTTCTCCGTCATCTGCACCGCCCTGTTCCTGCGCTTCTGCTGGCATCCCAAGACCCGCTTCTTGCTCAAGTCGGAACGGGTGGGCGGCAAGACCACCGAGACCATCGACATCTCCACCTGGAAGTACCCCTACAGCGTCGGCCAGACCATCAGCGCCTGGATGCCCTGGGCCTTCCTCATCGCCTGCTGCGCCATCTGGGGCATGCCCACCTTCAAGGCCGCCCTCAACAACCTGTTCGCCTCGGTCAAGTTCGACACCACCTTCATGGGCACCAAGTTCGGCGGCACCCTTTCCCTGCCGTTCTGGGACATGCCCGCCCTGCACCAACTGGTGCAGCGCACCCCGCCCGTGGCGCCGATCAACGCCAAGCCCGAAGGCGCCCGGTTCGTCATCAACTGGCTCTCCGCCGCGGGCACTGGCGTGTTCGCCGGCGCGGTGCTCTCGGGGCTATGGCTCCGGCTGAGCGGTGCGCAATGGGGCGAGGCCATCGGCCGCACCCTCAAGCGCATGAAGATCCCCGTCCTGGTCATCACCCAGGTGCTGGGCCTTGGCTTCCTCACCCGCTATTGCGGCACCGACGCGGTGCTCGGCCTGGCCTTCACCAGCGCCGGCTTCATGTATCCGTTCTTCGCGGCGTATCTCGGCTGGCTCGGCGTGTTCCTCACCGGTTCGGACACCGCCGCCAACGCCCTGTTCGGCAGCCTGCAGCGGATCACCGCCCAGCAGTTGCACCTCAACGAAGTGCTCATCGTGGCCACCAACTCCACCGGCGGCGTCATGGGCAAGATGATCGATGCCCAGTCGATCATGGTGGCCTGCGCCGCGTGCTACGACGATCCGCACGAGCGCAAGCACGCCCTGGGTCCGATCTTCCGCACGGTGTTCTGGCACTCCATCGCCGGCGCCGCGGTCATCGGCGTGATCGCCATGCTGCAGGCCTACATCTTCACCGGCATGATCCCCGTTCCGCCCGCGCCCAAGCCTGCGGTGACCGCTCCGGCCCCGCCGGCTCCACCTCCGGCGCCCAAGCCGTAGCAGCCTGATCAACGAACTCACCCGCACCCATCCCTTCGGGGGTGGGTGCTTTCGTCAAGCCGGCTGCTGCTGCGTCAGGCAATGCAGGGCGCCGAAGCCCAGGATCAGGTCCCCGGCATAGATCCCGACCACTTCCCGGTCCGGGAACAACCCGGCCAGGATGTTCAGGGCCAGCCGGTCGTTGCGGTCGTTGAACACCGGCACCAGCACCAGCCCGTTGGCGATGTAGAAGTTGCCGTAGCTGGCCGGCAGCACCACGCCGCCGAACGTCACCGGGCCGGGCATGGGCAGCTCCACCACCCGCAGCGGGTTGCCGTCCTGGTCCCGGGCCGCCCGCAGCCGGCGCAGGTTCTCCTGCAGCGGGGCGTGGTTGGGCTGGCTGGGGTCGGCCTCCACCACGGTGACCACGGTGTCGGCGGCGACGAACCGGCTGATGTCGTCCACGTGGCCGTGGGTGTCGTCGCCGGCGACGCCCCGCTCCAGCCAGATCACCTGGCGCACGCCCAGGTGCTCGGCGAACAGCCGCTCGTACTCGGCCCGGCCCAGGCCGGGGTTGCGCTGCTGCACCTCGCTCAGCAGGCACTCCTCGGTGGTGAGCAGGGTGCCCCGGCCGTTGCCGTCGATGGAGCCCCCTTCCAGCACCACCGGCCGGCCGCCGTGCCGGCCCTGGAGCGGGGCCGCTCCGGCCGCTTCGGCCATGGGCCCGCCGATCAGCTCGTCGCGCTGGAAGTCGGGGTACTTGGCCCAGGCGTTGAAGCGCCAGCGCACCGCGCCGAGGTCCGGCCCATCCTTGATGAACGTGCAGCCCGAATCGCGAACCCAGATCCGGTCGGTGGGCCAGTGGTGGAAGCGCACGTTGCCGGACCAGGCTCCGGCCCGGACCAGCAGCCTGCGGGCCTTGGCTTCGGCGGCGGCGTCATCGACGATCAGCTCCACCCGCTCGTGCCGGCCCAGATGGCGGATGATCTCCGCGTAGACCAGCGGGACCGGGGCGAACTTGCCCGGCCAGTCCTTGCGGTTATGCGGCCAGGCGAGCCAGGTGGCGGCGTGCGGCTCCCATTCGGCAGGCCATCGCCTCATGGCTGGTCCAGCATTCGCTGGCTGATGCCGGCGTAGCTGTCGATCCGGCGGTCGCGGAGGAAGGGCCAATGGCGCCGGGTCTGCTCAAGGAAGCCCAGGTCCACCTCCGCCACCAGGATCTCCTCCGCGTCATGGCTGGCCTGGGCCACGACCCGGCCGAACGGGTCGCACAGGAACGAGCCGCCCCAGAATTCCAGGCCCGGGCCGCTGGCGGCGTTGCCGAGGATGTCGCCGGTCTCGAAGCCGACCCGGTTCACCGCGCCGACGTAGACCCCGTTGGCGATGGCGTGGCCGCGCTGGACGGTCTGCCAGGCGTCGTACTGGATCGGGCCGAATTCGACCTGCTCCTCGGGGTGCCAGCCGATGGCGGTGGGGTAGAACAGGATGACGGCGCCGGCCAGGGCGGTGAGCCGGGCGGCTTCCGGGAACCACTGGTCCCAGCACACCAGGGTGCCGATCCGTCCCACCCGGGTGTCGAGCGCGCGGAACCCCAGATCCCCCGGGGTGAAGTAGAACTTCTCGTAGTAGAGCGGATCGTCGGGGATGTGCATCTTGCGGTAGATGCCGCACAGGGTGCCGTCGGCGTCGAACAGCACCGCGCTGTTGTGGTAGACCCCGGGGGCGCGCCGCTCGAACAGCGAGCCCACCACCACCACGCCGTGCCGGCGCGCGGCCTCACCCAGCGCCTGGCTGGCGGGACCGGGTATGGGCTCGGCCAGGTCGAACAGCGCCGCCTCTTCCCGCTGGCAGAAGTACTGGGTCTGGAACAGCTCGGGAAGGCACACGACCTGGGCGCCGCGGGCCGCGGCCGCGCCGATCAGGTCGAGCGCCTTCCGGAGGTTAAGGGCCGGGTCGGGCCCGCAGGACATCTGGACCAGCCCCACGCGGAAATTCTGGTTCGCCAAGACCATCCCTCCAAAGAACACGAAACTAGCATGCTAACAGTTTCAGGCGGGATTGGGGCCCCTGGACTCGAGGCCGTTGAGCACCAGGGCCTGGATGCTGGCATTGTGCAGCTGGTTGGAGAATTTCCCGGCGATCCAGCGCCAGGAACCGTCCTTGTGGCGCAGGCGGTAGTCCATCCGGCCGGTGCCGTTGGTCTTGAGCGACAGGGCTTCGACCAGTTCCTCGAACGTCTGCAGGTCGGAAGGGTGCAGCAGCGACCAGCAGTGCCGGCCCACCAGGTCGGAGCTGCGCAGGCCGAGGATGGTCTCGCAGGATGGCGAAGCATACAGGATGTAGCCGGCCCGGTCCTGGACCAGGATCAGTTCGCTGCTGTTCTTCACCAGGGCTTCGAACCGGTCCAGCACCTCCAGGAGGCCGTGCCACAAGGAGGTCGGCACCGGCCAGTAGCCGTCGCCCGCGGCCCTGGCGGCCGCGGGCGGTCCGGGCGCCGGCGCGGGTTCCGGCGCGGCCGGGGGGGGATCGGCCTCCGGCGCGCCGAAGAAGGCGCTGAGGTTGGTGCCCATGGCCTCGCACAGGAAGCTGATGGTGTCGATGCGCGGCGAGACGTGACCCAGCTCGATCCGGCTGATGGTGCCCCGGTCAACGCCCGACGACGCGGCCAGCTGGTCCAAAGTGAGGTTAGACCTTCTCCGAACCTTACGTAGTTGCGATCCAACATTGAACATGAATCAAGCGTAAAGCAGTTATGTGGGTTTTCACCATGGGTAATATCCAGTCTTGAGAATTTTCCTTGGCCGGTTTTCCGGTTGACAAATTATCTATAGTTATTTCACGTTTTGGACGGGTGGTCCGGAATTTCCTCAGCCGGCGGCGTTCCGGCCCGCGTCCATGGCCGCGAGCAGTTCGGTGATCGCCCTGAGCGGGTCCCCGGAGCCGAACACCGCGTTCCCGGCCACCAGCACATCCGCTCCCGCCGCCACCAGGGCGGCCGCGTTGCCCGGCCCGACCCCGCCGTCCACCTCGATCAGGAAATCGCCTGAGTTCCGGCGCATGGCGTCCAGCCGGCGGATCTTGTCCAGCACCCTGGGAATGAAGGACTGGCCGCCGAACCCCGGGTTGACGCTCATCAGCAGGGCGTAATCGAAGGCGCCCACCAGGTCGGTGAGGGCCTCCACCGGCGTTCCGGGGTTCAGCACGATGCCGGCCTTGGCGCCGGCCTGGCGGATGGCGCCCAGGGTCCGGTGGCAGTGCGGATCCGCCTCCTGGTGGATGCTGACCCAGTCGGCGCCGGCCTGGACGAATTCCAAGGCGTAGCGGGCCGGCTCGGCGATCATCAGGTGGCAGTCGAGGATATGCGCCGTCTCCCGGCGCAGGCCGGCCACCACGGGCATGCCGATTGTGATGTTTGGCACAAAATGGCCATCCATGACATCCACGTGGACGATGCAGCGTTCGGCCGAACTCAGCATGGCCAGCGCGTCCGCCAGGCGCGTGTAATCGGCGGAGAGGATGGAGGGGGCGAGAAGCGGTTGCTGCGGGCGGATGCTCATGGGCAGTGGTTTCCATTGAAAAATCGGGGTGGTTCGACCGGGGCCGCTCCGGTGCCGGCCGGCCCGCGGGATGGAGCGCTTGAACCCGCGTCCGACCCCAGTCTAGCTGGAACCCGGAGCCGATCCCGCGGCAATTGGGCCGGGCCCGGGGGTGAATGCGGCAGGTGCTGCTGATACCCTTTAAGAAAACAAGGGAGGCCCGATGTATCAGCCGGATTTCATCGCCAAGGTCCGCGAGCAGTTGGAGGTCAAGGAGGATCCAGCCAAGCTGCGCCAGCCCAAGTTCGAGACCAGTTCGGGGATCACCCTGAAGAACAGCTACACCCCCGCGGACATCGAAAGCTTCAACCCCATCACCGACCTCGGCAAGCCCGGCAAGTATCCCTTCACCCGCCACGTGCAGCCCACCGGCTACCGGGGCCGGCTCTGGACCATGCGGCAGTACGCCGGCTTCGGCACCGCCGAGGAATCCAACAAGCGCTACCGGTATCTCCTGGACCAGGGCCAGACCGGCCTGTCCGTGGCCTTCGACCTGCCCACCCAGATCGGCATGGATCCCGACCACCCGATGGCCCTGGGCGAAGTGGGCAAGGTGGGCGTGTCGATCTGCTCGATCCGCGACATGCGCATCCTGTTCCAGCAGATCCCCCTGGACAAGGTCAGCACCAGCATGACCATCAACGGGCCCGCCTCGGTCCTGCTGGCCCTCTACCTGGCCGTCGCCGAGGAGCAGGGCGCGGGCTGGGACAAGGTGAGCGGCACCATCCAGAACGACATCCTCAAGGAGTACATGGCGCGGGGCACCTACATCTACCCGCCCCGGCCGAGCATCCGGCTGATCACCAACATCTTCCAGTTCTGCTCGGCCAACGTGCCCAACTGGAACACCATTTCCATTTCCGGCTACCACATCCGGGAAGCCGGCTGCACCGCCGCCCAGGAGATCGCCTTCACCCTCGCCGACGGCATCGCCTACGTGGAAGCGGCGCTCAGCTCCGGGATGAAGCTCGAGGATTTCGCGCCGCGGCTGTCGTTCTTCTTCAACGCGCACAACCAGTTCTTCGAGGAGATCGCCAAGTTCCGCGCCGCGCGCCGGATGTGGGCGGGCATCATCAAGAACCGGTTCGGCTCCAATGACCCCAAGAGCCAGATGCTGCGCTTCCACACCCAGACCGCGGGCTCCACCCTCACCGCCCAGCAGTCGGACAACAACATCGTGCGCACCACGGTGCAGGCCATGTCGGCCGTGCTGGGCGGCACCCAGTCGCTGCACACCAACAGCCGCGACGAGGCGCTCAGCCTGCCCACCCAGACCAGCGCGATGATCGCCCTGCGCACCCAGCAGATCCTGGCCTTCGAATCGCGCATCGCCGACGTGGTGGATCCGTTCGCCGGCAGCTACCTGATCGAAAGCCTCACCGACCAGCTGCAGGCGGAGGCGGAAGCCCTCATCAGGAAGGTCGACGAGGCCGGCGGCATGGTCTCGGCCATCGAGAAGGGCATCCCCCAGCGGGAGATCCAGAACGCCGCCTATGCCTTCCAGAAGGGCGTGGAGCGCGGCGAGAACATCGTGGTGGGCGTCAACAAGTTCACCATCGAGAACGAGAAGCGGCCCGATCTGCTGCGCGTGGACGAGGCCCTGGGCGCCCGCCGCCGCAAGGAGGTCGCCAAGTACCGGGAAGACCGCGACAACGGCGGTGTGCGCACCGCCCTGGAAGCCCTCACCCGCGGCGCCGAAGGCACCGACAACCTGATGCCGCTGATCCTGGCCGCCGTCAAGGCGGAAGCCACCGTGGGCGAAGTCGCCGATGCCATGCGCGTGGTGTTCGGCGAGTATCAGGAACGGCTGGTACTCTGATAATCTGGCTGTCGGGCATTCCCAGCCTGATGAGTTACCGTGGCACCTGACGTCCGTCGCCCCATCGACCGCCTGCTATTGTTCTTTGCCCTCACGCTCATGGCGGTGGGCATGGTGTGGGTGTTTTCCGCCTCGGCCTTCAAGTCCCAGCGCACCGCCACCACCTTCCTGGTGAACCAGCTCATGGGCGGGGGCATCGGGGTGGCGATCATGCTGGCGCTCAGCCAGACCGACCTGAACACCCTGCGGGACAACCCCAGGGTGTTGCAGGTGCTCTACCTGGTCTCGCTCCTGCTGCTGGGGGCGGTGTTCTTCTTCCCGCCGGTGAACCACGCGCACCGCTGGATCCGCCTGTCCCGGGCCAGCATCCAGCCGTCGGAGCTGTTCAAGCCGCTGTCGGTGCTGATCACCGCCTGGTGGATGGTCCGGCACCAGGCGGCCTGGCTCAAACGCCAGGATTCCATACCCAAGCTGCTGACCCTGTTTGTCATCCTGATCGTGCCGCTGGGCCTGATCCTGCGCGAGCCGGATTTCGGCACCTCCTTCCTGATCCTGTTCGTGGCCCTGCTGGTGACCTTCCTGGGCGGGGCGCCGCGCTGGATCTTCGCGGTGGTGACCCCGGCCCTGGGGGCGGTGGGCGCCGCCTTCGTCTGGTTCGAGCCGTACCGCCGGGCCCGGGTGCTGAGCTTCCTGAATCCGGCCGCGGATCCCCTGGGCAAGGGCCACCAGGCCCTGCAGAGCCTGATCGCGGTGGGCAACGGCGGCATCACCGGGGTGGGCCTCGGCGCGTCCATGCAGAAGCTCAACTACCTGCCGGAGGCCCACACCGATTTCATCTACGCGGTGATCGCCGAAGAGGCCGGGCTGATCGGTTCGGTGCTGGTGCTGGCCCTGTTCGTGGGCATCCTGTGGCGCGGCTACCGCGTGGCCCGGCGGGTGCGCGACAGCTTCCTCAAACTGTGCGCCATGGGCTTCACCCTGCTGCTGGTGGTGCAGGCGATGATGAACCTGAGCGTGGTGCTGAGCCTGGCGCCGAACAAGGGCATCCCGCTGCCGTTCATCAGCTATGGCAGTTCCAGCCTGATCGCCAGCCTGG
>Ga0316231_1004730_pt1 | contig 11128 bp, 12 predicted proteins | sample TBH18027metaG_FD_206002 | JGI IMG/M metagenome (GOLD analysis project Ga0316231, IMG submission 206002) | Freshwater microbial communities from Trout Bog Lake, Wisconsin, USA - TBH18027 | ecosystem: Environmental > Aquatic > Freshwater > Lake > Hypolimnion/Profundal zone | place: USA: Wisconsin...
ATCGCATTGGAATAATGCTCCTTGTCGAATCCATTCTTGGGTCGCTAGCACGTATTGTACCCACCTGAAAACAGGGCTTTGCTGACATGAGAATTACCCATACGGGAGGATATTGGCCAGGCAGCCGATAATATCAAATTGTCGCCAAACGAGCATACTCCCGCATTCCGCTGCTAGATAACGCAGTTGGACCATAATAATCATGAACAACGAACCGCGTCAAACTCTCATTGAGATCGTCCGCAAACAGGGCACATCCATCGTGGGAGATTCCTACCAGGTCGAGGCGCTGCTGCGCGACGCCTGCCCGCAAAACACTATAGAGATCAATCTGCTGGTCACCGCGGTGAAGGACCAGGCTCCCGCGGAATTGCTGGCAGCGTCCGCAACGCCGTCAGCGCTTCTCATCGGGCGGCTCGCCACCCGGCTAATTGACTACCACGCTCTGACCGACGAAGAGGCGCGTTGGGCCGTCGAGACGTGGGCATTGGCTTTGGGTCGCATTTCCGAAAGCGACTGCAAGGCTTCCATGGCCCCTCTTTCCCCGCCTTCCGCTACCGAATTACCTGGGGCGATTCCGCACACCCAGAAGCCGCAGCCGGGCGCAACCATGGTCAATCCGAAAGACGGGGCTCAGATGGTCTACGTGCCCGCGGGCGAGTTCACGATGGGCGCGGGAAAATACTTCACGGACGCCCCTAAGCACATATTGAACCTTAGCGGCTACTGGATCTACAAGGCGCCAGTCACGGTGACGCAGTATCGCGCGTTTTGTCAAGCGACCAGCCACGCCATGCCACCAGCGCCCGCCTGGGGCTGGCGAGGAGATCATCCAGTGGTTTTCGTGACGTGGGTCGACGCGATGGAATACGCGCAGTGGGCGGGAGTATCGCTGCCAACTGAAGCCCAATGGGAGAAGGCTGCGCGCGGCACGGACGCACGCACGTATCCGTGGGGCAACGAATGGGACGGAAGCCGATGCGCCAACGTAGCGTGGTCCACCAGTGGAATGCCTGCGACACAGCCGGTCGGCTCGTACCCCCAGGGCGCGAGCCCTTACGGGGCGCTTGACATGGCAGGTAATGTGTTGCAATGGTGCGCCGATTGGTATGATAGGAATTACTACAAAACGGCGCCATCGAACGATCCAACTGGTCCTTCAAGCGGCACAGTCCGCGTGCTGCGCGGCAGTTCCTGGAGCAACGATATCCCTGACAACTTCCACACCGCCTACCGAGACTGGGACGTCCCAACCGATGGGTTCAATTACGTAGGGTTTCGCTGTTCCTCGCCAAACTCTCGCCTCGGAGAAGTGCTATAATGGGACTAACTCGGAGGACAGAACTATGGCATCACAGGTAATCGAAGGAACGTGGGAAGAGATTAAACGTCACGAGGCAGAACTCGCAGGCCGCCATGTGCGCGTTACGATCAAATCCGACAGATCGACGATGCGCAAGCCAAGAGCACCACTGAAAACCACTACTGCGGCGAAAGAGCTTCGTGGGCGTGGAATGTTTGCGGGCATCCTCAGCACAGAGGATTATTTCCGAGAGAAGCGCGAAGATACGGCTAGGGAAGATCGATCCCTCTGATGAGTATACACATTCTCGACGCCTCGGCAATGGTGGCGTATCTTTCCGAGGAGCCAGGGGAGGCAGTGGTTGCGTCCCTACTGGCCGGCCCGACCGCCGTCTGCTACGCGCACACCATCAACCTTTGCGAAGTCTACTATCACCTGATCCGAATAACGGATATCCCCCACGCCCGACAAGGCATTCTAAGCTTGTATGCCGATGGCGTGATCGAGCGACTGGATATGAACGAAGATTTCTGGCAGCGTGTCGGGCAGCTTAAAGCCCGAGGCCGGATCTCCGTACCCGACTGCTTTTGTATTACGCTCGCCCAGGAGCTTTCCGGCGAGGTTGTCACGAGCGACCACGGTGAGTTCGATCCTCTTGTGCCGCTCGGCATTGTTCCCATTAAGTTTATCCGATGAAGCGGAGGCCGCCCTCATTCCAGCCCTCACCCCAGTTTGACTTCGCGGCGCGATTTATGCTAGACTTTATTGCGGACTTTCGACGGATTTGTGCATTGCTAACGGTGAAATTGTGCTTTTAGGAACTCAGCGTGTCAACGCGCGCGGTCATCTCGAGATCGGCGGCTGCGATGCCGTCGAATTGGCCTCGCAATTCGGAACTCCCCTGTATGTGATGGACGAGGTGCTTCTTCGCGCCAATTGCCGCGGATACCGGGCAGCGTTCGAATCGCGATACCCCAGGACCGAGATCTCGTTTGCCGGCAAGGCGTTCCTGACCACCGCCATGGCGACGCTGATCGCGCAGGAAGGCCTGGGGCTCGATACCGCGAGCGCGGGAGAGCTTTACACGGCGATACGAGCGGATTTCCCGGCCGACAAGATCCTTTTTCACGGCAACAACAAGTCACTCGCCGAGCTTGAACTCGCTGCTGAGTATAACGTTGGCCATATCGTCGTCGATAATTTCCACGAGCTTCAAATGCTGGCCGATATTGCGCGCCGGACATCGCGGCCGCAATCGATTCTTCTTCGCGTGGCGCCCGGAGTGGACCCGCACACTCATAAACTGATCCGCACCGGACAAGAAGACACCAAGTTTGGGTTCAATCTCAAAAGCGGCCAGGCGATGGACGCCATTCGGCAGGCATTGCAGGCATCGCCCGCGCTTGTCTTGCGCGGCCTTCACTGCCATATCGGATCGCAGCTTTTGGATTCGTCCACCCATGTCCAGGCGATCGATGTGATGGTCTCGTTCCTGCGTCAGGCATCGGAGCAGACCGGCTGGATTGCCGAGGAACTCGATATCGGCGGGGGACTGGGTATCCGATACTTGAAGGATCATCAGCCGCCTTCATTCGATTCGTTTGCCGAAAGCATCGTGGCCGCCCTATCGGAATCGCTCTCCAGCCACAACGTTCCCCCACCCACGCTGCTGTTGGAACCCGGCCGCTCGATCGTCGGCGAGGCGGGCGTCACCCTCTACACCGTTGGCGCGATCAAGACCGTGCCGATTCCTGAAGAGCCGGGGACAAGAGTCTATGTGGCCATCGACGGCGGAATGTCGGATAACCCGCGTCCCCAACTTTACGAAGCAGTATACAGCACGCTTGTCGCCAACCGGGCAGGCGAACCCGCCGAAAGCATTGTCACGATTGCGGGCAAGCACTGCGAAACGGACATTCTGATCTGGAACACGCCCGTCGCAAACATCCAAACCGGCGACATCCTGGCCGTTCAATCCACGGGAGCGTACAACTACTCGATGGCGTCGAATTACAATCGATTCACCAGGCCGGCATGCGTTTTCGTGATCGATGGACATGCCGACATCGTCTCGGTCAGAGAATCGCTCGACGATGTCGTCAGGCTGGACAGGGTTCCCGAAAGGCTCTTGAAGTGATCGATCAGCAGCAGATCCTTATGGTGCTCTTCTCGTTCCTGATCGCAATCACGCTCCATGAGTTCGCTCATGCCTTTGTTGCAGATCTGTTAGGAGACAACACGCCTCGATCTAACGGCCGGGTATCGCTCAATCCTCTGGATCATCTGGACCCCATAGGAACAGTTGTAATAGTCGTCTCGTCGTTGTCGGGCGGATTGTTCGGTTGGGGCAAACCCGTGCCGATCAACCCGAACAATTTCAGGAATCTGCGCCGCGACTCCTCGCTGGTATCGATTGCAGGTCCATTCATGAACATCGTTCTCGCGTGTGCGAGCGCGTTGCTGTTGCGGATCAATGCATTCCACCAGCCGATCGGGTCTCCGATCGAAGCCCTGCTCATTGTGAGCACCAAGCTGAATGTGGTACTGTTTTTGTTCAATCTGATTCCTATAGCGCCGCTGGACGGCTCCCGCCTCTTATCGAACGCCTTGCCGTCAGATAAGGCAATTGCATACGACAAGTTGATGAGTCAGTATGGTTTCTTCTTTCTGGTTCTACTGATGGTCCTTGGCTGGCCCATGATTTCAGGACCGTTCAACAATATTTGCGACACCCTACTTGGATAAGATATGATTCAACGTAAACGAATGTTATCGGGGATGCAGCCGACCAAGGGCGGGCATCTGCATATAGGCAACCTTGAAGGCGCTCTACGACCCTGGATTCGACTCCAGGAATCCGCAGAGTTCGAGATGTACTGCTTCATTGCGGATTGGCATTCCCTGACAACTGTCAGCCGCGACCTGGCTGATATCAACGAGGCATCCTTCAACACGGCAATCGACTTTCTGGCATCCGGCCTCGATCCCGACAAATGCGCGATATTTCGCCAATCTGCTGTCAAGGAGCACGCGGAATTGCACCTTCTGCTCTCCATGGTCACACCGGTCGGCTGGGTTGAGCGAGTGCCGACGTACAAGGAAAAACGCGAACTTGTCGCGGACAACAACGAGCAGGTTTCGTATGGGCTTCTCGGCTATCCTGTTCTCATGACCGCCGATATCCTGCTGTACCGTGCTCATGCAGTTCCGGTGGGCAAAGACCAGGCCGCGCACCTGGAAATCTCACGCGAAATCGCTCGGCGCTTCAACCGATTGACGGGATCGGATGTATTTCCCGAGCCAGACGCCTACATCAGTGAGATCACCGGGGAGCTTCCAGGGCTCGATGGACGCAAGATGAGCAAGTCCTACGGCAATACGATATACCTTTCGAGCACAGAGAAGGAGACGCAAAAGGCGATCAACGGCGCGTTCACAACGCCAACCAAAATCCATGTTACCGACCCTGGCATTCCCGAAGGATGCGTGGTCTGCAAACTGCGCCGCATCTATGATCCGCAAGGGTATACCACCCAATGGGATGAGTGCCGGGCGGGCGCGCGAGGCTGCGGTCAGTCAAAGAAGGAACTGGCGCAAATTATAAATGCCAACCTTGCGCCAATCCGCGAACGGCGCAACGAGATTCTCAAGGACAAGGGATACGTCGAAAAGGTGCTTGCGGACGGTGCGGAGCGCGCACGCGAAACTGCATCTCAGACGCTCGCCATGGTGCAAAAGGCGCTCAAACTCTGAATGGACGAATATGCCCGTATAGCGGCAGCGATTCTCCTCATCGCCATCACGGCATTCTTTGTAGCGGCTGAGTATGCGATCATCCGAATGCGGCGAACGCGTGTCGAGGAGATGGTCGAGCAGAACATCTCCGGAGCCAGGGCTGTTCAGCAATCGCTAAGCCGGCTTGATCTCTACCTATCCGGGACACAACTCGGAGTCACGATGGCGTCCCTTGGTCTGGGCTGGATCGGCGAGCCGGCCATGGCCCGTCTCTTGATACCCGTCTTTCGTGTACTGCCTGTAGGATCGGCCCCCCTGAAGGCAACCATCGCCACCGTCATCGCGTTTGCGTTGGTAACGTTTGTCGCCGTCGTCTTCGGAGAGCTACTGCCCAAATGGGCTGCAATTCAGCGAACCGAGCGGGTTGCCCGGGCGCTCTCCACGCCAATGGTGCTTTTCATCCGGCTCTTCTACCCCCTGATCTGGACACTCGAACACGGCGCAGGGCTAGTTGCGCGCTGGATCGGGCTAAACCCGGCCATGGTTGGCGCCCACGAAACAGCGCACTCCGAAGACGAACTCCTGGCAATCATCGAGGCCGCGGAACGGAGCGGAACTATCCAGAAGAGCGAAGCTCAGATCATGTACAATGTCTTTGAGTTCGCGCATACGCCCGCCCGAAAGATCATGACGCCGCGCGTGAACATCGTAACGCTTTCGACAACCTGGAGCATCGCAAAGAACATCGAGATCGCGGTTGAAAATGGATTCACCCGATTTCCATTGGTAGAAGGCGACGCGGATCACATTATCGGCATGGTTCATATTAAGGACCTGCTGGCCATCGCGGGGCGCCCGTCCGCCAATATTCGCGACATTGTTCGCGACATCCCAAAGGTGCCGGAAACCAAGCCCATTCACGAACTGCTGCCCGTCTTACAAAAGACGCACGGGCATCAATCGATCGTCATGGACGAGTATGGCGGCACAGCGGGCCTCGTAACGCTCGAAGACGTGCTTGAAGAACTCGTCGGAGAGATTCAGGACGAGTACGATCGCCCCGCCCCGATCGAGCAGATCAATGATGACGAGTACCTGATTACCCCGTGGGTCGCGATCTCGGACATTCAGGACCAGTTTGGAGTAGAGTTTCCCGAGGACACCGAGTTCGAGACAATCGGCGGCTACGCACTGCACAAGCTCGGCCTGATGCCAAACAGCACAGACACCGCGCGGCTGGACGGTTACGACATCACCGTTGCGGAGTCGCGCGGAAACCGCATCCAGCGGCTTCGGCTGAAACGGCGGGAGTGCGCACCGGATTAGTTGTCATCCGTCACGATATCGGAAACGTCGACCCGATACACCGCGCGGTTGCCTTCAGGGTCTGCCGTGAAATAGACGGCCTGCCCAGCGCTGTCGAAGATCGGGTGCGGATGGGCGTCCTGGCTGTTCCAGGACGAACGGGACGCGCAAAGCGGATACCACTTCACGGTCCTGGCCTCCCAATCGACATGGGCGAGGCTGATCCAATTCCCCGGCGCGTTCCCCCCGCTTCCAACAAAGTAGCCGTCTGCCACCAGCCAGCCGGGGCGACCGGTCGTAAAATGACCGTACGGCGTATACGTATCGGGCAGCGCAATCTCGACAAGTCCGCCGCCGCCAATGTCGACCCTGCCCAGATAACACGGCCCGCCGTCGCGGTAGCCCCCATGATAGATCAGTCTCGAGCCGTCCCGCTCCCACATTTCATGACAAGCCCAATCTTCGCGTGAACGCCCATCTCCTTCGGGGCGCATGCGGCTATGCACAGCCGCTTCGCGATCCCAAACCCACACCCGGCGAATTCCGCAGTCGGATGGCCACTCATGGTTGTACGCAATTTCCCCGTTCGATCCGGGCCGAAACTGAACATGTGTTATCCATGCCCGCTCGACTATTTCCGACTCAAGCCTTTGGCCGGTCGAGGTGGCATACACATTGAGGAAAGATCGCAAATTCTCGCGTTGTACCGTGGCGTCGATCTCTAAAGCCAACGACTTGCTTCTCAGGACGTCGTCGGCCAAAGCCCGGTCGTCGGTGGTTGGGACACACAACTGCGCCCCGTCGCCGCTCACATGCGTGAATGCCGTCACCTGATCGCCCGGCAACTCCGCCAGCATTCGGTGCGGGCCGCCGGAAAGCCTAAGCGCCCGAATCTGGCGGCCATGAATATAGTACAACTTATTGGCGGCCGGATCGAAGCTAACGCTCGCGCGAGCAAACCCTCGATACGGCTCACCGTCAAAATAGACATACGATTTGAGAAATCCCGGCTCGTGATCCGTGAGCATGCGCCGCTGCCCTGTCTGCAGATCGTAAACAGCGAGATCGTACTTGCCCTCGCTGCTGACGATGACTACCAGCGAGACGCCATCATCGGAGATGCTGGTCGACGTGAAATAGAGAAGCTGTTCGTGCTCACGTCCCCCGGTAACGCGCTGGGCCTGGCGTATCGAGGGAATGACAGTATGCAAGGCGCCATCGCGGGCTTGCAGCGATTCGGAGCCGGGTAAGTTGTCCATCGCTGTCCTTTGCGCCTATTTCGCCGGCTTGAGAATCCACCAGGAATAGGAATTGTTGAGAATGCTGCCCCATATCACCATTTGGGCGCCGGGATCTTGAGCGCCGCCCGGATTGGCCAGAGATTCCGCGAGCGCGCACTGCGGCGACATCGCGAACTGCCCTTTTCCCGCCGCCATGGGAATCGAAATTATATGCCATTTCTGGGAGGGATCGCCTGGTTTGTAAGGTTGAATGACAATCTTCGTGCCATCCGTACCACCTGCTCCGGACACAGTCATCGCCATCGTCTTGGCATGCGCGGGCTGCACCGTCATATAGCCGTCGCCGGTATTCTTGAATATCCACTCCTGGCTCGCGGAGCCATTTGGAGCGGCTCCCTGCACTGGCGTGGCGGGGTCGGATGATCCACCAGCGGCCTCAAGGACAAGCGACACGCCGTCGTGCGGGCTAATCGCGTAGGTTCCCTCGGCGATCGGTGATGAGAACTCGGCGTCACTGCCTGGCTTGATCGTCCAGTACAGATGCCGATACACAGGGTCGGTGCTCGTGGCGTCGTTGGTCCAGATATCGACCTTTGAACCGGCGGAGTATCCGCCACCGCCATCATCGATCCCCGAAACCGGCGAGCATTGCGGCGCAATCCAGTAGACACCGTCGCTGACCTTCACGAACGACCAGAGCTGGCTGGTGTCCTTTTTCGTTGTCTCCAGATCGATCGACGCCCCGTCCGCACTCGAACCGCCCTTAACGGTCAGCGCCAGCGAGGGGGTATCGGCAAGTTCGATCGAATACAGGCCGCTGCCTGTATCCGTGAGCTTCCACTCACATTTGGATGCCTTGAGCTTGAACCCCAAATCGACAGCCGGTCCAGCCGCGGATCCCGGCGGGACCGCTTCGAGGGCGAGATAAGAAAAATCCACTGGACTGATCACGTACTTGCCGTTTGCAAATGGCGAATCCGCCCGCAATACGGCCGGCGACACGAGTCCAAGCAAGATCGCGCAAACCATCCTAATCGAAAAGCATGCAGTTCTGTTCATGTTGAGCACCTTACTCCATTAGTCTCAATGAAGACATCGTTACCGAATATGTTCCGTACCGGTCTGTCGATATCCTGCGCTAGGGTTGCGATAGGATGCGCCGCCAAGCAGGAATCTTCGCGCAACACGGGAATCTAAGCAGTGAATTATGAACATCGCATGCAAACTAGGTCTTCACAAATGGATCGGCTGCAAGTGCTATTCCTGCGCAAAGACGCGGGCCGAAGGGCATGACTGGAGCAAGGACTGTGAGGTCTGCTCTCGGTGCGGAAAGACGCGGGATGGCGCTCATGACTGGAGCAAGGACTGCAACACCTGCGCCAGGTGCCAAAAAACACGAGATGTTGCCCATGACTGGAGCAAGGATTGCGCCAAGTGCGGCAAGTGCGGCGCTACCCGGCAGGCGAACCACAAGTGGGACGGCTGCAAATGCCGCGTATGTGGAAAGACCCGTAGGGAAGGACACGACTGGGAAGAGAACTGCGAACGATGCCGCAAATGTGGAGCTAAGAGATCGAACGTCCATCAGTGGGATGGTTGCAGATGCCGAACTTGCGGCGCCACCAGGAATTCCGACCACGATTTCGAAGGGCTCAAGTGTCGCAAATGTGGAGAACAGCTTAGACATCTCTCTTTGTCGCCGACCCAGCCATGCCTGATCCTTAATTTTCCGGACGAGGGCATCCGCGACCTGTCATTTCTGCGAATGTCGACCAAGATCGGAGATCTGATGCTTCATATGGAGCGCCGCAATACGCACTACGACTACTGGATCGTAATCGGGAATTGCAAAACGGAGATCACATTGAAAACGCTCGCTAAAGCCGGTTGCGGCGGCTTTAGCGATTCCAAACAAGTTCCCTATCGTGCAGTGCTCGTGGATTCGGAGGAATGCAATTGAACCGGCACGCCACTTTTTTCGCCATGCCCAATTGGAAATCGCTTGTAAAGACAAGCGCAATCGCGATTGCGATCATCTACTGCCTGGCAATTCCACTACTCTATTTCAACCAGCGGGCGCTCATATTCGCGGGTGCGATGGAACAGGGCGCCAGAGACGCGCAATTTGAGCCCAGTGCCGGCCTTGAGATTGTAAGCCTGACTACGCCAAAACTGAAGATACCCATCAAAGCCCTCTATGGCGTCGCACTAGACCGCGCCGGAATATCCCGGCTATGGACTATCGGATGGCAAGCCGTCTGAAATAGGATGTTACGATGCAGCCGAAGCAGCCTACAGTTGCGCGGAAAATATGAAAGATGTCCAAGCGGGCGACATCATTGCAGCAGGGTGGTCACTGGGCTCAGGTGTTGCAGTCAACCTGGCGATTCACCATCCCGTCCGCAGCCTCATCCTCTGCAGCGCTTATACCAATATGGGCGACACGGCAGCGTACCACTATCCGATGTTCCCGGCAGGCCTCATTCGGCGCCTTCTCAAGTATCGGTTCCCGAGCGACGAAAGAATAGGCAAAGTCACCTGCCCGATCTTCATCGCGCACGGCGATAGAGACAAAATCGTTCCCTTCGTAATGTCTGGCAAACTCGCACGCGATGCCCGCGCCCCAGTCACGTTCCTGCCCGTCCGCGGCGTCGGACACGGCGATTTATTCGACACAGGTGGCCCGATTGTCTTTCCCGCAATCGAGGCGTGGATCGACAAGCTGAACACCTCGCCAAATGACGATACTCGGCACTTCAGGAGGTGATCACGTTCCAAGTTCCGAACATCTATCCCATGTTCCGCTACATTATTCGCGTTCTCGCACTCGCAATCGTTTTTGATGTCTGCTCCGTTCTTGCACTTGCCGCGCCGGCCAACCCGCTGGCAACTTTGCGCGCGGCGCATCCAAGGCTGCTCGTGCTGGACGAGGACGTCAAGCGTGCCAACGATCTGGCAACGTCCGATAAGCAGGCTCAGGCGATTTACACAGCTATGAAATCCGAGGGCGAAAAGGTGTTGACCCAAACGCCGGTCGCGTATGTGCTCAAAGGCCCTCGTTTGCTCGACAAGAGCCGCACAGCCCTGGACCGAATCACCCTGCTCGCAGGATTGTATCGCCTCGATCATGACCGCCGCTGGGCCGACCGGGCTACACGGGAAATGCTTGCAGTTTCAGCGTTCGGTGACTGGCACCCGGACCATTTCCTGGACACGGCCGAGATGACTGCGGCTGTGGCGATCGGCTACGATTGGCTTTACGATGCGCTGTCTCCGGCTGATCGAGCGACAATTCGCCAGGCCATTGTCGACAAAGGCCTTACACCAGGGCTGGCGTCGTACCAGAAAAAGACATCCTGGGGTTGGTTTCCGCGAGTGAGCCACAACTGGAACCTGGTGTGCAATGGCGGCATGGTGCTCGGCGCGCTCGCCGTGGCCGAGGACGAGCCGGATCTGTCATCGAATATCGTCACCGAGGCATTGCAATCGATGCCCAAGGCCCTGGCGACCTACGCTCCGGACGGCGGCTGGCCGGAGGGCCCTA
>Ga0316231_1004732_pt1 | contig 11125 bp, 11 predicted proteins | sample TBH18027metaG_FD_206002 | JGI IMG/M metagenome (GOLD analysis project Ga0316231, IMG submission 206002) | Freshwater microbial communities from Trout Bog Lake, Wisconsin, USA - TBH18027 | ecosystem: Environmental > Aquatic > Freshwater > Lake > Hypolimnion/Profundal zone | place: USA: Wisconsin...
GATCTTGCCCAGCTGCAGCCGCAGCATGCTGGGGGCGTCGGTGGCGGGCAGGGCCTCCAGGGCGATGCGCCAGGCGTCGTCGCCCCGGTCCGCGTCCAGCAGGGCGTCGCAGATGGCGGTGAGGGGCCGGGCCCGGTTCCGGGCCGCCGGCAGCAGGCGCATGGCCTCGCTGGCCTCCAGGCGCTTCTGCGGCTCGTCGCCCAGGACCTTGCGGGTCTCCCGGGTGCCCAGGGCGTCCAGGTAGGCGTAGATCACCTCCGGGTCCGAGGGGGCGGCGGCCAGGGCCCGGCTGAAGCAGGGCAGGGCCTCGCCCCACCGGCCGGCCAGGGTCAGGACAGTGCCCTGCAGGACATCCCCGCGGGGGCGGTCCACCTTCTTCAGGCTTTCGGCGCAGGCCAGGGCCTTGCGGGTGGAACCGCCGAGGAGGCCGGGCAGCTGCTGGTAGGCCAGGCCCAGGGACATCCAGGCGGCCACCAGGGTGGGGTCGGCCTCGGTGGCGGCCCGCAGGTCGTCCATGGCCGCGTTGATCTTGCCCAGGCTGCCGAGGTTGCGCTGCTGCACGGCCTGTCCGCCCAGGGCCAGGCCCCGGGCCAGCCGGGCGTCGGCCAGGTCCGGCTTGAGCTCGACCGCCTTCTGGGCTGCGGCCAGCGCCTCGGGCATGCGCACCAGGGCGGTGAGCGACTGGGACTTGGCGGCCCAGGCCAGGGCGTTGCCGGGCTGGCGCTGGAGCGTGGCCTCGGCCTCGGCCAGGGCCTTGAGGTAGCGCCCCGCGTCCAGGTCGGCGCGGGGGGCGTAGTCCGCGGCGAAGGCCGGGAGGGTGGCGACGAGGACGATGGTGGGGAGAAGATGCATGGGGACCGGCCTTTCCTGAGTATAGGATGGGCGCCCGGGGCCCGCCGCGCCGGTGTTACCCTGAGAGGAAGTCGCAGATCCTTGAAGGAGACAAGCATGCTGATGCAGGGGAAGCGGGGGCTGGTGGTGGGGGTCGCCAACAAGTGGTCCATCGCCTGGGGCATCGCCCAGAAGCTCGCGGCGGAGGGCGCCGAACTGGCCATCACCTACCAGAACGAGCGGATGGGCAGGAACGTGCGGGAACTGGCGGAGACCCTGGACAAGCCCCTGCTCATCCCCATGGATGTCACTTCCGACAAGCAGATCATCATGACCTTCGAGCTCCTCAAGCGGGTCTGGGGCCATCTGGACTTCCTGGTGCACGCGGTGGCCTTCGCGCCCCGGGAGGCCCTGGACGGCCAGTTCGTGGCCACCAGCCGGGAGGACTTCCGCGTCGCCCACGACATCAGCGCCTACTCCCTGACAGCCCTGGCCAACTCGGCCCAGCCGCTCATGGGCGAAGGCGGTTCCATCATCGCCCTCACCTACCTCGGCAGCACCCGGGTGATCCCTAACTACAACGTCATGGGCGTGGCCAAGGCGGCGCTGGAGGCCAGCGTGCGCTACCTGGCCGCGGACCTGGGGCCCCAGGGCATCCGGGTCAACGCCGTGTCCGCCGGTCCCATCAAGACCCTGGCCGCCTCCGGCATCGCCGGGTTCGGCAGCAAGATGCGCCACCACCGCGACCGGGCGCCCCTGCGCCGGGACACGGAGACCGGGGAGGTGGCCGACGCCTCCCTGTTCCTGCTGAGCCCGCTGTCCCGGGGCATCACCGGCCAGGTGCTGTACGTGGACGGCGGCTTCTGCATCATGGGCGACTGAACGCGGGAGCGCTTGACGCTCCTCCTCCTGGAAGCGTCGGCCAGATCTTTCCATGGGGTCGCGGCCTTTCCATCTCTTGGTGATTTCCGGAGACATCATGACCGGCCTCAGGTCCATCCATTACCGGCGGCGGTGGTTCTACGTGCTCTGGGGGTTGCTCCTGCTGCTGAGCGCCGGCGCCTGGTTCCTCTGGGAACGGCCCCTGAGGATTGAACAAGCTTCCCTGGTGCTCAAGCTGCGGGTCCGGGGCGCCCCGGCGGGGACCCGGGTCCAGGCCTGGGCCGGGCCGGTGTCCATGTGGCCGGGCCTCGGCTGGTCCGGCGAGGGGCTGGCCCAGGCCGAACTCCAGGCCGACGGTTTCGCCTCCCTGCCTCTGTTCCGGATCCAGATCGGCCGGCGGCGGTGGTTGCAGGGCTATGTCCCCCGGCACACCTGGGACTTGCTGATGCTCAAGTTCACGGCCCCCGGCGAGCCGCCCAGATACTACGTCTACCCGCTCTCCCGGGACATCCGGACGGGCCTCCTCAGGCCCAGGTGGAGGCTCACGACGGATGTCCAGACCACCTGGGGCAGCCTCCACACCGACGGCAAGGCCCCGGATCCGATGCCCTAGGCTTTTTTCAATGTTTCCAGCACCTCCAGGACCTCCTGCACGTGCCCCTTCACGCTCACCTTGGGCCACACGTGCCGGATGACGCCCTTGGGGTCGATGAGGAAGGTGGAGCGGATGATCCCCTCGACTTCCTTGCCGTACATGATCTTCCTGCCGAAGGCGCCCAGGGGCGCCAGCAGGGTCTTGTCCGGGTCGGCCAGGAGGGGGAAGGGCAGTTCCTGCTTGGCCCGGAACTTCTGGTGGGAGGCCACGGAATCCTTGGAGATGCCGTAGACCTTTGCTCCGGCGGCCTGGACCCGGGCCCAGTTGTCGCGGAAGTCGCAGGCCTCGGTGGTGCAGCCCGGGGTGGCGTCCTTGGGGTAGGCGTAGAGCACGGTCCAGGCCCCGGCCAGGGACTTGGGGGTGACGACCGCGCCCTGGTCGTCGCTCAGGGAGAAGGGGGGGATGGGTTTGCCGATCAGGGTCATGGCGCCTCCAGGTCACGGCCCAAGCCTATCACCGGCGGGGGTCGGGTAGGATACCCTCATAGGACGATGGAGGATCCGTGACAGCAACCCTGGCCCAGCGCGCCCCCTGGTGGTGGAAGCTGGTGGCGCCACACCGGAGGATCCTGGTCCTCGGGCTCGGGGCCACGGTGGTGTGCAGCCTGGCCGCGGCCTGGGTGCCGTACTGGTCGGGCCGGGCGGTGCACGCCCTGGAGCTGCGCAGCTGGCCGCTGAGCCGGAGCTACCTCATCTGGATGCTCGGCTTCACCCTGGTGGCAGGGGTCGGGCGCTACCTCATGCGCAACATCCTCATCGGCCTCAGCCGGGAGGTGGAGAAACAGCAGCGGGAGCAGATCTACGATTTCCTGCTCACCATGCCCTACGCCTTCTACGAGCGCAACCTCATCGGCGACCTCATGAGCCGCATCGGCGACGATGTGAACACGGTGCGCATGGCCACCGGGCCGGGCCTCATGAGCCTGCTCCAGACCGCCAGCCTGCTGCCCATGACCCTGGCGCTGATGCTGCACGCCAGCCCGCGCCTGACCTTGGCGGTGCTGATGCCGTTCTCCCTGCTGGCCATCAGCTACTACTTCATCGGCCGGGTCAGCCACCGGCTCCAGCAGCGGATCCAGATCGTCACCTCCCAGCTCAACACTTTCAGCCACGAGACCATCTCCGGCGAGCGGGTGGTGCAGGCCTTCGGCCTGGAGGACCTGCGGGTGGAGGCCTTCGGCGTCCTGAGCCGGGCCCAGGCCCGCATGAACATCCAGCAGACCGTCCTGTTCGGCATCTACATGCCGCTGTCGGCTTTCACCGCCGGGCTGGCGGCACTGGTGCTGGTGGCCTACGGCGGCGGGCTGGTGCTGCGCGGGGTGCTGACCCTGGGCGACCTCACCGCCTTCACCGGCTATCTGGCGGCCCTGGCCTGGCCGATGATGTCCCTGGGCTGGTCGGCCAACCTGTTCCAGCGCGGCAAGGCCGGCCAGGAGCGCATCGACTATGTGCTGGAGTCGGCCCAGGCGCCGCTGCCGGCGCTGGAGCCGGCCGCCCTGCCCGCCGGCGGCGCGGCCATGGCCGGCCGGGACATGGAGCACCGGTTCGATTCGGGCCGGGGCCTGGGGCCCCTGGACCTGGACCTGCCGGCCGGGGCGCGGCTGGCGGTGGTGGGCGGGATCGGCTCCGGCAAGACCGTCCTGCTGCAGGTGCTGGCCGGGCTGCGCGAGCTGCACCGGGGCTCCCTGACCCTGGACGGCGTCCCCCTGGGCCAGGCCAGCCTGCGCGCCCACTGGGCCGGGATCGGCTGGGTGCCCCAGGAGGCCTTCCTGTTCTCGCTGACCCTGCGCGAGAACCTGGCCATGGGCCGGCCCGGGGCCAGCGATGACGAACTGTGGGAGGTGGCCAGGGTGGTCTGCCTGGACGACCTCATCCGCCGGCTGCCCATGGGCCTGGACACGGTGGTGGGCGAGCGCGGGGTGGTGCTCTCCGGCGGTGAGCGCCAGCGCACCGCCATGGCCCGGGCCCTGCTGCGCAAGCCCCGGCTGCTGCTGCTGGACGACGCTCTGTCGGCGGTGGATTCGGAGACCGAATCCCGCATCCTGGAGAACCTCAGGGGCTTCCTGGACGGGGTGACCCTGGTGCTGGCCACCCACCGGGTGTTCGTGGCCGAGCTCTGCGACCGGGTGCTGGTGCTGGAGGAGGGCCGGGCGGTGCAGTCCGGGACGCCCCAGGAGCTGGCGGCGGTCCCCGGTCATTTCGCCCGGATCCGGCAGCTGCAGAGCCTGGAGCGGGAGATCCTGGGCGAAGCCACCGCCTGAGCGGAAACCTTCAGGGTTGACTCCATGATTGACTCATATGTAAACTTGGGTCTTGACGGTTTTTTCCTGGAGACCTCATGTTGAGTCATCGTCTTGCCAATGCCATCAACCAGCAGATCATTGGCGAGTTCTCTTCCGCCTACCTCTATCTGGCCATGGCCGCCCACTTCGAGATCGCCGAGCTGCAGGGCTTCGCCAAGTGGATGCGGGTCCAGGCCCAGGAGGAGGCCTCCCATGCCCTGATCTTCTTCAACTTCCTCACCGACCGGGACGGCCGGCCGGAGCCCGCCCAGCTGGACGTGCCCCCCGCCGAGTTCGGCAGCCCCCAGGAGGTGTTCAAGAAGGTCAAGGAACACGAGCGCAAGGTGTCGGAAGCCATCGACAGCCTGGCCGATCTGGCCCTGGCCGAGAAGGACCACGCCACCCGGGCCCTGCTGGACTGGTTCGTGACCGAGCAGGTGGAGGAGCAGGCCCTGTCCAGCAACATCCACGCCCGGCTCAAGCTCATCAATGGCGACCCCACCGGGATCCTGGCCCTGGACCGGGAACTGGGGGCGCGCACCTACGTGGTGCCGGCGCCGCTGGCGGGGCGGATCTGATCAGACCGGGTTTTCCGGCCAGAGGTGCTTGGGGTAGCGCCGGGACAGCCCCGGGCGCACGTCCCGGTAGGTGCGCTGCCAGAATCCCGCGAGGTCGGTGGTCACCTGCAGGGCCCGGTTGTTGGGGGCCAGCAGGTGCAGCACCAGGGGCACGGCCCCGCCGCCGATGCGCGGGCCCTCCTTGATGCCGAAGAAGTCCTGGAGCCGGGAGGCGATGGAAGGGGCGCCGCCGGCGTAGTCCACCTTGACCTTCTTCTTGCGAAGCCACACCCAGTCCGGGGCCCAGGTGTCCAGCAGGGCCGCGGCGGGGCCGCCCAGGGCGCGGCGCAGGGCGCCGGGCCAGTCGGTCTCGCCCAGTTCCCTGAGCGCGGTGCGGCCCGCGCAGGCTTCGGTCACCAGGGCGGTGAGCAGGGCCTCGCCGGGCGGGATGGCCAGGTCCGCGCGCAGCCCGGCCAGGAAGGCGCAGCGGGCCAGGAGCCGGTCCACGGTGTCCTGGGCGGGGCCCAGGCCGCGCTCCAGGGTGGCCCGGGCCAGGCAGGCGGAAGCTCCGGGATGGCCGGCCGGCGCGGGCCGGCGGCTCTCGAAGATGCAAAGATCCTCGAACCAGAGGCTGGAACGCAGGTCCACCCGGCCCGGACCCGCATTGAAGGCCAGTTCCTCGCTCTCCCGCACGGCCTCGGGGAACGCGTCCAGCAGCCAGTCCGGGGCGATGCGCGAGGCGGTGCGCACCAGCACCTGGCTGCCGCCGCCCTGGGTCTCGGCCTCCAGGGCCAGGATCCACTCCTGGTTGCGCACCCGGCAGGCCGGGTCCAGGCGGGCGCCGCCGCCGCCCACCAGGGTGCAGGTGCCGTTGCCGCCCACCCGGGCCACCCGGTCGGGATAGGCCAGGAGCAGGGCCCGCAGCAGCCGGGTCTCGGCGTCGGCCGGTTCGTCCCGTTCGTCCCGCCCGGACGGCAGGGCCTGGAAGGCCAACTGGGCCTGGCGCACGGCGGCCGGATCCAGCCCCGCCGCCCGGCAGGCGCCGGCGTGGAAGCGGCCGGCCTCGACCTCGCGGTACTGGTCCAGGCGCTGGAACAGGTCGGATTCCAGCTGGTGCTCCCCGCCGCCGCCGCGCCGGCCCAGCCCGGCCCGGGCGCCCAGGTCGCCGGTCTCCAGCAGCACCGCTCCCAGGCGGGCCAGCCGGGGGATCTCCAGGTCCTCGCCGGCGGCCACCAGGCGGGCCAGCCTGGGATGCAGGGGCAGGGCGGCCATGCGCCGGCCCATGGGGGTGATGCGCCCCCGCGGGTCCAGGGCGCCCAGGCTCCGCAGCAGCCGGGACCCGGCCTCCAGGGCCGCGGACGGGGGCGGTTCCAGCCAGCGCAGGGAGGCAGGTTCCAGGTCCAGGTCGGCCAGGGCCAGGAGGGTCTCGGCCAGGTCGGCCCGGCCGATCTCCGGGGTGTCGAAGTCCGGCCGGGCGTTGAAGTCGTTCTGCGGGAACAGCCGCAGGCAGAGGCCCGGACCGGTGCGCCCGGCGCGCCCCGCCCGCTGGACGCAGCGGGCCTGGCTGATCCGGCCGGTGCGCAGCCCGGGCAGGCCCGACCAGGGGGAATGCACCGCCTCCCGGCCCAGCCCCGAATCCACCACGGCGGCCACCCCTTCGATGGTCACCGAGCTCTCGGCCACGTTGGTGCTGAGGATGACCTTGGGCTGGGCCGAAGGGGCCACGGCCTGCTGCTGGGCCTCGAAGCTGAGGCTGCCGTGCAGGGGCAGCAGCTGCAGGCCGTGGCGGTCGGCCATGGCGGCGCAGGCGGCCAGGCCCGCCCGGATTTCCGCCGCGCCCGGCAGGAACACCAGGGTGTGGCCCTTCTGCCCGTCCCGGTAGAGTCCTTCCACCGCCTCGGCCACCTGCAGCGCCAGCGGCCGGTCGTCGGGCCGGGGCAGGTGGCGCACGGTCACCGGGAAGGGCCGGCCCTCGCAGCGGATCACCGGGGCCTCCAGGAACGCGGCCACCGGTCCGGCGTCCAGGGTGGCGCTCATGACCCCCAGGCGCAGCCCGGGCCGGGGGCCCCGGCGCAGGCGGTCCAGCAGGGTGATGGCCAGGTCGGTCTGCAGGTGGCGCTCGTGGAACTCGTCCAGCAGCACCGTGCCGATGCCCCGCAGCAGCGGGTCGGACTGCAGCCGCCGGAGCAGGAGGCCCTCGGTGACGAAGCAGATGCGGGTGGCCCTGGACACCTTCTGCTCGAACCGGACCGCGTAGCCCACGGTCTGGCCCAGGGGCTCGCCCAGTTCCGCCGCCACCCGGGCCGCCGCCAGCCGCGCCGCCAGCCGCCGGGGCTCCAGCACCCAGCAGGCGCCATCGGCCAGGAGTCCCGCGTCCAGCAGGGCCCGGGGCACCCGGGTGGTCTTGCCGGCGCCGGGCTCGGCCGCCAGCACCAGGAGTCCGGCGGCGCGCAGGCTCTCCAGGATCCGGTTCAGATGGGCGTCGATGGGCAGCGGGGTCAGGGGCATGCCCCAGCATCCCACGCCAGGAGGGCCTCGGCGAAGCCCCGGAAGATGCCCCGGGCGGCGTCTCCGGTGCCGCCCTCCAGCCGCACCAGGTTCTCGGGGTGCCACTGGACGCCCACCACCCAGCGGTCGGCGGCCTCGGCCTCCACCGCCTCCACCAGCCCGCCCTGGCCGGGCTCCCGGTGCCAGGCCACGGCCCGCAGCCCCGGCGCCACCCGCAGCACCGCCTGGTGGTGGCGGCTGTTCACGGTGGCCAGCTCGGCCCCCACCAGCCGCGCCAGCCGGGAGCCCGCGGCGATGACCACCTGGTGGGCCTCCACCGCCTCGTCGGAACCGCCCCGGTCGTGCAGCCCGGGGTCCACCCCGCACCGGCTGGGGATGTCCTGGATCAGGCTCCCGCCCAGGGCCACGTTGAGCACCTGCGCGCCCCGGCAGATGCCCAGCACCGGCAGGCCCAGCCGGAAGGCCTCGCGGACCAGGGCCAGTTCCAGTTCGTCCCGGGCCTCGTCGGGGGAAGCCGCCGGGTCCAGCGCCTCCTGCCAATGGCGGGGATGGATGTCCAGGCCCCCCGGCAGCAGCAGGCCCGCGAACCCGGCCAGGGCGGGCGCCGGGTCATCCGGGGTGAGCAGGCGGACCGGCCCGGCCCAGCCGCCCAGGCGCAGGGCCGGAACGTAGTTGCGCTCGGCGGAGGCCTTGTTCCTGCAGGTCATCAGAAGGCTTGACACATTCCCCCCAGAGAGGATGATGAACACCCTACCACCAGCTCGGATAGACTGAGACCGGGTGAGACGGAGAGCTCCGTCGGCAACTAAAGGAGGCAAGCCATGTCTGGTTCCCTGAACAAAGTCATGTTGATCGGCAACCTGGGCCGCGACCCGGAACTGAAGGCCACCCCGTCGGGCCAGGCTCTGGCCCGGTTCTCCGTGGCCACCACCGAGACCTGGAAGAACCCCCAGGGCGAGAAGCAGTCCAAGACCGAATGGCACAACATCGTGGTGTGGGGCAAGCAGGCGGAGATCGCCGAGAAGTTCCTGCGCAAGGGCAAGCAGGTCCTCATCGAGGGCCGCATCCAGTACCGGGAGTACACCGACCAGGCCGGGGTCAAGAAGACCGCCTGCGAGATCCGCTGCGACAATTTCGTGATGCTGGGCCGCCTGGAAGAGGGCGGCGGCGCGGGCCGGACCTTCAGCACCCCGGGCTCCGGCGTGGACGAGTACGAATCCACCGGCCCGATCCCGCCGGTGAGCAGCGGCCCGGGTGGGGGCAGTTACGAGGACGATATTCCCTTCTGAGGCTTACCTCACGTAGGAGTGTAAAGTTTTAAACAGAAAAGCCCAGGGAAACCTGGGTTTTTGCTTGATAGAGGATTCCCCGAACCGGGCGCCGTGGCCGAGGTCCTGGCCGATGGCGTTTGATTCCAATGGGACGGCCACGACCGCCCCATGGCCTTCCGGGAGGACCGGCGCGAGGCGCTCGATCTTGCCTACGCCATCTCCGTCCACATGGCCCAGAGGAGCCAGTTCCACCGGGTGGTCATCCCCATCTTCCCCACTCGCATCCTGGCCCGGACCCTGGTTTACACGGCCCTGACCCGGGCATAGGAGCAGGTTGTGCTGGTGGAGGACCGGGACACCCTGGAGGCCGTCGTGAAGGCCCCGCCTGCCCGAATCGGCGGCGCATCGGGCGGCGGAATCGAAAGCTACCGTTAGCAATTTCTGAAGACTTTTCATCTCGGTTTTTGAAAATTGAAACCTTTTCAAATTCGAGACCACTAGGATTGTGGTCGGTGAGACTGCCTCCTGCCCATTGCTTGGTTGGTTTGGGGGGAGGGGTGCGCTCGACATTCGCCTAAAGGAGCAACCATGCGCAACATCCCCATCGAGCTTGACTGTGACATCAACCAAGCCTGCTTCTCGTTGGCCGGGCAAATCCGGTTGGAGGACGGCAGTGGTTACTGTTCGGCAACCCTGGACTTCGAACGGAACCGGATGCCATCCGGATTCGAGCCTGAACTGCTCTCCTACGTGATCATCACGGGATACCCGAGCGTCTGCCTGGCAGTGGGCACAGCCCAGAATCCCTTCGCCCTTTCCCCCGAGGACTTTCAGGCTCATCGGCACTTGGATCTCGGCAGTTTCGGGGAACTGACCACCACTTACCACTCCCAGTCGCGCCGGTCCGGTCATGAGCGGATTCTGTTCCAGGTTAAGGGTCAGGTAGAACTTTCAGAGCCGGTCACTGGCATCGCCCCCCTAAGCGAAATCTGGATTCCCGGAAAAGACGGATCTGGGTTCCAGGGCGAAATGACTTTCACTTGGCGGCTTGCATCCGGTCGGCAGCTTTGTGGCTTGGCGCGGAGCCACTACGATGTGCCAAGCGTGAGTCTGGAGCGGCCCCAGATGCGAGTGATCACGTTTGATTTGGAGCAGAGGGAGCGCCAGTTCACTCAGTACGAGACCATTCGCCTATACGACCTTCAGGAATGGAAGGATTCAGTTCGGGAAAATATTGCTTGAGCAGCCCCAGGCCTGATAGATCAGATGCACTGGGGTGGGGGAGATCGGGGTGGACGCCTTCGAAGCGAGCTCTCCCAGGTTTATACCCCTTGGCTCAAGATGCAGTTCCCACAGGAGGTTGTGTGCTGGGACGAATGACAACTCTTTTGGCGCCTTTGGAAACCAAGGGATTCTTGAGTCTGGGGTTCCAATTCGATCCGGTGGTGGCCGGGCAACTGTTCAGCGATTTTGATGAAGTCTGCCGCATGGTAGATCAGGAATATGACGAGCGGATCGGGGTCATTGACGCTGCCATCTCCGAATATGTCCGAAGGTCGAACGATCCGTTGGCTAACGACTGCCTGCTGTTCAAAAACCTGAGAAGTGAATTTAACAACCTGGAGATGGCATCCTATCAGTACTTGGAAGGTCTGTTCGGCCATTTGGAAGCGAGGCTGCGCGGGCAACCGGCAAGGCCTGAAATCATTCGGTTCCTTGAAATGATGGACCTCTGCAATGAAGAGTTGAAGGCCAGGACAGGAGACATCATCCGACTGGTGGAATCGGCCACCCCATGCCGTGTCAAGACCATGTTCAAAGTTTGGAAATATATGCCGGTCAAAGGTGAGAAGTATCTCGCTCCGTTGCATTTTGATCGCAGCGTATTCTCTTCAGTGGTTTATACCCTGAACCCACGCAGCGAATGCTTGCGCCTCGGCCCGCCAGGACTCGGAAGCACCATAGAGGAAGTCCGAGCCAAGGTTCGCAGTGAGAATCTAATTATTCCAACAGCCCGCGACTTCCCCCTGCTGACGGAACGTGTCAACGACTTTGAGACAAAAGGCGGCCTGAGTTCAGGCTCCGACCCAACGGCTGCGGAGAGCCGCCGGGGCCATGGAAAACGCTTCGCGTTTGCCCA
>Ga0316231_1004733_pt1 | contig 11124 bp, 10 predicted proteins | sample TBH18027metaG_FD_206002 | JGI IMG/M metagenome (GOLD analysis project Ga0316231, IMG submission 206002) | Freshwater microbial communities from Trout Bog Lake, Wisconsin, USA - TBH18027 | ecosystem: Environmental > Aquatic > Freshwater > Lake > Hypolimnion/Profundal zone | place: USA: Wisconsin...
GAAGCCTGGAACGGAAGCAGATAGAACACCCGCCGGTCATGACATCGCCGCATTAGAAAATCGGTCTTACCAGCCCCGGTAGGCGCGATCACAAGTGTGTGGCGCTTAGCGGCATCTGTATCAATCGACGCGAGCGGATACAGGTCGGCGTCAGCGCTTGCTGCTTTCGCATGGTAAAAGGTAAGGTCAGGCGGACGGAAAAGCCTCGATGTGCTGCCCGCGGTCTCGCCTTGTAACGCGGACGCAAGATGATCAGCCGCCATGAGAAGGCCACGCCACTTGTTTCGCCCGGTGGGCCGGCGCTCACAATATTCGTGAACGTAGTCGAACGCTGCTCGAATCTCGACACTGCTGAGATCGCGGTACTGAACGCCGTGTTCGGCGAGAATATCATCTACGGTTGGACTCCAGTCAGACCAGTTCGCTGCGTGCCGGTTGAAAACGGGTGTAATGCCGTACTGGGCGACTAGGTCGCTAATCCCTTTTCCAGGCTCCCTATTGATCGAAAGGCGGATCGATTTGTGGTGAGCAATCACCATATCGATGAGCTGGGGCCAAAGCAGTTCTGGCCACAACGGCAGGAAGAGAACAGACGAGATCTCGTGCCTGTGCGGCACCTTGCCGAACGGAGGCCGCCATCCAGGCTTCAGACTCTGCTGGAAAAGTGGATGTGCTTTGCCTAGATCGTGAAGAATCGCACCATGGACGGCGCACTCGTACTCTGGCTCCGTGATGTCCGCCACCAGAGGCCGCCCGATGCGCCTAATTGCCTCGACCACGAAACCCGTGTGAGCAGAAAGCGTTGTGCCGTCGCCTTTGGCGTTGATGGTCATGAAGCGTCATCCTCGACAATCGAAAGACGCCCATACATCGGCTCAACATCGGCAAAACGGTTGAAGCCAACAAGGAACGAATCCGTGCCCAGTTCGAATAGCAACTCAACACCAGGCAATCCGTCAAACTGATCCGGGGACAGCTCCTCAACATCATACGTCGGTAGCAAAAGATCTTCATTACGGCATAAACAAATATGCTGCGATGCAGCTTTCGTCGCATCCTCAATTGTCGGGAACGCTAGCGTCAATACAGGTTGCAATAGAACGCCGCGATCTAGGATCGATTGGGCCCGGCTTACCTGGGCATTCGTTTGCGTCCATCCTGCGCTCTGCGTCCGCTCCTTCTGGACGTTCACACCTGAATGCCGAAGTTTGTGCCGCAAGATCGCCGTAACGTCCAGCTTTTGCCGCATACCCTCAACGATTGATGGGGTCAGAAACGTTTGGCTGTAAGTTAGGGCATCACGGACAGCCGTCCACGGCTTAATATATCCGAATGGTCCGCTGTAGTTGACTGTGTACATTCGCCTACCTCGCGCTATCAACAGATTACCAGATCAAATTACAAAAATATACCGAGTATCTAGGTAACTTAAAAACATTCTGGTATAATCAGCATGCCTCCATGGAATCTGTCAAATCGACAGAATTGAAATAGCATCTAGGTTACTTACCGGTAACTTGTAATCGGACTGGATTTGGCTGATCCATGACGGCGGTTAATCCAATGTCAACCTCAAATTCTATCGACAATAACCTGCGATTTAAGGCCGGTTTCGATGTATCTCGCCGAACGCACGGCGGCCAAACGATCCATGTGGCCGCGCTTGCGCTAGTTTCCAATGCTTCGGACCTCGACGTCGTGTTTGATCGCGCTTGCAATACTGCTGGCGTGCCGAATGACCACGTCTTTCATGCTCATGACGATAAACCCGATGAACAAATCGCGCTCATCGAGACTGTAATGGCCTCTCGTATTGATTGGCGAGTTCTTACGGTTACCGCAGTCGATTCCAATCCGATCGCGATGGGGTTGAGCGTCGTCTCGTTCTATGAGCGGAGTGCTGAGCAGCTTGTCAGACGAGCCGCGCAATTCGGTGTAGTAACGGATTACGCCCTCGACCGCGATCTTAGCGGAACTGCAAAAAACCAAGCGGTAAAGAAGAGAGTTAGACGCGCCCACGCTGCCGTGAACCTGGGGCGGCGATGCGCTGTGCATTTCCCCAGTTCGAAGGATAATCGAATTATACAACTTGCTGACGTGTTCGGCTATGGCGTTTGTCGGCTTGTTAGCGGGGCGAAGATCACAGGACAACAACGCGAATTGCTCGCGCGCGTAATCGCAAACATAAGATACAGCGGTGAAAGCTATTGAATAATCTGAAGGGGTGACCCGCGGCCCTATCTGCGACGAGGTGTTTAGCCAGACGTTGTAACGCCGTATGACCGCAAAAGGACGTGAAGCGACCGTTCGAGCCGCAGGAACATTTACGTGATTATTATACCCCGCTTGAAGGTCTAATAGTCGTAAAATTCTGACCAGCTTAAACAATCTCTGCATTCCGCCACTCATTTCAATGCGCCTCGACGCATCCAAAGCCCTGCGCCCCGCGCGTTCCGTAACCCGCCTCGTAGCCGAGGCGCAGCAATTCTTCTGAGCCCGCAACGGTACATGGCGCCAGGATGCCGACGATATCGATGCCTTTGTATGTGGCTTTCTTAGATCCGCCATTGTGCGCGGCAAGGTATTCGGGATCGAACGTAAGCGACAAGTAGCTGTCTGTCGGCGCCGCTCCGTGCAAAGCCGTGTGCTTGGCTATAAGGTTCTTTCGGATCGCTTCCGAGAAGGCTTCGGGATCGTCCGCCGGGCGCAGGAATTGCGTCGTGCCGTCGACGCGCCGCATGGTGGCAACGATCGGCGAGAGGCAGGTCAGGCGCATTGGGGACTCGATCGGCGGCGTGCTGACGGCGGAAATCTCCTCGATTGCCAGTGTTTCGCTCGCGATGCGCAGGCAGCCGGTCTGCAATAGTCCCGAAGCGAACGGCTGCAGGAAATCGTCGAGCGGCGACGAGACAATCCAGCCGATCGGCCCCGGCGCTATCATAAGGCGGTCACCGTCGATCCTGCGGTTGCGCGCTGGGATGCGCAGCCAGGAATGCGTAAACGGCTTGAACGCCTTGCCGTCGACTACGTAGCCTTCATCGTGGACAAAGCGACCGTACTCCAAATCGCCTTTGCTCACGTAGGCGTAGATGGCCGCAGCCAGGAACTCCTGGTAATTGACCGGTATTCCAATGGGATGTCTTGTTGCAAGGGTAATTTGTAGGCGCATCGCGGTTTACTCGATCTAGCGCTTCAGCACCCAAACGGGTGATAGCAAGAAATAGCGGATTGACTGTCTTGAGCGGACTGGGCGACCTGCGGCTCGAGCCGCGACGAGGCGCGGGGCCAGACGTTGTAACGCCGTTTGACCGCGGAAGGACGTGAAGCGACCGTTCGAGCCGCATGACCATTTACGCTTTGTGGGCGCTGCCGAATTTGTGTTGTCCATCTAACCGCTCTTTCATGCGTCCAGCGAATCTGGACGGCCAATCGATGCGGGCTTGAACTTTCCGAAATGGGGCTGGGGGCACAGGTGGTCTCAGGGACATTTCGGATTATAGGAACGTTTCAGTAATAGTATACGCCGGAGCATTGCAATATCCTGCGCGATTTTTGCGATTTGAAAAATAATGTTTTGAGCAGGCGAGCTACGAAGCCTTCTCCATGATCGACCGGACCATTCGAGCGCTTGCCAACGCGTAGCTAATTTGCCGCGCAGGCGAATCCGCCAGAAATTCCGCGCCGTATTGTGCTATGGTATAATTATCTATCCATAGCGCGTGCGGATCGGAGGATGAAGATCAATGGCTGAAGCCATGAAGCGTGCTGAATACGAGATCGACACATCTCAAATGCGCACTGTTCCTGCGAATCGCTTCGGTATCGTAATTAACGACTCCGACGTTTCTCTCTATTTTGGCTCGTACATATCGGTTGCGGATACGGAAAAGACCGAATTGCACTCGCAAATTGTGATGTCGTTTGGTCAGTTCATCGAGTTGGTAGAGCAGTACTCCAAGAGGTCTCAGGTTATTAAAGCGATGTTCGGCGATAATGCTCTAGCTATCTCGCAGGTTGATAAAGAGAAGGCGGCGCAAGCCTGGTCGATATTGGTCAATAAGCCCATCAGCGACGACGCACTGGAAGAAGAATAGAATGTCGACGGCAGCAGGATTAGCTTTATATTCGCAGCCAATATCCATTATTGCCCAGGCATCCGCGCTGGCAGGGCTAGGCAGACCGGCAGACCGGCAGACCGATAGCGATTCGCAGTTCAGGCATGGCGGACAACCTGATACACTGTATCCGCCCGTGGTAATTTGGAAACTTGACCGCCTAAATGATATTGGCAGGCTTCAGTCGTATGCGGATGATTGGGATTTCCTTGGGGCTGCGGCTGTAAGCGCTCAAGCTGTTAAGGCGTTAAAGGCGTTCGTGAGCCAACTATGTGACTCCAGTGGGGCGCTCGTCGCCTGCTCTCGACCGTCAATATATCCCTCTCCGGATGGTTCGGTTAATATCATGTGGCGTGGCAGTCAGCATAATGTCCGCGTTGTGGCGCGGGCCGACGATTCGACCATCGTAAGTTACGTTGACTATCGCGACAAGCAGGCCGTGAAGAATACAGGCAGCGACAAAGCGGTGGACGACGTGTTAAACCTCTTGTCTATTGAGGCATAATCTTGTCGGACGACATGTGGCCCTGTAGGTATATATACCGCAGGATACATCCAGACTATATAGATAAGCCAACTGGCAGACCTTTACCTTCCGCGTTTGAACTTAAACCGAATGAACGCGGCCTTTCAGTGATTCAGGACGACGACGTTCCCCCTAAGCAGGCCTTCATTCAGTGTTTAGCAACCTTATCGTCGGATCGAAAGGCCGCATTTTATAAGCAGCACGGCAGTAGTCCGCTTGAGTTGTACGAGCATGGTTGGAGGGTCGCTAAATTGCCACTAGCCTTATTCGTTTCGGAGTTATCCGATCAGCCGCTTGTGTCATGCAGCGATATAGATGAGTTGCGACATTTTCAACTGTTTGCAGATAAGTCGGTGTTCGCCGATAAGTCAGGACATCTGGCATTGAATTGTGAGGTCATAGAAGGCAGACATTGGTTTGAAGGTCCATCATAAGGACTACTCGCTGGCCGGCTGCCATCCGTTTCAATGCCCCTCGACGCACCCGAACCCTTGCGCCCCGCGTGTCCCGTATCCCGCCTCGTAACCGAGCCGCAACAACTCCAACGACCCCGCGGCCGTGCATGGCGCCAGGATGCCAACGATGTCGATGCCCTTGTTTGTGGCCTTCTTCGTTCCGCCGTTGTGCGCGGCCAGGTATTCGGGATCGAACGTGATCGAAAAGCTGGTGTCTGCCGGCGGCGCGCCGTGCAATGCCGTGTGCTTGGCGATAAGGTTCTTGCGGATCGCTTCCGAGAACGCATCGGGATCGTCCGCCGGGCGCAGGAATTGTGTCGTGCCGTCGGCGCGGCGCAATGTGGCTACTATCGGCGACAGGCAGGTCAGGCGCATCGGCGACTCGATTGGCGGGGTGCTGACCGCTGAGATCTCCTCGATGGCGAGAGTTTCGCTCGCGATGCGCAGGCAGCCAGTCTGCAATAGGCCTGAAGCGAACGGCTGCAGGAAATCGTCGAGCGGCGAGGAGACAATCCAGCCGACCTGTCCGGGCGCTATCAAGAGGCGGTAGCCGTCGATCCGGCGGTTGCGCGCGGGGATGCGCAGCCAGGAATGCGTAAACGGCTTGAACGCCTTGCCGCCTAGCACATAGCCTTCATCATGGACGAAGCGGCCGTACTCCGAATCGCCTTTGCTCACGTAGGCGTATGGGTTTAGTTGATAGTTGATAGTTGATAGTTGATAGTTGATAGTTGATAGTTGAGAGTTGAGAGTTGAGAGTTATTGTGCTGGGGCCTTTGACGTTTTCACTATTGAAATTAGCAATTTGACTAGTTCTGAGCAGGCGTAGTGTGTAGGGTCGAACTCATGGGACTCGATGTATCCTGAAACGTGCAGCAGTTCTAGCCAGTATATGGTTTCGTTGGCCTCCTTCAAGGCAATGGCCATCTTGTGGATAAAGTCGGCTTTGCTTTCCGCATGCTCGGCCTCTCGAACCAGGGCGCCTATCGCAGTGCCGCTCCGCAACAATTGCCTTGACAAGACAAACTCCTTCTTTTCGCCCTGTAATTGCTGCGAAACCTTCACCACCCCAAGCGCAAACGCAAACGATTTCTCATGTATCGCCCCCCGCATATCATACTCTCCACTATCAACTCTCCACTATCAACTCTCAACTATCCACTATCCACTATCAACTGTCCTCCGGAAACCCCATTTCCTCCACGTACATATCCTGAAACTGCGGGTCGGTATTGAGCGAGATGTGTTCTGACCGGGCGAGAAGGCTGGCGTAGCGGCAGGCGGAGTCCGGGGCGCAGAGAAGGATCTTAGCGCCCAGAAGGGCCGTGTTTCCTGCGGCTTCGATCTGATCGAGCGAGAACGGGAGCAGGCCGATTCTGTGGGCGTTCGCGCGGTCGATGTAGTTGCCGAACGCTCCTGCCAGGCACACCCGACTGACATCTTTGGTTTGGGCGCCCCAACGTTGCAGCAGTAGCTTGATGCCGGTGGCGATGGCTCCTTTGGCGAGCTGCAGTTCGCGAATGTCGCACTGGGTGATCTTGATTGGGTCGAGTAGCATAATCTCGGTGGCGCGATTTTGGATGCGGCCACTCGGCCCGACCAGGCCCACGTTGAGACTTGATGCAGCGGCATCGACCAGTCCGCTACCGCAGATGCCGCGCGGCTCGGTGTTGCCAAGCACGCTGCATTTCAATTGGCCGTCCGCTGCTTCGACCTTCCAGATCGCGCCCGTGGCTGCTCGCATGCCCATGGCGATGCGCGCGCCCTCGAATGCGGGGCCGGCGGCGGTCGACGCGCACAGGAAGCGGTCCTTGTTGCCGACGACGATTTCGCCATTCGTGCCCAGGTCAATCAGGCAAGTCAGCTTTTCGGATTCGCTGAGTCTGGTCGCCACGATGCCGGCAAGGATATCGCTGCCCACAAAGCCGCCCAGGCAGGGTAGGAACTCGATAACCGCGTCCTTTGCCAACGGCCAGTCGAAATCAGCTCCCGAAAACTGCTGTAAGCCGTCGTTGACCGGCTCGAAGGGGTAATGAGACAGGGGCTCGATATCGATTCCGCAGAAGAGATGGTGCATCGCGGTGTTGCCGACAATCGCCACCTTTCGGACATCGGGGCCTTGCTGGATCTGCGCCGTCGAAAGCAGATTGTGAACCAAACGGCCTATCGCTCCCCGGATGACGTCTCTCATATGGACGCCGCCATGGTCTGCGGCGGCAAACTCGACTCGGCTCATGACATCGCCGCCATGCCGCGCCTGCGGATTGAGCGCGGTCTTGACTGCAAGCACCCGGCCTGTCGATAGGTCGAGCAACTGTGCTACTAGGGTGGTGGTGCCCAGATCGACCGCAATCCCAAGTCCCGGCTGGGGGGTGAACGCAAATCCGGTATCGTTGGACAGAATTTCGGCATCCCACTGCCTTAGCTCCAGAGTGAGATCGGATTCCACCGTGCACTGGCAGGCCATGCGCCAGCCGGCTTTCAACTCGTCGGCCGAAAGCCGTTCCCTCTGAATGGGCGTGATCGCCATATCTCCGGCGACGATTCGGACTCTGCAGCCGCGGCATCGTCCCGCGCCACCGCATGGAAACTCGACTCCCTGCTCAAAGAGCAGGTCTTTCAGGGCATCGCCTTTCGCAGCGGTAATTTCGACGCCCACCGGCGCCAGTCGAATTTTGCAGGTCTTATGGTCAGTCATTTATGATATCATCTCCGTTGCTTGCCGTGGACGAGAATCCCCCCGCACTGAAGTACGGGGCTAATTTCGGCACATTGCCCCTCCGGGGCATGATGTCCGGTGTCTGGCGGCGCGCCAAATATGTCGATAATGAAATATTCATAAATTGCAATATCGCGAGCAGCCCCTCCGCACTGAAGTACGGGGCTAGTTTCGGCACATTGCCCCTCCGGGGCATGATGTCCGGTGTCTGGCTGAGCACATCCGGGCGACACTCTTAACCCTTGTCAAATGCCCCGGAGGGGCAATGCGCCGATGCTAGCCCTGTACTTCAGTGCAGGGTATCCTTCTTCATATCTTCTCCGTCTTAAGGATGTTCGCGTCGTTGCTCGGAACAATCTTGTGCCCGACAGGAACATAAAGAAAATCGTCATCCCAATCGCCGTCGACCAGTTTCTGGATGAGGCGCATGTCTCCGGTCAGTTTTTCGAACTGCCATCCGCGGCGGTCGGCCTCGACCCGCGTTTCCTCTTCCCATTTGTCGTCGGGGCCGATACCCATGGCGATATAGGCGTAGCGCTTATAGTTGCGCGTATTATCTATCAGCGTTTCGTACAGGAATGCCGCGTTTTCTTCGCCGTACTTGGCCACAAGTTCTTCGTAGGATTTGTCCATGCCGGTTTGGCGTTGAATTGAGAGTTGATTTATGTCATCCGGGCTTTCCGTCCGCTCGATCCAGCCCGACGTCTTGAAATAGGTTCCCGGCTCATTATCGAACTCAGTCCTGTATCTGTGGCGGCTGCCCAGGAACATTGTTATGCAGTCATGGGCGCGAGGAATGACAAGGGGACGTCTGCGGGCCTCGACATTCATGAGACCGTTGTTGCACAAGCCGTATCCCAGAGCGATCGCGTCGTAATCGTCGCCGATCGCATCGATCGCTTCCTGCATTCGCGCTTGCATGAGCGGCGCGCCCATATCGTGAAGACCCTTCACAAGGAATTCCAAATCGACTTTATTGCGCGAACATGCCGCCGCTAAATATAACTCCCGGCGCAACACGTTGCAACCGAGCACCTTAATGTACACAATTCATCCCTTCAGTTATAATGACTCACGGTTGTGCCCCGTCGGAGTCCACGGAATGAATTCCGCGGTTAAGGTTGGCAGATAGTCCCTTGGGGACATTTGAGCAGAAAGCCCCCCGGCCCCCAATAATGGGGGAGGAGAAGGGGATATCCGACACACGATTTCATGTCCCGGAGGGACAATCCTTCAACCCTAACCCCTGAATTCATTCAGGGGTGCTCTTCCCTTCAGTTAGCAAACCGCCCGAAATCATGGGCCGCTTGATACATGGCCTCGGTATTTTCAAGTGGTGTTCCAGGCGCCAGGTTGTTGCCCTCGCGCAGGACGAACTCGCCGCCTTCCCTGATGCCGCTTTCCAGAATGCGCTTGGATTCCGCCCTGACTATGTCGGGCGGTTGCGAGCGTAGCAATTCGACGTGCGGCCCGCCGTTTATCCTAACGTTTGGCCCAACTTCCTGCCTCAGTTTGCCGAAATCGACCGGAAATCCGGTGTCGAAGTTCATGATATTGAGCTCGTCGCGAAGCGTCACGAAGTGCCGAGTCGCATTTCCGCACAGATGGATGCCGCGCGGAGCGGACGATCCGAACGTATTGTAAAGCTTCTTGTGGTGCGGCAGGATTTGCTCGCGGTACATCGATTTGGAAATAAGCGCCACGCTGTCGTCGGCCGAGCCGAAGCCGTCTTGCGGGATCGGAACGCCGGCGAGTTTCCGCCAGGCAGTCATCTTGGCAATGAGGGATTCGTTGACGAAGTCGAAGAGCACTTTCATGCGGTCCGGATCCGAGGCCATTGTCGAGCACACAAACGTGGCTCCGAAAAGGCTGCACGACGTTGTCAGGACACCATCGGTGCCCATGCCGCACCCGGGATAGCCCACATTGATGGGGGCGCCAAGGAACGTTTCCTTTGCCGCGCGCTCCTTGAAATGTTCGTAGTATCTGAGCGCCTTGTCCATGATCCCGCCAAACGGGTCCGGAATGCCCTTCTCCATCACCCGCTCCGGGCATGCTTCAAAGATGGGCCTGGTATCGGGCACCTCGCCGTTCATAAACTCAACTGGGCATCCAAACCAGGCTGCATCGTAATAGTTTTGAAAGTCGACGCCGATGTTCCAAGCATCCGGCATTCCCAACTCTTGATCCTGCAAAAGGTTGAAGCGAGACCATCGCTGAAATCCGAGCACGGTATCGAACATCGTGTCGGGGTCTTGCGTGTATTGCTCGAACTGCAAGCCGCTGATATTGGTGCGTGGATTCAAGAGAAAGTATCGCGTGTTCGTTCCCAAAATAACCGGCGTTCGCGTCGGCTTCTTGGCAGCAAGCGCCGCCCAGCACTCTCGAACCTGTGCATTATGCGAGTCGAAATCGAAATCGGCCAGCCGGTCGCCCGGCATGATTGCTGCAGTGTGTTTGTTCATGGAATTTTCGATAGTGTCCGTATCATGTGGATCGTAAGAGGCCCTGCGGGTGGGCAATAAATCCTATTTCCCCCAGCCGACCCGATCAAGAAGCGCTCGTGCGGTGGATTCGGTGGGCGCGTATGTCAGAATCATCAGGCCGTCGCCTCCGACCGCGTCGATTAGCGGCTCGACTTCGTCGATCGTAACGCCAACCGCCTGGACGCTCTTGCCCGCCGCGCGGATTTTGCGGTACATGTCGTACCACTGGGGCGATCCGCCTCCTGGGAGGCCGGCTTGCGGTGTCCATTCGATGGCATTGAGGGTGTCGATTGACAGGAGAGCGTCGAGTTGCGGGATTGCCTGGGTTCCGTCCAAATGATACATCGCATTGTCGATCCAGCGGCACTGCTCCGTTAGAGCGGGGACGACGAAACGCTTGAACATCCGAGGACTGATCATGCAGCAAAAATCGCACTGAACTTTTGCAGTCAGGCCGGTTCCCCAAAGGGAAAAATGATGATAATCGGTTCCACCCCAGCAGTCGAGCATTTGGTACTTGGCAAGCATGTAATCGTAGCAAGCGCGATAGGCGATGTTGATTTGTTCGACCGATTCGAGTACCCAGTCCGGCCGCTCGATCAGGTCCATGAGAAGCGTCTGCGGGTCGCGAAGCTGGGCGAGGGTGTCAATGTTCTCGACGATATCGGGGAAGCCCACCAGATATCTTCCTGCGGCGTAGGCGACTGCTCTATCCAGAATCGCCTCGTGGCGTTTCAGCCAGAGATTGTCGGTATCGAACACCAGCGGTCCGTGAGTGCCGGGATCGTTGATGCAGGGTTCGTACCAGACGGTGTCTGGAGCG
>Ga0316231_1004747_pt1 | contig 11102 bp, 10 predicted proteins | sample TBH18027metaG_FD_206002 | JGI IMG/M metagenome (GOLD analysis project Ga0316231, IMG submission 206002) | Freshwater microbial communities from Trout Bog Lake, Wisconsin, USA - TBH18027 | ecosystem: Environmental > Aquatic > Freshwater > Lake > Hypolimnion/Profundal zone | place: USA: Wisconsin...
TTCGAGTATTCTTGGCCCGGCGTTGCCAACCACGAGGCCGAAGCCGCCGCGCTGCGCGAGCTGGTCGCATGCGGGTTCGAAGACTTTCGCGGAAAAGCGGCCCTCAAGGGCGAGGCCGCGGTCGTGCGGTTTTTTTCATCCGCCCTCCCGCGCCTCCGGGAAAAATGGACGGTCCGCGAGGGCGAGAGGTTCCGGCATGTCACGCGCGACATCGTCCGCATCGAGCCCCGGTTCGCCCTCAAGGAAAAAGACGACGGCTGGCTGGATTTTCACATCCACTTCACCGCCGGCAACGAAGCGGTGCTCTCGCATCAGGAAATCCAGCGGCTCCTGCAAAGCGGTTCGCCCCAGCTCCGGCTTAAGGACGGCCGCGTGGCCGTGCCGGACGCGGGCCTCGCCGCGGATCTCGAAGAGGTTCTCCGCGACGCCGAACCCCGGCAGGAATGCGGGGTCTTCCGGGTTCCGGGCTTCCAGCGCGCCTACCTCGAAGCCTGCATCTCAGGATGGACCGGCGCTGCTGGCGGCACCGCCCAGGTCGCGCCGCTCAAGTCCGGCGCGCTGCACGACCTTCTCCGCCCGTATCAAATCGACGGCGCGGGATGGCTCCTCTTTCTGGCACAGAAAAATTCCGGGGGCCTGCTCGCCGACGAGATGGGGCTCGGGAAAACCGTGCAGGCCCTTGCGATGATGGAGTCGCATCCGGGCCCGCACATCGTCGTCTGCCCGTCATCGCTTGTCTGGAACTGGTGCCGCGAGGCGGAGAGGTTCGTTCCCGGTCTCAAAGTCCTCGCAATCGAGGGCGCGGGACGCGACGAATTCTTCGCGAAAATTGCTTCCTCCGACATCGTCGTCACGAGCTACGCGCTGCTCCGGCGCGACATCGAGAAATACAAGAACCGCCGGTTTTCCACCGCCGTGCTCGACGAGGCGCAGCACATCAAAAACCCGGACAGCCAGAACGCCAAAGCCGCGTGTGCCCTGCAGGCGGATGCCCGCTTCATCCTCACTGGCACCCCGCTCGAAAATTCTCTCCGCGATCTCTGGTCGCTGTTCGACTTTTTGCTGCCCGGCTATCTCGGGAGCCGGAAGGATTTTCAGGAGCGCTACGAGAAGCCGCTTCTCGAAGGCGAACGCGGACCGCTCTGGGACCGCCTCAACCGCCGGGTCCGCCCGTGGATGCTCCGCCGGAAAAAATCTGACCTCCTCCCCGAGCTTCCGGACAAGATCGAACAGATCGTCGAGGTCGAACTCACGCCCGCGCAAAAATCCGTTTACACCCAGCTCCAGATCGCCGCGCGTGCCGAGGTCGATGCCATGAAGGAATCCGGAGGGTCCGCCCGCATGCGCGTGCTCACCGCCCTGCTGCGCCTGCGCCAGGCCTGCTGCGACCTCCGGCTGCTCGGCGGCGAAGCGACCGGCTCATCCGCGAAATTGGACGCGCTGCTCGAACTCGTCGGCGAGGCGGTTGATGGCGGGCACCGCGTGCTCGTCTTCAGCCAGTTCACCGCGATGCTCGACCTCATCGCCCCCGCGCTTGACGAAGCCGGATTCGCCTGGTGCCGGCTTGACGGCTCGACCAAAGACCGCGCCTCCGTCGTCGAAAAATTCCAGTCCGACCCCGCGATCCCGGTCTTCCTGATCAGCCTCAAAGCCGGCGGCACCGGCCTCAACCTCACCGCCGCGGATACCGTCATCCACTTCGACCCGTGGTGGAACCCCGCCGTCGAAGCCCAGGCCACCGACCGCGCCCACCGGATCGGGCAGACGAGCATCGTCACCTCGATCAAACTCATCGCCCGAGACACCGTCGAACACCGCGTCATCGCCATGCAGGAAAAAAAACGCGCCCTCATCTCCGGCCTCCTCGACGCCGAAACCCCCGCCCTCACCAGCGCGGACTGGGAGGAGTTGCTGGCGTGATCACGCGAGCCTCTGGCATTGAGCCAAAATAACTGATGAAGCAACGATCAAAGCGAGCAAAACCAAAAAGAAGAGGGCCGATTTCCATGCATACGCTCGAAGTCTCATTTGCAGTTCCGAATCCAGCTTCGGAATTTCTTTCTCGAGATCAAAAAACGCGTCCATCACAAGGTTCGTGTCCCCGGAATTTTCATTCGCCGATTTCAGTCGAGCGTTCATTTTCTCAAGCTTGATCACGAATTGGAGCAGCGACACCGAGCCTAAATCATGCGCAACTTTTTCCAAGGAAGACAGAAGCATCGATTCTATCAACGGATATCCAATTGTCGATTTATGCACTTTGATGTCCACAATTGATTTCTCAGTCCAGTTCAACAAGTCGTGAGTATATTCATATTTCGCCATCATTCCAGGCATCACATTCAGTAGAAAGTTTGTCATAAGTTCCCTATCATTCACCGGGCGCCTTGCGTATTGCTAGGTGGCCGACTACGGATTCGCTTTCGCTTTCAACCAATAAAGATCAGATCGGTGCTGTGGATACTTTGCTATCACTTCCTTCGCCCAACGATTCGCCTCATCGAAGTTTTGGATTTCCCAGTTCATGTTCGCAAGGGCGATCAGCCGCAGCCAATCCAAGTTGGCATCTGGCTCTTTGTTTGCAATGGCAAGACGAATAGCTTGAAGATAAGCGTCACGCGCTTCTGCGTCTCTTTCCAAACCAAATAGGGCGTCTCCAATTGATTCCCAATCGGGATATGTTTCTCCAAGGAGATCCATCTTTTTCTTCAAAATCTTTATTACCATCGAGTATTCCTTTTTAAAAAAGAGCCCCTGTGTCGCTTCAATAAATATCTCAGCCTGATCGTCGGGGTCGTGATAGTGATCGAGAAGCTTTCCAATCCATTTTTCAATATCTGAATTGGCATGTGTTGAATCCTTTCTAAACTTTATGAAGTCTGGATCTTTGCCGATCGGATCCAGTGGCAAAGCCTCAAAGCTAAGCATCTCGTAAAGGCTAACATTTGTTTTTGCGCCTTGGACGATCTGTCCTGCCCACGTTGCAAAATTAAGATTCTGTCCATCGACCATCATCATTGTTGCCAGACCCAGAAGGCGTCCCTTGTTATCAAAGACCGGTGAACCGCTGGAGCCTTTTGAAATCGGAGCCGTAATTTGAATCCAAACAGCGCCATCTGTTTTTCGGATGCCCGCGACCACGCCGGATGAAAGGCTGTTGGTCAGATCCTCGGGATTTCCGATGACCGTTACCTCATCGCCAACTTCTGGCAATTTATCGGCAACAACAACAGGAGGAAGTTCACCCGATGGAAAATTCAGAAGATTGCGAAGAATCGCCCAATCTTGATCAGAATTGGCTCGATCTACGATAAATGATTCCGTTTGAGCATACCGTTTAATATGGATTTGTCGGGCTTGAGAAATAACATGTCGATTGGTGATGACTTCCTGGCCACGCCATGCAAATCCGGTTCCCAATCCATTTATTTTATCCTTGCTGTTGATGCTCTCTACTTTAAGGACTCTATCGGCGTAGCGGCGGAAAATATCTTGAGGTTTGATCACAGCACCAGAGAGGGCCACAAGTCTCTTTTTCCGTTCGTATTCCGCTTCATTTGCCAAAGTGGGTGCAAGACTGCGAATTGTGATAGAGCCCGCGTTTTGCCCACGCTTCCAGTTGACACCAAACTCCTGTGTGTCTTTTGCCCACGTGCCAGCTTTTATAAGGTAAGGCGGGCATCTCCACTCGCTGCACAATATGCCAAAACTTTCCTCGCTCTTACTGGGCGGGCCGAGTTTCTTAGTAAGGGTAGAAATATCATCATCACTGGTAATGTCCAGCAGGATCGGCCCTTGATATTGGTCAAAATGAAAAATATCGCCCTGGGGATATGAGCGTTTTCCATAAACCTCAATCGAATCTAGTGCACCGTCTCTGAAGTAGAGTTCAAGGCCACGTTGCTGCCAACTAAGGCGTAAATCTATTTCTCCCCACCCTGAGTTTAAAGTGTCCGCCTTTATTTGCTCGAGATTCGCCTTGTTTGCGTCAAATGATGGATTTTCACGAAGGCCGCTCAATTTTTTCTCGAATTCTCCGGCGTTCATTGATGGTTCGCCAATCTCCGCAAACACATTCTCTTTCGTTTGACCCAATTTGACCGGCAGCGCCCAGGTCGATACGGGCGTGGGACGGAAAATCCAAAAAAGAATCCCGCCGAGAATCAAAATGCCTGCAATTGAGGCGAAGGAAAATGCCTTGAAGCGAAGGCGGCGAGGCGCTGCTTTTGGTTTCTCTTGAGAAGTTGGAGGTTGCGGCTGCTGTTCTGTGTTGCTTGCGCGTTGCCTGTCATACGCCGCCCGGAGAGCGGGATTTGAAAGAGTCTGGAACGCCTCGTTGATAGCTTTGAAGGTTTCGTCGGCATGCTGTCTGTGTGCGGTCTTGGAAAACTTGTCGGGATGATACGCATGGGCGAGGAAACGATAACGCTCCCTGATCTGCTCAATGGTGGCATCTGGGGGGACACCCAGGACGGAATAGAAATCGCTCATGCTTTTCTCACGCCCCGGAGGAATCCGCGGGGGGATGGTTCCGGGGATTCTGGATGGCGGCCTCGATGAGGGAGATCATGGCGGCGAGGGATTGTCTCAAATCGGGGTAGTCGTGTCCGATGTCTTCGATGTCGCCGCCGGGGTAGTGCTGCGCCCAGAATTGGTCGGTGAGACTGTCGGCGAAGTCCTCGAACTCGGCGAAGCGCGGGTCGAGTTCGACGGCATCCGCTACCAAGGCACCCAGGTCGTGAATTTTCCGCAGCCGCCATCCTTGGGAAAGCAGGTAAGCCTTGAGCGCCCTCTCCGCCGCTTCCTGCAACAACTCCACGACCGACTCCGTCGCTCCTTCCGCCGCGTGGAGGATGTCCAGAGAGCGGAGACGCACTTGCGCGGACCGAAGCCAATCCGCCGGGTTGTTTTCGTCCGTTTTCAAACCAGAACGAGGCCCTTCCTGGCGATTTCGGAGTGGAATGAGGAACCCCTCTCGATCCTGCTCTTGAGGTCATCCGGGGCGCGCACCATGATGTCGAGGGGAAAGTTTGCCACGAGGTGCCGCAGAGGACGGAACGCTTTGCGAATCGCGGTGGCGTCGGCGCTCTGGCTCCGGTCGATCGCTTTTACCACCAGGAGGTCCACATCGCTGTCCTGGCCCGGGGAGCCATAGGCAAAGGAACCGAAAAGAATGACTTGTTCCGGATGGAATTGTTCGACCAGAACACGCAGGAACGGCAGAAGCTTGTCGGCGATCCGATGCACGGGATAGCTCGCATCCCTCAAGACCTCCTCGCGAATTCTTGGAAAATCGGCCATGCCTTTATTTCCCAGTTTCCCATGGGAAAGTCAACGAGACCATTCTCGCCAGCGCACGGCGGGGCCATGAAAAACCTTGCGTGGTCCGGCCCCTCACTCCGCATCAACCGTGTAGGTCCGGATCTTCTCGCTTTTGCCTTTGACGGCGATTTCGGCGACGGGTTTAAACGGGAACCGGCTGCGGGTGGCGACGTAGGTGTATTCGCTTACGAGGATGTCCACATCCGGGTAGTCGCGCGTGGACTGTTCGAGCCGGGAGGCGAGGTTGACCGCGTCTCCAATCGCCGTGTATTCCATCCGCTTTTTCGAGCCGATATTGCCGACGACGGCGAGCCCGGTGTTAATGCCGATCCCGATTTCGAGCAGGGAGATCGTCCGCTCGGCGGCATCCTCGGAGGCGGCCCAGCCGGATTTCAAAGCGGCGAGGGCGGTGCGCATGTCGATCGCCGCCTGCATCGCGTGCTCTTCCTGGAAGTCGTCGTCACGCAGCGCGCCGAACAGCGCCATGAGCCCGTCGCCCATGAACTTGTTGAGGTGGCCGTGGTTTTTGAATATCGCCTCGATCATCTCCTCGAAATACTGGTTGAGAAACGAGGCGATTTGCTCCGGGCTCGAGTGCTCGGAGAAATTCGTGAACCCCCGCACGTCGGCGAAGAGGATGGTCACTTTTTTGCGCTGGCTGAACAGTTCGGTGGATTTCCCCGCTTGAATGACTTCGTGCACGATGTCCTCGGAGACATAGCGGGCGAGTGCGCTTTTGAGATCCTCGCGCTGCTGCAGGCCCAGCGACATTTGGTTCATCGCCTTCGCCACCTCGCCGAATTCATCTTTGGAGTCCAGGTGGAGCGTCTCCTGGTAGTTGCCGTTGGAAATCTGCTCGACGAACGAGCGGATTTTTCCCAGCGGGGAAGCGAGCCGCCGGGCGACCAGCTTGGAGAACAGCCAGGCAAAGACGACGGCTCCCGCCAGCGATAGCGCCCCGCTCCAGAGCAGCCCGTGGAGATGTTTCAACGTGTCCTCCGCGCTGACATCCACGCCGACCGCAGCGACCGCGTCGCCGCGCGCGTCCCGGATCGGCGCGTTCGCGGTCAGCCACGCGCCCCACTGGTCGCGCAGAAAATGATCCTCGACCTGGTAGTCGTTCAGCCGGAATTTGTAGTTCGCGTTATCGACCTTGTAGATGTCGCCGACATTCGATTTGTCCTCGCCGCGCTCCTCGGAATCCACCACGAACTGCGCCTTGGCCGGGTTTTCCGGATACTGGCGCATCGTGTAGAGGAATTTGACATTGATATCCTGGCGCCGGTTGGCGTTCCGGGCTTTCCGCAGTTGCTCCTCGACGCGCAGATAGGCCCCTCCGGACTGGTCCTCCCTTGTCTGGATTTTTTCGTGTTCGGAGGCATCGACCAGGGAGGCTGTGGTGGCGGCGATCGAGAGCACGTTCGTCTGCATGAGCCCGAAGACAAGCTTCCTGGCCGGAAGATAGATAAATGTCGCCGCGAGAAGGCTGCTCAGGAGCGCAACCACCAGCGAATAAAGGAAAACTTTTGTCTGGAAACGCATAAGCAACCCCGCGACGCCTATTTAACACATGGCAGGTTCACGAAAAGCCTATTCGTGAATTGAAGCACCGGCTCAGCCAACGAACCCGCGGACGAGCACCGCGCCAACTCCGATGGCAGCGGTGGTGCCGAGGATCAGAATGGTTTTGCGGCGGAGCACGCGGTCGCCGAGCGAGGCGGCGAGGGTAGCTTTGAGGAGGGAGTTCGCCACCGCCCCGAGAACGATGCCTTGCATCGCCAGCACAGCGGGAACTTGGCCGTTGCGGAGAAGGTTCGAGAGCGAGAGGGCGATCGCGTCCAGATCGGTCAAACCCGAGATGAAACTCGCGACCAGAAGCCCGGTTCCCCCGAACCATGTCGCCGCGATTTTCACGATTAAAACAACGACGGCGTAAAGCGCGCCGAACTGGAGCGCGATCCTGAGACTGAGCGGGTTTCGGTATTCGGTGGTAGGCACCGTGCTGCCCGATCCGCGCCACAAGCGCCATCCGGAAAATGCCGCTCCGGGCAGGCTCATGAGAACGAAGTCGGGCAGGATCGCGAGGGCGAGCGGCGGGCTGATCGCGAGCACGAGGACTTCGACGCGCCAGAGCATGATCGTGCAGGCGATGATGAGGGCGAGCGTGCAATCCTCCGCGAGCTCGGGGCGTTCGCGGCTCAATTTGCTCATGCCGAGAGTGGTGGCCGTGCTCGAGGCCAGGCCGCCCGCAAACCCGGTGAGCGCCATCCCGCGCGAGGCTCCGAGCCACCTCACCGCGACGTAGCCGGCAAATCCAAGCCCGGAAACAATGACCACCATGAGCCAGATCGAGCGCGGATTGAAAGCGCCCAGCGGGCCGAAATCCTTGTCCGGCACCAGCGGCAGCACCGCGCCCGTAACCGCGAGAAATTGCAGGGCCATGCGCGCATCCTGCGGCGTGAAATTCTTCGAAATGCTGTGCAGCGAAGGCTTTCCGGCCAGCAACAGGAGCGTGGCCACCGTGAGCACCAGAGCGGCCCTCGCCTCGCCCGCGACGACAAGTCCCCCGAGAAGATAAGTCAGCAGGCCGGTGGCGACGGTCGTGAACCCCGCCCCCGCCTTGTCACGGCTCCCGATATACAGAAAGATTCCCAGCCAAGCGGCGACGGCCGTAAGCCCGGCCACAAAAAGATACGGCTGGTCGTGCTTCGAGAGGTGGGCGCAGACCACTCCGAGCAGCGCCCAGAGCGTGAACGTCCGAAGTCCGGCCGGAACACGCTCTCCGGGGTGCCCGACCTGCCGCTCCCACTGGCGCTCGAGACCGATCAGAGCGCCCAGCGATCCGCTGACAAGGAGGCTGACCAGCAAGTCGTTCATCCCGTGGATTTCACTCTCCAGGCAGGATCGTCCGATCAAGGCGCGAATGCAAACCATTACGCCGGTCCTGTTCCAAGGCTTGCGGAATCAGGAGAGCCGCGTAGTGTGTGTGGCGATGCCGAGAAGACCGATTGTCAAAATAGGCCCCCACAAACTCGGAGGCCGCGAGCTGTTGTTCATCCTGGGCCCGTGCGTGATCGAATCGGCGGCGTTCACCCGAAGGATGGCGAAAAAGCTGAAAGCGATCTGCGACGGCGAGGGGGCGGCGTTCGTGTTCAAAGCGTCGTATGACAAGGCTAACCGGACTTCGGTTAAGTCCTTCCGCGGCACCGCCGTGCGCGATGGCTGCGCCTTGCTGGGCGAAATCGGCGCGGAGCTCGGGATCCCGGTGACGACCGATGTCCACTCGCCCGCCGAGGCGGAAATCGCCGGCGAAACCGTCGATGTGCTACAGATCCCCGCGTTTCTCTGCCGCCAGACCGACCTGATTGTTGCGGCGGGCTCAACCGGCCGGGTGGTCAATGTGAAAAAAGGGCAGTTCCTGGCCCCCTGGGACATGGCCAATGTCGCAAAAAAGCTCGAGGCCACCGGTTGCAAAGCCTACTTTTTCACCGAGAGGGGGACGACGTTCGGCTATAATAACCTTGTCGCCGACATGCGATCCATTTATTGGATGCAGAGCTTGAATTGTCAGGTCGTCTTCGATGCCACCCACTCGGTCCAACGCCCGGGTGGAGCCGGGGAAACGACCGGCGGTGACGGCGAGCTGGCCCCGATTTTGGCGCGCGCCGCGGTGGCCGCCGGATGCGACGGCCTCTTTATTGAGACACATGAAAATCCCGCAAAAGCCCTTTCCGACGGCCCCAATCAAATCCCCCTGCGGGATCTTCCGCGGCTTCTTGCACAACTCAGGACCCTTCGTGATGCGGTGGCGTAGCCTGATTCCCGCCTTGCTCTGCCTCGCCCTGCAGCCGCTCTGGTGCGCCGACCCGGTCCACGAAGCCGCGAAAAAAGCGGCCGCCGAAAAGAAGCAGGCCGGAAAGGGGGAGGCCGAGGAGGAAGGATTCGATGTTCCGGTGCCGCTCAACACACCCGTCAAGGGGATCAAAATCCCCCACCGCAACGAGGCGGGCAAGCTGGTGATGACGATCGAGGCCGAGATCGCCACAAAATTGGACGATCAGCATATCGACATGCAGAACATGAAGATCGAGTCCTTCGACGACGAAGGGAAAACAATCAACATCGAGCTTCCCCACTCGGTCTTCAATCTGGAGACCCGAATGCTCACCGGCGACCAGCATGCCCTGATCCGCCGGGAGGATTTCGAGATCACCGGGGATTCCGTCGAGTTCAACACCAAAACCCGCTATGCGGTCTTGCGCGGGAAAATCCGAATGGTTATTCAATCCGCCAACTTAGACAAATGACAAAAATCCACCCACTCATCGTCCTTCTGTTTCTCGGGGCCTGTGCCGCCAACGCGCAGCAGGGCCCTTCCATGAACGGGGGAAGCAAACCGGCGTCCACCCCGGCGGGCGCATTTGCCGGCTTGGGCAAAGACCGGCCCGCCGACGCCAAAACCGAGATCACGGCGAACAAGGAAGCCACCTTCGACAACGCGGCGAACGTGGCGGAATTCACGGGCAACGTCATCGTGCGCGACCCCCAGTTCACGCTCAACTGCGACCGCCTGAAGGTCACCCTGAGCAAAAACCACAAGGGGATGGAGATTGTCGAGGCATTCGGCAATGTGGTGACCATTCAGGAAAACACCGAGAAAAACGGGCAGACGACCAAGGCGATCGGCAAGTGCGGGTTTGCCACCTATGTCCCCGCATCCGGCGAGGTGACCCTCAAGGACTGGCCGTCCATCCAGTCGGGGATGAACAACCAGGTGGGGACCGAGAAGGACACGGTCATGATTCTCAACCGCAACGGGAAATCCAAAACCATTGGACCGAGCAAGACGATGATCACCGACACGGGCGACGCGGGGGCGCCGAAATGAGCGACGAGTTCGCAGACCGCAAACCGGTCCCGGAAGGAACCCCTCTCCTCCGCACCGACGGGCTCGTGAAAATCTACAACGGCCGCTCCGTGGTCAACGGGGTGGACATCAATGTGAAAAAAGGGGAAATCGTGGGGCTTCTCGGCCCGAACGGCGCCGGAAAAACCACCACGTTTTACATGATCGTCGGGCTGATCCGCCCGAATGGCGGGCGCGTCATTTTCCAAGAGGCCGACGTGACCGATATGGCGATGTATCGCCGGGCGAGGCACGGGATGGGATACCTCCCCCAAGAAGAATCGATTTTCCGGAAGCTGACCGTGGAGCAAAACATCCTGGCGATCCTCGAGACGACGAAGGCCTCGAAGGCCCAGAGAAAACAGCGCTGCGAGGAACTCCTGACCCGGTTCGGGATCGACCACATCGCCAAGAACCAGGCGCTGACGCTCTCCGGGGGAGAAAAGCGCCGCCTGACGATCGCCCGTTCGCTCGTGACCAATCCCGCCCTGCTCATGCTGGATGAGCCGTTCAGCGGGGTGGACCCGATCGCGGTGCATGATGTCCAGCAGATCGTGCAGGACCTCCGCGAGCAGGGGCTCGCGATCCTGATCACCGACCACAACGTCCGGGAAACCCTCAACATCGTGGACCGTGCCTACCTGATTTACGAGGGCCGCGTCGAGAGCCAGGGCAACAAGGATTTTCTCCTGAACGACCCGATCAGCCGGAAACTCTACCTCGGCGAATCGTTCACGATGTAACCAAAATCATCCCCCCAGACCGCGATGCCGCAGCAACCTTCCGCCAAAACCTCCGACAACCGTGTGCCCCACATCACGGTCGGGCATTTCTACGCCAACCACGCCGAGAAGCTCGGCCTGCGTCTCGAGGG
>Ga0316231_1004748_pt1 | contig 11102 bp, 15 predicted proteins | sample TBH18027metaG_FD_206002 | JGI IMG/M metagenome (GOLD analysis project Ga0316231, IMG submission 206002) | Freshwater microbial communities from Trout Bog Lake, Wisconsin, USA - TBH18027 | ecosystem: Environmental > Aquatic > Freshwater > Lake > Hypolimnion/Profundal zone | place: USA: Wisconsin...
TGGGCGCGTGCCTCGGCGATGAGCGCGATCCGTCAGGTCGCAACGGAAACCGCCGCCACCGTGGTCACCCGGTTGACCGGCACCGCGCCGGACGCCGGTCGTCTGGATAGCGCGATCGGGTCGGCTTTGGCCGCTCGCGGTATCGGTTAAACAGGAGACGCCACGATGAACCACGAGGAAAGCTTTTTCGCCGATCCCAAAAACTGGGTCGTCGTTGCGTTTTTTCTGTTCTTTATTCTGTTCGGCAAAAAAATCTGGGGCGCGTTGTCCGGGATGCTGGACGCCCGCGCTGTCAGCGTGAAGGCTGAACTCGAGGAAGCCTCCAGGCTTCGCCGGGAAGCCGAAGCGATGCTGCGCGACGCTGAAAAGCAGCGGTTGGACGCCCTGGCGGAAGCCAAGGTGCTGATCGCCGGTGCACGTGCCGAAGCCGGACGTCTGACCGCGGCTGCCGCGGCCGAGGCCGAATTCTCGGCCAAGCGTCGCGAGCAGATGGCGATCGACCGGATCGCGGCCGCCGAGAAGGCCGCTGTCGATGACGTTCGTCTCGCCGCCGCCGACATTGCTACAACGGCCGCACGTCAGGTGATGGCCGAGGGTATTTCCGCTGACGCCGATGCCGTTCTGATCGACCAGGCGATTGCCCAATTGCCAACCGCTTTGGCGGCCCGCCGCGCGGCATAGACCAATCGGCTTTCGCATTGCCCAACCATCAAGGCCCGGCTCGTCCGGGCCTTGATGCGTTTGGGGGTGTTGTCATCCACCCGCCGCGAACGCAAAATCCAGCGCTCGGTCCCATAAGCGGACTCCACCGGTGATCCCCGCCTCATTCGATACAATCTCCACATTCGACGGCAGTGCGATGTCCACCTGCTTGGCATTGCCGCCGCCGATGTAAAGCGTATCGAAGCCAACCAGCGTCGTGATATTCGCCAGAACCCTGTGCAAGCGGCGGTTCCAGCGGGCACGGCCGACGGATTTGAACGCCGCGGCGCCGATGAACTGATCGTAGGTCTTCCCTTTGTGGATCGGGTGGTGGCTCAGTTCCAGATGTGGCGACGGACGGCTGTCCTGGAACAGCGCGAATCCCATCCCGGTGCCGAGGGTGATCACGCACTCCAGCCCCTTACCTGAGATCACACCAAGGCCCTGCACCTCGGCGTCATTGAGCATCCGCACCGGTTTGCCAAGTTTGTCGGTCAGCGCGGCCGCCAGCGGAAAATGGTGCCAGTCCGCGGTTCCCAGGTTCGGCGCGGTCAACACCTGCCCGGCCCGCACGACTCCGGGAAATCCCACGGAAATCCGGTCGAAGTGACCGAGTGGACTGGCGAGGTTGACGAGCGCCTCGACCACGGTCTGAGGCACCGGACGCGACGGCGTGTCCACGCGATTGGGACCGGCGACCATTGTGCCGGTCGCATCCAGCAATCCGGCTTTCAACCGGGTCCCTCCGACATCGATCGCCAGGGTCAGCTTGCCCCGCTTTCCCTGCTGTGGATCGGGGTTGATGTCCATCACATGTCCTTTATGGCGCGATGTCTCAAATAGGCAGGCTCGCGCCGAAACAAAAGGGCGCGGCCGTTGTTTTGGTCGCGTCAGTCCGGCACGGCGATCGTAAGCCAGACCGATGTGGTCATTCGGCAACCCTTGGCCGCAGGACCCGCCATATCCCATCCACCGCGCCGACCTCCCGGATGCTCTCCTGTTTCCGGACGCCGATCACACCGCGCACGAACACCAGCCCCTGCGTGCGCCGTGTGACCTCGCCACGCAATTCGATAAACTCGCCCGGCCGAATGCCGTCCAGGAAATGGGTGTTGAGCTGGATCGTGGCACAACTGCCGCGATCCGCCGCCTCCCAGGCCAGGAAACTCAGTCCGTGATCGGCAAAGGCCGTCAGCACGCCGCCATGGACAATGCCGTTATTGTTCGCGTGTTCGGCCGTGGTGAGCAATCCATAGTGCCACGCGCCGTCCACCCGCCGTGCCCAGGGAATGCCCAGGCCGGCCGGCATGGCAGCCCCCGGCAAAGCACGCCACCCGGCGGCGGCGGGATCGAAGCCGGTCACAGGACGGCCAAACGGTCAGGCAGGTCGAGCAAACTGTCCAGCCGGACATGGGCGCGCTCGATGTCGGGCATTTCCGCATGCATCCAGCCCCATGGGCCGCGGCGCACGAACACCGCCTTCATGCCGGCGGCAAGGGTCGGCAGAACGTCGTTGTCGAGCCGGTCACCGACATAGGCGATGCATTCAGGCGGCTCTCCGGCGGCCTCGATCACCTTGGCAAAGAACTTGGGATCGGGTTTCGAAACGCCCCAGCCGGCCGAACTGGCGATCAGATCGGCGGGAACATCCAGGCGCAGCAGCGCGGCCTCGGCTTCCACCGGTTGGTTGCCGGCAATCAGCACTTTATAGCCGCGCTCTCTCAGGGTGGTCAGGCAGGGAATCGCGTCCGGATAGAGGTCATCCGCCGTAAAATCATAAATCCAGCCCTGTTCGGCACGCAGCCTGCGGGCGGTGCCGGGGTCCATGCCCGGCTTGAAGATCTCAAACACGCGCCGCAGCGACTGACCGCGCTCCATCGTCACGCCGATGGCGGTGAACAGGGTCATGGCAGGGACGCCGAGGAAGGCCGCCCACTCGATCCAGTGACGGGTTTCGTCGATCAGGGTTTCCCCGACATCGAAGCAGACGGCGCGAATGGGCAAGTCGGTCGATCCCCTGGTTTCGGCGGGATCATGTTGGCGCGGACGGTCGCTGGCAATGGGCTTGTGATCAGCAGTCCTGCGCCAGTGCCGCGCTGACTTCCCCGGGCAGACGCGAAATCGCCACGAGGTACGCCGCGGCCGGGGCGTCCGGATGGCGGCGGCCCTGCTCCCAGTTCTTCAGCGTCGGCAACGGAATCCGGTAGGTTTCCGCGAAAACCTGTTGCGACATATGCAGCTTGCGGCGGATCGCGCGCACATCCGGCAGCGCGACGGTGTGAACCCGTACGCCGGAGGCTTCGCCACGGGCGTGCGCCAGCGCATCGCCCAGGCTTTCGATCAGCGCTTCACCGAATTTGGTCATCGTCTAATGCCTTCTATAGGTTTGCCGGATGCTATCGGTCAGCGCCTTGGCATGCCGCTTTTCGTCCCCGGTCCAGTTTTCCCGTTCGGCTTTGGCGTAAATCAGCAGCAAATACAGCGGCATCGAGTCATCGTGGTAAAAGTAGATAACCCGCACCCCGCCGCGCTTGCCGATCCCGGGACGACCCCAGCGGACCTTACGCAGGCCACCGGTATCCGGGATAATGTCGCCCGCATCGGGATTCGCCGCGATAAAGTCCACGAACGCGTTACGATCATCGTCAGTCCACAGCTTCGCCGCCTGTCGGATAAACGGAGCCGTTTCCGCCACGGTCATCAGTTCGTCAGTCATGCGTTGAATACGCCATTGGCGCCTCCTGTGCAAGTGAAAAAGACGTCATTGGCGCCGTCCGCCCAATGCCGTGATCGTCTTCCCAGCCGGCGACCCGTTCGGACAGCCAAGCCCGGTCATGGGGTGCCCGGGTTTGGCTGGGAGTACGGCCTCTATCGCCACCATTAAGTCGGACGCTGCCTGCCTCCAGGCAGTGGTGGAATCGAAGCGAGGCGCGATCTGCCGCGGTGCTTGCAGCCATAGTTGGATGGCATCGGACAGGCTGGCCGCCTCCGGTTCGCACATCACCGCCAGGGGCGCGTTGGACAGTTGCTCCCGCAGGCCGCCGACCCGGGTGGCGATCACCGGCCGGCCGGCCGCCAGCGCCGCCGCTGCGACACCGCTCTGGCTGGCCTCGCGGTATGGCAGGATCAGCGCGTCGGACCACGCCAAAAGGGAGCCGATTTCGGTCTCCGGCACCCAACGATTCTCGACGATGACGCCGGTGCATCGGCGTAACGCGGCGAGTGCGGGCGACTCCGGTCCGCACCCGACGATGCGCACGGCAATGTCGGTATCCGGCGGCAGCAAAGCCAAAGCGCCGGCCAGTAGGTCGAGTCCCTTGTAAGGCAACAACCGGCCGAAAAAGAGCAGCCGCGCTGGCCCCGCCGATCGATCCCGGTCAGGCAAATGAAACGCGAACGGTGGGTGTTCAAACCGGATCAGCCTGGTGGGGGGGCGGCCGGCCAGCCCCTGATCGGTCAACTGCGTCCCGACATGCGCGCACAGAACCGCCAATCCGCCGGCACAGCGGCACAGAAGGCGTTGCAACAGCATCTGGAACGGGAACCCGTCGCCGGGATGCGCCTCAGCCTCGTGCACCACCACCACCAGCGTGGTGCCGAACGGCCGCAGCGCCAGCGCCATCAGCAGGTCCAGCGGCCCCGGCATGGCGCAGATCGCCAGATCCGGCCGCACCCGCCGCAACCGGACCATCAGCAACAGGAGCGCCACCGGCGCGGTCGCCACACGCATAAGGAATGATGCAATCCCTCGGTAGGTCCGTACCGGCAGCTCGCAAACCGGCGCATCCGGCCCGGCCATGATCTCGGCATCCCGGCATAGCGACAGAACGACCTCGATCCCCGGCCGGCCCCGCAGCGCGGCGGCGAGACAGGCCCCGAAGCGAGGACCGGCGCCACGGCGTCCCCACTGCCAGACCAGGATTTTCACGGCAGGCCTGCCACGGCGGCCGCCAGTTCGTGTCCATCCAGCCGGGCCAGGACACTGGTTCGGGCACGCTCACCCAAGGCGGTTCGCTGAGCCGCATCATCCGCAAGCGTGCGCAGCAGCGATGCCGCCTGCGCGACATCGGGCTCTGCCCAAAGGCCGCGATAGACCCATCGGTCATCGCGCGCCGGGATCAGCCGGTAATCAACGAGGGCCGCATTCGAACGGTCCATGAAGCCGGTGTTGCCGGACCAACCGGTGGCGATGACGGGTTTGCCGAGGAGCATGGCCTCGGCCAGCACCAGCCCGAACCCTTCGCCGCGATGCAGCGACAGCACGATGTCGGCGCATGCGGTCAGGGCGTGACTGTCCTCCGGCGACAGCGGCTCACTGAGAACGCGGATGTTCGGTGCCTGCGTGGCCTGCGTCAGGCGCAGAAAGTCGGCCAGTGCGTGCTCCGGATGGCTGACTTTCAAAACCAAAATGCGGTCGCGCCGGTCAGCGAACGCCGTCCGGAAAGCGGCGATCGCTGCGAACGGGTTCTTGCGTGCGAATGATGACGCCAGGTTAAACGAAACCAGCACCACAACCGCCTCGGCTGGCAAACCGAACGCCGCCCGTTTCTTGTTTGAGGCAACCGGCGGCACGAGTCCCAGCGGCGGTGGCACCACCCGGACCCGACCGGGCAACAGCAGCTCCAACGTCGCGGCGGTGAATCGCGACGGGACCCAGACCTGATCGACGCAGGCCAAAGCGGGCCGCCAGTCCGGCGGTACCTCGGGGATTTCCCACGCCCAGTAGCCGACGATCGGTCGGTTGCGGACAAGACGGCCGGGCAGACGCAGCAGCGCCAGCGGCAACGTCGGCGCGTTCACATGCAGCACCAATGGCACGCCGTCTGGCGGCGGATCGGTCGGGACGTAGGCGACCTCCGGCCGCGGATCGACCGGCGGTGGCAGATCGATGGTCCACACCGCCAGGCCCATCCGCCGAGCGGCCATCGCCATCAAGCGAGCGGATTCGCCCACTCCGGAGGCTCGGCTGAACTCACCGGCGATCGCGATGCCGCTGGCATGCGCGCTCTCGGCCCGGTTATCGGACGATGGCTTCGGCGCGATCCATCCGGTGACTCGCGCCAGTGCCCCGCGGCGCAGCGTGGAGGGCAAACACCGCCACACTCGATGCGGCGTGGTGTGAATGAACGGACCAGCCTGCGGGGAATGGGTCATGCCCGCGACTGTCGCTGGATTTGGTTAATATTCGCTTAAAGCCATGCCGAATTTCGCTGTTTTTCGCGCGAATTCGTCCGCGGGACGGCCGGAGTCAGAGTCCGGCCGTGTCACGGCTTGCGCGATGGGGTTTCCCGGCGCTACTCCGGCCGCACAAAGTCAGGAGATTTTCAGCGCCATGGCCGTCAAGGATGTGAAGAAGGTCGTTCTCGCCTATTCGGGCGGATTAGATACCAGCGTGATCCTGCGCTGGCTGCAAACGACCTATAAATGCGAGGTCGTCACGTTCACCGCCGACCTCGGTCAGGGCGAGGAACTGGAACCGGCGCGCAAGAAGGCCGAGATGGCCGGCGTGAAGGAAATCTTCATCGATGACCTGCGCGAGACCTTCGTCAAAGACTTCGTCTTCCCGATGTTCCGCGCCAACACGGTGTACGAGGGCCAATATTTGCTGGGCACGTCCATCGCCCGCCCGCTGATCGCGCAACGCCAGATCGAGATCGCCGAGCTGGTCGGCGCCGACGCGGTGGCGCACGGCGCGACCGGCAAGGGCAACGACCAGGTGCGGTTCGAACTGGCGTACTATGCCCTGAAGCCCGACATCAAGATCATCGCCCCCTGGCGCGAATGGGAGCTGACCAGCCGCACCCGCCTGCTGGAATTCGCCGAAAAGCACCAGATCCCCATCTCCAAGGACAAGCGCGGCGAGGCGCCATTCAGCGTCGATGCCAACATGCTGCACTCGTCGTCCGAGGGAAAGATCCTCGAAGATCCCGCTGTCGAGGCGGACGAGGCCGTCTATCAGCGCACCATCCGCCCCGAGGATGCGCCGGACAAAGCGACCGTGATCTCGATGGATTTTGCCAACGGCGATCCGACGGCGATCGACGGCGTGGCGATGTCGCCGGCTTCCATCCTGATCCGGCTGAACGAACTCGGCAAAGCCAACGGCATCGGCCGGCTGGATCTGGTGGAAAACCGCTTCGTCGGCATGAAGTCGCGCGGCGTGTACGAAACACCCGGCGGCACGATCCTGCTGGCGGCCCATCGTGCGATCGAGAGCATCACCCTGGATCGCGAGGCGGCGCATCTGAAGGACAGCCTGATGCCGCGCTATGCCGAACTGATCTACAACGGCTTCTGGTTCAGCCCGGAGCGGCGGATGCTGCAAGCCCTGATCGACGTCAGTCAGGCCAGCGTCAGCGGCCGGGTGCGGCTGAAGCTGTATAAAGGCAACGTCTCCTGCATCGGCCGCGAAAGCCCCAACAGCCTGTATTCGATGAAGGTTGTCACATTTGAGGACGATCAGGGCGCCTACGATCAGGTCGATGCCCAGGGCTTCATCAAACTGAACGCCCTGCGGTTGCGTCTCGGCGCGATGGCGGGACGGCGCGGCGGCGCGCTGTAGAATTGGACTGATCAGATGCACCGGAAACGATCCTTCCGTTGCATCCGATTGTGATGGCTTGATCGTCTCCGGCGGTCACCGCTGGCCGCCCTGATGCTGATCAAAGGGGCGAGCGAGACTTCTCTGTTTCGTCATGGCCGGGCTTGGCCCGGCCACCCACGACTTTGCCGGACGTCCCAACCATGTACATCCCCGCCCATTTCAACGAAGATCGCACCGCCGTCCTGCACGCGTTGATCAAGGCGGGCGGCCTCGCCACGCTCGTGTCGATGACCGAGGACGGCATGATCGCCAGCCACGCGCCGCTGATGCTGGACCCGGAACCAGCCCCCTACGGCACACTGGTCGGCCACCTCGCCAAAGCCAACCCGCACGCACGCCTGGCCGATGCCGCCGTCCAAACCCTGGTCATCTTCCACGGCCCGGACGGCTACATCACGCCGTCCTACTACGCGGCCAAGCAGGAGCACGGCAAAGTCGTCCCCACATGGAACTACACCGCGATCCATGCCTACGGCACGCTGGAGGTGTTTGACGACCCCGCCCGCCTGCTGGCGGTCGTCACCCGCCTGACCAACCAGTATGAAACTTCCCGAAGTGCTCCCTGGGCCGTCTCCGACGCTCCCGACGACTTCGTGCAGGGCATGCTGCGCGGCATCGTCGGCATCTCGCTGCCGATCGCCCGCCTGGAGGGCAAGGTCAAAATGAGCCAGAACCGCCCGGCCGCCGACCAGACCGGCGTCATCGACGGACTGCGCGCGGATGGCCAATCCGGTTTGGCCGCGGCCGTGGCGCAGGCCGTCGCCAAATCGTAGGCGGCCCCCTCGCGCCGTCGTCAGACCAACGACAGACTGGTATCGAACGAGGCTTGGTATAGCGCCATCAGCCGGTTGACGGTCTCGTCCCCGGCCGCGAATCGGGCGGATCGAATGACGGCAAAATCGGCCACGGCGACGCGGTCGAACAGGGCGTAACACAGTTCGCCGTTGTTGTAGCGGGATCGGTAGGCGAGACCATCCACACCGCTGCCATGAATGCGCAGCGCGAGTTCGCGGGAAGCGCATAGGTGTCGGCGCCGATCTCTCCGGCATCCACGCCGAACGCCTGAAGGCCTTCGTCAAACAGTTTGGCCAGTCGCAACGAACGTTCCAGCCTCAACACGGTGTAAGCGCGTTCGTTGACGAAGTCCGCTCGCAGGATACGGCCTTTCGGGCGGCGCAGGATAGTTTCGACGAAGGCGCCCTCCAACCGCCGCGACGCATACAGAACGCTATATTCACCGTTGGGCGCATCGAAGCGGTTCCCCGGTTTCTGTCCGGGCGAGGGACCGAAAAACACCGCACCGCGCGCGGCGTGATGAATACGGACGATCAGCGTGCCAGCGCGCAGCACCGTCGTCGGAGGCGCGCCGGCGCTGGCGGACATTAGCCTTCGATGTCGAGATAGGCCTCAGCGGCATGAACCACGTCGTCCGTGCGGCCGTCTTTCAAAGCGTCCAGCGGGATGCCGCCCAGGCTGGGATCGGGTTCAACGAGGAACTGCAGCGCCGACCAAGCGCCAGCCACCTTGAACCGGGCCACCACAGCGGCGATGCCGGCAACGATTCCGGCCGGGGTGAACTGATCGCGCGGCAGGATCAGGGCCGGCCCGTCCATCATGGCCAGCACGGTCCCCGCCTTAACCCGCTTGTGCACCGCCTGCCGCGAAACCCCCAGCAACGCGGCGGCCTCGGTCAGCGACAGGCCGCCGCCGGCCTTTTCCAGCAGCGCCGCTTTCACCTCGGCCTGATCGTCTTTGGCGGGTTCCGTTGGCCCGTGCGCGCCAGCAATCAGCGTGGCGGCGTGTTCGATCTGCAGCGCCCTGACGTCGAGCTGCCGAGCCATGTCGGCGAATGCTTTTGGCCGGTCATATTGGCTGATACGCAACAGGTCCTCTCCGGATGGAGTGAGGTCCGCCAGCACGCCGAACGCCTGTTGCACCAGCCGTTCGGCCGCGACGTTCGGCTGCCAGGGATGCAACAGCGCGGCACGCACCTGACGGACGCGGTGCAAGGTCTGTTCCACCATGTCGCCATACCAGTTGGCCTGTTTCGCCGCCCTGTATTTCGGCGGCGCGAAATCCGTGATGCCGCCCTCCTGGAACGCCGCGCTGAGCAGCGTGGCGGCGAGATCGACCCGAACGGTGAAATCGGCGATCTGGCGCAGCGCCGGGCTGGTGGCGTTGCCGCGGATCGGGTCGTTGACGGGGCGGCTGTACAACGCGGTTTCGGGGTTGAACCACGCGCCGAACGACGGCGGCGGCGTCAGGCTGGCCTGGACTTCGGCCATGCCGCGCGCGAGCGGGTTCGGCCGGGCGGCCTCTTCCACCAACCGGCGCAGATGCTCCGTCACGCTAAGGCCCCGTTCCCGCGCCTGGGTATCAGCCAGGGTGAGGGTGGTGAGATCAAGCGGGTTCCTGAGAGGCGAGGCCGCGTGGTTCATGGGGTCCCTCGGTGGGAGTAAGAGGATGGCACCGTCACGGTTGATAGTGTTTGATTGATAAGACATTTCGTAAATTTCGTCAACCACAATCGGCGGCGGCCGCTCGCGTTGCAGGGCGCCGGGAGGGTCCTGCCCTGGCTGTGATCGTCGTCGGTAGATGAGCGGCCGCGGTGGAGTGGTGCGGAGCCAAGGGAGCGATTTGTAAAGACAATGGCGTTACGATGTGCTAGCAGGATGCGTATGGAGGCTCCCATGCTCAATCCAACGTCCACCGTAGGTCGTGACACGCTCAATCTTCGAATCAAGCCGGAAGATCGCGGGCTGATCGATCGCGCCGCCCAACTAACCGGCAAGACGAAGACCGTTTTCGTGCTGGAAGCGGCCCGCCGAGCGGCTGAAGACGCGCTGTTGGACCGGACGTTGTTCCTGGTTGGACCGGAAGCGTTTGATGCCTTCCGGGCCCGCCTTGATGAGCCACCGCGTCCGAATGACAGACTGCGACGCACGATGCAAACGCCGGCACCCTGGGAATAGAGGTGCCGCTTTCCGCTCCGGAACCGCTCGCCGAGACTCACGAGCTGTCTGAATTCACCTCCGGGGTGACCTCGCTCGATGACTGGCTGAAGCGCCGCGCACGCGGTAACCAGGCCAGCGGCGCGACACGGACGTTCGTTGTCGCAGAGGGGCGACGGGTCGTCGCCTACTACGCTATAGCGTCCGGTGGGATTGCGGTGAGCAGCGCCTTCGGCCGGTTTCGCCGCAACATGCCTGATCCGATACCGGTTGTGTTATTGGGACGTTTGGCGATTGATAGCGGCTGGCAAGGGCGTGGGTTCGGTAGGGCACTGTTTCGCGACTGTGCGGGCCGTGTTCTGCACGCGGCAGACTCGATCGGCATTCGCGGAATCGTTGTTCACGCAATCTCGGAGCAGGCGAAAGCATTTTATCTCGCTCTTGGATTTGATGTGTCGCCACTTGATTCGATGACACTTATGGTCACGCTCGGCGACCTTCAGGTCGCTTTTTCAAGGCCATTGGTATGAATTTACCGGCATGGAATTCGGATCAATCCGCGACTATCCAGGCACTCGTCGCAACGGTGCAGGGCATGCTTACCATTATCGCACTTGGCATCGCCATTGGGGTGCTATGGTGGCAGGTGCGGCGGACAGAAATCGCAGCCCAAAAAAAGTCGTGCGGATGAGCTCAAAGGTATTCGGCACGCGCTGCATACCGAGATCGGTATGATTGCATTACAGTGTCATTTTGAACTTGGCAATTAGCTTTCGATACTCCGCACGGCGCCGAAAAGTCTGCGAAAAGCAAGATTAGCACCTCTCTCGATTTATATCGCAAAC
>Ga0316231_1004750_pt1 | contig 11097 bp, 11 predicted proteins | sample TBH18027metaG_FD_206002 | JGI IMG/M metagenome (GOLD analysis project Ga0316231, IMG submission 206002) | Freshwater microbial communities from Trout Bog Lake, Wisconsin, USA - TBH18027 | ecosystem: Environmental > Aquatic > Freshwater > Lake > Hypolimnion/Profundal zone | place: USA: Wisconsin...
GCCGGGGTTCCGGTTTGCGGCATCAACCTTGGGCAACTCGGCTTTCTTACCGAGGTCGAAGTGCCTGAACTGGGCCCTGCTATCGACAAATTGATCGCCGGAGATTACTATATTGAAGAACGGCTGATGCTCGACACCGTAATCCTGCGGGCCGGTGAGGAGATTCTTTTGCCTCACGCCCTCAACGATGTTGTTATAACCAAGGGAGGCATTTCCCGGATGATACGGCTTAAACTGTATCTTGACGGTGACCTGACTGCCAAATATCCTGCCGACGGTCTTATTGTCGCCACCTCCACAGGGTCGACGGGATACTCCTTGTCGGCCGGAGGACCCATAGTCAATCCGAATCTGAAAGTAATCATCATTACCCCTATTTGTCCCCACACCCTTGACGCCAGGTCGCTCATCGTGTCTGAAAATGAAGAGATTAAGATTACCATGCAGGCAGCCCATGACGATATCATTCTGACCATCGACGGTCAGAATGTCCATAACCTCAGACCGGACGACATAGTCATCGTGCGGCGTTCACCCTGTCGGTCCAGATTTGTCCGCCTAAGTGGCCGGAGTTATTCCCACACCCTCAGAACAAAATTGTGGCACTGTGATGATGACGATAGTTGCTAAAGCGGTGGAAATGGCCCAGCTGCTCTTGGCGGACAAGCTGCCCCATATCCGCAGCGCGGTTGACGCTACTGCCGGCAACGGGCGTGACACCCTCTTTTTAGCGAAGATGACCGCTCCTGCCGCCAAGATTTGGGCTTTTGACATTCAAACAGCTGCCTTGGCAAATACGCATAAGCTATTGACTGAGAACGGCCTTGAAGCCAAGGTTCAGCTGGTGAACGACAGCCACAGCAGGATACTAAGTCATGTTCGGGCACCGCTGGATATCGTCATGTATAACCTCGGCTACCTGCCTGGCGGCGACCGGACACTGGCCACCGACCGGGCCACCACCATCGCATCACTTACCCAGGTAATGCCCAGTCTTGCCCTGGGGGGACTGATTTCAGTGGTTGCCTATCCCGGGTATCCCGCCGGACGAATAGAGCATGAAGCTGTCCGTGCTTTTTTGGGCAACCTGCCGCAAACCGAATTTACCGTTGGCTGCTGGTCGATGCTGAATCAGAGAAACGACCCGCCGCTGCTCTATATTATCCAAAGGATAAGGGGGGACTTTCATGAAGACTCAACGCCACACGAGGATTAAAGAAATTGTTGAAAACCATTCCATCCAGACCCAAGAAGAACTTGCCGACGAACTGCGCAAAATCGGCATTGAAGTAACCCAGGCCACTGTATCGCGGGATATCAAAGAACTGATGCTGATTAAAGTCCCCGCCTCCGCCGGAGACTATCGCTACGCCCTACCCTCTGAGCATCACGCGGTATTTTCCCAAAGCAGAATGGAGCGGACCTTTCAAGATGCTGTTGTGGCCATCGACTACAGCCTGAATCTTATTGTGCTTAAGACCATGCCTGGCACCGCCCAATCTGTAGCTTACATCATCGACTCCGTAAAATGGCCGGAAATTATCGGTACAGTCGCCGGAGACGACACCATATGCGTTATCGTCAAGCCCCCTGAGGCGGTAAGCATTGTCATGGCCCGTTTCCAGGCGTTAATGGACAAGGGGGGCTAGCTGTGCTTAAAACGCTGACAGTCAGCAATTTTGCGCTGATTGAATATGCTTCGATTGATTTTGCCAGCGGACTTAATATTTTAACCGGTGAAACCGGTGCCGGAAAGTCTATTTTAGTTGATGCCCTCAATACCGTTCTGGGTGCTCGCGTTTCCAGCGAGTCCATTCGCGGCGGCAGCGATTTTTTTCGGGTCGAGGCGGTGTTTGAGATTGCGGCTGGCTCATCTTTGCGCGGACTTTTACATGATCAGGGAATTGCCCTGGAAGATGATAATAGCCTGATTGTCAGCCGTCATTTGTCCCGGCAGGGGAAAGGGATTATTCTGGCCAACGGCTGTCATATCCCCTTGAGTATACTGCGTCAGATCGGCGCCGAACTTGTTGATATGCATGGCCAGCATGAAAATCAGGCCCTGTTAAAACCAGAGACTCATCTCGTTTTACTGGATACTTTTGAACCTAAAATCAAGGCTGCGCTGGATGAATATCGCCGCATTTATGCCGCATGGTGCGCCGCCACAGCCGATATGACCCAAATCACCAGCGATTCTCGTGAGCGGGAACAACGACTGGACATGCTGTCATGGCAAACCGGGGAGATTGCCGCCGCTGCCCTGCTCCCAGGCGAGGACAATATCCTGGAACAAGAAGTCCTTGTTTTGGCCAACGGCGAAAAAATCATCAACGGGGTCAGTCGCTCCTATGCGCTGCTGAGCGAAGGAGGCAAGGGCTTTGTAGGGGTTTTGAGCGCTCTGGCTGAAATCAAAAAAGAACTGGAAATGGTTGTCCGCTTTGATGCTGGCGTTCAGACGCAGCTTGCGGCCGTGACTGACGGCCTGTATCAGCTGCAGGAAACCGCCTCTGAACTCCGGGACTACTGCGAAAACCTCGAATTTAACCCTGAGCGGCTGGCCGGACTGCAAGAGCGTCTTGATGTTGTTCACAAACTGAAGAAAAAGTATGGTCCAACGATTGCCGAGATCCTAAGCTATTATCAGAAAGCGGTTACTGAACTTGCGGCAATAACCAATTATGAAGAACGCCTAAGTGAATTGACAGCAAAAATAGCAACTCTGAAGCAGCAGCTTATCGCATCAGCAACAGAGCTTGACCGATTGCGCCGCGGGTCAGCGCAAAACCTGGCTGAACAAATCTGCTCTCATCTCATTCATCTGGGTATGCCGAAAGCCAGACTGATTGTCGACGTAAAGGCCTCGGACCGATACACCGCGACAGGTTTGAATGAAGTAGTCATCCTATTTTCCGCTAATCCCGGCGAAGAACCCAAACCGCTGCAGAAGATTATTTCCGGCGGCGAACTGTCGCGGATTGCACTGGCTATCAAGACGGTCAGCGCAAGTCGTGATAGCGTCGGAACCATGGTGTTCGACGAAGTCGACACCGGTGTCGGCGGTCAGACAGCTCAGATGGTGGCTGAAAAAATCGCCCTGGTTTCCCGGGATAAGCAAGTTTTATGTATTACTCACCTGCCTCAGATCGCCGCTATGGCCGATTATCATATCTCGGTCGAGAAAATAATTGAAGGTGAACGGACTAAAACCGCGGTCAAAATCCTTGGTGGTGAAGAGCATAAAATGGAGGTTACCCGGATGATTTCCGGTGACAACGTAACCCCTGCCGCCCTGCGAAATGCCGCAGAGATGATTGCAACCGCCTGCACTAAGAAAAGCAAAATGGTAAAATAAAGCGCTAGCGTAAGCTAACGCTTTGTTTATTGACCTAAATGATTATAAATCAAGGTATATGCCAATAACTACATCATTTTCCGGAATAATCCCCTTGTAAACCGGGCATCTATACTTTCAGGCAACATCTGCGTTGTCTGAAAAGAATAACGGTGAACTGGGGTGATTTAGGAAAATGACGGGCACTAAACGACGTTCTGGCTTAGGAATCATGATCGCCGTAATCATTGTGGCTTTTTGTGCATCGCCTCAGTTTCGGAATGTATACCAGTTCCCACCCCACCTGCGAATTATGGAAGGGGAAACGGCTTCACTGTCAGTAGGTTTTCCTTTCACGATGACCGTCAACCATGAACAAACAGTACGGCTGGAGTCGTCGACTGACAAACTGGCGCTGTCTCAACCGGTATCCATACAACCGCTGCACCTTGGAAACGCCACTGTTGAATTTAAGCTGCTTGGTTTGGTCCCGATCAGAACTGTTGAAGTCGATGTATTGCCATCGCTTCGATTAATACCCGGCGGTCATTCTATTGGTGTGGTACTGCACTCCCAGGGTGTGATTGTGGTCGGTCATTCCCCGATTCTGACCGGCGACGGACAGGGCTACACTCCGGCCAAAGACGCAGGAATCGCGGTAGGTGACGTTATCCTGAGCATAAATGGCATACCGGCCCAAAGCGATGTCAAGGTAGCGGAAATCATCGACAACTGCGGCCGTGAAGGTCTATCGGTGGAAATGCTGGTCAAACATGGCGAAGCCAGCAGCAATATAGCGGTGACCCCCATACTGTGCAGCGAGACCAAGCGTTATCGTATCGGCCTGTTTGTCCGTGACAGCGCCGCTGGTGTCGGAACACTGACTTTCTATGAACCCAAAACCAACACCTATGGCGCACTCGGGCATATTATCACCGATGGCGACACCAATCAACCCATTGACTGTAACCGGGGAAAAATTGTCCTGGCCACGGTGTCAGGCATTCAGCAAGGAAAACGAGGCCAACCGGGGGAGAAAATCGGAGTATTTATCGAGGAAGACCGGATACTAGGCGATATCCGCAAAAATTCACAGTTCGGAATCTATGGGGAATTGACAGCTTCGCCCCCAAATCAACTCTATGCCGATCCAGTTCCGGTGGCTTCCATGAGTCAAGTTCAGACAGGCCCCGCGGAAATGCTGACAGTCGTCGACGGCCAGACCATTGAAAAGTTCAGTATTGAAATTCAAAGAATCAATCTGCAGGATTCCCCGGAAGGCAAGGGAATGGTTATCAAAGTGACCGACCCCCGATTACTGGAAAAAACCGGGGGCATCGTACAGGGCATGAGTGGCAGCCCAATCTTACAAAACGGCAAAATTGTCGGAGCGGTGACCCATGTTTTTGTTCATGATCCGGCGAAAGGCTATGGGTGTTTTGTAGACTGGATGTTGATGGAAAGTGGCCTGATACCTAAAATGGAAAGCCGGGCTGCCCGAAAACTGTTTACCCTAATGAGCCATCGTATTGATCGGAATGTGGCATGAAATCCATGATATGACGTAACCGTCCGACCGTGCCATCGCCAGCAGATATAAACAACAGGCCGTCACGAAGGACGGTCTTTTGTTTATATTACCAGCACTGTCGAATAATGTCGAAATTGTTGGTAATATTTCACAGACTAAATACAGGATATTGCCACAGCAGTCAAGAAACGTTAATGAATACTTATAATGTTGAATCTCAAAGAAAAGGTGCGGTCGCAGGGTATCTGCAGATTCGGCGGATGTTTTTTATAGGTGCCGGTATATTGAGTGCTCAGTAAATCGCCGAGAGTCTGCCTTTCGGACGAAGTTTGGACAGGTTGTGGTTGTTTACTCGCCTTTTTGTATTCTTCTGGAGGTGGTTTGTTAGCTTTTTTATGGTAAGAAGAAGGAGTTGTCCAATTTATAGTGAAACTAACATTTAAGGGGAACATTATTTTTTTGCCGAATATACGCTGAAACCGCCGAACCAGTTATCGCTGTTAAACGGAATCATAATATTTATGCTAAGACTAAAGGATAACAGCAAAAAAATAGACAATCATTTGGATTTATTTTCCAATTAAGGAAGGATATACCGCATAAATGTCGAATGGTATTACCATAAAACAGCAGGGAGGATGTTCAATGCTTAGAGAAATGATTAAAGTGGCAATTGCCGACGACAATCGCGATTTCGCCGATATTATGCAAGAATGTCTCACGCAACAAGCCGACATTAACCTGGTAGGAGTGGCCTACAATGGCGAAGAGATCTTAACCATTGTCGATGAAAAGAAGCCGGATATCATTGTTTTGGACATTATCATGCCCCACCTGGATGGCATCGGTGTTTTGGAACGCATTAACACGATGGGTGGAAAACGTCCCAAAGTTATCATGTTAACAGCGCTGGGACATGAGAACATTACCCAGAGGGTTGTCGAATTGGGTGCAGATTATTATATTCTGAAACCCTTTAACATGGATGTGCTGATCAGTCGGATCCGCCAACTTGCAACCTCCGTATCCAGCCAGCGTCCGGCTGCGGTTCAGTCTATCAAGGCCCGCCCGCTGGATGTCGAGGTGACCAACATTATCAGAGAAATCGGTATTCCGGCCCACATAAAAGGGTATCAGTATCTGCGCGATGCAATCATGGCTATTATTAATGAAATTGAGCTTCTGGGCGCGGTAACCAAAGTGTTGTATCCGATGATTGCCGACAAATATTCCACTACCCCCAGCCGGGTAGAGCGGGCAATCCGTCACGCCATAGAGGTTGCCTGGAGTCGTGGCAATATTGATATGATCAATCGACTGTTCGGTTATACCGTCAAGCTGGAAAAAGGCAAACCCACCAATTCGGAATTTATGGCAATGATTGCCGATAAACTGCGAATGGAAATGCGGGCCTAAAGCAGCCAAAGCCCCAAACTACCCATACAGGTAGTTTGGGGCTTTTTTTTCATATCATCAGGGAGGATTTTGCCGCTCCGACAGGAATATTCTAAACGATCAAGTGATAAGGAGCAATAAAAATGGACCACAAAGAAGATTTATTGACAGGTGAACGTATCAAGATATTTGTCGGCGAGTTTGGCAGCGGCAAAACCGAATTGGCTGTCAATTACGCCCTTCGTTTAAAACAGCAGGGGTATCATACCGCCATTATTGACATTGATCTGGTAAAACCCTATTTTCGTACAAGAGAGAGTCGCGCTTTACTTGAAGACAAGGGTATTGTGGTGGTGGCCCCGGAAAAGAAATACTCCCAGGCCGCTCTGCCGGTCTTGCCGAATGATGTTGCAAGACTGCTCTATCAAGAGGATTGCCAGGTAGTCATGGATGTCGGTGGGGGCGAGTCGGCCATCGCCCTGGGGCAATTTCACGAAAAATTTGCCGACAACCCTTATCTGGCTCTGCTGGTGGTCAATACCCGCCGACCCTTTACCGGAACGCCGGAGGATATTGTCGATGCTTTTCAGCGTATTGAACAATCCTCGCGCCTTAAGATCACCGGCCTGGTCAGCAACACTAATCTTGCCGGCGAAACAACCGCCCAGCACGTGATGGAGGGGCTGTCCATTGTTGAACAGGCGGCCGGAATCCTGGGACTTCCGATTCGCTGGGTTGTTATCCCGGAATGGCTGTCAGATGAAGTATCAGTATCTTATCCGGTTTTCATTCTGCGGCCTTACACCATCTATCCGTGGATGACGTAAACAAGGAAATCGCGGGGTTATCCCCGCTTTTTTACTGCAAATTTTGCTGCAGGAAGCTGGCGAATTTCATCTGATTGTCGGTCAGCTTGGCGAGAAAAAGGCGAAGTTCCCCAACTTTGCCGCCAAAATAAAAGCCGTTGCTGCGGATGATAATATGCATGGGTTGTCCCTCCTTTGAGGGTAATATATGATTGCAGATGGACAAATATTCCTGGGAGGTCGCAGTATGAGCAAGTTGACTGAAACTAAAATCGAATCTCAACAGATTTTTTCGGGAAAGATATTGAATGTCCGGCTCGACCGGGTTGTGTTGCCCAACGGAAAAGAAGCCACCAGGGAGGTGGTCGGACATCCCGGTGCAGTGGCGGTTGTGCCGGTAACGGATGATGGACGGGTTATTCTTGTCAGGCAGTATCGCTACCCGGTGGAAGAAATACTGCTGGAGATTCCGGCAGGCAAGCTGGATCGGGGTGAAGACCCGGACGACTGTGCCAGGCGCGAGCTGGAGGAAGAAACAGGGTTCGTCGCCGGTAGCCTTGAGAAACTGACCAGCTTCTACACTGCGCCGGGATTCACTGATGAAAAAATTCACCTGTATATCGCCAGAGACCTAGTACAGGTTGTACAAAAACTGGATGGCGACGAATTCATTGATGTTGAGTTTTATTCAGCCCAAACACTGAAAGAACTTGTCGCCAGCAATGCGATTAAAGACGCCAAAACGCTGATTGGCCTTTTCATGGCAGGGTATCAGTGATGCAGAATTACTTCGCCGATCTTCATGTGCATATCGGAATTAGCGAAAGCGGCAAATGGATCAAGATACCGACATCCAACCGTCTGACGGTTCGCAACATTCTCGATGAAGCTTCCAGGCGTAAGGGAATGCAGATTGTTGGCGTCGTGGACGCCATGTCGCCGCTGGTGAGTGAAGACCTGACCCAACTGGTGAGTGAAGGTCTGCTGGAACTGGATAGTCAGGGCGGTTATCGTTATGCCGACAGACTCACTCTGCTTCTGGGGGCCGAAATTGAAACAAGCGAAACCGGTGGCGGGACGTCACACACCTTGATTTTTCTGCCGGATTTGGCGCTGCTGAAGCGGTTTTCGACTTTCATGGCCGGTCACATCCGCAACATTAATTTGAGCTCACAAAATGCTCATATGCCTCTGGCCCGCCTGGTGAATATTGCCGCCGATTTTGGGGCGGCCATTGTGCCGGCCCATGTCTTTACCCCCCACAAAAGTCTTTATGGAGCTTGTGCGACACGTATGGCCCATATCCTCAGTGACAGGGAGATGGCTTTGGTGTCAGGCGTGGAGCTGGGGCTCAGCGCTGACAGCTTTTTGGCTGACCGCATTGACGAGCTTGCGGACTTTACTTTTCTATCGAATTCTGACGCCCATTCTCTGGAGAAGATTGCCAGGGAATACAATGTGCTGACTCTCCAAGCCCCGACTTTCCAGGAATGCTGCCTGGCTTTCGCCCGCAAGGGCGGCCGGAGGGTTGCCGAAAATTATGGTTTGGACCCTCGCCTCGGGAAATATCACCGGACGTTTTGCCAGGCGTGCGACTATATTTATCCTGATGGTTCCAGTATCAGCATTCAATGTCCCCAGTGCGGCGGTGTCAAAATGATTACCGGTGTATTTGACCGGATTGAGACAATTGCCGACCGGAAAGAGCCGCAGCATCCCAGCCACCGTCCGTTGTATCATCATCAGGTGCCGCTTACTTTTGTCCCCGGGGTTGGCAAAAAAGTTTTGGACAAATTAATTACCGCCTTCGGTAGTGAAATGAAGGTACTTCACTGTGTGGACGAAGATGAGATTCGCGCGCTGGTCGGCGCAAAAGCGGCATCAGCTTTAATCGAAGCCCGCTCAGGTTCAGCTGTCATCACCGCCGGCGGGGGCGGTGTGTATGGCAAGCTGGCTAAAAACTAGTGGACAATTTGGTCTAAACCTTCATTTCCCGGCATACAGTTTAGCAGGCATCTCAGGGAGGAACATGCATGCTGGGATATTTTCGTCAAAACTTAAATGAATATTTAAAGGCCAATGTCGTAGCCTATTTTTTTCTGATTTTGATTTTCCTTATCGGCGTCGTTGTCGGCGCTCTGGCGGTGAAGACTCTGCCGGAAGATCAGAAGGTCGAACTAATCGGATATTTGAAGATCTTTTTCCAAGGTTTGGCTCATGGTCCTGGTTCAAGCGACACACCTGAACTATTCAGCGCCGTGTTGATCAATAATGTCAAAACGGTGGCCTTGATGTGGCTGTTGGGTTTCACAGTAGTTGGAATACCTTTTGTGTTGTTTATCATTTTCACCCGAGGGTTTGTAATCGGTTTCACGGTCGGATTCCTTGTGAATGAATATGTCCTCAAAGGGTTGGTGTTTGCGCTTGCGTCCGTTTTGCCCCACAACTTTTTGGCTGTGCCGGCGCTACTTATTACCGGCGTATCGGCGACATCATTTTCACTGATGCTGGTGCGGCGGCGAATGCGGGCCAAAGCTAACTTGTTTTACGAATCTATCGGGTATTCGATGCTGTGCCTGTTGATGCTATTGCTAATGGTGATCGCCTCACTTGTTGAAGTATATATTTCTCCTGTTTTCATGAAATTGGTTGTAAGCCTTTTTCTTCGCCAATAAGCCCGGACACCGGGCTTTTTTTGTTATGGTGGACATCAAGGCCGGTCGCTGGAGGTGAGTGCTATACTATGTAATAAAGAATGTCACGAATATTCTTCGTCCTGGTCGCATAAGTATGATATTAAGTTAAGCCCTGGGAAAGGAGTGATAGTATGATACTTACTCTGTCACGCAGTATCTTGCTCAGACGGGGAAAGTTGAGTTTGCTGATTTTGCTGCTAATTGTTTTGCTGTTTTACCTGTTGCCCAAGCTCTTCGGTTTATTTGGGGAAGAAAATACCTGGCCGAAAATGCGCGATAACAGCGTTCCGGACAAACCTTTAAAGGTTATTTCAGGGTGGATGTCAAATACATAGTCTTAGTTTACAAATATAATTTGCAATAAATTGTAGTTTTTCGGCAGGAAAAGAAAGGAAAAATTCCTGTTGATGTTGAATATTACAAGTCACGGTTAATTTGCGGGTCTCCTGATGGGAATTTTTGCAGGAAAAAAGGGTGGTAAAATGGAAGGTTACGTAAACGAGTTTATTACTTATTTGGCAGTCGAGCGAGGGCTGGCCCAAAACACGTTGGAATCCTATGGACGAGATTTGCGGCAATTTCAGACCTATTTGCGGAGCGGTCATATGGATTTTCTTAAGGACTCTAATCGTAATACCATCCTTGGTTACCTCAACAACCTCCAGACTAAAGGCAGGGCAGTGTCCACCATATCGCGTAATCTTGCTGCCATCAAATCCTTTTATCAGTATCTGGTAAGGGAAAGATACCTGGAAAAAGATCCTGCCGCTCATCTTGAGTCTCCCAAGCTGGAGAAAAAACTGCCCAAGATCCTGACCATCGGCGAAGTGGAAGAACTCCTCAGACAGCCTAATACATTTTTGCCCACCGGTCACAGGGACAAGGCAATGCTCGAGTTGCTTTACGCTACCGGGATTCGGGTTTCGGAACTCATTTCGCTGAACATTTCCGACATCAACCTTGATATGGGTTATATTAAATGTTACGGCAAAGGCGCTAAGGAGCGGATTGTGCCGCTGGGGTCCATTGCCGCAAAATGCGTTCAGGAATATATCACAAAGGGACGACCAAAACTTGTCCGTACATACGAAGAACCGGCCTTATTCGTAAATCATCATGGCAACCGTCTGACCAGGCAAGGTTTTTGGAAAATCATCAAGAAATACGCCCAGGAAGCAAGCATCAACAAGGAAATCACTCCTCACACGTTGCGCCATTCCTTTGCCACCCACCTGCTGGAAAACGGGGCCGATCTGCGTTCCGTACAGGAGATGCTTGGCCATGCCGATATATCAACTACCCAGATTTATACCCATGTGACCAAGAATCGCTGGA
>Ga0316231_1004757_pt1 | contig 11090 bp, 4 predicted proteins | sample TBH18027metaG_FD_206002 | JGI IMG/M metagenome (GOLD analysis project Ga0316231, IMG submission 206002) | Freshwater microbial communities from Trout Bog Lake, Wisconsin, USA - TBH18027 | ecosystem: Environmental > Aquatic > Freshwater > Lake > Hypolimnion/Profundal zone | place: USA: Wisconsin...
CCACCACGCTGAAGAAGCTGCACCAACCGGGCAATGGGCCGGGTGACGACCCCAGTCTCCAGCGCGAGCAAATCGCCAACACGTTTTTGCGAGCCCTGGGCGTGCCTTGGCTCAATCGCCGCTATGTGGCCGTCTATGTCAATGGCAACCGCCGACTCAGCCTGATGGAAGACGCGCAGGTGCCGGACAGTGATCTGGTCAAGGAACATTTTCCGAATGATTCCGGCGGCTACCTCTATAAAATGCAACCCTGGTTCGAGCTGGCTCCCTTCCTTTCCGGTTACACGATGGGGGCTGACAACCTGTCCTGGTGCACACTCAACAACTACACCACGACCGGTGGCGTCAAAAAGCCGGCTCGTTATCGCTTTCAATACGAAATGCGCCGGACCGCCGACTCGTACAGCGACTTCACCGATGTTTACTCGTTGATCGATGCGGCGAATTCTTATAGCACGCCCAATTATGTGGCCAACATGGAAAACATCGCGAACATGGAGAACTGGATGCGGGTCTTCGCGGCCAACCATGCCGCCGGCAATTGGGATTCCTTCGGCGCGCAGAACGAGCAGAACCTCTACGGCTACATGGGCACCCAGGGAACCAAATACTCCCTGCTGATGTTCGACTTCAACATCTCCCTAGGCCTCCTCGGGGAAGGTTACACCTCCTGGGGCCCGGGGCAGAACTTATTCTATGTCAACCCGTCTGATCCTTACATGGCTGACCTTTATAGCACACCGGTTTTTCAGCGCATGTATTGGCGGGCGTTGCAGGAATTGGTCAACGGGCCGCTCGATACCGCCAACAGCGGGCCTTTGCTCATGGCCAAATACAACGCCTTTGTCGCGAACGGCCTTACCGTCGAAAATCCCACCGGAAGCCTCGAACCGTGGCTCGCCCAGGCGCAAAGCAGCATCGCGTCGCAGCTCGCCGCGGTCAACCCCGCCAACTTCTCGGTCAATCCCGGGGTGACCCTCAGCAATAATGTCGCCTACGTCACCGGTCAGGCCCCGGTCAATGTGGCCACCGTCTGGGTCAACGGCGCGGCCTATCCGCTGACCTGGACCAGTTTGGCGAACTGGAGCGTCGGTGTGCCCTTGGCCAACGGGACCAATCAGTTGAGCGTCTTGGGCCTGGGTATCAACGGCCAGCCCATCCCGGGCGCCAGCAACATCGTCAGCGTGGTCTACCAGGGAACCAACGCTTCGCCGGTGGGCCAGATTGTCCTCAACGAAATCATGTACGCGCCGACGGTCAACCATGCGCAGTTCGTCGAACTGTATAACCGCTCCACCAACACGGCGTTTGATCTCTCGGGCTGGAAGTTTTCGGGCCTGGCCTATGCTTTCCCGAACGGCTCCATGCTCGCGCCAACCAATTACCTGGTTCTGGCCGCGAATAACGCCGCATTCGCCGCCGCTTATGGCGCGACGAAGCCGGTGTTTGACACCTTCAGCGGCACGTTGTCCGCGAGTGGCGAAACCCTCACGTTGACCACTTCCAGCAACGTAACGGTAGCCAAGGTGAAATACGCAGCCCAAGCACCATGGCCGGCCGGTGCCAATGGATCCGGGGCGGCTTTGCAACTGATTGACCCCCACCAGGACAACTGGCGGGTGGGGAATTGGGCCGCCGTGTCCACCAACACACCGGGCGCGTTCAATAGCGTCACCGCCTCCTTGGCGCCGTTTCCACCGCTGTGGATCAACGAACTGCAGGCCGACAACCTGACCGGCATCACCAACCGCGCCGGTCAACACACCGGCTGGCTGGAGCTTTACAATCCCAGCACCAACCTCGTCTCCTTGAGCGGACTCTACTTGGCCAACAACTACACCAACCTGCTGCAATGGGCGTTCCCAGCCACTGCCAGCATCGGCGCCGGCCGGTTCCTGGTCATTTTCGCCGACGCGCTGACCAACCTGTCGACAACCAACGAACTGCACACCAGTTTTCCCCTGCCCAGCGGTTCCGGCTCGCTGGCATTAACCCGCCTCGCTGGGAACGGCCAGCAGCAAGTCCTGGACTATGTCGACTATCAAAACCTCCATCCAAATAATTCCTACGGCTCCTTCCCGGACGGTCAGAGTTTTGACCGCCAGGAGTTTTTCCAGGCGACTCCCGGCGCTGCCAACAACGGCACCGCCGTACCGGCAGCGTCGTTTGTAAATTATACCTCGCCCGGCTCCATCTATACGCAGAACTTCGATGCTCTGCCCAATCCGGGGTCAACTTCGGTGGACAGCGCCAATACAGTGACCATCAGCGGTGTCACCTATTCCCTGGCCAATCCCTATGACTTCGCCTACCCCGCCCTGGCCGGCGGCAGCAGCGGCGGGTTGGGCCTGCCGGCCTTGGCCGGCTGGTATGGCACGAGTGTTTTGGAAGCCCGGTTTGGGGCCTCGGACGGCGACCAGACGGCGGGCGGACAGAACAGTTTCGGTCCGGCCGGCGGTTCCAATCGCGCCCTGGGTCTGCTGGCGACCAGCAGCACGGGGGCAACCGCTTTCGGGGTCCGGTTCCTCAACGGCACGGCCGCCACTTTGAACCGGCTGAACGTGCAATTCACCGGCGAACTCTGGCGTCAGTCCGACAAACCAAAGACCTTGCAATGTTATTATTTCGTGGATGCGACCGCGACCAATCCGTTTCCAGCCACTGCGACCGCATTTCTACCCGCCTTGAATGTGAGTTTTCCCACCCTGTCCGCCGCTTCGGGCGGGGTGGCGGTGGACGGCACCTCGGCGCTCCATCAGACCAACCTGAGCGTGCTGGATCACACCATCACCAACTGGCCGCCGGGTGCGGCCTTGTGGCTGGTGTGGCAGATGACCGATTCGACCGGCAAGGCCCAGGGACTGGGGATTGATAATATGAGTTTCTCGGCCAGCGTTCCGCTGCCGGTGCCGTTGACCGTGCAGGCTGCCGGCACCAACCTGTTCCTCAACTGGCCGGGCGTGGCGGGTCAAACCTATCAACTCGAATACAAAAACAATCTCACGGACCCGACCTGGACACCGCTGGGCAATCCCGTCACGGGCACCGGCGGCACACTCGCGCTCACCCTAAATACTGGCACATCGCCCCAACGGTTCTTCCGCCTGCGTTTGGTGAATTAGACCAGAACTGCGACGCGGAGATGCTAGTGGGACCGGGACTCTCGCGACGGCATCTTCGGCTAAGCCAGGCGAGGAAGGTCGCCGGGCGACCAACGAGCGCGCTGCTTCCAGTTTTGTTTCGCTTGGGTATGAGCGGTTTGGCATAGTGGCGCGAGATGAGTTCGCTGGCACTTGAACTTTTCCGGGAAGTGCGCCCGGGGCTATTTCGCGTCCTCGCAGGTTCCAATGCGAGGACGTATGTGGATGTGCTTGATGCATTGGAACTCGAGTCCAACCAGCGGCACGAGGGAATGAGCCGCGAAGAAGCGCTGGCCATCGTGGTCGATGTCTTGGAACAGCATCCCGATTTTCTGCCCGCGCAGGAAGAACTGGGCGCTGACCAGTCGGGTGATTTCGTAGCCCTGCCCCCGAAAGAGCGCGCCCGACGCGTGTTGGATTATCTCGGGCGCAAGGACGTCGGTTGGGTCGAGGAGGCGCAACTGGCGGACTGGCAGCGCCGCGTCCGGTTCGATGCCCACGGGGCTATCCTGCTGGACGCCCTGCGGCGCATCGCCCGTCCCGACGCGGCCGTTTTTACCGATCCGTTCGTGGGCGTGTGCGCCACACTCGCCAATGTGGACGCCTTCGAAAAAGAGCCCTTCAGCCATCTGGAGAATTGTCTCAAAGGCGCGGCCGACGGATTGCGAGAACTGCGTGGCATGGGGAAAAGCATCGAGCGTTTCATCCGCCGCCAACTGGAAGCGCGCACGCTGGGCGAGAGCTATGCGGTGGTCTTCGATCAATATGCCGAACAGGTCGGCCACGAGTGCTATGCGGGCCTGGTCCGCGCTCAACTCCCTGCCCGCCTCAATGGCGCGCGGGAGCGGCTGCGCCACATCCTCGGCGACACCGATCTCATGCACCGGATGCAGGCCGAGGTCATGCGCCGCGAGGAGACGGAAGCCACCCCCGCCATGGCCCGGGTGCGCAGCCATCTGCAAGCGCTCGAGGACAAGCTCGATTTCGTTCAACCACTGGCTGATGAGATTGACCATCGCACCGCCGAGTTCACACGCCGTTCGCTGGCCCGCTCCCGCTACCTGCAAGAGGTGGTGGGGGAGCGCCGCGGGCAGATCCAGGCGTTCTTTGAAACCATCAACCGTCGCTTTCCCGGCCAGCGTTTGGTGGATCTCGATGAACTCCAAAGCCTGCCACCGCTCCGCCTGCCCGACGCCAAACTGCTGGCCGGACGAGATTCGCTCTACGAGCCACCGCGGCGCTGGACCATGGAAGAGAATGCGCCCGTGGATGACGAAGTCAGTGAAGCGATGCGTGACCTGGCCAAGGCCCAGCTTGGCGGCGCGATGCGCAACTCGTTGACCGTCGCCCGCGCCAACCGCTTCGTGGCCCAACTCCCCGGGGGCAAGGGCGCCCGCTTTGCCAGCCGGGATCTCCCCATCCGCAACGACGACGACATGGATGACCTGGTGGCCTTGCTGCTGCATGCCGAATCCTCGGAAACGCGTTACCGCATCGAAGTGCCCACGGCCCACGACGATTCCGGGCCCGCGGAGCGGGATCGCAAACTCACCTACACCTTTGACTGTTTTTTCGTGATTAAGAAATGAACCTCGACCTCAACCCGTCGGCTCCGGCGCCGCTGTTGCGTCTGGCCGATGTGGACCGCGCGCGCCTCGGCGAGGCGCTGCAGACCCTGTTGGCCCACGGCTCCATCCTCGGCCTCGAATTCGGTGACGGCGACCTTTACGCCTGGTGTCGGCAGAACTTTGATTGGTTGCGCGAAGTCGCCGCCCTGACCGGTCTGGCCGTCTCCATGGAACACGAGAGCCGGCTGATCCAGGCCCTGCCCGAGCGCCCGGCCCTCACCCTGAACTTGCGGCAGGACGTCACTATCGTACTGCTGGCCTTGTGGTATGAATACGATACCCAGGTCCGGGATCAGGGCGCGGCGCAGGTCACCCTCTCCGTCGAAGAGCTGAACCAACTCCTCAAGGAGAAACTGCTTCCCGACCTCAAGAGCCAGCCCAGCGCGGGTCGGATGCTGGAGATTCTCCGGCAGGCCCAGCGCTTCAACCTCATCCGCTTCGAATCGGTCCAGCCATTCGAGCAATCCCGGATTGAGGTGCTTAAGACCTTGCCACGCGTGATCCAATTCAACGAACTCGCCGAGTGGACTCGAACGGCAGAATTGCACCAGCACCCGCCCTCCGCCCTGTCCGCGGCCGGAGATCAAGGCGGTGATGTCGAGGAAACCGACCCATGAGCCGCGCCATCAAACTGACCCGCATTCACGCCATCAATTGGTATGGCTATAACGACTCCCTGTCGGTCGAAGGCAATTTGCTCCTGGCCGGGGTCACCGGCTCGGGCAAATCCGTGTTGATGGACCTGATCATGACGGTCCTCGTCGGCACCGATGCGGCCCACCATCATTTCAACCGCTCCGCCACCGGCGGCCAGTCGGATCGCACAGTCAAGAGCTACTGCCTGCTCGACACCAAACGCGAGGAAAACGGCGTCCAGCAATACCTCCGCTCCGCGGCCATCACCTACATCGCTTTGGAATTCACCTGGCCGCGCAAGGCGGCGGCGGAGGAGCGGATCGAGACCTGGGGACTGCGCATCGAGTTTCGGAACACGGCGGAAAACCAGGGCCACATTAAACCGTTTGTGGCCTTCGCCTCGCTGGCGAAAGCCGATTTTCTCGATGCCGAACGCCGGCCGTTGGAGGCGCTCGAGTTCAAGCACCTCGTCGAAAAGGCCCGGGATGGTAAGTTGTTCGAAACCCAGGAGCAATACTTGCGCGACATGGCCAACGACCAGCACTTGAACTTCAATCGGGCGGTGCTCAGTTCGCTGCTGCCGCAGGCGATGTCGTTCACCAACCTCAAGAGTTTCGACGAATTCTGCCGCCGCTTCATCCTGCCGGACGACAAACTGAACGTGGGGGATGTCGTGGCCAGTTACCGCAATTTCAAGGCCTACGAGAACGACCTGCGCCGGTTGTTTGATCAGCAGGTCCGTTTGGAGACGATCCGGGATTTAGACCGGGACCACACGGCGGCCGCGCGCGACCGTATCGTGGCGCGCTGGCTGTCCGCGGAACTCGCCTTCGAGCACGCCGGCGCAAGCGTTCGCGAGCAGGAGGCACACCTGCAGATCCAACAGACCGCCTTCGCGGCAGAAGCGGCCCGGATCGGCCAACTGGATCGGCTCATCGAGGAGCGCCAAAGCGACATCAAGAGCGAAGAAGCCGCTTTGAAAGCGCTACCCGGCGGCGACCTCTATCTCGAACTGCAGGAACAGAAGAAACGGCTGGTCATGGACAGCAACCGGCTTCGTGAAATTGGGAATACGGTGGACTCGGCCCTCAGAAACCGCGTCCAGAAGGCCCGCCACTGGCTCAAGCAGGTAACCACTGCCCCCTTGACCGAGCCAGTTGACACGTCAGCCCTGGAAGCCGCCATCCAGCGGCTCGAAAGCTGCGCCACCGAACAGACCGCTTCCGCTTTGGAGGAGGTTGCTGGCCGAGCGGACGACTTGAAGGCGGCTCTGGGTCGGGCCGTAAGCCCCACGGAACGAAAGCTCAGGGAGATTCGCGAACAGAAGGGGCGTTTGCGTGACGAGGTCACCCTGCTCGCCAATGGGCAGCTGCCCTTCCCCACCACCCTCCTCAATGCCCTCAATCAAAACCTGCCGTCCGCGGGCCGAACTCCGGCGGCCCAGCCGCTGTGCAAATTGTGCGAGGTGACCGACGAGGACTGGCGCGCGGCCATCGAGGTCGCCTTTGGCCGAAAATTCGCCATCGTCGTCAGCGACGCCGATTACCCGGCCGCAGTCAAGCTCTACCAGGCTCTGAAAGCGGAGTCCCCGCAGGAATCGCTGATCCATCCGGGCAAGGCCCTGCGCCTGACACGCCCGGTCAAGTCGGGCTCCCTCGCCCAGAAGTTGCAGTCCGATCATCCCGTGGCTCGGGCGGTCGTCAGCAACCTCTTCGGCGACTTGATATGCGTCCAGCGCACCGAGGATCTGGCGGACCATGATTTCGCGATCCAAAAAGACGGCTTCATGAGCCGAGGCGCCTTTGTCGAGCGTCGGCGGCATTACGATGGCATGCCGTTCGTTGGCCTGCGCGGATTGGAAAAGCAACTCGCCCTCAAACGCGATCTGCTCGCGCAGGTCGAGTCGCAGGAGCGCCAGCTGGCCCCAGTCGTCAACGCGGTTCAAGGCATCGTGGACCGGGCGGCCGACTTCATCTCCGCCCATTCCTCGTTGCTGGGGGACCTGCGGGACGCGCAGCGCTGGTCGGGAGTGGAGGCGGAACTGAAACAGGTGCTGGCCCGCCTCAATGCCATCGATCGAGCTAGCTTCGAGGAAAAAGAAAAGCGACTGCTCGTTCTGAACGCCGAGTTGGAGGCCTGGGCCAAGGAGCAGCGCGCGCTGCTTCAAAGTCAGAAGCGGGGGGAGATTGACCGGCTCACCAAAGCGCTTCACGCCACCAGAGAACGGGAAGCCGCGGCCGCTCGCGCCTTTGATCGAATCAAACCGGAGAGCGGCGATATCTCTCTCCATGCAGCCCGCTTGAACTCGTGGAAATCCGAAGTCACCACCGCCCTGCCGGCCCTCGACGCCGCGGCCCGTGAATTCGAGCGGCTCGAGGCCAAGGCGGAAACCGCGGCGGCACAACTCCGGGAACGCTTGATGGCGACCCGCCGGGAATTGGCCCTGGTTTACCCCACCTTTCAGGATCTCGGCCCGGAGAGCGCTTCCAACGAACCGTGGGCCAAGGTGCTCCGCAAAATCGCCGAAGCCAACATCCCCGATTACAAGCAGAAGGCCGAGGCGGAGCGCAAGCGCTGGGAGCAACTCTTCCGCAGCAACGTCCTCCAACGCATGGACCAGGCCTTGCGGCGGGTGAACGAAACGATCGCCTTGCTCAACGACCACCTCAAGCAACCCATCGGCAATGACCGCTATCAGATCGAGCGCCGGCAGAATCCCGACTTTCGACTTTATCGCCAGCTCATCGATCTCAACGCGCAGTTTCAGGATGACGGCCTCTTCTACCAGGCCGTGCAAGGCCAACTGCAAGGCGCCCTGGATCACTTCCTGGAGGTGTTGACCAGCGAACAGGATGGCGCCGAAGCGGCGGATCTCCTGGATTACCGGCAGTACTTCGATTACGACCTCTTGGTCTGGGACGCGCGCGACGCGCAGTCCACCCCCGTCAGCGTGGACAAGCAGAGCGGCAAGATGAGCGGCGGCGAAAACCAATCGCCCTATTTCGTCGCCATCCTGGCCAGTTACCTGCGCGCCTACAAACGGCACGAACGCCGCTGGAACGATCCCTCGCTCGCGTTGGTGCCCATCGATGAGGCCTTCTCCAAAATGGACACCGGGCGGATCAAGGATTGCATTGAAGCCATCAAAGCCCTGGACCTGCAAGGTTCCTTCTCGATGAGCACGGGCAACGTCCCGGCCGCCTTCAGCCTGTGCGACCAACTGATTGTCGTCTCCCGGCATGAGGAGCGCCGCGGCAATCGGCCTCATATCCGCAACGTGCCCGTCAACATCCTCCGGGACTCGGAAGAAGGGCGCGAATGGATGGACGAGCATGCCTGAGCTTTGAAACTCCACTCCCCAGTACTCGAGAGTTTAGCCCGGCTTTATGCGGAGTCGAAGGCCGGACGGACCGGCGCTGGCGAGCGGGATTTCCTGGTCGATTTCAAGAAACTGCTGGCTGCGGCCGGTTGCGAGGATGGCGATGACCGGTCAATCGCCATCCGCCAACTCAACGACCTGAATGGTTCCCTGCTCTTCTTGGAAGGGCCCCGTCGCGACTCGGACATCATCCATCAAGTGCGGTTTCCGCCCGCCAACGAGGCGCAACTCTTTGCCCTCCTGGAAAGTCCGTCCCCTGCCCGCCGGCGCGAAATGCTGGCCGAACAGTTTTCCCAGGCGGCTGGTTTTGAGGTTCCCGACGCCTGGCGTAAACCCTGGCGGACCTATTGTGGTGAGCTCGCCAAGGCGGCTTCGCAGGGAGCCGCCATCGCCCCTTTGTCCCGCGAGGATTGTCACGCTAACGCCGAGCTTTTGGGGCTCATCCCCCGGTTGCTGGCCTGGCAGCAGCAAGGCGAGGAATCCCTCTTGCGCTTCGCAAGTTGTGTTCTCACGGGTAATTCGAAGCGCCTGGGAGAACTGGCCGCAGAGGATTCCGACGGCCGGCACTCGGGAAAACTCGGGGCGATCCTGGACCGCGTGACGAGCGGGAGGTTCCAGTGCCTTGAAGATGTCGGCATCTCGCCGTCCCCCAGATTTGTGCTCGTTCATGGCCCCTTGCGCCTGCTGCTCCACGAGGCGTGGCTCGACCTGGGGCTGCTTCGTGGACCCGTGCGGTTGTCCGACCGGGACCTCAGCCGCGCCACCCAAATCGAGACCGGTGCTTCCCGATGCTTGACCGTAGAGAATGAAACCAGCTTCCATGAGCTGGCCAAGCTGGAATCCGGCGAAATCCTGGTCTGCACCAGTTATCCAGGGTCCGCGACCGTCGCCTTCCTCCAGAAGCTCCCGGACACTCTCGAGTGGTGGCATTTCGGGGACACCGACGTCGAGGGGTTTGATGTTTTGCGCGACTTGCGCGAACGGTCGGGTCGCCCGTTCCGCGCCCTGCACATGAACGGGCGCCCCGGCGCCGCCACTGAGCCCCTTAGGCCGGCGGAACGGCGACTCCTGCGGAAGTTGATCGATTCTCCCTCGATGGCAACTGAACGCGACACTCTCAATCGGATGTGGGAAGCCGGCCACCAAGGCAGCTTCGAGCAGGAATCGCTCGGAAAACCCAACCGCGAGCATTGGCCATTCTATGAGTGTTCCTAGAAGTTCAGGACCAGGACGCCAGCCGAGTCGGCCTGATGTCCGCTGGCGGCAGGCACAAGGCTGACCGCAAAGCCGCCGGCGAGGGCGCTGGTGCTCACACCGTAGTAGGCGCCCGGTGTCAGGCCGGTCACAAAGTGGTTCACGACGGTGGCGGGAACCGAATAGGTCACCCCGCTGAAACCGGCATAGGCGTCAACCATGAACAGAACCGCCTCGTTGCCGAAAACGGCGCCGTCCATGGCGGCGCCCAAACTACTGTGGAACAGCGTCGCCACGTCGGGAGTGCCGGTCGCGTCCGTGCCCTGGAGAACGTGCAGGAATCGCGTGTCCGTCGGGTCGTTCGGGTCTTCGATCACGATGCGATGCGTCGAAGGCTCGAGGTCGGCCATGGGGTTCAACGAATTGCCGATGGGAACCACCGTCAGGGCGGCGTTGGTGGGGAGAAGCGAAGTGATCGCCAGGTGCTGACCGCCCGGAGTGGTCACGGTGATGACCTTGCCCGAGGCGGATGGGGGCGCCGTCACTGCCAGGTTGAAGTGCTTGAAGAGACCGGCCGTCTGCGAGGTGGCGCGGTCGTAGACCACGATATGGTCGGGCTTGAGCCAAAGGATGGATCGGCTGGCGTGGAGGATATCGAGCGCGGCATTCTCGGGCGTATAGGGACTGGGCCGGTTATAGAGCGGCGTGGTGTCGCCAAAGGCATAGGAGTAGGCCGGTTGGGCGCTCACGTAAGCCGAGGGATCGCCCGCGCTGCTCCCAAGCTGCCATTGCGAGCCGTTGGTCCAGAACTGGCCCTCGTACCAGCCCAAATTGGCCGGCGTGCCTGCCGCGCACCAATTCTTGAGGGACAAGGTGTTGTGGAAATCCGTGGTCAGCCCGTTGAAGTTATTGTCGTAGTTGGCCACCCCTTTGGTCAACCACTCGCCCTTGCGATAGAACTCGAACTGGTTGGCATCGGCCTGCTGGTGGTTGATCGAGATCCAACTGCAACGGAAGTCGAACAGGCTGGCGTTGGTAGACCAGTCGGTCCGGTCCACCAGGCGGCCGGCCGGTGCATCATAGAAGGCGGTCGGATAGCTGGTTTGCGGCGGG